>Ga0209591_10001025_pt1 | contig 35849 bp, 31 predicted proteins | sample MAT01_FD_187207 | JGI IMG/M metagenome (GOLD analysis project Ga0209591, IMG submission 187207) | Freshwater microbial communities from Lake Fryxell liftoff mats and glacier meltwater in Antarctica - MAT-01 (SPAdes) (version 2) | ecosystem: Environmental > Aquatic > Freshwater > Ice > Liftoff... | reverse complement strand
CATTCCGCCCATTCCGCCCATTCCGCCCATTCCGCCCATTCCGCCGCCACCACCACCACCTGGCGCGGGGGCTGCAGAAGCCGCCACAGGCTTATTCGAAACAACACACTCAGTCGTGAGCATCAGGCCGGCGACGCTTGCGGCATTGCTCAGGGCTAGACGAATAACTTTTACCGGATCGATCACGCCCGACTCAATCAGATCTTCGTACTGCCCGGTGCGAGCATTGAAACCATAAGCGCCCTGACCGTTCCGAACCTTATCGACTACTACCAGGCCTTCCTCACCGGCGTTGTTCGCGATCTGTTGCAACGGAACAGAGCAGGCTTCTTTCAGTAGGTTCGCCCCGAATCTTTCCTCTTCCGAAAGGTCCGTGAGTTTATCAATTGCCGCACTCGCTCGGATCAGCGCCACGCCACCACCGGCTGCATAGCCTTCTTCAACGGCTGCCTGGGTGGCTGCCAGCGCATCTTCGTACCGCATTTTCTTTTCGCGTAATTCGATGTCGGAGTTTCCGCCGACCGAGATGACTGCGACGCCACCAGCCAGCTTGGCGAGGCGCTCTTTCAACTTCATCTTGTCGTAGTCGCTGTTGGTCGCCTCGGTCTCGAGATTGATCAGGCGGATCCGACCTTGGATTGCTTCTTTAGTGCCTTTTCCGCCAACGATCGTGGTGTTTTCCTTGTCCATCACGATCTTGTCGCAACGGCCGAGATCTTCAAGCTTAAGATCCTCGCCCAACTTGCGCCCGTCACCCTCCATGAAGGGGCTCGCGCCAGTCACCGCTGCGATGTCGCGCAGAATTTCCTTGCGACGGTCGCCAAACCCTGGGGCTTTCGTGGCCGCCGCACGGACTACGCCCTTCAGCTTATTGAGCGTAATCGCGGCTAGTGCTTCGCCCTCGATATCTTCGGCGATCACCAAAACGGCCTTGCCTTGCTGGGAAGCAAGCTCCAGGAGAGGCACCACGTCTGCGAGCGCCGTGAGCTTCTTTTCGTGGATCAGGATCAAAACATCCTGAAGCTCGACAGTCAGCTTTTCCTGATTGGTGATCAGATAGGGAGAGATATAACCTCGGTCGAATTTGAGCCCTTCGACGATCTCCATGCTGCTCTCGGTGGTGCGAGCTTCGTCAATGGTGATGAGCCCGTCTTTGCCAACCTTCGCCATCGCATCCGCGATGTTATCGCCAATCTCGTCGTCCCAATTGGAGCTGACGAGCGCCACACGCCGCTGCTCCTCTTTGGTATTGGGCACTTTGGCCTGCTTCTTGAGATCCTCAATCACTGCTCCGACGGCGCGATCAATGCCGCGTTTGAGAGGCATCGGTGCCACACCCGCCTCGAGCAGCTTCACACCTGCGTTGATGATGGCTTGTGCCAAGACGGTTGCGGTGGTCGTGCCGTCGCCGGTTTTGTCGTTGGTCTTCTCGGCAACTTCCTTCACCAGAGAAGCGCCCAAGTTCTGAAGCTTGCCGCTGAACTCAATGTCCTGAGCTACCGTCACGCCGTCCTTCGTGATCACGGGTTGGCCCCAACTCCTCTGTAGCGCGACATTGCGACCGCGTGGCCCGAGCGTCACCTTCACGGCATCAGCCAGGGCATTGACGCCTTCCTGCATGGTGCGACGGGCAGATCGGCTAAACGTGAGTTCTTTGGTCATTAAACTTCTCCGAATGGGTGGTAGGACGGTCCTTGGCTTGCCGCGGTCAAAACGTTCCGCAGCCAGGCTCCGAGTCCAGGAAAGCCGCGCGCAAGTTAAGCCGCCAGCCTCACGAGTCAAGCCCCGACGGACGAGGAACCGAGGAATCCCGTTGGGGGCTCGCCTCATCAGAGCGATGCTCCTAAAAAGGCGACCATTCAACTTGCAAAAAACAGTAAAGGGAGATAGGTACCCGGCCCCGCTTCGGCGACCCCTAACTTAGCGGGCAAGCGCTTGAGGGCTCACAGCAGCGGCAGAGTTTGAAAGGTTTGGCAATTGAAACAGGCTTTTTCAAGATCTTGGGGGATCGTCTAACGGCAGGACGCAAGATTCTGATTCTTGCTATCTAGGTTCGAATCCTAGTCCCCCAGCAAGTAACCATCGGCCCCATCGTCTAGCGGTTAGGACACTGGCCTCTCACGCCGGTAACACGAGTTCAAGTCTCGTTGGGGTCACCAAAGTTTCTCGGGGAATGAGCCCCGAGCCTTGGCTTAGTATTCGGAAAGCAGATTCCAGGGCCTGCCCGGAGTCGGTGAACGGTGTTGGGCTAACCACTCCGCGACAACCTTCGCCCACGCCTCTTGGCCTGGCTTTGAGGGGTGGATGCCGTCTTTCTTTCTGGGCAGATCCGTGACTTGTGCGGTGCTGTCCAGGTACGCACACGGTGCGCAGTTATCCTGAACCACCGAAAGCAACCCCGAATCCTGCTCCCAAAGCGGTGGTGCAATCCAAACGCAGGGGCGCCCACGGAGTTGGGCAACCAGTCGCCGAATAGCGGGGGCGCGCTGCGCTGGGTTCGTGAGCTCAATTTCGTTCGCCCCGAGCGTGATGATCACCAGGTCAGGATTGGCGTTTGCGACGAGACGTTCGATATCGCGAGATGCCCAGGTCGTGATGTAACTGGACGTCTCGTAGTGCAAGATCCCGCGCACCTGGGACTTTGCGAGCTCGTGATTGAGTGGTGGTCCGAGCGCCCCCGCGAAGGAGTCACCAAAGTGATAGACGAGCGTGCCCGCCGGCAACCGAAGCTCGCGAAGATCGCCGGGCTCGCCAACAGGCACAAGCTCCACGCGGCGCGGTTGCGCCGTCGGAGGCTGCCAACCGTTTGCGGATTCGAACGAACTCGGCGCAATGTCGCGCTTGAGAACCTCTGGCCCGAGCGCCATCTTCCGCTCGACAATGGGCAGTCTGGCTTGAGAGGCAATCCGAGAAACGGGAGGAGCCGCGGGCGGTATGTTTGGCTCCACCGTCATCGCCCTCGCGCAGCCGAATTGTGCGAAGAGCGCAGCCGCCGCTAGGCGAGATATCAGAGTTGAGGGCAGCATGTGGAATTCCAACCGTTACCAACATCACGGTTCTTGCATCCAGCGCGGCTGCTGACAAGATTTCGCGCGGCGTGCGTGCCGCCAACGTACTCGTAGGCAACCGGCAAGCCATGCTTATATCGGACGCAGTCCGCATCGAAGGCAGGTGTGCGTTTCCTGGAAATTTCCTTGGCACTCAGATCAGTGGGTGGGACCGCTTGCGCAGCGGGCAAGACGCAACCAAAACCGGGTTGCTCGTTGAATCCTGAACGACACTTCGGCTCATTGGCCCGGGCGCAGCGCGCGCCGTTCCAGCTTTTCCCGCTGGTGCAGTCCACCGCCAACACACCCGCGCGGCATCGACCGGATTCTTGACCGGCTCCGAACGGGCAGCTCTCGTGGACGATCGCTTGCGCGCAGCGAAAGCCCAGATGCGATCCCCAATACCCAGGCACATCGCGATTGCGCAAGCGCGTGTGCATCCACTTCTCAAAGCGTCGGCTAAAGCCGCCACCGCGGTAAACTCGACTGAAACCGTACAAAGCCGGCCAAGGATACGGCCCGTACCAGTCCCCTACCCACTCCCAAACATTGCCGCTCATGTCGTACAGGCCAAACGCGAACGCCGGGAATGAGCCCACACCGCACGTTCCGGCATGCTTCCAGCACGCGCGCCCATCCGGGGAACCTTCCCCCCAAGGATACGTGAGCGCAGCTGCTCCACCGCGCACCGCGTACTCCCATTCTGCCTCGCTCGGGAGCCTGCCTGCTGATGCCTGGCAGAAGGTCGAGGCGTGCTGAAAATCGACGCAATTGATCGGGTGATTGTCGCGCCCGGCCCGAGCCTTGCCGTTGCGAACATTGCAGTTCGGCTGGGATGAATGCGGAGGTTCACACTGGCCACGGTCGACACAGGTTAGATACGAGGCAACCGTAACTTCTGTAAGATTTATGCAGAAACTAGCGATCTTGGTCTGAAACCTGGGCTGCTCGTCATCCGCAAACTTTCCGCGTTCCGAACCCATCCAAAACGTACCTCCAGGGATTCGTACCATTCCGACAGGGCACTCCGGTGCACTCGCGGGTGCAACAGGACGCGATTCAATTTTTTGTTTGGGTTGCGCTGGAGTGGAATGGGGGCTCGGTGCTGCCCGACTGGCCTCGGCACTCGGAGCTGACTGCTGAGAACACGCATTCATGAGCATCAACCAGGCCGCGCGGCTGCCAATGCTGCGGAACCTCAAGGAATCACCCCGGAGCGAGTCGCGAAGCGTGATAGCGATTCACGTTGAGCCGATGTCAGGTCGTTCCTTGCGAGCAACTCCGCGTATAGCGCGCGTGCTCGCGGCATATCTCCCTTCGCGCAAGCGATGAACAACCGCACGCGCAGAGCTTCCTTCTTGACTCGGGGCAGCTTGATCTCGCGGCTCAAGGCCTGATCCAAGTAGGCCGCCGCTTCTTCCCGATAACCGCGATGATACAGATTCTTGCCGAGTAAAAATGCTGGTAGACCGTCGCTCGGGGCCTTTTCGAACCATTGCCCCAATTGGACGGCGGCAACATCCCACGAAGCGCCCCGCTCTCCCGCGCCGACCAGCAAATTCACCATCGCCTCCTGGGCAATCCCAAGCTCAGCCGCAGCCTTGACCTCCAACAGACGCAAGCGATCCTCATCCACGAAAGCTCCCGCAATCTCTGCATAGAGATCGCGAGCCTCCCCCAACTTTCCGCCCCGGAGCAAGATATCCGCTCGCGCCTCCTGGGCCGACAGGCGTTCTGCCCAGTGCAAGGCCTGGTCATTGGCAATCTCAGAATAACGCTTCAGTGCCAACGCCGAATCGCCTCGACGATCGGCGCACACTCCAAGCCCAAAGCGCGCTTGGAGATTTCTGTTGTCGAGTTTCAAGATCCGCCCGTAGGCTGATTCAGCCTGATTGGCGTCGCCGCCATTGATCGCCAGGCCTGCGGCGTCAAATAATTCGTCGATCACATGCGGGCAGATCCGACCGAAAATGCTCGGCTGGTCGAAGCGAACACGCGCGGTCTTCAACGCCTGCTCACTCACCGTGTGCTTCAAAAGAGAGTGGTGCCACTCCACTTCCAGTCCTCGAAGATCACTCCCGAACACCGCCAGTGGCGCAGCTCCGCCGTACCATTCACGGAGCTTCTTGGCGCCGAAACGGCCATGCAACCATTCCACGAAGCTGCCAGCCACCGTGTAGGCCGCAGTCGCATTCTGCCCCAAAAAGCCCAGTCGAAAGACGCTCTCAAGCGCTGGCAAGAGCTCAAGCTTTTGCATGGCCTGCGCCCATTCTTGAAGCGTCAACTCATCATCTTCACGAGGCGACGCAGCAACCGCGAAACCCTCAATACGTCCCGGATCCGGCAACCAGCCACCGAACGCCCCGGCGACAGCGAACGGGCCTTGACCAAAGCTGCCGGCAATGACGTGGGCCAGCTCATGACCTAAGACCGGGTGTGGATAGCCTGCCTGTTGAATGTAGATCTCCTGGCGCCACGGTTTGGCGATGAACGTGTGCGCGGCTCCCATGAGGGCGCCCTTTTCGTCTGCCGAGGCGAACAGGAAAACGGTGATCTGAGCCGGGCCATGCGTTTCAAAATAGCTCTCGACCTGGGCGACGTGGGCGTCACATTCTTTGCCCAGCAATTGAGCGGCGTTTTGCTGAACTCCCCGCGAATAAACCACCTCACAACGCCGCGTGGTCAGACTTCTACCTAGTGTTTCGCGAATGCTTGCCGCGGTGCTGAAATGCCCCAGCTCTGGGCCCATGGCCACGAGCAGAGCGCTGGAAGCTGCAGCGCCCAGTGCCAGCGAAAACTGCCAAACACGTGATCGCAGATGAGCGCGCAACCGCCCGTCCTCGCCGCACGTGAGGACCGCGAAGCCCCCAGTGATTGAAAGCAAGGTGAGCCCTGAGCCAACGCGATACCAGAGCAGAGGCTCCCCCGAACGCAGGACGGTATCGTAGAGGGGGCCCGCGAAATACCCCACAAACGGGTCATACGCAAAGACCATCGGTGAGCTGTAGAAACGCCAAACACTGAACAGCGCGGTCGCAAGGGGACCTAGGAACGCCAAGCTTTTCGCCCAACGCGGCACCTTTCGGCCACGGCCAATGAAGAGCCGATCAAGTATCAGATTAACAACGGCTCCCCACGCCCCAGCCATCAGGCTGCCAACGCCCGGCCCCAAGATAAACCCCGTGAGGCCGGCCACGGGATCACAAATCTGAACCCGTAGGCCGTGCAGCACACTGATCGAGAGTGCCAAGAGTGCGTGGGCCACGCCCGTCTTCATGCCAAACGCGAGCCGCCTGAGCGGCAGAGTGCCGGCCGGAAACACGGCACTTGCCGTCGCCACCGCCACCACGCTCGGCACGATGAGCCCGGCCACCAGCGCCGCTTCGTAGGACAGCCCAGAAAACAGCGGTAGGAAGCCGAAAGCTGTGAGTGTTAAGGCAGTAACAAGCAGCGCAAACTGACTCGACCGTTGAGCTAAAATACTAACCTTCACTCGCCAACTCGGACGCTATCCTAGCTTTAAAGAAGCGCTTCACCCTGGGCGGGCAGAACCGAGCCGCGCCGCGAGCCCTCGCCTGAAATCGGCCCAAACACCAGAGGCAATACTTCATCGATACGGCTCACAAGATGAATCACGAGGTCCCGCTTTATTTCATCGGGAACTTCTTCAAGGTCAGCTTCATTTCTTGCTGGCAACACCACCTCGCGCAATTCGGCGCGATGCGCTGCCAAAAGCTTCGCCTTGACGCCTTCAACAGGCAGGATACTCCCGCGCAACGTCAGCTCTCCCAAAAGACAGATATCCTCTCGCACGGGCACGCTGAGCAGCAAGGATACCACCGCCACAAACATGGCCACGCCGGCCCCAGCCCCATCGCGTACGGCGCCTCCACGCGGGATATGCAGATGGAGATCGATCGACCTTACGAAATCGTGCTCCAAATGCAGCCGCTCCGCGCGGGCCCGAACCAATGAGAATGCTGTAAGCGCAGATTCATTCATCACGGTGGACATGCTGCCACTCACGCGAATTTCACCCTTCCCGGGCATCTTGTTGACCTCGATCAACAAAAGCTCTCCCCCCACATCCGAGATCCCGAGCGTGACGACCACGCCCGGCTTAGGTGCTCGCTCCACGGTTTCTTGGTGGTAACGTGGCGTGCCTAAAAATTCGGAAAGCTTGCCCGGATCTACCACCAGGCCTACCACCTCTTTGCCCTCGGCCATTTGGACGGCGACATGGCGACACACGGCCGCGATCTCTCGCTCAAGCCCGCGTACGCCTGCCTCGCGGGTGTAGTGGTCGATGATCGCCTCCAGCCCATCCTCCTGAAAATCGAGTTGGCTCTTGTCCAGGGCGTGTTCCTTCAACTGCTTCGGGATCAAGAATTGGGTGGCGATGCGCTGTTTTTCGGCGCGCGTGTAGCCCGGGACCTCGATAATTTCCATGCGATCGAGGAGCGCCGCCGGGATCGCATATCGGTAGTTGGCGGTGGCCAAAAACATCACCTCAGAAAGGTCGAAGGGCACGTCGATGAAATTGTCGACGAACGTGTTGTTCTGCTCGGGATCTAGAACTTCCAGCAGCGCTGATCCTGGATCTCCGCGCATATCGGCGCCCATCTTGTCGACTTCATCCAGCACCAAGACTGGATTCTTTACGCCAGCCTTCTTCAGTGCACCGATGATGCGGCCCGGCAGCGCACCCACATACGTGCGGCGATGGCCACGGATTTCTGCCTCATCACGCACGCCACCGAGCGCGATGCGCCCGTAACGCCGCCCCATCGCGCGGGCTATCGATTTACCGAGCGAGGTTTTCCCGACGCCTGGCGGACCCACAAACAGCAGGATGGGGCCGCGCTGATCGCGACGCAGCTGGCGTACGGCGGTAAACTCAACGATGCGTTTCTTGACGAGCTCTAAGCCATAATGATCTTCGTCCAGGCAGCGACGCACGTTCTTCACGTCCAACGTATCCGGAGTTCGACGATTCCAGGGCAGATCCGCCAACCATTCCACATAGCCGCGAGACACCTGAAACTCCGAGGATTGTGGCTGCATATGCGAGAGGCGCCCCAGCTGGCGCCGCGCGGCCTGATCGGCTTCCGGGGGCATCTCAGCGCGCGCCACACGATCGCGCAGCTGTTCAATTTCGTCGTCTTCAGCGCTCTCGCCCAGCTCCTCTCGGATGGTCTTGATCTGCTGGCGGAGCACGTAGTCCCGTTGGGAACGGCCCATGTCCTCGGTAACAACCGACGAAAGCAGAGCTTTGGCTCGCAGTATCTCGAGCTGTCGTTCCACCATGTGCAGCACTAATTGCAGCCGCTCCCCGACCGCCAACGCTTCCAGCACCTTCTGACGAGTGCTGATATTGGCCTGATCTTCTGGAAAATTCGACGCGATCAGATCTGCGAGCGCTCCGGGCTCTTTAACGTTATCCAGGATACTGGCCGTTTCCTTCGGCAGATCGGGCAATAACGCAAGGATGGCGCGTGTTCCCTTGCGGAGGCGCTCCACCATTTCCGCGACGTCGTCGCCTGGAGCAGGCTCCACGATGCGTTCAATGTCTGCCTGCATGTAAGGCTCCAGACCGTGCTCTTTCAGCAAGCGAAAACGCCCCACGCCATTTAACACAACGCTGTAGTTATCAGCGCCGATCCGAACCACTTTCACCACCCGCGCGAGCGTTCCGATTTCGTAGAGGTCCTCAAACGTCGGTTCGCGAACTTCGGCGTTCCGCTGGGTGAGGACACCCACCATCAGCCCCTCCTCGCCATTCAGCTCTTCAACCAAATGAACGCTCCTCGGCCGCCCCACGTTGATGGGCACGACGGACATCGGAAACAAAACCGAGTTGCGAAGCGGCAAGATCGCTACTCTCTCGACAGCGCCTCGCTTGGAAGTGGCCATACCACCACAGTAATACGACCGACCCAGACGTCCAGCGACGTTTCGGAATCTCGCCCAGCGGGGGTGTCTGTGATAAGGGTTTGGGGTGTCGTGCAATGTGGGTCCGTCGTTGGCGCTCAGCCTGTTGATCGCTGCCCTGAGTTGGGCGTGCGGTGCCCCTTCACAGCCAAAAGACCCTCAACAAGTGCTCAGCGCCTATTCCTCGGCCCTGGCTTCAGGAAACGCACAGGAGGCCTACGCGCTATTGAGTTCGGAGGCTCAACGCACGCTCTCTTTTGGAACTTTTCAGCACATGCTCGCGGAGAATCCGCGGGAAGTTGCGAATCTGGCCCGAGGCCTAGCTGGCCCTGCGGGCCCGCCGCACGTGACCGCGACCGTTTCGACTCCGCACGGTGAGACACTGGAGCTCGTTCTGGAAGACGGCGTGTGGAAGGTGGAGGGCAGCGCGCTCGACCTCTATAGCCAAGCCAATCCCCGCGCGGCAGTGGTGTCGTTCGTACGAGCCTACGAGAACAACCGCTACGACCTGCTCTTGAAGTTCGTGCCGGACTCCAAACTCGCAGGGCTGACGGCCAAGAAGCTCCAGGAATCGTTCGAAGGCAAACAGCGGGAGGCCTTGGATCGCCTGAGTCAGGCGCTGAAAAATGAAGCGCCGAAGGCCAAAATTGAGCTCTTGGGTGATCACGCAACCCTGCGTTATGGTGGCGGTGGGACCATCGAATTGCTAGAGGAACACGGCGTTTGGAAAATTGAGGAGTTTTACCCGTGAGCCGCCAAGCCCGTATTGAACGCGAGACACGCGAGACCAAGATTTCCGTTGAACTTGCGCTAGACGGAACGGGCCAGAGCCGTGTGCAGACGCCCCTGCCCTTTCTGAACCACATGCTCGATCAGATCGCTCGCCACGGGTCCTTCGATCTCACGGTCGAGGCGGTGGGTGACGTTGAGATTGACGGCCACCACACCACCGAAGATGTCGGGATCGTACTCGGCCAAGCGTTGCGAGCAGCCTTGGGCGACCACGCGGGCATTCAGCGTTACGGCTCGGCCACGTTGCCGATGGACGAAGCGTTGGTCACGGCAGCGTTGGACCTTTCGGGTCGCGCCTTTTTTGTATGGAATGTACCGATTCCTAAAGCCAAATTAGGCAGCTTTGACTCGGAGCTGGTCGAAGTATTCTTCGAGGCCGTAGCACGCTCCGCGCAGATCAATTTGCACATGCAACTCCACTATGGCCACAATCTGCACCACATCATTGAGATCTCCTTCAAGGCATTTGCTCGCGCCTTGCGCCTTGCCACACGCCTCGATCCACAGAACGGCGGGATCCCGTCCACCAAAGGCGTATTGGCGTAACGTATGGACCTGATTCCGGCCATCGATCTGCTTGAGGGAAAAGCAGTCCGCTTGTTGCGCGGCGATTATGCCGCAGTGACTGTCTACCATGACGAGCCCGCGGAGCTCGCAGCGGAATGGCGAGCCAGTGTCGCTCGGCTTCACGTGGTCGATCTCGAAGGCTCGCGCGACGGCAAGCCCGTCCAACTCGCGCTGATCACTCGCTTGGTGAAAGCTTTCGGGAGCGGGGTCCAAGTGGGCGGTGGCGTACGTTCGCTTGAAACCTTGCGAGCCTATTTTGACGCAGGTGTGGAACGCGTGGTGCTTGGCACGGTGGCCATCACCCAGCCTGACTTGGTAGGGGCCGCTGCGAGTGAATTCCCAGGTCGAGTGATCTTGGCCGTAGATGCTCGAAATGGGTTCGTGGCCACGCAAGGCTGGAAAGATCAGAGCGAGGTCCGCGCCCTGGACATCGTTCGCCGGCACGGAGCTCAAGCTTTGGCCGCCGTTCTTTACACAGATATTGAGCGCGACGGGACCGAAGTGGGGCCGAATATACCTGAAACGGCCGCTTTGGCCCGCGATGGCGGTGTGCCTGTGATTGTAAGTGGTGGTGTTGGCACACTCGCGCACTTGCGCGCGCTGGTGGCGACCGGCGTGCCGTTCGGTGGGGTCATTGTGGGGCGGGCCATCCATGAGAAACGCTTTACCCTTGCCGAGGCGCTGCACGCGCTTGCAGGCTAGCTTTCGCCTGCTTTGGAACGAGGCCAGGAGATGTCTGAAAAGCCGGAACACATGGGGACCAGCTCCGGAGATCTGCGAGGGCTTTTCAGCGAAGTCATCCAGCATCAAGAGTCAGAAGAGGCGCCCAACTCGGGCAACTTTGAAAGCGAAGCTTTCCTCTTTCACCTCTATAGAGGCAGCGAGTTGCTCCAGGAAAATTGCGTTGCGGAAGCACGCGAGGAGCTGGAACGCGCGTTCAAGCTCAAGCCTCAAGATCTGGAAGGTCAAGGGCTACTCGGCATCGTTTACTTCCGCTTGGGCATGTATCCGCGGGCCATTGAAATCTACCGCGACATGGTTCAGCTCTGCCCCAAAGAGCCCACACCTGGGATTAATCTGGCGTTGTGTTTTCTGAAGACCGGCCAGCCGCATCAAGCCCGTGAGAGCCTGGAACGCGTCATCGCTACCTCGCGTGACCACAAGCGCGCCTGGGGCTACCTGGGGCTCGCTTTTCAGCAATTGGGCGATCTGGCCAAAGCCCAGGCTGCCTTTGAGCGCGCAGAACAGCCGCACATGGCCCGCAGGATGCAGAGCCTGTTGGAAGGGCCCTCCAGCATTCGTTCGAAGACGACGCTTCCGGAACACGAAGCGCTCAAGGAAGCCGCAGCGGCCTTGGTCAGTCGCTTTGATGCCTCGGACGCGGAAGGAGCCGACGACGGAGCCCTCTTTTCCAGCGCCCCGCCTGCTTTGCTGGAACCGGGCCCCTTGCCATGGAGTACCCTGGAACCTGGCAGACCCAACGATGCCCCGCGGCTCCCCGAGTCGAGTCTTCGGGAAACAGGCAACGTGACGCCTGTCACGCCCGTCACGTTTGCTGATTGGTTTGCGAAGACACTCGTTACTCTTGGGGATAAGATCGAGGTCGTGCAAGACTCACGCTGGATAGCGCTTCGGATTAACGGCTTTGCGCTTCGCACAGATTCGCTCGTAGCGCTCGTGCCGGAACGGGGGCCTTTGCACGGAGAGCCGCTCCACCGTCGGATGCGCGGAGCCCGGATTCTTGAACAATTCGGAGCCCCCCACGCTGGCTTGAGCGAGCTCGTCGGAGCTGGCTGCTTGGTGTTGCGCAAAGGCCCTGAGCGGCACGTCAGCGTGGTCGAAGTTTCCGACACGCCGGTTTACTTTCGGGAAAGCACGGTTCTCGGTTTCGACAGTTCCCTTTACTACGAAAATGGTCGACTCTCAGTCGGCGGAAACGATGTACCAATGGCTCAATTCTCCGGCAAAGGGCGCGTTCTCGTGGACAGCGTTGGGTCGCCCATTTCGCTCAGAGTCGTCCCGCAAGTTGCGGTTATCGTGCGGACGAGCGAACTGCTTGGTTGGGTGGGAAGGTTACTCGTCACCCCGGTTGAGAGCATCGATTCACCGGATGGCTCTTGCTCTTTTTCCAGTTTAAACGGCGAGGGGCTAGCGCTACTCGACGTCCGCCCTTCGTGAAACCGCATGTCAATTCCGCTTGCCCATAACGACGCGCTCCAGGAACGCAAGAGTTCGCTCCGGCGTGATGCCTTGAACCTGCCAAACCTGCTCACCTTTGCTCGGATAGCGATGATCCCGCTGGTGCTCTGGCTCTTGGATCGCGGGACGCCCAAAGACTGCGTCTGGGCGGCGATTGTTTACTCGTTGGCGGCCATCACCGACCTGTTGGATGGCTACCTGGCTCGCCGCCTGAATATTGTCAGCCTTTTAGGCCAGTTCCTAGATCCACTCGCGGATAAGCTGCTGGTGATGGCTTCTTTGGTGTGGATGGTGCCCATGGGCAGGATCCCAGAGTGGGCCGTGATCTTGCTCTTGGCTCGCGAGATTTCCATTACCGCGTTGCGCGGGATTGCGAGTAGTGAAGGCGTGGTGATCGCCGCGGGCAGCGGTGGCAAGAGCAAAACGGCGCTGCAGATGGTCGGCATCCTGTGCCTGATGATTGGGTACCCGTACCACTTGGATCTATATGTCGTGGATCTGGGGGTGGTGCGGCTCGTCGAGGTGGGCCGCGTCATGGTGTACGTGTCGTTGGTGTTCTCCATGACGAGCGCCTTCCAGTACATCGGCTTGTTCGGCGAGGCCGTCTCAGCCAAGGAACGCCGCGCCGCCGCTCCACCTGAGTAGCGGTGGACACCGCCGGGAATCCCCTGCTAAGGAGCCCGCATGCGAACCCGGCACGTAGTCCTAGGTCTCTTCTGTTCAGCAGTTCTGTTCGCTTGCAGCAAGCAATCCGAAGGCGAACGCTGTCAGCTTTTGAACTACAACAATGATTGCGACAGCGGCCTCCTTTGCACCCCAGCGCGCGATCTCCAGGCCACGGACGAGGCTGACCGCTGCTGCCCTCCCGGGAACGCCTTCAGCGACAGTCGCTGTGATAGGCGCGCGAAGGGTCCCGGCACCGGCACGGGTGGCGGAGCGGCGATGGGAACGGGCGGGGGCTCGCAAGCGGGCAATGCTGGGACCGCGGGAGTTGGCGGAGCGCCGCCCCTCACGGGAACCATCCACGCCGGTGCGGGTTCTGCCGGCGCGCTGGCTGGCGCCTCGAATCCTGGTTAACGTAATTCGCATGACAGATCCGGCGGCACTTTCGAGATTGGCGGCAGAGGCCCTGCTCTTGGCCTTAGTGCTTTCGATTCCCGTGCTGGCGGCGTCAGCGCTCGTGGGCGTTTTGGTCTCGATTTTTCAGTCGGCTAGCCAGATCAGTGAACCAGTAATGGCCCATTTGCCGCGTCTGTTGTTAGTAGCCGTCGTGTTGGCGCTCACGGGGCCCTGGGTGGGCTCTGAGCTGGTCGCCTTCGCCACACGTGTCTTCCGCGGCGGATGAAGCTGCTTCACCTCACACCGTCGCAGATTCTAAAGGATTCGGAGCCAGGCTCGAACGCCCGTGTCGCGGGCCGTGTCTTCCAGCTGCTGCAGAGTGATGCCGGCCTAGCGTTGAAACTCCACGATGCCAGTGCCTCGATTTCTGTGATTTCACGCGGCGCGCGCGTTCCACTAGCAGCCAACCAGGCTGTCCCTGGCGCCCTGAAGGATGGTGATCATGCGGTCTTTGTGGGCGAGCTCGTCAGGGAAAATACGGGGCAATTCTGCCTCGAACGCGCCCAGCTTGAGCAGTACTGGCCAGCGCCGTTTCCCCCACAGGACAGCGAGTTTCAGCGCACAGCGTTCGGTGATCGTGGCACCAACATCACGCGGCGTGCCCAGCTTCTTCGGGAACTCCGAATATGGTTCGAGCGCGCTGGCTTCCTGGAGGTGGACACCCCCACGCGCGTGCTTTCCCCCGGCTCGGATGCGTACGTGAGCGCCTTTAGCTCGGAAGAACGCTATCTCATCACGTCGCCTGAACATCACATGAAACGCCTGGTTGCGGCTGGATTTTATCAAATCTTCCAGCTCGCCCACTGTTTTCGACGCGACGAAAGCGGCCACCTCCACCAGCCAGAATTTCTCATGCTCGAATGGTATCGGGCCTTCGCTAGCCAACTGGAAGTGATGGAGGACACCGAGGCGATCGTGGTCTCGATGATTGCCGCGCTGCGACCCCAGGAAGACCCATCGCAGTTGAAAGTGGGTGCTCTGCAGCTGGATCTCCGCAGGCCCTTTGAACGGATCACGCTGCGCGAAGCCTTTGCCGAATACGCTGGCATTGCCGACGCCGTCGAGCTGGCTGCCACCGACGAAGATCATTATTTTCAGCTGTTTGTGGACAAAGTTGAACCCCAGCTGGCTCGCCACCCACGGCCGGTCTTCCTATGCGAATTTCCGAGTACCCAAGCCGCCCTCGCGCGCCGTAAGCCGAGCGACCAAAGCGTGGCCGAGCGGTTTGAACTCTACGTAGCGGGCGTCGAATTGTGCAACGGCTATTCCGAGCTGACCGACCCCGATGAATTCCTTAAGCGTGAATCTGAGGAGAACGCCAGAAAGCTGGCGACGGGAGCCGCTAGTTATCCCGCTGATCCCGATTTGCTGCGAGCGCTCCAGGCTGGCTTCCCACCCACCGGCGGCAATGCGCTCGGCGTTGATCGGCTGCTTGCATTGGCTCTAGGTCGCCAAGACATCCGAGGAATAGTCACATTTGAGCACGAAAGTGATCACTAAAGATCATTGGCAGACGAAAACGTTCACTGGACCAGGCGGCGGTTCACCCAACGGTAACCCGATTTCTCCCCGCTCGCTTCGAGGCGTAGAGCGCGTCATCCGCGATACGGATCAGATCGTCGGCACACTTGACGCGAGAGTCTGGACACGTGACCACACCCACACTCACCGTCAACTGCGGCCCCAACACTTCACCCGAATGAGTCCCAAATGTCGTCTCTGCTATTGCTAAGCGACAGCGTTCTGCAACCACCAACGCCCCCGCAGCGTCTGTCTCGGGCAACACGAGCGCGAACTCCTCGCCGCCATAGCGCGCAGCGTAGTCGCACTTACGAAGCTGGGCTCTCAGCACCATACCCACCTGCACTAAGGCGCGATCACCGATCAAGTGCCCGAAATCGTCATTGATTGACTTGAAATGATCAATATCAATCATCAGCAGGCTGAGCGGCGGGGCATAGCGCACCGAACGGGCGAGCTCCGCTTCCAGCAACTCCACGAAGTGCCGGCGGTTCGAAAGTTCCGTCAATGCGTCCGTGCGACTCATCCTTTCGAGGCGCTCGTTCTTCCCACGCAGTTCCTCTTGCAACGTTTTGAGCCGCAAGTGTACGCGCACCCGCGCTACCAGCTCCTCATCGAAGAAGGGCTTCGTGAGATAATCTGAGGCTCCTTCCGTCAGGCCTTGCACCTTGGTGCGTGGGTCCTCACGCACGGTGAGCATGATGACGGGAATGTCTGCGAACTCAGGGCGACTGCGTTTCAAGCGCAAAAAATGGAACCCATCAAGCCCCGGCATTTCAATATCACACAAAACCAACGTCACCGGGTTCTCTGCCATCACGGAGAGCGCCTCGGCACCACTGACGGCCGTGAGAGTATCGGCCTCCACCCCGTGGTCCCTGAGCGCAGCGATCACACGATTTCTCGTGCTCTCGGAATCATCAATGATGAGGACGGTGTGCTCCACGGCTCAGTAGTCCCGTACGTTCATTTGCTGAGGGGCATAAGAGCTGGGCGGCAGTCTTTGCGCGGAAAACCCGCGCACTTGTGCCCCCGTTCACCCACCCTCGCTCAGGGAAAAAGGCTCAATCGAAGCGAATTACCGAAAAAACAGGTGCATCCTCCAAGCGCTTGGCTCCGTCCATTAACCGCAGCTCCACGGCAAACACGTAGGCAATCACCTGCGCGCCTTGGCGGTCGACGAGCTGCCCGGCCGCCGCTGCGGTGCCGCCCGTTGCCAACAGATCATCGACCACAATCACACGCGCGCCTTCGGGCAGGGAATCACGATGCATTTCGAGCTCAGATTCACCATATTCCAGTGAGTAGCTCACGCGATCAGTGCGCCCTGGGAGCTTCCCCGGCTTTCGCACGGGAACAAACGAGGCATTCAGCCGCGCCGCCAACGCTCCTCCAAAGATGAAGCCTCGCGATTCAATCCCAACCACGGCATCCACGTGCTCCCCGACGAAGCGATGCGCCATCAAGTCAAGAACGATATGGAAAGCCTTCGGGTTGGCGAGCAACGGCGTAATGTCACGAAAAAGGATGCCTGGCGCCGGAAAATCAGGGATATCGCGCACAAGCTCCCGGACGTAAGCGAGCGTGTCGAAATCCGCGCTCAAGTTACCGCTGGGAGCACAGCGCACCCGGGTTGTTTTGGCAACCTTAGCGGGTTTTGTCCCCTTCCCTTCGGCACTCGGATTCACTCCGCGCGGCGTGGGAGAGCGTCTTGCAGGCACAGGTTTCTTGGATTTACCGACGGAACGATTTCTACTCGTCATGCTCTGACCTCGTTGGGATGCGTTCGCTACCTTAGATAAACCCCGGCTGCGGCGCTGATTCTAACCGTTGGGCGCCAAGGCCGCGACTGAGGCCAGGGCCTCCGCCTCGCTTTGATCGGCTCGCCCCCACAAATCGAGCACAAGCGGCGTAATGCCCACCACCCCCTGGTCAAATGCTTCGGTATCCGACCCAGCGACCGCGCGGTGCGTGATCGGCCCGGAGGTTCCTATCCAAAGATACTCCCGGCCCCGCGGATCTTTCCGATAATCCACGCCGTCTTGATAAACGCGAGCGCCCAAGCGTGTGGCACGAAACGACCAATTCTTGCCCTTCGGGAAATTCACATTGAACAGCACTGGCCGCTTGGGTCGTTGCTGGAGCAAATGGAACGCGACCCGGGCTGCCGCCACTGCCACGGCCTCCAAATCAGCATCATACGCCGCAGAGAACGCAATCGAAGGCACCCCCTTGAGCGCCCCTTCGCGCGCAGCGGCCACGGTTCCGCTGTAGAAAACGTCGTCTCCCAGGTTGAGTCCGTGATTGATCCCAGACACCACCAAATCCGGGCGCCGGCTGAGCACACGGCCACCGCCGTTTAAGCCCACGTACACACAATCGGCAGGCGTACCATCGACCGACCAGACACCGGGCGTCTTCTGCCAAAGGCGGAGCGGCCGATGCAAAGAGAGCGCATGGCTTGCTGCACTCTGCTCGGACTCCGGGGCACACACCACTACGTCAGTACTCTTGGCGAGTGCCGCCCGCATCAGCGAAATACCCAGAGACTGATAGCCATCGTCATTACTGAGTAAGATAAGTGGACGAATCACGGCAACACTCTAGCCTTGAAGTCTCGAAAAAAAACTGATTCCTTCGTGAGCGTTACCCGACTAAGGTCTGGCTTGCTGTGGATCCGGGGCACGCGCTTTATCTGCGAGAAATCGCGACTCACATCTCTGAATCCCTCGCTCGCTTTGGAATTGCAGGCGATGTCTACATTCAAGGTGGGAACGAGGCCGTGCTGGAGGGGTCCGGCCCTCGCGTCACCGCAGCTCTCGGCACTTTGCTGCAACATTGGGAGCTACTGCCGAACGATGAGCGTCAACGCCGCTGTGGAGAGATTGCGCGCCGCTTGGCGGAGGCCAGGCGTTTTGACAGTGCCGCACCGGGGCGCAGCGATCAGTCCACGTTGCCTCTCATCGTGTGGGCGGCGGGTATTGCCGTCCTGCTGCTCGCAGGAATCGCAGCGTTTCGGGTTTTTGGCCCGAGAGCGCTCGCTTGGCTCAATCCTCCGGTGGCGCCCAGCTCGGCGAACGCCCCGTTGGCAGAGACTGCCGATAGTGCGCTGCGTGGCCAGAAGGTGTGCGATGCCGCCGCGAGCCGTGCACTCCGCGGAGCAACGCTCGGGATTGCCGATGCCGAGGGTTGGCAAGTGGACATTGCTTTGTTGCGTCCAGCCCATGAAATCAGCCTGATCGACGACCCGGCGCTCGCCCGATTTGTGCAAGGCCCGTCCGAGCTCAGGCGCTTGGTCTGGCCTGGAGCGCGAGCGCTATTGGCGGTTCAAGGAGCCGGGGCCAGCCTGGAGCTCGAAGATCTCGCTTTACCACCCACGTTAAAACCGCGCTTTCGCGGGCTCACAGTTACCTTTTCCGGGCGCTTCGTCACACCCTATTTCAACGAAGCCACCCGCTCCGAATACATGCAGCTCGCACACGCGATGAGTGAAGAGTTCAAGGCTGAGTTTGCAGGCTTATTCGCGCATTGTGTGGGCTCCAAAGAGAAACACGCGGGCAGCTGGTTCCAGGCACCAAACCCAGCACTCGCAGCCACAGCACTCATCTATTTTATGGGCGTCGATGCAGCGATACCGCACCTTCGGCAAGATCTGCTGCGGCCTTCAGGCGGTATGCTCGACTACGCAGTGGCGCTGAGTAACGTAGAGGGCGCGACGCACAGTCTCGCCTACGAGAAAGTTCGCAGCTTGATTGGCACCTATGGCGGGTCCATTTCAGGGCCTCCCACAGGGCCCACCGCGCTCATCTTTGATTTCAAAGACAGCAGCCGAGCTGCCCGTGCTAGCCGCGAAAGTGCAATGGCCGTGGGCCTGAGCGACGGCCGCTGAAGCGCGCCCAATGCCTAATTGCTGGCGGCACCGAGCGGCGCCAAGAGCGCCGAAAGCTCCCCATTTTCGTGCATCTCGGTCACGATATCGCAGCCGCCCACGAATTCACCGTTAACATACAGCTGCGGAAACGTCGGCCAACTGGAGAACTCCTTGAGGCCTTGCCGCACGTCTGCCTCAGCCAAGATATTCACCGTGTGAAAAGGCGCACCGGAGCGCTTCAGCAACTCAACCACCTTGGCTGAGAAGCCACACTGCGGGAAGAGTTGATTCCCCTTCATGAAGAGTACCACCTTGTGGGCCTCCACCATTGATTGCAGTTTCTGGCGTAAGCTTTCGTCCATTATTCAGTCCCTTGGGATTTAGCCCAGCTCTCGGGCGTGTACGTGCGCAGCGCCAACGCATGAATCGCGCCCTTCATAGCCTCACCGAGCGCCCCATACACCATCTGGTGCTGCTTGATCAGACTCTGCCCAGCAAACGCGGGCGTCACGATTCGAGCCTGAAAATGGTCCTTCGTGCCGGTCATATCACTCACTTCCACCTCTGCGCCCGGAAAGGCTTCATGCAGACGGCGTTCAAGTTCAGTGGGCTCCATCATGTTGGCTGGCGCTTATGTGACGCAACGTAGCTTACGTGTCAACGGGGGGTGAGGTGTTGACTGGCAAGGTTGTCCAGCGGCTGTCGCAAGCGCGGTGATTCGCGGATTCCCACTTCTGATCGCAGGAGGCATGAGCGGGCCCCAGGTGGGCCTATCGCTCAACATTGCCCCGGGCTTATCAGCGATAGATTTCTCGCCGGTGACCCACGCGCACTACCATCACGAGTAGACGCGCATCTTCGATGCTGTACACCACACGTTAGTCACCGATGCGGATCCGCCAATACTCGGAGTTCACCAGGCTTCTTGCACCCAGAAGGTCGAGGTTCTTCTTTTAGAGCTTGGATGCGCTTGATGACCCGACCTCGCACGGATCCATCCAGTGACTTGAGCTGAGCGTCTGCTGCGTCAGAGACTTCGACGATGTAGCGCGCCATCAAAGACCATAACGAGCGGCAATCTCATCGATTGATATTGGCTTCTTGCCAGAGGCTTTCATCTCTTCGAGCACCTTGTTCGCCTCGGCGATGTCGAACCGGTCTTCGTCCTCTTCGTTGACCGGCACCAAGTAGAGCTCAGTGCCCTCCGGCAGATCCGTGGGTTCGTCGATCACTAGATGCCCGCATTTTACCGTGGCTTTGAGCGCGTGCATTCACCTAACCTAGCATTCAACGGCCTAAAAGGCAGCTCCCACGTACTCCGCCGTGCGATCACCGCCATTAGTCTCAATTCCCGCTCCGTTTTCAAGGCGGTCTAACGCCAGTCAACGGATGCGATCCGATCGAAGCCGCGACGAGACCTCCTGATGAACTGCCTGGTAACCACCGATATCGGCGAGCCACCTCATCGACGACGAGGGCGTTCGGACAAACCTAGCTAAGGCTCGATGAGTGAAATACGCCCGTCGTGCGCGACGCTCAAGAACCACTGGCAGGAGTGGTCGAAAATTTCAATATCGTCCGTCGCCGGGTACCAAATGTCGCCAAAGTTATCGGAAAGATTGTCGAGAAGCATCCGATCGATTTCGTCAAACCGATGCCAATTGATCATGGCTTCAGTTGGGTCGGCAATGCCGTTATCCCGGAGCAATGTTTCTAGGGCGAATGTCCCGTCGCGGCCCACCTTTCCAAGACGTTTCTGAGACCGAGAATGCAACTCACTGACGATATCGATCGGCGGCACCCCAGGTCCCAACCCTAGAACAGAAGCAATCTTGACACGGAACGATCTGCATTCTTCGGAACTCAACTCGCGGAAAGCTGGAAACGCTGAGTCAGGCCATTCTCTCAGGTAGTTCTCGACCTTAACCTTGTTCATCGTCACCTATTTAGGGTCGCCAGCCTTCGGAGACTCGTTGCAGAAGGAGCTCACGGTTCCAGATCACTGCAATCGGGAGTTCTCGCTCCGCATCCGTTAGTGTGCTCCTCACAAGTTCCCCATCTCGGCCCTCAATGACCCACGTCTCAACCTTGTTTGTTGAGCGAGCCCCTGGTCTACGAAGTCGTTCCGGAACGCCTATTGCCGGTAGTTTGCCGACCACTGACGCCAGCCCCTTAGAAACGGCTGCCACGACGGGGAAGAACGCGACATACCCGTTCCGAAAGAGTTCCCCGTCAATTTCGATCAGGGACGCTCGCTTGATTGGCGACACCATAACAGCGTCACCGTACTCAGAATGCTTCCCTAGATACTGAAGATAGACCACAGCATCCGGACCGCTCAATTCGACAACATCTCCAGGTTTTGCGCATTTTGCCATCGCGGCTAGCCACTCGTCTGAATGAACCGTTAACCCCTAGCGCCCCGCCGCCGGCAAACGCAGCGACACATCGCGCAACGCGTCGCGCAGCCGCACTTCAAGCTCATTCAGCTTTAGCTTAACTTCAATCAGATCTTTCGTGGTGCGATCAAGGCCCGCGGTTTGTTCGCGCAGACGTGCGGTGAGCGTGGCGCGCAGATCGCCGGCTTGGTTGTTCTTCTCGATGGCTTCCAGGCTCAGGCGCGTTTCCCGTGCTGCTTTTTCGAGCTCTCCTTGAGTGGTTGTGAGCTGCTGCTGGCGGTCGACGGCGCGGGTAAGATCCGAACGCACTTGCCAGGCTTGGCGCAATTGGGCGACGGCCTTCGGATCAGCCTTGGGGCTCTCGAAGTAAGCTTTGATAGCGATATCAGCCAAGGGATCGAGCCAATTCAACTCTTGTTCGGAAGCCAAACGTTCGTCGACCGTGAGCTTGCTGGTGGCGTGGGGCTTCGCATTCACTGGTATCAGCGCGTGGCCGTCCGTGGTGCGGTCTTCGGTGCCTTTGGGGGGATTATTCAGGCGCCAGCCTGCATCACGCGCGTGCCGGAGCAGCAGCTTGGCGGCTTCTTGAGAGCCGTTCTTGATTTCATAATTGGTCAGCCGCACCTGATCGCGTTCGATGTACAGACGCCCCGCTTCGATTTTGGAGACACGTGCGCCCTCTTGGGACCAGTTGGTGTTCTGATTCACCGTTAAGCTGCGTTGAATTGCGAACGGCACGGTGGCTTTGCTCTCCGGCGAGAGCGATTCCATCACACCTTGGCCCAAAAATGCACCCTTTTCGAAGACGGCGATCGGGCCGCCTTCGAGCAGACCTTTGCCCGAGTTCACGAAGCGCACCACACGGAAAGGATGCACACTCGAATCCGGTACACCGCCGTCAGGAGCGAATAGGAATACCGCTTCCCCAGGCACAGCCTCATTCAGCAGCATCACCATCGTGGCGCTCTCGTTCGGAATCGTGACACGCGTCCCAACTTCGTAGCGCGTCGCACCTGTTTGTGCGGCGACCGAGGCAAGCGCATTCAGGTTGCGAGGAGCGCTCGGCGCCATGAGCGGGGTTGGCGCGGCCGCTTTCTTTCCCATCGCAACGCCCCGCGCGCTCGCCACTCTAGACTTCTGCGGAGCCGCAGGGGCTGAACTCGCAGCTGCACCATAGCCTTTTGCATCTTCAGCGCTCGCCTCATCCATCTCCGCGCGTTCGGCGTCCGGTGCGGCGCCAGCCATCGCGGGCGAAGGCGGCGCCATGGGAGCTTCTTCCTTGTAGGTGGTCATCGAGGTTGGCACCGCGGAGATCACTTCTCCGGCATCGCTCACAATCGGGCGTGTTGGCGTGACGGGCGTACCCAAGGTGGATTCAAAGGCGATCGGTGCACCCGCGACCAGAGCTAGCTCAACGTTCACCCAGTCTTCGCCTGAATGGTTTTGTACGATGCCCCAAACCTGGAGTTGCGCTTTGCCTGCTCCGTTCAAAACCAAGCGATAAGAAGGCTTCCAAAGTGGTGTTTCGGCAACGTAACCCACTCTCAGATCATGCTTTCCTTCTTCGAGCCGGAGGACTACTTCGCGCAGATCATCGTCTTTCTCCGGCCGGTGATCGGCCTTATCGAGCGCACGCTGAAACTGTTCAACTTCCGGATCCTTGGGTTTATCTTTCTCGATTTCGACGGGAAACGACGCGGAGGTCACCGCGCTGCCGCCGCGTTGCATGATGGCCAGCGTCGCCAGAAAATCGCCAATCATCTTGGGGCGCATCTTGAAGGTGACGCGATCGGCCTCCACTTTGCCGCCGCGTTCGAAGTAAGCCACGCCATTGCGATAGATGACCACGCGTTGCAGCGGCAGTTGGGCGCTCGTCAGATCGGCTTGATGGGCACAGCCCGCGAGCAGCACCGCACCGACCAAGGACAGAGCCCCGAGGTGGCAGCCAGCCCGTACGGGGCCCTTTCTGGTTCGGGGTGAGCGTCTATCCGCCTGTAAATTCTCGGGTCGAAAGCACTTCATGATGGCCGACACCGTAGGGCCCGACGCGATCCCTCGTCAACGGCGCCAAACTTCGGGCTATCCTCCACAGCTTGTGACCGAAGCTCCCCCGCCCATCAAGCCTCCGCCACCGCCACCACGTCGTCCTGGTGGGCCACCGCCGCCGCCACCGCGCGCACGGCCTAATCTTCCAGCCCCCGGTCAAACACTGACCGAGGGCGACAAACAGGCGCTCGCGTTACGGGCCTTGGGCCTGATGAACGAGCAGATCCAGGCGCGCATTGTCCACTACCGCGGCGATCTTGAGACGAATTCCGAACTCGATGCGATCACCGCTCAAGTCGTGGCTCAGCTGAAAGCGGTGCAGGGCTCGCTCTCCCCCGATGGCCCAGCCTTTGACCCGGAGCCGCTCGAAGCCAAACACGCCGATAGCCTGGTACTGCTCCTGACCAAGCTGCTAAGCGGCGAACGCCAAGCCTCCTTCGTGACGCAGGTCCTAAAACCGGTGGGCAGACGCCTCGCGAAGCTCTTCTTCGAAAGCGAGCTGCACGAGCGCACCAAGGCGGACAAGGAAAGAAAGATCTATCATGCCGAACAGGGCATCTTCTATCTGCTCCAGCGCTACAAAAATCGCCTTCATTCCGAGCTTGAAGGCTTCGACTATGAGAGCGACGAAATTCGCGCGCAAACGCTTGAAACGCTCAATAAGTTCGAACGCGATATGCAAGTGGCCTTCCTTTCGCGGCGCTCGCCTGAGCTGAACCGCGTGATGGAAATATTCGCGGCTGTTTTGCGGGATTTCTTGTGCACGCATTTGCCTACCCGTTTGGCTCCACTCGCCAAGATCACCGTGCGAGCCGCCAAGACAGGGAGCAGCCGTGGGGCTGTCGATTATAAGATCTTGGCGCAAGCTTTCCCTGATTTTCGCCGCGAATGGGAGCAGCGCTTCATGGAGCAGATGGTCAACTTCTGCGAAGATGAGCTGATGGGGCGGCTCTCCAACAGCGACGAGCCTTTCCGAGACGAAACGATGGCGTTCTTTGTCGACCCACAGATCTTCAGCGCCACCTGCCAGGTCGTCTGCGAGCTGATTTACGACAGCCTGTTCATGGAAGGGTTTTTGGATCTGCCGACCGATTGGCGTGTGTCGATGCGCGACAAGGGTTAAACCCGCTCAGAAGCTGGCATCAGCTTCACCGAGCTCCACGGCACAAGACACCGTGGCCACGCTAGCGCCCAAGGCTCCCAGCAAATTGAAGGGAGGATTGATCAAGCCGGCCACGCTACTATGGTCGATCACTACGTAATACTGGCCTTGAGGTAGCGGAAGCTTTTGGCGCACTTCGGTGCCCGGCTGCAAGCCGAAACCTGTGACCGGCGCCTCAGGCGGAGGGCCTAGCGGTGCGCCCAATTGCAGACCTCGCCGCCACAGATCACCTGTTCCGCGCCGAATGAGCAGCACGTCGACCGCGGGACCCCGCCCGATCATGCGTAAGAAGAGCGCTTGGCCATCTTCTACCACGTCAAAGGGTCCCAGAAAATCGACCTGATTAGCCTGAACGTCGATCGTTTCGTTGGCGTAGACGAAGCGCTCACCGTAGCCAGTGTCAAACGGCTTCTTCGGCCGCGCCGGCGGCGCCAGGAAGCCCAGCGTGAAGTCGTCCCCTGTGTCCGTGTGCACCACGGTGAAGCCTTCAGCCAGTTTACTGGACACGATCTGATTGCCAAAAGTGTTCGCGAGGTAGCCCACCGGGGTGCGTGTGGCCCAATCGACCAACGTATTCTCAACGGCCTGAACTTGAAAGGTGGGTCCCGAAAGGATGCGGTTCGGCTTGGCCCAAACGTACGTGGCATCTTTGGTCAGATTGAAGTCCATGCGGTATTCGATGGCAGCATCCGCCGCAAACTGGATCCTGCCCGCGATCGGTGTCCAAGCGTAGCCACTTCCCCCGAACTGCAGCGTCACCGTCTGCGCCGCGTCGTTCACCTGGGTTTGGCAGCGCTCTGGGAAATAGCGACCGATGGTATTGCCACCTTCGAACAGCTTGAGCGGAGCTCCACGCTTCAGCATTTCCGGACAAACTTTGGCCGCGCCAAAATTCGAGAACAGCCACCACCTAAGGCCAGGGCTCGTGTTCACGGAATCTCGAAGAGCCGCGCAACTGAGTGTGAGAAAAATCGCACTCAACACCCAAAACAATCGAAAATTCATAAGCTTGCGTTCCGTTTGATCGCTGCGCGCGCCACATGTTCCAACACTTGAATAAACGCAGGATCATCATTCGGAGCCGCCACACGTTCCCAGCCCAAGCCAAACTCTTTGGCCCAACCGGCGGCCTCAATATCCAGATCATACAAGGTTTCGACGTGTTCTGAAACGAAGCCAATCGGCGCCACAATCACGCGTTTGAACCCGGACGCTGCGGCTTGTTTGAGCGCAGCTTTCAGATCTGGCCCGAGCCAATCACCGCCATCGGCACCTTGACTCTGATAGGCGAGCTCAGTGGGCCGCGCCAGCGCAGCCGATACGGCGAGAGCGCACGCGCTCACCTCCAATTGATAGCGATCACCTGCCTGAATGGCTCGCGTGGGTAAGCTGTGCGCGGTGAGAATGACCTGCGTGGACTCAGCGGATTTGGCCAAGGATTCTTGGATCCGAGTCGCAAACCAATTCACATAACCCGGTTGGCTTCCCCAAGGCTCCACCCGAAACAGCGTGGGCCCCGGAGCGCCCTGCAGAACGCTACTTAAAGCCTCCTCTGCCGCATCGCAGTAGATCTGAACGCTAAAGGGAGCGAGCGGCAACACGCATATACTAGTTAATGTTTCAGTCTGTTCTTTGAGTACGTCTGCCACCCAAGGCTTCCAAAGGCGCATGCCCCACAGCGCCGGGATCCCCAAGCGCTGCCCGAGCGCCTGAGCCTGACGGGCCGTCACAGCATTCAGTGGTGAACCACCAATCCGCCGATAGCGCTCCGTGAGTTCATGAATCAGCGCAGGGCTTGGCGGACGTCCACGCCGGATCACCTTCAAGAATTCCGGGATCTCGGCCAAGTCCTCAATCGTCCCGTGGGCCACACAGAGGATGCCTAGGTTGCCCGGGAGAGTCGCGTTCGCCATCGTAGGGTCCGAAGATAGAGTCGATCACTCGGGCAAACCAGCCCCGTCCGACAATACTTCAGCACCCTACCCCATGAACGGATATCGCCAATCTCGCGGTGGATTGAAGTTCTCCTTGATGGCGCGCGGCGAAACCCAGCGCAAAAGATTGAGCGCTGAACCTGCCTTGTCGTTCGTACCTGAACGGCGCGCACCTCCGAACGGCTGCTGCCCGACCACCGCCCCGGTTGGCTTGTCGTTGATGTAGAAGTTGCCCGCCGAAAAACGCAAAGCGGCCGAAGCTTGAGCCACAGCAGCGCGATCCTGAGCAAAAATTGCCCCCGTTAACGCGTAGGGGCTCGTTTGATCACAGATCTCAAGCGCCTGTTCGAAACGATCGTCCGCGTACACAAACAGCGTGGCGACTGGGCCAAAGATCTCTTCCGACATCAAACGATGCCTTGGATCCTGCGTCTGCACGAGCGTTGGTTGAACGAAATAGCCAATGCTCGCATCGGCACCACCACCCGCCAAGATCTGACAGCTGGGATCGCCCGCGGCCAAACGCTGATACTCACTGATTCTATCAAATGCAGACTTGCCAATCACGGCACCCATGAAGTTCTTAAAGTCTCGCACGTCCCCCACTCGGATTTCCGAGATCAGCTCAACCAGGCGCTGCTTGAGCGGCAGCTCCAGGCTTTTCGGCACGTAGATCCGGGATGCCGCAGAACACTTCTGCCCCTGATATTCGAAGGCGCCCCGCACAATAGCGACGGCCAAGCTCTCTAACTCGGCACTCGGGTGGGCAAAAATGAAATCCTTGCCGCCCGTCTCGCCCACCATTCTTGGAAAACCTACGTAGCGATCCAAGTTGATTGCCACTTGTTTCCAAAGCGCCTGAAAGACGCTGGTGCCACCTGTAAAATGCAAACCAGCAAAGCTCGGGCTGGCGAGAACCTGCGTCGAAATCGCCGCTGGATCTCCCTGAATCAGGTTGATCACCCCATCCGGAAGGCCAGCCGCCTGGAGCAGCTCCATGATCACTTGCGCCGAAAGCGGTGCCAGGCCCGAAGGCTTCCAAACTACCGTGTTCCCCATGAGCGCTGGAGCACACGGAAGATTCCCAGCAATGGACGTGAAGTTGAATGGGCTAACCGCGTACACAAAGCCATCGAGCGGGCGCATTTCCAACCAATTACGCGTGCCTTCGGGGCTGATCAGGGCGCTTTCCTCTAGCTTTTCGGCAAACGCCACGTTGAAACGAAAGAAATCAATGAGCTCAGCCGCCGCGTCGATTTCCGCTTGGTAAACCGTCTTACTTTGCCCCAGCATCGTGGCTGCGTTGATGCGCGCGCGGAACGGACCGCTCAATAAATCCGCGGCCTTGAGGAAGATCTGCGCACGCTCCAGAAGCGGCATTTTACCCCAAGTCTGGCGCGCCTCGAGCGCAATCAGGATCGCTCGTTCTACGTCCTTCGACGTGGCTTGAGCCGCGTGTCCTAGGATCTGAGTGTGCTGGTGCGGAGCGCGGATCTCGACGCTACTTCCACCCTTCTTTCGACTGCCACCCAACCAAAGCGGGACTTCGCATTCAGCGGTCGTTTGCCTTGCAAGCTCCAGCTCAAGCGTTGCCCGTTCGGCGCTGTCTGGCGCGTAGGCGAGCACGGGTTCGTTGAGAGGAGTGTCACCATTGTGCGCCATTCTGATCCTGACTCCTGAGCCGAAGTTGCAGAGAGAGGTGACAATTTTGTCGCCGAACGCAAGTTTGAGCTGCTTTTCTGGCAGTCACAACCACACACCAACGCAGAAAGTGGGATGCCCATTCTGGCGAACACATTCCGCTTGCACGACTATTGAAGTTGATTCCGCCTAGCCGCTTGCAGGCCCTCCTGTATCCTAGGTTTTCAATCAAATGCGCTCTCGCCCAAACCCAGTGGAAGCCCTGGCGGCCCTGCCGCGGCTGCAAGATGCGGCCGAGCGGCGTGCGAATTGGCGTCAGGCCATCGCGGCATTGAGCCAGAGTTCCCCGCTTTTGGGCCCACCACCGTTGGATGGCGTCGACCGCCAAAGCCTCGAGCTCGCGGTGGGTGTCGTGGTTGATTCAGGTTTGGCGGACGATCTCGATTGGATCGCGCCTGGCTCAGCCGCTCTGGCGCTGTACGAAATCATGGCGGCGATCAGCTCTTCCAGGCTGAGGCGCGAGCTAGGACGAAGGGTGCTTTCGCGACTGAATGAAGGCACCGCCAGCACGTTTGCGGTGGTCGCGGCACGCATGGCGCTCGGTTCGGGTCGCACATTGGAATCGCCCTCCATGCAGGCGCGCATGGCGCTGCTGTTCGATCTTTCAATCGGCAGCTCTGTGCACGCTGATCCGCTGGCGCTCACGATAGTGAGTCGGCGCGAGCTGTTTCGGCATTGGGTGGAACAGCCTTCCACCGGTGCGCTCCCCGCGCGACGCCTGGCAGCTCGGTTATTTGAGCACGCAGCGCGTGAAGCCACCCACCGTGCCCAAACGGGGGCGCTGGAGGTGGAGCAGCTCATCACGAGCGACTGGGCACGACCGGTCTTTGATCGTCTGCTCGGCGATCGCGAACCCCTGGTGTGGCGCCATGCCGCGTCGGCCAGAGGCTTGTTAAGTACCGTCAGCGCGACGCTTCGCGATGAAATGGAGGTTGCGCTCGACCCCGGTCTGACGCCGACGGAGTGGCGAAGAGCTGCCGTGTCGATGGTTGCCGCCACTGCCAACAACCCAGAAGAAGGTTTCGTGGAGTGCCTGCGCTTGGCGGGCGGTGAATTTGCGGCGCGAGATCCCGGACTCATCGCCACCATGGTGCTGGGATTGCCGCGAGTGATCGAGGCTGAGCCCGACATCGCCGAAGAGCTTTTGGAACAGCTGGGTAGTGCCAACCGCGCCGACGTCGCCGAAGCCATCGCTGACCTCTTGAACGATGTGAGCACTCCACAATTTGGTAAGGCCATCGGGCAACGCTTGCACGATAGCCTGTCCGACACGGATCGCGCTTCTCTTTTGCCGCAGATCGCGGCGGAAGCACTCGAGATGCTCGCTGCACGCAGTCGCGGCGTCACAACACTTGGCAATGCGATTCGCCTGTCCATGGTCGCCTTTGAAACCGAAGGGGCACTGCACGCCTTCGAACTCGCGACTCAAGCGCTCGGCCAAGCGCACGAAAGTATGGACCGCTTGGTGGCGGGCGATTTGCTCGATCCCGCGCAGCTTCCGCTGCTACTCGCGATCCTGAGCGATCTCGATCTCAATATCTTGGAGCACGCGCGGCTATCCAACCTATTGCTCTTGCGCCGCCGGCCCGGCGACACAGATCTCAGCATTCCTGATCTCGAGCGCCTTTACAATCGCCTTAGCACGTGGTTGCTGGAAGCGGAACAGAAGTTCCAACAAGGCGTACCGACACGCGCCTTGGAGCTGGCGCATGGGCGTTGCCTGAAGACGTTGCTTCACCTCGTGGATCTCGAGACAGCCACCACCGAATCCGATGAAAGTGGTGTGCGCGTTCGACTCCGTCACGCCATTCGTCTGCTCCTCAAAAAACTCAGCGCCAATCCGCTAGCCGGCGTGCATCGCGTACTCTGTGCCACCTTGGCTCGCAGTTTTGATGCGGCCGTGCGTGAGAACGTTTACGAAGCCAGTGAGGTGCTGCTGGCCGTGCTGCATGCCCTGAGCGACGGCCCAACGGTTTTGGCGATTGCCGATGGTGCCATTCACCCCGACGTGCGCGAACCACTCGCGGCCTATGCATCCTTCCTGATCCCCACCGAAGAAACGTTTCCGCCCCCTCCGCTCGAGTTGAGCACGCACATCCCTGCGGAGCTGGAAGTGAGTAAGCTGGCTGAGTCTGTCATGCTCTTTGCTCACCGTTTGGGCGGCGGCGCGTTCCGCGGCGAAGCACTCAAGCAAACGCTATTGCGCTTGGGACGCGGTCTGCGTGCAGTGGCGAACGCCCGAGGTCTTGAAGATCTCATTGATCGCAATGGTGCTAATCTCGACGTGATCGGAGATTTGGAAGAGGCCACCGATTCCCTGCGACGGATGATGAAGTTCGCCGAGAAGCGGATACTGGGCCTCGAACCCGATCACTTGGAGATCGTCGCCGAAGTCACCTCCATCTCGGCACTGATCGAACGCGCTGTGGGCTCAGGCGTCCCTGCCAATCGCCACCAAATGGAGATGGCTCTCGCCGAGCTGGGGGCCGAGCTCCCGTTGCCGATCGCCCAAGCCACCAAAACAGTTCTCGGACGCATCGCCCGCCTGCCCGTCAAAGGCACAGCGGACGTCTTAGCGATCCCACTTGAAAAACGTCGAGCGCCGCTACCCGATTGGCTGCTCCCGCGCCGCACGATTGGCGCGTTCTATGTTGTGCGTGCCCTAGGAGCGGGTGGTGTGAGCTCGGTGTTCGTGGCGCGACGTTTTGAAGAACGCCACAACAAGAAGGCCGAAGCCTTCGCGCTCAAAGTTCCGCAGTATGACCCCACCACAGCGCGCAGTCTGTCCGAGCAAGAGTTCTTCCAAATGTTTCGCGACGAGGCCGGAGCATTGCTCTCCTTGCCGCAGAATCCCAATCTGGCCCGCTTCGTCACCTTCGATCTCGCGGCGCGTCCCAAGCCTATTTTGGTGATGGAGCTGATTCAGGGCGCCGGATTCGACCGACTGATTCGCAGTCATTCCCTCAAGATGCCAGATGTCTTTCAGTATCTGGATGGCATTCTGGCCGGCTTGGAAACGATGCATCAGGTGGGCGTTGGTCACTTGGACGTGAAGCCTTCCAACGTGATCTTACGCGAAGGTTCGACGGCCGTACTCGTGGATTTTGGTTTGAGTGGCCGCCATGTTCGCCCGGGTTGCGGCACGCTTGAATATTGCAGCCCTGAGATCTTGGGCGCTGGACCCAAAGATCATTCGCCCACACCATTGGCCGCTGATATGTACAGCTTCGCGTGCACGGCGTACGAACTCTTGACCACCCAGCTGCTCTTCGACGCCGATGATGAGATGACGCTCATGGCACTCCAGGTGGGCCATGACGGCTGGCCAACCGGACTCACCCGCTTGGCGCACACGCCAGGTTTGCGTGAACTCGCGGTGATTTTTGCGGCTTGCTTGCGACACGATCCACGGCATCGCCCCTCCGCCACCCAAGCCCGGAGGGCCCTGCGCGACCTGGCTCCAAGCATTGCTAAGGTTGCCTGGCCAATCGCCGTACGCCGCTCCTCACCCACCCAAGCTACAGCCTAGGCGTTGCATGCGAGCGCTCAGGTTCCCGACTTGGAGCTTTCGCGTCGTAGCGCTGCTTTTACTGCTTCCAGCTTGTGCTCAGAGGAAGCTTCCCGAGATCGAATTCACACTCAGCGCGCCCGGCGTCAAGAGAAGCTTTGCCCCGCTGGCGGCGCTCGCAGAATATCTGGAGTTGCCCAATGGCGGCAATGAGCTCCGCATCACCCTTTCCAGTTACCCACTCAGTTGCGACACGTTTCGTGCCCCAACTGCGGAAGAAATCCTGGTGACCGTCACCCTGGTCACGGGTGCGGACACGCAGATCACGCCGAATTCCTATCCTTGGGCGGGTCATCCTAGAACGGGCGAGGCCCCCCAGGCTCGCTCTGCGGAACCCATCATTCGCATCGGCGCCAGATCTTGGTCGTTAGCCCCTGGTGGTCAGATAAAACTCCAAGAAGCGCCGCTGGATCGGGAACGCGTGATCTCTGGTTTGCTAGATTTTGAGTTTCCGGGCACCGCCGAAGCAGGCGCTTCACGGCTTTCAGGCGCCTTCAAAGCCAAACTCTGCCAAGTTGAGCGGTTGAAGCCCGGGAATCCCAATTAGCCTCAGCCGCGCGCACTACGGGAGCTCCACAATTCGAACTGAGCGCACATCGACCACATCGGTGGAAGCATCGTGGACTTGGATCCCAATGTAACCTACGGCGCTGCGCTCCCCAACGAAGGAGTTGATAACTTTTCCGTTCAGACACACTTCGTACGCTTGGCCCACGACGCGAATTTGGAGTGCATTCCAATTGCTCGCTTCGACGATCTCTCCGAGCGGGCTGGCGGCTTGAATGTCATAAATTGCGCCAGTTGTGTCTTTCTCACCCGGTGCGCCTCCGATCTGAACCTCGTAGCCTTCGCCGATGGGGCGGAGCACGTTGCCTTGAGGATCCGGAAATCGAATGTACACGCCTGAGTTGGCAAAGAGCGACTGTTGACGAAACTCGACGTTCAAAGCAAAATTCGCAAACGGCCTGGCGGAATAGTACCAAAGCCCAAGCCCTCGACCGTCGCCGCGGGTTCGCACGTAACCATCCTGTTGCACCATCTGGCCACGCCCGATGAAGCGCCAGCCTGTAGCCGTGGTTCCATCATACAAATTCGTTCCTTGTTCAGCTTCAGCGCAGGACGCGCCGCCACCCGCTTCAGCTCCCGCGCCCACTTCAGCTCCCGCGCCCACTTCAGCTCCCGCGGTGTCTTCTACGACGCAACCGCCGCCTGCTCCTGCCAGGCCGTCTCCACAAGGCAAGAGCAACTCCGCCCGGCCGCACCCAGTACCTGCGAAGAGCACAACTGCGACATGAACTCGCGATGTCGAACTAGAAGCCCGAAACCAAGTCGCGATTGAAGCCTGCCCGCGGCTGCTGTCCTTGGTTCGCATGGGCGCGATCAAACCTCCGCCTCGGCCCGTGCGCCAGCCCCAAAAAGAGCGTGACTCTAGATTGTTATCTGCGTGGAATTTTTGTGGGCCGCACCTCACTCACCGGACAGCGGAGGCACGACGACCTAGCGAGCCGCTCAGCGACGGAGACGTTACCCGGGCCATCAAGGCTGCTTTGCCTCCGTGCTCAAAGATAGGCACTGCCAAAACCCAGAGTGCTCAAGCAAATTCGCCATGAAGTGGCGACAAATTCGCCATGAAATGGCGAATCTGCATGCCTACATGGCGCTTTCGCGCCCCATTTCTCGCCAGGCTTGAGGGCCGGAGGCTTCGCGTCAGGAGTGCAGCGCGTTGCAACCCAAGGTTCGAGAAAGCAAAACTCTTCACTTCTATGTTTGGCCACGTTCGGAGTGCCGGTCCTTGAGACCGTGAAGCATGCACCGAACTTTGCCGACCTGTTCGCGAACATGCCGTACTGAATGCAGCGCGAAGCGCCTCAAGTAACTCTAAAAAACTGGCGTCCCCGACGGGATTTGAACCCGTGTTACAGCCTTGAAAGGGCCGTGTCCTGGGCCGGCTAGACGACGGGGACGGAGTTACTTGAGGGCTGCCCGTATAGTCGCTTGCTGGCGGTTCGACAACGCCAAGATGCAAAAATCGCCCGGGGGCACTTGGCGCTCGATTTTACCGCAAAGTTGCCTGATTTTTGGGCTTCGCAATCGGCTCAGCCGACCGCACTGATCAGATCGGCCTCGGTGACTTCGTAGCGGAAGTCATCTTCGAGCTCAAACTCATGCACTGTGGCATCCGAGAGCCCAAATTCGCCATCCGCCTGGATCTCGGTGGCTTGGTGCGGCTTGCTTCGCAAGGGAGGCTGCGCGTGGAGCGTGGCTCCTGCCAGAATGGCTTCGCAGAGATCCGTGAATGTGAAACCTGCGGCGGCTGCAATCTTGGGCAAGAGGCTCGTTTCGGTCATACCTGGTAAGGTGTTCACTTCGAGCACGTATTCGTTTTGGCCTTCGGTAACCAGCAGATCCACACGGACGGCGCCCGTGGCTTCAAGCGCTTCGACTGCTCGCTCAGCGAGATGTGTGACTCCGCGTAGGCGCGCACTGCTGATGCGGGCCGGCAAGAAATACTCCGTCATGCCCGGGGTGTACTTGGCTTCGAAGTCATAGATCCCCTTCTTGGGCGCAATCTCGATCGCCCCGAGCACCTTGCCGTCCAGGATCGCCACAGCAATTTCCCGAGCTTCCACAAAGCGCTCGATCAGCACCGAGCTATCATGCTCAAAAGCCGCCCGCACGGCCACCTCAAGCTCTTCAATCGACGTCGCCTTGGCCACACCCACACTCGATCCTTCACGCCGAGGCTTCACGATCACTGGGAATCCAAACGAACCGTGTATCTCGCGCACGTCCGACGTGGCATCACTCACCACGTAGTACGGAGGCGTTGGGATATTGTGGAGGCGAAACAACTCCTTGGCCTTAACTTTATCCATCGCGAGCGCACTCGAAAGCACACTGGACCCGGTGTAAGGCACGCCCAGCACCTCCAGCAGGCCCTGCACGCAGCCGTCTTCCCCCAGGCGACCATGCAGCGCGAGCACTGCTGTATCCATCTCCACCTTGCACAGAGCCGCCAGCACGTCTTTGCCCGAACCCAGGTCAACCCGCAGCACGTGATGCCCAGACGCCTCCAGGGCGTCTGCCACGGCCTCTCCCGACTTCAGCGAGATTTCACGTTCGGCAGAGGTGCCACCCATCAGGACGGCGATGCGCTTGGCTTTCTTCACTGGTTTCTCCTCGGTGCTCAATAGGCCCTTTTGAGAACGCTCAAGCGCGTTCCCAACATCCACGTGACCTGAATCGCTACCGGATGCGCGGGCTCACGGCCAAGAAATTCGTCAAGCCCAAATCTCGGAACAGTCTTAGCTAGTCTCAAGTAAGATCGCGGTAATATTGTCTTTTCCGCCGCGCTCGTTCGCCAAATCAATAAAGCGCTCCACCGCATGCTGCCCACCCAGGCTCGCGATCTCGGCAATTTCTGGAACGTTCAAGTAACCGTGCAGACCATCGCTGCAAAGCAGGTATTGATCACCCATTTCTGCCTCAGCAACGATGATATCCACTTGGACGTAGTCTCGATTGCCCACCGCGCGTGTGATCACATTGCGTTGCCGGCTCACCTTCGCCTGCTCTTCGGTGATCAGCCCGCGCTTCAACTGCCATGCCACGAGCGTGTGATCTTCGGTAAGTTGCAGAACATCACTACCGCGCACGCGATAGATCCTGCTATCGCCGACTTGCCCCAAGATCAAAAGGCTCCCGCAGCGGAACATGGAGCTGATGGTCGTGCCCATTCCCATTCGACCGGAATCCATCTGGGCCAACCCAAAGACCATGTACGTTGCTGACTGCACGGCGCCTTCGAGCAGCCGGGACGCCGAACGCATCAGCTCGGCCGCGCTCGGACTTGAGGCAAACAGCGACTCCTTGCCGCGCTTGACCATGGAGTAGATGGCGTCGATGGCTTCTTGGCTGGCTACTTCGCCCGCCGCGTGCCCACCCATACCATCCGCTACGATCCAGAGCCCGAGCTCATCGTCGCGCAGAAA
>Ga0209591_10001024_pt1 | contig 35863 bp, 32 predicted proteins | sample MAT01_FD_187207 | JGI IMG/M metagenome (GOLD analysis project Ga0209591, IMG submission 187207) | Freshwater microbial communities from Lake Fryxell liftoff mats and glacier meltwater in Antarctica - MAT-01 (SPAdes) (version 2) | ecosystem: Environmental > Aquatic > Freshwater > Ice > Liftoff... | reverse complement strand
CAATTCTTTGGCCGCTGAAAAACTCAAGCGCAACGAAATCATTGAATACCTTGAATCATATCTTGGGTATCTAACAATAAATAAAATTGAACTATGCTCAGAAGATTTAGGAATACACCCCGCAATTAATATTGGAAAACTTGCTTACAAGAAAAAAATATTCCACGCCAATCAATCCCCTTTCAATGAGAATGTTTTGACTTTGATCGCCAATAAATATCAAGAAAAATCATTAACTTCAGAATAAATTTTTAAATATTTCAGAATTAGCAGCATCAATATTTTAGCACACCTTATAGAGACAATTTTCGAATCATTCTACGACAATCTTCTTCGTCACATTTATTCCATCTTGAGTAATAGATATCATATAAATTCCCGCATCGAGTGATGATATATTGAGAGTTCTGTTTTGCACCACATTTGCATTCAACACTATTTTTCCCGTGATGTCGACAACTGTGATAAGCGCGCTTGACGCAATGCCTTGTATAGAAATAAAATCATTGGCTGGATTGGGATAAACATCAATAGTTGTAAAATTAGAGTCATTTACTGCAATCTGGGGTTGATATTGGAATTTGAATAGCAATCCGCCGCCGTTCTCAGCGCCATAAAGTGATGCACCATAAACAAAATTATCTATCATCAGCAATCCAGCCGATGGAGAATACCCTGTGACTTCGCTTTGAAATTCGAACATCTTAAGAAAGTCCGTACCATCCGGTTTAATACTGAAGATGACGCCATTGTCATAAGTCCCTCCAAGTTGTGTCATGCCATAGAGGTATGTGCCATCTGTAATGGGAGAGCTGATGCCGGCTCTTCCTGTAGTCAGCGATTCGAAATTCAGCAGCACCGTGAAATTATTTCCATCAGGCTGAATCTTAAACAATGTCCCATTTCCGTTGGTTCCGCCCACAAAATTCAAGGAGTAGAGCCATCCTTCATGCATGAGAAAAGAATCATGGGGAGACCCACCTGATGTGCTCATTTCGAAATCAAAGAGTTTTTCATAGCCGGTGCCATCGGGCATTATGCGGAATATCACTCCATCGTCATTCACTCCACCCAACTGAGTGAGTCCATACATCCAGGTGCCATCGAATAGCAACGCACCGTGTGGATACTTACCTGTGTTTGCTCCGTCAAACTCATGTAGTGTTTCATATCCTGTTCCATCTGGCATTACTCGGTAGATGAGACCTTTCGAGTAGTCGCCTCCACGATTCGTCATGCCGTAGATATATATGCCGTCAGAAATAACACTGCCTTCTGGCCACAGCCCTTCATATAGTCCTTCAAAGCTGTAAAAAACTTGATACTCGCTACCGTCGGATTTGATTTTGTAAACAGCACCTGCATCGAATACCCCGCCAACTCTAGTGGTTCCGTATAGCCAAGTGCCATCGGAATACAGTCCACAAACGGGCTGATGCCCATCAGGGTAACCGGTAAACTCATGCAATGTTTCAAAGCCAGAACCATCGACCATCATGCGGAAGATTGTGCCCTTATTAGCAGAGATTCCATATGCGGTGGTGCCATAGACATAGGTGCCATCATTAATCAATGTTGAATATGAATTTGCCCCGTTAACGCCTTGATCGAAAAGATGCAGCGGGGTGAATTGTGAAAAGCAAAGTTGTGCAGCAGTGAATAGCAACAGCGTGGAAATGGTGGTTTTCATGTTTAATGTTTTTAGTTCATTTTAGGAAATTATAAGGAAATTAGCAGCATCAATATTTTAGCACACCTTATAGAGACAATTTTCGAATCATTCTACGACAATCTTCTTCGTCACATTTATTCCATCTTGCATAATACTCATCATGTAAATACCCGCCACGAGTGATGATATATCGAGTCTTCCATTGTTCATCACATTTGCATTCAACGTCATTTTGCCTGCGCTGTCATAAATCACTACACTTGACTGTGATGATGTGCCTTGAATAGAAATAAAATCACTTGCAGGATTTGGAAATACCATGCCTTTAACCATCACCTCCTCATCCACTGCAACGGCAGCGGGATGTCCCAGCTTTAAAATAAAAGCATCGGTATAACCGGCAGAGGCAAAGTTTGGAAAAACCGATTCTGGGTCAAAGTATCCTTGTCCTTTCGTTTGACCAGTAACATAGATAGCATTGGCATCTACACCAATTCCATAACCTGTGTCCCAACCTGTATCGCTAATACCCGAACCAAAACGTTCGGCCCATAGATATGCTCCATTATTGTCCAGCACTGAAACGAAAATATCATTGTCGCCAATACAAGTTGATTCGGCAATAGCAGAGCTTGGGTCAAAGTCGCATGTACCCGAGAACATCCCTGTTGTGTAAATATGACCAGTTGCATCCATCGTTATGGCTTCGGGCGTCATTTGGCCATTGCCGCCTGCCTGACTGCTCCAGACAAGGTTGCCGTTATTGCCCATTTTGAACACGCACATGTCATAGGTATTACCAAAAGCTGTAAACTCCAATACTTCATCACCAGGGTCGAAGTCCACTGTGAATTGGAAGGAGGAGGTGCAATAAATATTATCATTCGCATCCAACATCATCGCCATAACTGCATCCTGACCGGATGAGCCCATTTGTTTGACCCATATAAACACTCCATCAACAGTTAGTTTTAATACATACATGTCCCATGTAATGCCGTCACTTCCACCGGTAGGAGAGAGTGACACCACATTGGCGCCCGGGTCGAAGTCCGTAGTGCCGGAAAACCTGCCTGCAACTACGATGTTTTGTTGGCTGTCCAAAGCTATGCCTGCGCAGTATTGCAAAAACGCTCCACTTATTTGTTTTACCCAAACAAATTGTCCATCGTTGTTAAACTTAGCTATGTACATATCTTCGGTATCCAAGTCACCTACGCTCAACTCGCTAACACCATCACCGGGGTCGAAATCCACGGTGAAGGAGAAGTTTCCCGACATGAAAATGTTGCCTTCATCATCCAACACAAATGAATTGACAACATCCTGAAATTCACCGCCAAAATTCACCGCCCAAATCAATTCTCCTTGTGCATTATACTTTGCCATGAAGGCATCGGCTACAGCAATGGCAGTTAGTTCCATTACTTGATCTGAAGGGTCGAAATCAACAGTGCCTTGCATGCGCCCTGCTATATAGATGTCTCCGTCATCGTCCAATTTCATTGATGTCGGTGTGCATACTCCAACAAGATGTTTAGCCCACAAGAAATTACCATCGTTATCCAACTTTAAAATAAACCCGTTATTACTGTTGTTATCAGTGACCGCAGTGAACAGCACTTCACCTTCAACCGATGGGTCCATGTCGACAGTAGTTTTGAAAATACCCGCGATAAAAATATTACCAGAAGGATCCACTTGTATGTCGTTCCCCATATCTACTTGTGTACCACCAATGCCTTTCACCCAATAGAAGGGATAGTCCTGCGAAAAAGAGTTGGCAGTGGGCAGCAGGCAGCAGGCAGTAATCAGCGCGGTAAGAATGAAATTAGTTTTCATCTGTTTAATTTTTTGTAAGAGATTCTTGTAGGAGTATTTTTAGGTTTACCATTTCTGCTTTCAGTAAATCCAATTCATTGACTTGAACCTTCAATTTGTCCTGTTCAATTTTCAATTCTGCATTTTCAATTTTCAATTCTTCAATCATTTCTTGTTGTTCCTGAACACTTTTCACCAACGGCATCACAAACTCCGCATACCTGATGGAATAAAAGTCGGTTTCATTTTCTGGTTTGGTAACGCCTGAAAATTCTTGCCCCATTTCTTCGAGTACTTTGTCTACATCTTGGGCAAGAAAACCTGTGTAAAGTATTCCTTCATGACCTTCAATGAAATTGTAGTTCACTGGTTTTAGTTTTTTGATGAAGTCCAAACCAAGGGTGGATGGATTGATGTTTTTCTTCAAACGCGCATCACTGAGATTGCTCCACGCTACTTGTCCGCCAATTTGAGTGACACTTGTGTTGCCAACACGTATTCGATTGCTGGCAGTAACCGTTGCATTGGCGCCGATGGCTGTTGCGTTGGTGTAGGTGCCCGCAGAACCTTCGGCACTGTAGCCGAGGAAAGTGCAATCAGCGCCAGTAGTTTGATTTCCTCCGGCATCAAATCCTATTGCCGTATTATTATCAGAGGATTCTGAAGTATCGAGAGAACCCCTACCAATTGCAGTATTGTTGTTACCGCTGATGTTGGAACTAAGAGCTGCCTCACCACTTGCTGTATTAGCGAGTCCGATAGTATTTTGATATAAGGCAAATGCCCCATTAGCTGTATTATCATGGCCATTCACACAATCGCGGAGGGAGTAATTTCCAAATGCACTATTATCTGTCCCTGTTGTATTGTTGTAAAGCGCCTGATAACCCGAAGCGCTATTGCCACTTCCTGTTTGGTTGTTCGCCAAGGCACTTGAGCCAAATCCTGAATTTGTAAAACCCGTTGTATTCTGCGAAAGTGCATTATAACCGCAAGCAGCATTGTTGTTTCCAGTAGAATTAGATTCCATTGTACTCTTTCCTACGGCAGTATTAAAAAAACCTGTTGTATTATTTCGCAAGGTCGAATAACCAAGAGCAGTATTGCTGTTTCCTGTATTATTAGCGGCCGCAGTTGAGCCACGAAGAGCCTCATAGCCCACGGCTACATTGTAGTTTTCAAATGAGATGGCAGAGTTGTTGGTATATCGCATCGCATTGAAGCCAAAGGCAGTTGCATTGTTTCCTCCTACATTAGTCAGAAGTGCAGTTCTTCCGCTGGCCGTGTTATAGGTTCCAGTGGTGTTGTTTGAGAGCGCTGCATATCCGCTTGCGGTATTGGAGTCTCCTGTGGTGTTGGATGTAAGAGCACCCCATCCGTTTGCAGTATTGCTACTTCCTCCGGTATTATCTTCAAGCGCTTGATATCCGATAGCGGTATTGTTGTTTCCAGTCGTGTTGGAGTATAGGGCCTCAGATCCACATGCAACATTGTTGTCTCCAGAATTATTCTCAAACAGCGTTTGGAAACCGATTGCTGTATTGTAATCTCCTGACAGAATATTCACCAAACTTTGATAGCCTAGGGCTGTGTTTTGGTTTCCAGTGGTTGCGAAGAGTTGACCTTTGTGCGCTTCATAACCTATTGCAACATTCTGATTTTCGAAAGGTTCGTACACTACGGGATAGTGAAACATTGCCCTTGTCCCAACCGCAGTACCATTGCTGCCTGCTCTATACGAATGAAGTGCTCCTTCTCCAACTGCTACATTGTTTGAACCGCTTCCATTGAGATTTAGGGCACGTGCCCCTATTGCTGTATTAAAGCCCCCTGTTGTTGTATACTGCATTGCATCTTGGCCCACAGCAGTATTCGAATTTGCCGTGGTGGCTAATGCAAGTGCACTTTCACCAATAGCTGTGTTGTCCCTGCCTGATGTATTACTGTATAGAGAATAAGCTCCAAAGGCTGCATTAAATTCGCCGAAGGTTGTAACGTTTCCAGATTGATAGCCTAGGAATGTGTTAGCACCGTGGTTTCCAACATTTTCACCGAGACCAATCTCAATGAGACCTGCCCTTTCGTTGTTCACCCTGAATGAAAGAGCGACATTGTCTGTAGTTCCAATAAAATTGATAGTAGTATCCATGTCCGCATTGCCTGCAGTGCTCCAACTGTTCACTGAATTGAAAGCAGTTGAAGCTGCCATCGCATAAGGTACACTCATCAGTTGCTGAATCCCCATGTCCACAAAACCGGCTCCTATATCTGCTTCTACTTTTAGGTAGCGTTCACCACTGTTCCAATCCACTGTGGACATGCTGCCCTGAATTACGGTGCCTTCGCCTACTGCACAATTCAACAATCCGAATTCATTGGTCAAGACTGCCTGTGTTTCCTGATATTTTATGGTGGTGATTGGAGTTATAGAAATCTGTATAGTGAACTTCATAGTCACTGCCTCATTGTCTATGATGACTCCACTGTCATCTCTCATTACAGCTTGGTAGTTGAAGGAGAGTGGTGCTTGAGCGAACGCAATTACCGAAATTAGAATTGCAAAAAGGGATGTTGTAATGTGTTTCATTGTGCTAATTTTTTTCACAACAAAACTCCTTAGAATAAAGTGGGAGGCTGTTACCCAAATAGGGTTAACGATACAATTCGATATGAGGCTCGTTCACATTCACTCCCGATTTGGTGAAACTTTATTAATGACATCTTATGATGTTGTGCAATGAAAGCAACCAAGTGACTTCAAACAACGGGCCCATTGCTACTTTGGAATCGATCAGCGAAATAATCCAAAAACCTTAACCTCCCTAGGGAATTCTCTAGTATCATTGTATCATACGAGGGAACCTCCAAAGCAATTGGGCCCTTTCCCAACCAAAACTGCATTTGTATGAAAGTATTCCAACGTGCTCTTATCTTGGTACATATTCTCCTCAATTTACAGGTGAGCTTCGGTCAAGACTTTACTCCATTCAACCCTGACCAAGCTAAAAGATTTCAAAATTCCAATAACCCTGAAGACAATGAGTACTTCTTCTACCCGATTCAGACAATAAGTATAGGAGACACTACTCATTTCGTTCAATACATGAAAATGACATCCTACTTTGTAGATGTTACCGATAACTATTGTCAAGGATGGGGAGGATCGGAAGTTCCTGCTGCAGACACCAGTTGGCTGGGACGTCAATTTTGGTGGAATGGCACCACAAATGAATTAGGTATTCACAATGCGATAAATGAACCCATGGTCTTCAATTTTAATATCGATATGGGTGATTCCTCAAAATTTTATGAAACCAACAAAGCACACTATTAAATCCGGTATGACCAATTGAGTGAAGAAACAGTTTTGGGAATTCAAGATTTGATAAAACATTTCACCATTTGGAAATATGATCCCTTTGGTGAAATGCTAGAGTCTGAGCTCAATGGATTTGAAATTCTATTGGGAGAAACATTGGGCATAGTGAGTTTTATCAACTGCCGAGACTTTCCCTCAACAGAACAAAGTATGCTCCTGGCCGGAAAATTAAATCCTACTTTCGGTTACTACCAACTCACTCACGATGAAGTATACAGTTGGGACATCGGAGACACCTTGCAATATGTTGGCACAAATCCAGGGCCCTATGTTGGGAGTGGCGTAACCTCCACAAAACTACTAACGATCGAAAACAGAATTGAATCATCTGATTCTGTTTGGATATATTTCAACCAATACGAACAAGTCGAGTACGTTCCGGAGAATCTAGCGTACGGAGTATTCAATATTAATTATCCCAATCGCATTGTTTATCGAAAAGGCGATAACATTAGTCCTTATCCCAATCACTCAGTGTCTCCGAATGGTAGCAATTACTCTCATACAATTTCTTCAACTTGTGGAATTCCCCGCAAGGTTTATGAAGCAACCTCTGACTACATTTTTTATTGCGATAGTTGTCATTGCTTTACCCCATATGATGGATTCAATCAGACATTAAGCAATTCTAAACATAAGGAAGGACTTGGCCTTACAAATGTGTGGAGTGCCACCTACGGCTTTGGAGGACAACTTCCACCTAATGCACATTTACAGTACAGCAATGTCGGTGGTTTTGCCTGCGGAACCTACCTCCCTTTAAATATACAAGAGCAGAGCATGCCTGTATCTTTTAAACCCAATCCAGTTATTGATATACTTGATATATCAACGGACATTGAATTCAAGAAAATTGACATATTCAATACTTTCGGTGAATTATCCTTTTCAAAAGAACTGCAAGGATATTCTCATCGTCTTCCTTTCGGTCATTTAAATACCGGATTATACTTTGCACAGATACTCTTTGCAAACGGTCGGACCAAAGTGATCAAAATTGTGAAAGAATAAGGGTGCCCTATAATCCGTTATCTCCACTTTCCTTGACCCACCTCTTGTTCCTAAATTCCCCATCGCCGTTTTCGAATACAGAGAGATAAATACCCGCGAAATATTTTGAAACATTCATTTCCAGCTTTTTCTCGGAATCAAATGCATAGGATGCATGCACAAACACAATGTACCTAAGCTCGTAAAAAAACCCAATCGAATAATTTTCTTTTACGCCACTCATCTTAATCCCAGAATCCGCATTGGAAATCTATTGCAGCGCTAAACCCCTTTGACATCAAGCCCTTTCTCGACTATTATTCTTGAGGGAACCTCTAAAAACCTCTTTCACGATTCGACCAAATTCAAAATTATAGCGCATTCTGATAAATTCATACGGGCCAAATCCAGCGAAACAAGCTTAAGAAATAAAAGAAAAGCAGATCGCGTAATACGTACATCCATCATGCGGGATGTGCCTCCGCGAAAAAATAAAACAGGTATTTAGAGGTCCCCTATAGAGAACTGATCTTCACGGAAATATAAATTTATCATGAAATTTTGATCGACTTTTGCAGTCATATTTAAAAAAATTATGTCCATCTCTGACTATAATTTCGGTTCTTCCAAACGATTAAGGATAATTACAATTTGTCTCAGTTGTCTATTCCTGGTGCAGCGCATGAATGGACAAAATACATCAATAGGAACCTGGAATTTTATAAATGTAAAATTGAAAATTTCAGATAAAATCACATTGTTCTCTGAAGCCCAATTGCGCTCCCTCGCGTTTTATGACGATTTCCACTATTACGAATACAAAGGTGGCATTTCATGGAATGCTAAGCAAGGATTGAATTTGTCGTTGGGGATGGGCGATTACGATACATACTTGGAGGGAGGCACTTTTCTTAACCCAAAAAACAACGATGAATTTAGACTTTGGCCCATGTTGAGCCTTAATCAGAAAATTGGTAGATTCAACATCGAGCAGCGTTACAGATATGAGATGCGATTTACATCCAAGGGATATCGAAATCGTTATAGATATCGGATTAATTTATCTTACCCCTTTGGCAAAGTAAAAGAAGACTTGTTTCCATTTGTAGTCAATGTAAACAATGAACTTTTTTTTACAAACAATGAGCCATACTTCGAAAGAAACCGCGCGTCAATCAATTTTGGAGTGCGCCTCTCCCCCATTGCAATTGTGCAATTGGGATATCTGCATCAATTTGATTACAAAATCAATGATGAAACCGGTCGGGACTTTGTGGTAGTTGGAATCAACTTAGAATTTTCAACGTTGGAACACAAAATGAGTTTGAATCCCGAAGGATCATAAAATTTGTTACTTAGTGTACCCTCCAAAGCCTGTTTCGTTTTTCGCAAAAAAAAAGATAACCAGCTTGGACTTCCTATACTTTTAGAATTGATTTTGAAGGGGCGGAATGCAACCCACGCCAATGGACAGATGCTGAAGAACTATTGACCTAATTCCTTGAAAATTTAGACACCGCTGTCATTGATTTGAAAAGTCATAAAGAATCAGATCTGCGTTAAAGTTGGGTAATGCGCAGCGGGGAAGTAATTGTCGCTGATTTGACACTCGTTCCAAACTGTCCGAAATAGCATCTCTCAAATGATTCATCGCAGAGCGCAATTGAGTATTTACCTCCGACAATTGAACATTCCATTACGGGCTTTTATGGCCTGGGCGCCGATGAGATGGGGGTGTAGAATCCCACTCTTCATAAGGTTAAATAAAACCAACAATGCAACACCTGCTGAAGGCAATTGACATGATTTCAAGAATTCTGAAGCAGTAATATCCTATTGCCTTCGGCGCTAGCTATTCCCACGATAGTTTGAAGTTCAGTTCAATGTTCTTAGCCGGTGTTGCTATTCGTTGATTAAAAAGACTTCTCCGCATCAAGAGAGCTGGAGTCAATGATGCGTTTCAGCCTATATATAACGGAGCTATTCTTCTAAGTAGAATTTCGCTCGATTCAGCCTTTAAAAACTTGAGTTCTCATTTTTAAGACTTGATTTGCTCTGATTGTAGGAATTCTCGACTTTCGATTTTCCTTGCTCAACTGCATTTCCAAGGTCATCTTTTAAGCCCTCTGCTTTAGATTTCAAACGGTCGCCGGCATTTTTCAATTTACCTTCAGCATCATCTACCATCTCGCCACCTCTTCTCATGATCCTTTTTCGGGTAACTGATCCCTTATCGGGTGCAAATAGAACACCAACGAGTGCTCCTACGGCAACACCAACCGCCACTCCTGCTACAACCTGTCCAACACTGTTCTTGCTTTCATTCTTTTCCATAACTCTTATTATTTATTGATTTTTACTTGAATTAACGACTCTTTCCACTATCGGTTTTTGAGCAACTCTCTTTACACTTTTCAGCCATTCTTAGATGACCATTCAGAGCAATCAATTCTGTCTTCGCGTATACTAAGATCTCAGGATCTTTCGTGTCCTCTATCATTTTTTCGTATACGGTGATGGCTTTTTTGTGTCCGTCGACCACCATATCACAGTACTCCATATCGTAATCGTTCCCAATCTTACCAGACAACTCCTTAAACTTTTCTTGGTCTTTGTCCGCGCTAGAGCTAGGGACCAGAACCAATTTTTTACTGGCCAAGATGTTCAACTTTTTTAAAGAGGCTGAATGCTCTTGAGACATCTTTTTGGCCAAAGCCTGAACTTCCACGTTTTTGCTATTTAAACTGGCGTGGTCACCAAGTTTAATCTCTCGCAAACTAATCTCTGCAGCATGTTCTAGAAACCTGGTTTCTTTGGCATCGACTGCACTATCGGGTAGTACCAGAATAATTGACGGAGCCATTACAAGATACTCCATTGGCGGTTGTGCGCTCGCTTGTGCATTGCTCGAATAGAACGATGCACAAATAGCTATCACCGAGAGTGATAACCATTTAATTTTAATAGGGTGTTTCATATTTTTTGTTTTTTCAGTTTAAGTATTTTCAACTCCACAAAGGTGATCTAGTCAATACTCCACAGTGTTACACAATTCAAGATCATTCTTTCATAATTCTTCTGTCATGCAGCGCCATTGGCATTATTCATCCCAATTCTCGCACTTTACCCGAATTGATACTTGTTGTTTACATTGAAAAAACAATCTATCAACTTTGAGAACCATTTCATAACACAACAAGCAGGATCCATTTACCTTTTCATAAGTTTCATTGAACATTGGACTTGAAGTGGCTTTCGTTCTTAGCGCCCTAATCAATCACCTGAACAAATGAAACAATTCAACTCTATTAAGGTAAAGATGGCCTTGGCAGCAATGGTCATTTTATCTACCTATGACGCATTTTCGCAATTCACGCTGCAAGTGCTTCATGCATCCGATTTTGAAGCTGGACTGTCTGCTCCAGCCAATGCCCCAAACTTTGCAGCATTAGTAGATGCACTTGAAGAAACCTACACCAACACACTTGTACTTTCTTCGGGCGACAACTGGATCCCAAGTCCATTCTCACTTTCGGGCGAAGACCCGGCAATGGTTACACCTCTCAAAAACACATACATAAATTACTATGGAGTGAATTTTGCCAACAATGATCTCAGAGCCGGTATTGGTCGTCCGGATATATCTATTCTCAATTTCATCGGTGTGGAAGCATCAGTGTTAGGAAATCATGAATTCGATTTAGGAACATCGGAATTGCGTAATATGATCGCCGGATTAAACTCCGGCAGTAATATTCGTTGGTTTGGTGCACAATTTCCTTACCTCAGTTCAAACCTAGACTTTTCTGCTGATGTCAATCTATCTAATATTTTTGAATCAACAGTTCAAGAGCCGTCTTACTTCAAATCTAATCCTAGTCAAACCGCCGCTCAGATTGCGGCCAAAAAAAAGTTAGCTAAGTCTACTATTATAAATGAGAATGGTGAACTGATCGGGATTGTAGGAGTAACCACTCCAATTCTTGCAGCCATTTCTTCTCCCGGTGCCACCACTGTAATGAATCCAGGTGCCGGAACTGATGACATGCAATTGCTTGCCAGCATAGTGCAGCCTGTAATTGATGATTTAATAAATAACCAAGGCGTAGATAAAGTGATTCTACTTGCGCACTTGCAACAACTTACTCTCGAGAAGCAACTTGCTACATTCTTAACCGGGGTGGACATCATTATAGCCGGCGGATCGCACACCCTCATGGCCGACCCACAGGATAGAATGCGCGCTGGCGACGCTCCAGCCGAAACATATCCCTTCTTTACAACCGGAGCTGACAGCAAACCGATAGTAATAGTAAATACTACAAGTGAATATCAATATGTAGGTCGATTGGTTATAGATTTCGATGTCAATGGAGATATCATTCCAAGTTCTGTAAATGAAAATATTTCAGGAGCCTTTGCCGCAGATGATCAGGGAGTAGAAGAACTATACGGAGATCTGGTTACACCATTTCAGTTGGGAACTAAAGGTTATTTGGTTAAAACTTTGTGTGATGCCATTTCAGCCATTGTTCAAGCAAAGGATGGAAACATTTTTGGAAAAACTGACGTGTACCTGCAAGGACTTAGAAACTTCGTCAGAACACAAGAGACCAATCTGGGCAACATCAGTGCAGATGCAAACCTTTGGCAGGCAAAACAATTGTTTCCTGAGGTGACGGTTTCTTTGAAAAACGGCGGAGGAATACGCTCTGCAATGGGACAGGTATACGCTGTTGGCGATCAAGTAGAATACCTTCCACCTGCTGCCAATCCAATGGCCGGAAAAGAAGAAGGAGATATCTCTCAATTAGACATTGAGAACTCCTTGCGATTCAATAATCGTCTTTCTGTGCTTGATGTTACAGCCCAAGGTCTTAAAACACTTTTGGAACACGGAGTAGCACAAACAGGTCCGGGTTTAACGCCGGGAAGATTCCCTCAAATGGGCGGAATGCGATTTAGCTTTGATGCAGATTTGCCTGTAAACAGCAGAATCGTTAATGCAGCTATTGTGGATGACAATGGTGTAGTATTAGATAGCGTTGTGGTGAATGGAGCCTTATACGGAGACCCTACTAGAGTAATAAAACTTGTAACCCTCAACTTCCTTGCAGGTGGTGGCGACGGATATCCATTCCTAAGTGTCGGAAGCAATCGAGTGGACCTTGATGTTTTGCTTGCGGATCCAGGATTTGCCACCTTTACAGTGCCCGGCTCTGAGCAAGATGCATTTGCTGAGTACCTAAATCTATTCTATGGTGAAACACCATTTAATGAAGCCGAAACTTTTACCGCACTCGATCTGCGCATACAAGATTTGAACGCTCGTGTAGATCAAGTATATCCACAAGCAGGAGAATTTCCATACAATGCTGCGCAAGTTAATAGCGCTGCTTATCCTGCTTGCACGGGCTACTCCGACAATCTTTCTCTCTACAGTCCATCTTCAAATGCACAAACTGTTGCACTTACCGGAGAAGATAAGTGGTATGCTTTTGTGGCTCCTACCAATGGTGCTATTATCGATGTAACAGCAGGCCTGAATGACATTATCATAGAAGTGCAAGATGCTATGGGCAATCTGGTTGCTTCTAAAAATGATGTAAACGGCGCGGGAGATGAAATCCTTAATCTATCTAATCTTGTTGCAGGCCAGCAGTACTCTGTAGGTATACGCAACTACGATTCATCTAATGGTATAGGTATGTTCACGGCATGCATCAGTTTTGCCAATTCAAGCACTTGCGATTATGGTTCGGGTCCATACAATCTCTGCGGTTCATATAAAGCAGATTATGTGGCAGCGAATGCATATCGTTTTGAATTTACCTCTACTACGACCCTTGAGACTTTTACAAAAACACGTAATGGCACAACTTTCTTGCAACTTGGCACTGTAAATGGTTTGCAATGGGGTGACACATATGATGTTGCAATTACAGCTATTTATTACGTGCCAAACAGCGAGGGCGAAAACGACACGCTTGAAATTCTAACTCAGTCTTTGTGCGAAGTGATCATTGCATCGCAACCAACAACCTCACTTCGTCCATCTGATCAGTGTTCCAACGGACCAAAATTCCTCGGTTCAAGTATTGCCTCTAATCCATTCATCTGTGGTGTGATTGATTACAAATGGACATTCGAAAGAACTGATATTGCAGAATTACCATTTGACTTCTATCGTGGTTCATCTAACAGATTCCTTTCCTTGTTGACAGTGCCAGGTTTAGTGGCAGGTGCTACATATAACGTGACTACCACACCCATTTTTGCATACGGAGAAGGAACACCGGGTTCTACACAATGTCTATCTATTGTAGGGCCGCAACTGATGTTTGGCTTTGATAGTGAGAATCAATCAACAAAACTCGTTCATAATAGACTAGCAATCGAAGAGACGACACTCGGTGTTTACCCGAATCCATTTGATGGCAGAATGATTAATATTAATCTGACCGACATGGAGGAAGAACTAAGTATTATCACCATTCTGGATGTTAGTGGCCGCATCGTTTATGATGTGCAATACGTTGCTACCGGAGACTTGAACACCCTTGTTCAATTTAATTCACAACTTCAAACAGGTATTTATACACTCGTGTTGACTAACGGAACAAAGCGCTTCACTGAAAAACTGCTAGTGAACAACTAATACACTCTTCCTAACTTTTGCGAGAAGGCCACCAATTGGGTGGTCTTCTTTTTTTTGTAGAATCCGGAAATTCTATATGGGATACTTTCGGAGGCAGAGGATATACCAATTTTGCCTATCAAACCCAGAATCCGCATTGGGATTCGCTATGAAGTGCTAACCCCCAAAGATAGCAAGTGCTCTCGCAAGATTCCTATTTGATGGTGTATATTCATACATCAAGAATAAAAATCGAGAAAGTGCTCGATATCAAAGGGGGTTAGTGCTGCAATAGATTTCCAATGCGGATTCTGGGTTAAATAGTCCAAACTGTTTTATAAGCATGAAGTGGTAAATGCCGTGAGAGCATGTGTTATAGACCAATGAAGTGGAACGCAATTGGACTATTACAAATCCATAAACGGTATTATTTGATCAACACACTTATCCGAGTGTTTTCCGTTACATCGTAAATAGTACTTCGATTTCACGACAAGTTCCGAAACCTTTAGTAGAAGAAAAGCCAAAGAGGTTTTGCCGTGCCCCGCGAACAGCAATCTCGCAAACCCGCTCGTTCTGTTAAGCGGGGTCGGGCTCTTTGCTTCAAGTCCTCGCTCCTCGTGACCTCGGAGCTGTGGGCTTTCCGCTGCGATCCCTCACGGAAATAATACAGCCATCTATATATTTCGCCCAATCGACGGGTTATTGAAGTTTGAATATGATCTGTAGATTATCCCAATTCTGCTTATAAAAAAGTCCATCCCGCATTGTGCATTGGAAGTCTGTTTAGGTAATGGGCTTCAGGATCTTGTATGCATGAATCGCTAAATGCAGTTAGAGTAGCTGTTTTAGGCCAATGAAGTGAAACGGTATTGGACTATTTCAGATACCAATACTGTATTACCGTCGCGCTCGCCAATTTTCACATTATTTAAAGTAAAATTGCCCCTCCTCCGTCTTCCCACAAGAAGGAATCCTTTATATGAACGAAAACCCCGGAACCAACATCAACTCCATAGTGCGCGCCTACGGTCGCAAGCTATTTGGTTTTATCCGCGGTAAAGTTGGTTCAGAAGAAGAAGCAGAAGACATCCTTCAAGATGTATGGTATCAATTGAGCAGGCTTACCAACTTGGAGGATATAGGTAGCATGAGCGGTTGGCTGCATGAAGTGGCACGCAACAGGGTAACGGATGGTTATCGCAAAAAGAAAACTAATTCCATCGAAGACTTTCAATACGAAGACGAGGATGGAGAAATAAGTTTTTCAGAAATTCTGGCCGTTGCAACGGATGATGATCCGGAATTTGCGCTCTTTCGAGAGGCCTTTTGGGAGGAACTGATGGAAGCTTTACAAGAGCTCCCAGAAGAACAGCGATTGGTATTTGTGGAAAATGAACTCGAAGACAAAACTCTTCAAATTATTGCCAATGAACAATCGGAAAACCTCAAAACAATTATCAGTCGGAAAGGCTACGCAATAAAACATCTGCGCAATAGACTGCGTCCTTTATACAACGAACTTTTGAACGAAAATTAAACACCATGTACTCACCACAATCCACAGGTCCACGCCGCTTCAGAGGAATGTTTGTATTCTTCTTTACACTCGCCGCCTTTGCGCTTTCTGCCATTGTGATGTGGCTCTGGAATTCCATATTAGTGCAAGTAAGCTCCGTGCAAAGTATAAGCTACTGGCAAGCCATGGGGATTTTTGTATTGTCTCGCATACTATTCGGTGGATTTCATTTCAAACGTCCGTATTCAAAACGTCCTCCCTTCGCACAAAAACAATTTCGCGATAAATGGATGAACATGTCACCGGAAGATCGAGAGAAGATGAAGGAAATGTGGAAAAGGAAATGCGGTCCCGATAGAAATCGATCTTGAATAGTTGAATCATTTTAATTCCTCACGTTTGAAAAAGACCTCTCCCAAGCCCACTCCAGCTGAGAGGGAGCGATCTCGTTCAGTATAAATAGTAACGTCAACAAAAATAAAAATCTGGCCAGCGCACTTCCTATCTTTTGGGTTTATCCCGCATTGCGCATTGGCAGTGTCTTGAGGTTAATGCGCTGCGGGATTCTCGAATCTACACGATGGAGCGAAGTAATAGTTCGACCTATGAATTCCGATATCTCTATCGCGTGATTCAGGATAATACCAATTCTGCCTATTAAAGAGTCTATGCTGCATTGCGCATTGGAAGTTTTTTTTGGGCAATGAGCTGCAGCATCTTTCATGCACGAAATGGTAAATGCCGTCAAAGTCGCTGTTATAGGCCAATGGAGTGAAACGGAATTGGAATATTACAGATACATAAACCCAAATCAAGCGATAGAAAAATTGCACCCTAATTTTGCCGATGAATGCAGTATTCTATTGCTTAGATTTGAGAATACCGCACGCATTCTATAAAAATTGCCTTGATGCGTAATGCGGGATAAACGGTATTACTACTTCACAGCGAATCCCAATGCGGATTCTGGGTTTAACCTTTCTTCACACTTGTTTCTAAAGTAATCCCGAAATGAATTCGTCGTCCAGTATATAAACACAATATTACCGTTATGACAAAATCCATTTTCAAATCCATATTAGCCGGAGTGCTTATTGGAACAGCGTTATTTCTCATGCCTTTCTTTCTGCTCAACATGATTTTAGTTGTGCTCTTACTTGGAGCTGCCTTCCGATTGTTCTCAGGTGGAAGAATGCAATCTAGGAGAGTTATGTACGCTGAGTATGTTAGAAAAATGACAGAGGATGAGTTTGCTCAATTTAAACAAGGCACACATAAAAACTGCAGAAATCGCGAGTACCATGAATACACAGAAATAAAAACACACTAATTACCCTTAACCCAGAATCCACATTGCTAATCTATTGCAGCGCTAATCCTCTTTAATATCAAGCACTTTGTCGATTTTTACTCTTGATGTATGAGTGTACACCTTCAAATAATTCCGCATTGCGCATTGGAAGCATCTTGGGGTTAATGCGCTGCGAGATTCTCGAACCTACACGATGGAACAAAGTAATAGTTCGACCTATGAATTCCGATATCTCCATCGCGTGATTCGGGATAATACCAATTCTGAGTATTAAATAGTTCATGCTGCATTGGAAGTTTTTTTTGGCAATGCGCTGCAGCATCTTGCATGCACGAAATGGTAAATGCCGTTGTAGTAGCTTTTATACGCCAATGGAGTGAAACGGAATTGGACTATTACAGAAACATAAACCCAAATCAAGCGATAGAAAAATTGCACCATCATTTTGCCGATGAATGCAGTATTCTATCGCTTAGATTTGAGAATCCCGCACGCATTCTACAAAAATTGCCCTAATGCGCACTGCGGGATAAACGGTATTAGCACTTCATAGCGAATCCCAATGCGGATTCTGGGTCTAACTTATGAAAACACGAAGCAAAATTTTGATCGCTACAACAGCGGCCATCATCACCATCATGGGAATAAGCTATTCAGCTCAAGCATTTCGAAACGGAGAAAATTGCTCCAAACAAGAGAACTGCCCTTATTCTGATGCAAAAACAAATCAACATAAATAAATAAAAAAGTAAATCACATGCATTCAAACAGATCACATTGCGGTGCACATTCCGCAAAACACAGACATGGCTATCGTCCTATGCAAGTAATGCACAGAAGGCCCAAATACAATGTTCCGGTGAATATTGTAAACAAAGACGACCGATTTGAAGTACACATCTATGCCGTAGGATTCGGAAAAGACGACATCAAGATTACGGTAAGCGAGGACATGCTACACATCACAGGACACAAAGAATTGGATCCTAACAATGAGCCCAAGTTTATCTCACAGGAGTTTCCGATTAAAAACTTTGAGCGCACGATTTCTCTGAACAATCAAGTAAAGACAGATTCGATAACAGCCGATCACAGAGATTCAGTTCTTATTATTCATCTTCCAAAAAAAGATGAAGCCAAAGACATCGTAGTGCAGGTGAAATAAAATTGTTGAGCACACGCTCTCTAGTCTGAACTAAAAACAATTGAAATAGGGTGTGCCGAAATTCGTCATGCCCTATTTCCTTTTTCAGAAACCAGGGAAAAAACGTAAAATGTTTCCCGCGCAATCTGCTCACATCTCTCGTCATATTTCATCTGCATGAGATCAGTTCCATCAAACTGCTTAGGATCATCATAGGTTGTCGCAATTCTGAGATCGACACCCGGAATAAAAGGGCAATTCTCTTCAGCATCACTGCAAGTCATAATTGCGGCGAAATCGATCGAAGGATTTTCAATGTGATCGTATACTTTTGAGAAGCAAATAAGCGGCTTTTCTTTCTCACCATAAGTAACGTAATACACCGGATTTTTCCCTTTGCTAATTCTCTCTATCGTCAACCCTGATCTTTCTAGGGATGCAATAGCTTGCGCATTAAATGCTGTGGCTTCGGTACCACCAGAATAGGTAAAGATATTTTCTATTCGGAAGTAATGCGCAGCCACCTTCGACCAAACCTGACCAAAATGACTTCGCCTGGAATTGTGGGTGCATACATATACTAGTTGCACCGCTAAACCTTTTTCCTGCTGATTTGAAATGTAAGTTGCAATTTTACCGAGCAATATTCTCCTGTCCTTATCTATCAGATTGAAACTATGAACTAGACCTTCGCAATAAGATTTGAGAGAATTCAACATTTTACTTTTTGTATAAAATTTGATGAATACCGGCACCTAGAAATGCCCCAATAATCGGAGCCAGGATATATATCCAAACTTTGTCGATATTTCCAGATACTAGAGCTGGCGCCAGAGAGCGGGCCGGATTCATGGATGCACCACATACTGGACCAGCGAACATTGCCTCCAAGCCTACTACACTGCCTATTGCGATTGCCGCAGTGATACCTTTTTCTCGCGCTCCGGTGGATACATTAAAAATTACCATTACGAGAATCATAGTGAGCAATACTTCTAAAATAAAAGACTGAGCATCTGTTCCGGCAGGAATTGTAGATCCCAGTGTTCGGTTCTCGGCAAAGAGCATTTTGAGCAATAAACTAGCAGCGATGGCTCCAACAAATTGAGCGCCTACATAAGGCAACACCTCTCTTTTTGGAAACCGTTTTGTAATAGCGAATGACAATGTAACTGCTGGATTCATGTGAGCACCAGAAACATCGCCGAGAGCAAAAATCATTGAGGCTACTATCAAGCCCCAAGTCATGGCAACACCAGCATGCGAGATCACACCTCCAAATTCTTGGTTAATGACCATTGCTCCGGTACCACAAAATACCATTGCAAAAGTTCCAATGAACTCACCGAAATAATTGCGCAAATTCATACTCAGCAGCAACTAGCACCAGGCGAGCAACAAGCTTCCTTTTTCGCAAATACGCTAATGCTGTAGATGCCTACTTCCGCATTTCCAAATTTCTGCACTTCCTCTTCACTTATGTAATCACGCAAGATGCTCTCTGGAATTATAATCTGTTTTTCCTTCTGTATTGTAATATCAGTAAATCCTGCATCTGCAATAAATTTCAAGTATTCGTCCTTTTGAATAGCACCAGAAACGCAGCCGGCATATAATTCTTTAACACCTTTCAGCGATTCGGGCAATTCGCCCACAAGCACTACATCGCTGATGCTAAAGTGACCACCCGATTTAAGTACACGATGAATTTCTTTGAATACCTCAGCCTTATTTGGAACCAGATTGAGAACACAATTGCTCACTACAACATCTGCGACATTGCTTGCAACAGGCATCTTCTCAATATCCCCCTGACGAAATTCAACATTATGAAAACCTCGCTTCTCTGCATTCTCCCTTGCCTTCATTATCATCGCCTCAGTGAAATCGACTCCGATAACTTTTCCGGTTGAACCTGTTTCGTGACGAGCAACGAAACAATCATTTCCAGCGCCGCTACCCAAATCAATTACCACATCCCCGTTTTTGATTTTGGCAAACTGGGTGGGCAATCCGCAACCCAATCCAAGATCTGCATCAACGTTGTAACCATCGAGGCTAGTGTAATCATCAGCCATAATATTGAACACCTCTGTACCACATCCGGTAGCTCCGCAGCATGAGGAAGCATTAGTATCCTTGTCTTGTAAAGCAATTTCGCTGTATTTCTGCTTCACCATTTCTTTTATTTCCTGATCTTTTGTTATCATAATTTGATTTTTGTGTTTTTCGTTTCTAGCCATTCTGATATCGTAATATAACGATAAATCATTTCACAAAAAAATTAGCAGCAATTGGATTTCTTCTGCACGGGTATAGCAAAAAATTCGCTGAGATATTGTTTAGCAGAAAGCCATTCCTTTTCATCGATGCAATAACAGACCCTTGTTCCATCGATATCACCAGTAATAATTCCGGCATCCTTTAATTCCTTTAGATGCTGAGATACTGTGCTTTGCGAAAGAGGCAACTCGTCTACAATATCACCGCACATACAAGAAGGCTTTGCAGCCAGCAATTTTAAAATGGCAATGCGTGCCGGATGTGAGAGAGCTTTAGCGTAGCGCGCAATCTTATTGTCCCGGATTGTAAACTCTTCTGTTTTCGAAAGACCCATGTGATTTATTTGATCGCAATATTACGATGCTCATTCATTCACTCAAAAAATTTAACAAAATAAAAGAAATGGAAAATAGAAAACCTCTCAAAGCCAGTGCTTAAAGTTTCACAAACTCTACGCGGCGATTGTTGGCCTTGGCTTCAGGAGTAGAATTTTTATCGACCTGCTCCACTTCCCCTTTGCCATCTGTTTCCATACGACTTGCCTCTATGGCAAATTCCTTTTCAAGAGCCGCCTTAACAGACAGGGCACGTCGCTTGGACAAATCAAGATTTAAGGCCTCTTCACCATCCGTATCCGTATGACCGGTAATTTTGACCTTTACAGTTGGGTTTTCTGAAAGAGCCGTCCCAATTTCTTTGAGCACTCCATAGCTTTCCGGTTTGATTTTATCGGAGCCACTATCGAATAAAATACCATTAGTCACAAACTTTCCTTCGGTGATCAATTTATTTCGCGTATCGGGCGCACCTACGGCTAGCTTAATATTTCCGATTACAAACCTATCTTGTTCTTGATGAAAACCGGCAGCTACAAAACTCACTGCATTATACTTAGTGGTGGCACTGAAAGCGCGTGGTATATCAAGTACTTTTTCTTCATTCAAATAAATACGCAAGCGTTGTTTTTGACGCGAAATAGAAACACGAGCAGAATGTACACCATCCACCCAAAACTGCTGAGTTGACACCTCATTTTTCAATATCTCTTTGCCCTCAGCATCATAATTTACAAAATTCACATTTCCGGCACCGGAACCCGCGTTTCTTGGGTGCAGACCAAACCTTACTGCATTTTCAGGACTAGAGAATCTTCCAAAATCATTGAGTTTAGCCCTGTTATTTGTTGAAAGAAAGGTGGTGGCAAAACCGCCACTGTAAAAATTGAAATCTTCATTCGTGGTAATATCGAACTGTAGTGTAAAATTTTCGGGCAAATCGGTTATGTAGTCTGGCATAAAAACACCTTCCTTCGAAATCAATAAATATTTTCCTTCTTTACCCTCCACTGTCACAATTTCTCCGCCGCTATTCGTATTCCAGTCGGCCGGAAAATCACCTATGGCCACATGGTTGAAGTCATCTTGCACAAGTACTTTCTCCCCTTGAACAAAATCGAACTTGCTGTATGTTTTTAGCGCATCTGCTTTAGTCGAACCTTTTTCATATGCACTTCCTTTTTCAGAACCCTCTGCAGGTTGTCCTTCACTCGATTCTCCTTTTTTTGATTTATCCTTTTTGGTCTTTCCCTCACCCTTAACGCCATTTTCAGTCTCGTCGAAAACCTTATCAGTGCCTTCTTCAATTTTACGAGTAGCTCTTTCTTCTGCTTTTCTCTTCACAATTCCACCCACATCAATTTGTGCGCTTGCAGAAAAAACAGAGAGTACGATCAGTAATAACAAAGCGAATGGTTTCATAAGTCAATTTTAGATTTGTGCAAAGGTACTATTTAAGATAAATAACGAAGTCGAATTTCTAGTTCGTTCCAACCCTTATTCGGATACTCGCGTTCGTTCGTTTCGGTTGCTCACTGTGGAAATGAGCCAGAAAAAAGCATAAAAACGGAACAAAACCTGCATAGCGCTGTTATTGAGCACATGAGAACGATATTTATAGCAGGAGCTGGGTCAGGAGTAGGAAAGTCGCTGACGAGTTTATTGCTCAATTCAGGTGTTCGGGTTATTGGTACCCATTTTCAATCGGAGCCTTGGGAACATGAAAACTTGGAGTGGCAACAAGTTGATTTTTCAAATCCAAATTCTACCATTGTCCTGCCCGAATCACTTGATGGACTTGCTTATTGCCCGGGAGCAATTGTGCTCAAACCATTCGGAAGAATTTCGCATGAGGATTATATAAAGGACTATGAGCTTCAGGTACTTGGAGCTATGCGTTTGATACGCGAAGCATTGCCAGCTCTTAAAAAATCGGGGCATGGAAGTGTCCTGATGTTCTCAACAGTAGCGGTGCAATCCGGATTTCCATTTCATGCACAAGTGGCCGCCTCCAAAGGAGCGATTGAAGCACTTACTCGAACACTTGCGGCGGAACTTTCACCTACGGTCAGAGTAAATTGTATAGCACCTTCACTCACGGACACACCGCTTGCTCAGACCCTTCTGAATACCGAAGAAAAAAGAAACGCCAATGCCATGCGAAATCCAATGAAACGTCTGGGTAAGCCGGAGGATATTGCGGCAATGGCCTCCTTTCTCCTCTCCGCAGATTCGTCGTGGATAACAGGCCAAGTAATGCATGTAGATGGTGGAATGAGTGCGATAAAAATGTAAACGATGTCATTATATACTGTTAAAACAGAGCAAAAAATTCCGGTAGCTCAAAATGAACTATGGGATTTTATATCCTCACCGATCAACTTGCGTGTGATTACTCCGCCCTCAATGGGTTTTGAAGTTACCACTGAAGGCCTCCCATCAGTGATGTATCCAGGTATGATCATAAGTTATAAAGTTCGACCATTGATGAATATTCCTGTAACCTGGGTAACTGAGATTACTCATGTAGAACATGGGAAATATTTTGTGGATGAGCAACGCAAGGGACCCTACACGATGTGGCACCACGAACACCGTCTAGAAGCCATACCGGGTGGAGTGCTCATGAACGACATTGTATCGTATATTCCACCTATGGGACCTCTGGGAGATATAGCTAATTCGATACTCATCAAAGGGAAACTCAAGGACATCTTCGAATACAGACGCCTAAGGCTTATAGAAATCTTTGGGGAGTGGAAATAGAATTCCACAATTTGCTTATTACCGCACTCAAACCAGTTTAAAAAAAGCCAAAAAAATAGAATAGCTTGAAAACTTCTATGTTTTACTTAACTTTGCATTTCAAAGTACTTTATTACATCCTCTATGTCAGAAGAAAAACATTTAGAAGCACTCCATGATATTCGCAAGATCATGGATCGATCCACACGTTTTCTATCGCTCAGTGGACTATCGGGTATAGCAGCCGGCATCATCGCGTTGATAGGCACTAGCATCGGATATATAATTCTAACGGAATACGTCATATTGCACAACGACTTGAGTATACACCGTTGGAGTGAGACAGAGGATTTTATACAAAAGCTTGTGATCACAGCTATATGTACACTTTCCTCGGCGCTTTTGGCAGCACTCTATTTCACCTATCGCAAAGCCCAAAAATTGGGAAACAGAATGTGGGATCGTTCAAGCAAAAGACTTCTGATCAACTTAATAATTCCACTTCTCATCGGAGGAGTTTTTTGTCTGTCCCTTATATGGAATAACCTTTTCTATTTAGTTCCATCAGCCACACTCATTTTCTATGGTCTCGGTTTGATAAACTCGAGCAAGTACACATTGCCCGAAATACAAACCCTCGGTATCTTTCAGACAACTTTGGGACTCGGTGGATGCTTTTTACCCGAATACAGTTTTCTCTTGTGGGGAGCGGGCTTCGGACTCCTTCACATCATATATGGCTCTGTGATGTATTTCAAATACGAGAGACAAACAAAGTGATTCAGAACTTAAATAAGTCATTTGAAAATCGAATACGTCTCGGCGTTATGTCCATTCTAATGGTGAACGATGAGGTCGATTTCAATACCGTTAAGGAATTACTCGATGCCACCGATGGCAATGTGGCTAGTCATACCAGCGCCTTGGAGGAATCCGGGTACATTTCCGTTCGCAAAAAATTTGTGGGGAAAAAACCACATACTTCCTACCGCATAACTGCTCAAGGACGAAAAGCCTTTCAACAGCACATAGATGCTTTGGAAAAGCTTATTCATAAAGGCAAATCGAATAAGTAATCCTTATATCCTCCATTGATCAAAAACATCACACCCAAATTCGGATACATTCACTTTGCAATTCAAAGTACTTTACGTAAAAAACAATTAACATGAACCCAGCCAAGCCACTATTTCGCCTTCTTGCCGTGCTATTCGGTGCCGTGCTATTCCACATTCTTTTCTGGAATGAAGGAATGGGAATAAACGTTGCCATACACTTCGTTTACACCCTTGTTTGCTATTTCATTTTCTACAAAGAGTCATTCTCCAACCACTCTTTCAAGGCCTCTCTTGCCGGCACAATAGTGATTTTAATTGCCTTGGTCTTTCACAATTCCGCTGTGGCACAAGTTTTCTATTGGTTCTCCTTTATTCTTACCCTTGGTTTTGCGCACGGCGTAGAAATCAAAACCATCATGTATGCAATACCTCGTTTACTCTATGATTTTTTCATAGTACCCAAGGAGCTTTTCAGCCTCATCAAACCTAGTAGCAACATGGAACCCGCATTGAGGAAGTCTTTATGGTTCATTCGTATATCCATTGTTCCTATCGCGCTTACGATAGTCTTTCTCATTATCTATTCCAATTCAAACGACCTCTTTGGCACATACGTCTCAGACTCTATTGAAACGATTGCCCGAGCGGTAGAAATATTTTTTGAGAAAATATCCTTTCCACAAGCATTCTTTTTTGGAGTTGGACTCCTATTGAGCACATGGATCATTCAATCCAGCATGAACCCATGGATGAAAAATGCGGAATTCGCTCGCAAGGTTAAGTTAGAGTCTACCGCCATCTTCGGCAAAATGCCCATAGCAAAAGAAGATAGAGAAAGGGTAATGCGCAAATTCATGAATGAAAACGCATCAGGTACACTAATGATGGTTTTCATAAATACCATGCTGCTTGGACTCAATCTGATCGACATTTCGAACTATTGGTTTTCATTTGATTCATCGGGAATCAACCTGACACAGTTTGTACATGAAGGAACATACTTGCTCATATTGAGTGTACTTCTCTCGATGGCCATTATGTTGTATTACTTCCGAGGCTTTCAGAATTTTTCGGAAAAACATCCTCGTCTATCATTACTCGCTTACGTATGGATTTTTCAAAATGCCATTCTTGTTTTCTCGGTAGGCATTCGCAACTTCCATTACATAGACCAATATGCACTTGCGTATAAAAGAATTGGAGTGTTTTTCTTTTTGCTTATAGTGCTTTTTGGTCTTTACACTTTGTATCTAAAAATTTCGGGCAAGAAAACAGGATTCTTCCTTTTAAAACTAAACAGTTGGAGTACCTATTTCGCCTTTGTCTTAGTGGCAAGCTTCAATTGGGATGGAATTATAACGCGATACAATTTCGGGAAGGCCGCTACAGTTGCTATAGACGCACCCTTTATCCTCAACATGTCCGATAAAACTCTACCTCTGATACACTCTAACATTGGTTTGCTTGATGAAGAGCAAATATCACAACTGCACTATCGCATTCACACATTTATGGAGAAAAGAGAAAGTCAAACATGGCTTAGCTGGAACTATTTGAATAACGCAGCACATGTCCATTTCAAAGAAAATCCCATACCACCGTCGGAGAACATTCATTATCGCTCCGCAGATCCCGATTTGATTTTGAAGGAATAGACCGCACATAGATCCCGCTGGTTTAGTCCTATGAATCCTCGCTGTTTAGAAAAATCGAAAAACGAATTTCAATCACTGTCAAGCCATCATAATACCGTTTACGTATCTGCCATAGTTTGGACTTTTTTCTAAGCAGAATTGGTAAAATATGTCCGTCAATTTGTCGACATAAATTATACCAATGTCACTCAAGAACCTCCAAAAACCTGTTTTGGGCAATGCGCTGAAGGATCTTGCATACATGAAGTAGCAAATGCCTTCATGATTTATGTTTAGTTCAATGAAGTGAAACGAAATTGGAATATTAGATAAATCCAAACGGACTTACTAACTTGCGGGAATAAGAAACACCGCAATGAAATTACTAAGCATCATTTTTTCTCTTCTCTGTATAGAGCTCTTTTCACAATCAACTCAATGCATAGAATCCAGGTACGGCGGCGAACCCTTGTTCGATGAAAGCGAAATTGTGGTGGATCCGAATGTCGAGTATGGAACTGCCATGCACTACTGGACTGGTGTAAATACATCCCTGTTGATGGACATTTATCAACCTGATCCCGCAATTGATCCAGTTTCTGAAAGACCATTTATACTTGTGATACATGGAGGTTCGTTTATTGCGGGCAACAAAGCAGACATGGGTTTTGTGTGTATGGAGTATGCCAAAAGAGGTTTTGTAGCCGCTACCATCAATTATCGTTTAGGCTGGGATTGTGATTACACCAATATCATAGCACTCGGAGGAGGCGATTGCTTTGGCACGTGCAACGCCTGTTTTAGCTCCAATCTCAATAGGGGAATCTACATGGCTGTTCAGGATGCTCATGCAGCCATGCGATTTATTGCTTCCGAAACGGCTACCTATGGAATTGACTCCAACTGGCTATTTGCCTCAGGTGCCAGCGCAGGTTCTATTACAGCACTGCTCATGAGCACATGGTCTCAATCGGAAGCAGAATCGATCATTCCATCCGGATTTTCAGAAGAAGTTGGAGATCTCAATGAGAGTGGGAATATTATTACTCAATCATTTGAAATAAAAGCGGTAGTAAATAACTGCGGCGCAGTGTTGAATCCAAACCACCTCAATGACAATGAAAATATGCCTATCCAATCTTTCCATGATAGCAATGATGTTGTAGTGCCCTATGCATCCGGACCTGCGGCAATCTTTCTATTTCAGTTTGGCTTCTTGTACGGCTCCTCTGTGATATACAATACACGCATTAGCCAACAAGAATGTGCGGAACTGCACACAGTGCCCGGTAGTTTGAATCACTGCGGCTTCCCGGTAGGCAATTTGGTTGAATTAAGTAGTTGTTTTCTGAAAAGAGTGATGTGCGGTGTTTGTTTGAGCTACAGCACAAGCGATGTAAATGAAGTAGCCATGTGTTCTTCATTAGCCAGTGTTGATGTTGGAATTGCCGGATGTACCTATTCAATAGCAAACAATTACAACCCCATTGCCAGCATCGACAACGGATCTTGTGATTTTGAAAACACTTGTCCGAGTGATCTCAATGGAGATGGAACTACCAATATTGCAGACTTGCTTGAGTTCATTGCAGCTTATGGAACTTCTTGCGAATAGGTTGAACCCAGAATCCGCATTGGAAATCTATTGCAGCGCTAACCCCCTTTGATATCAAGCACTTGCTATCTTTGGGGTTTATCCCGCATTGCACATTGGAAGCATCTTGAGGTTAATGCGCTGCGGGATTCTCGAATCTACTCGATGGAGCAAAGTAATAGTTCGACCTATGAATTCCGATATCTCCATCGCGTGATTCGGTTTAATACCAATTCTGCTTATTAAATAGTCCATGCTGCATTGCGCATTGGAATTTTTTTTTGGCAATTCGCTGCAGCATCTCTCATGCACGAAATGGTAAATGCCGTCAAAGTAGCTGTTACAGGCCAATGGAGTGAAACGGAATTGGACTAGTACAGATACATAAACCCAAATCAAGCGATAGAAAAATTGCACCATCATTTTGCCGATGAATGCAGTATTCTATCGCTTAGATTTGAGAATTCCGCACGCATTCTACAAAAATTGCCCTAATGCGTAATGCGGGATAAACGGTATTAGCACTTCGTAGCGAATTCCAATGTGGATTCTGGGTTGAAGCCGGATTGCACACAGTTATTCTAAACCAACTTCAGTCTGTACACATCCGATTTATTTCTTCCGATACTTTTGATCTCGAAGCCACCATCTTCCGGTATTCTCTCGAACAGGTCAAATACTTTGCAAGACTTCGGCAGAGCTTCGAACACCAATAAAAACTGAAACAATTGATTCGGTTCGAGTAATGTCCATTGAGGAGCAAAAGCGATGTTCCATGCATGCACCAGTTTGCTTTCGTGAGCGGAATGGTGATCGATCAGAAAAGTAGAATGCCAAATTCGAATGCCTTCTCCGTGCGGACCCGCGTGAAAATTTAAATGCACATACACATAGCCCTTTTCATCGGCCTTTGTTTCAACCTTTGTTTTTGTTAGGGTGGCTTCCTTGATTTTCGACATGATGCTAAAAATACGACGAAAAACGCAGAATTCCTCCGATTAGCAATCAAAAAAAAGGTACTACGATTTATTTTCGGAATAAGGCAAAAGCGTGATTCCAATGATTGCGCAAAAATCCTGGGGCACACCACAGCGACACCAGGGGTTCGATAGCACGGGCACCTTCTGCCTTTCCGATATCCTCTACATCCCAACCAAACTGCACTAAAATCTCTGATACTTCCGTTTTTGCATCCTCGTGATTGCCACATATAAACATAGTTGGTTTACCCTGACTGAAAGACGGGTTTACCATAAATGCGTTTCCCACACAACTAAAAGATTTTACAACACGAGCCTCCGGAGCAGCAGCCTGAATTCTTTCTAAGAGAGATTCATTGGGTCCTGTGAATAGGTGAAGCACTCCATTTGACGGTGGCACGCTTTCATCGATGGGATTGGTTGTATCGATCAACGTTTTTCCTGCGAGCTTGTCAACACCAGCCAATTTCACTGCATCAATCGCGCCACGGCCTTTGACAGCCAACACTACTACCTCACCAAAATCAGCCGCATCGCTCATTGATCCTACATGCGCTTTATCACCCGAAGTAGATTTCCATTCCTCCAGTTTAGAAGTATCACGCGTGCCCATCATTACTTCACAACCATTATCAAGAAAACCTTTAGCCAAAACTTTGGCCACTGTTCCTGATCCAATTATTCCAATCTTTTTCATTTATTCAATTTTGTTAAAATATTCAACCAACTAAGATTTCGCCTCTTGCTACGAGGTCCGACATTGCTTCTGCCAAGGTATGTATATCAGATTCATCATTGTATCCATTGAGCGAAATTCTCACGAAAACATAATCTTGCCACGAAAAAACAGGGATTTCTATTTGGTACTCTTTGTACAAAAGTGATTTCAACATGAGGGGATCCTTTGTCCTCACGGGAATGCTTGCCATTTGCCCAAGGAATCTATTGTTGATTGGACAAATTGGATTAGTTCCAACGACATCACAAAGAGATTTATAGTGACGAAGAATTTCCATTTTGCACGACACTACCACTTCATTCCACGAGTGGTCTTCTATGAAATTCAATGCCGCAGGAATAGTAAGAAAAGAGGTATAATCTCTCGTCCCCTGTAGTTCATGATAATCGTGAAACCTATTGGGTCCTGGTGCCATACTTTTATAACCCCAACTAATGAGAAGAGGATCGAAAAGACGTTGAAGTTCCTTTCTCACATAGAGAAAAGAATTACCCTTGGGAGTAAGCAGCCATTTGTGATTGGCACCTGTATAGATATCCGGGTCCAAATCTGAGATATCAAGGTGGAGGTGTCCTGGCACATGAGCACCGTCAATGATAGTCATCAATCCAAGTTCTTTAGCTCTCTCGATAATTCTCTTTACAGGAAAAATAAGAGCAGTGGCACTTGAAATGTGATTTATAAAAACGACTTTGGTGTTTTTAGAATAGCCCTTCCAAAATTCTTCAAACATCATATCTTCGGAAACAATGGGCAGGCTGATCGATTGATTAATATACTTAGCACCTGCCTTTTCACAATAGTAGTTCCAAGTCCGATCCATGGCCCCATATTCATGTGATGAGGCAAGCACTTCATCACCCCTTTCCAACTTCAGACTTTTGGCTACAATGTTGATCGCATAAGTTGGATTTGGAGTGAAAACAAGATCCTCCGAACTACACCCAATGAATTTGGCCAAATGCATTTTGGAAGTCTGCATTACTTCCATGCCCCGATGAACAAAAAACTGAACAGGTTCTCGTTCCAGTTCCATCTGCCATTTCTGCCAATCTTCAAAAACGGGCTTTGGACATGCACCGAACGAACCGTGATTGAGGAATGTAATACCTTCTTTAAGAAAGAATAAATCCTTTTGTTGCATGAAGCAAAAGTATCCGGTTGAAGCAATACTTGTATATTCATTCAACTTCAATAATGACAAAAAGTACCAAAACCAATGTTATTTAATCCTGCATTGCGCATTGGAAGTATGTTTTGGGAAATGCGCTGCAGGATCTTGCATGCATGAAGCGGTAAATGCCGTTGTGATTTATGTTTAGTTCAATATAGGGACCCTCTAAATCGGACCCCAAAAATGCCTGCCTCGGCGATTCTTCAGGTGATAGGTTCTTCAATATTTCAGACCTACTGAGTTTACTTGGACTTTTTATAAGAACCTGCCCTTGATACATCAACTATATTTCAGCCCCTTCGAGTCGAAATCCAACACCATGCACATTGACAATAGACAAGGCTGGATCATCACTCAGGTATTTGCGCAATTTGGTAATGAACACATCCATACTTCGACCCACGAAATAGCTATCGTCGCCCCAGATCATATTGGCGATGAGTTCTCTTTCGAGCAATTGTCCACGATGCTCGCAAAATAATTTGAGCAGTTCAGCTTCTCTTTTTGTCAATTTCTTCTTGGTTCCATCGAGCTTTATTTCATAGTTCGCGAAATCGAAGAGATATTTTCCAATGTTGTATTTGGTCTTGTCCTGCTGTTGGACCTGCAGTTGAGGGTGTCTTTTCAGAATGGCTTTGATTCGAAGCACCAATTCTTCGCTGCTAAATGGTTTTGAAATGTAATCGTCGGCACCCAATTTAAATCCCTTGATTTTATCCTCGGCCATTCCACGTGCTGTGAGAAACACGATCGGGACTTCAGGGTCAGTTTTGCGAATATCTTCGGCCAAACTGAATCCATCTTTTTTGGGCATCATTACATCCAACAAACAGAGATCGTACTTTTCCTTATTGAATTGAAGTAAGCCCTCTTTTCCGTCTTTTGCTAAATGAACTTTAAATCCTTCAGACTTCAGTGTATCTTGGATCACAAACCCAAGATTGAAATCGTCTTCAACTAATAGAATTTGAATATTTCCTTTCGCATCATTTGAACTCATATGCTTGATTTAAATGAGATGGTAAACGCGCTTCCTCTGCCCGGCTTGCTTTCAACTTCGATATGTCCTTTATGAGCCTTCACTATAGATTTCACATAAAATAAACCCAATCCAAAACCTTTTACATTGTGTAAATCACCTGTCGGAACCCGATAAAACTTATCAAAGATCATCTTTATTTGCGACTGCCTCATCCCTATGCCATTGTCCTCTACGGTAATAAAAATATTGCCTTTCGCATTGCGCGTTTTAATCTTGATTAGAGGTTCCTTTTCGGTGTACTTCAAAGCATTATCCAGCAGATTGTAAACCAGATTTGTAATATGCACTGAATCACCCATAATCACCGCGTTGGCTGCCTCCAGATTTGTTTCAATGCATCCACCCGCTTGATCTACCGACATACTAATAGTGGCTGCGGCCTTCTGTATCACTTCATGAACATTCAACCTCTCCATTTTCAGATTGGCCTTGCGAGGGGCAAGTGTGGCCAACTGGAGAACCTTTTCCACCTGTCCGCGGAGTCTATCACTTTCACTTTTGATAATTGCAACATAATTCTTTAGTCTTTCTTCGTCCCTATAAACAGCAGGATTCGAAAGTCCGTCCGCGCTCAGACTGATCGTTGAAATAGGCGTTTTCAACTCGTGCGTCATGTTATTGATAAAATCAGTTTTGATCTCTGACAGTCTTTTTTGTCTCAGAATAATGAAAATGGTATATCCAAAAAAGCAGATAATTAATATCATCAACATACTGGAATACTTCTGCACTTCGAGTTCCTTTAGAATAGTTGTAGCCTTACCCGGGAAGTGAACTACGAAATAATGTCCATCCATATTTACTGGAGCAGAAAGACTTACTTCCTCCTGACGTACTTCACCAAGAGGCTGATCAAATTGTACACGACTACCAAAAACAATGGAGTCGTTAAAGCAATCATATATACCATATTCAAAATCCTCTGTGAGGTGCGATTTTTGAAACTCTTCTCTCAATAAAGTTTCGAGCAGATATGGCTGAGGGGTATCATTAATGTTAGCTACAAAATAGTTATTGCTAATTTGCTTTACAGGTTCCGTAAGGGCTGGATCGCTGTTGATAGATAGTATTCGATTTACCACACTCGTCATCGCGACAGTAACTCGAAAATTGAATAACCTTTCGTTGAAACTATAAGCTCTTTGGGTAAAAAACACCTGAAATACGGTAATGGCAGTAAGCGACAGCAGCGCCAACAAGATAAGAGTGAAAATAGCCCGACGACTCATAAGAATGCGAATGTACATCGGTGAGTTGACCCATCTGCGGACTTAACAAGACATTAAGGGAAGTCAAGTAGAGTTTTAGACAACAAAGCATCTATTTTTTTAGGATAAACTCAGATTTTGCCGATGGAACGCTGAAAGGCAAAAAGGACGGGTGCTCTCGCAAGATTTTTATCCCGTTTAGCACATTTGAGTAGACAAATTATAATGAGGAACGGGATTCTCAAATCTCCAAGATGGAGCAACAAGCATATTCCACAAAGGGAAGCCGAGAAACCATCTTGTGATTTGGGTGCATTTGAAAGCGTAGTACCCATGCGTTGAAAATAAAAATCGAGAAAAGGCCTGTCATTGCCGACTTTCAGTGATGCAATAGATTCTATCTGCAAAAGCTGGGGTAAATAGTCAGAGCGAAAAAGTCTTTCAGTATGAACTCGCGGAGCGGACACAGCCAAAATGTTTTCCATAAAAAAAAGGCCACCCGTGAGGTGGCCTTTCCAATATTAATTCAAATTTCAGTTAGTCTCTGCGTCCAAGAATACGGAGCAGAAACATAAATAAATTAATGAAGTCGAGGTACAAAGAGGTGGCACCCATTATGGCCAACTTGCTAGCAGTAGCGGTTCCGTATTCTACACCTGCACCAATGCGTTTAACCTTTTGAGTGTCGTATGCAACCAAACCAGTAAAGATGAGCACACCAGCACAAGAGATTATGTAATCCATGGTACTACTTTTCATAAAGAAATTCACTACCGAGGCGATGATTAAACCGATGAGTGCCATCATCAGGAGGCTTCCCAATTTTGTCAGGTCAGTTTTGGTAGTATACCCAATCACAGCCATTGTGCCAAAAAGTCCAGCCGTTATCAAAAACACTTTTGCAATAGAGGCCCCAGAATAAAGAATGAATATATAGCTTAAGCTGATACCCATTATAGCCGAAAAGCCCAGATACACCATCAACAATGCGGGGTAAGAAAGTCTATTAAAACCAAAATTCATGACCAGAATGAAGGCAAGTGGGGCAAACATCACTGCCCATCCCATACCTGTCATTCCAGATCCGTCGCTTTTGACAAGATTAAAAATCAAATCGGTGGTACCAAACCAAAAGGCCATGACGCCTGAAATCACTAAAGCCAAGGTCATAAAAGAAAACACGTTTGTCACAAATGCCCTTTCGGAGGTTTGTGTCAAATCCAAAACCGTCTCTTGTTGATTATACCGTAGTTCGCTCATTTTTATAATTTTTAAAAGCCAAAATTAATATTTTCCGGCGCCCGACAACATTATAAATTCTTTTCGCGTTTTGCTGTCGCTCATAAATTCTCCTGTGAAGGCGCTTGTGGTTGTCACGCTATTTTGCTGACTAACACCACGCATTTGCATGCACAAATGTCGTGCCTCTATTACTACGGCAACACCTAAAGGTTGCAAAGTTTCTTGAATGCAATCGCGAATTTGGACCGTCAAGCGCTCCTGAACTTGCAATCTACGTGAAAAAACATCCACAATTCTCGGAATTTTACTCAACCCGACCACCTTTCCATTGGGAATGTAGGCGATGTGCGCTTGGCCAAAGAAAGGCAGCAAGTGATGTTCGCAAAGGCTGTATACCTCAATGTTCTTCACCAGTACCATTTCCCTGTATTCTTCGCTGAACATTGCTGAACGAAGGATTTCCGATGCATCCTCGCGATATCCTTTTGTCAGGAAACCATATGCTTTAGCAACCCTCTCAGGAGTTCTGAGCAAGCCTTCTCGATTTGGATCTTCGCCTATGTTTTCTAAAATACTCTTGACCTCTCCTGCAATCTTTTCTCTGTGTTCGATACTTAAATATTGCTCTTCGTTGTGTGACATAACCTAAGGTTAATTATTTTCCGCCGAAATACTCGACGATATTGTTTTCTGTTTCGTACAATTTTACGCTATACAGCAAGCAACCGGCAGCAGCCACTTCTGTTTCCAATTGATCCCAAATGGCAATGACTATGTTTTCTGCCGAGGCCATTTTACCCTCCATAAAATGCACGTCCAAATTGAGGTTTTTGTGATCCACTTTTGAAATGACCTTTTCTTCAATCAAGTCACTCAAAATTTTGAGATCCATGCTAAAACCGGTATCATTTGCCGGTTCACCTTTTACGGTCACAAACAACTCATAATTGTGGCCATGCCAATTCGGGTTGGAGCATTTTCCAAAAACGCTCAGATTTTTCGCGGCATCCCATTCCGGGTTCCAAAGTTTGTGAGCGGCATTGAACCTTTCACGTCTGGTTAGATAGACAGTTTTTCCCATATACTCAATAAAATGCGAAGATAGAACCGTTCAGTGCTTCCATTGTTCAATAGCAGACTCAAATTGGACAAACAATCACAATGGTGTCTTTAACCCAGAATCCGCATTGGAAATCTATTGCAGCGCTAACCCCCTTTGATATCAAGCACTTTCTCGATTTTTATTCTTGATGTATGAATATACACCATCAAATAAAAATCTTGCGAGAGCACTTGCTATCTTTGGGGTTTAGCACTTCATAGCGAATGCCAATGCGGATTCTGGGTTTAACCCA
>Ga0209591_10001021_pt1 | contig 35898 bp, 23 predicted proteins | sample MAT01_FD_187207 | JGI IMG/M metagenome (GOLD analysis project Ga0209591, IMG submission 187207) | Freshwater microbial communities from Lake Fryxell liftoff mats and glacier meltwater in Antarctica - MAT-01 (SPAdes) (version 2) | ecosystem: Environmental > Aquatic > Freshwater > Ice > Liftoff... | reverse complement strand
CGCGCCTCCACGCGCACGAGAACGAGAGCACCGCGCCGGGCCAGGTCGAGTGCGGCTCGGAGCGACTCGCGACCCGCGATCAACCCGGTCTCGACGACTTCCGGCGACTGCTCGAGGATGGCGCGCAGGTCGAGAGCCGCGTCGCCTCGCAGACCGCGACGGACATGGACGACGCCTTCGTCGGGCTCGCCGGCGGCACCCAGCCGATAGACGCGGCTACCCGCTCGCGACGCTCGTCGCGCGAGATCCGCGGCGACCGCATCGGCGGACGAATTCGCGGCGCCGACGATCAGTACGACGCCCGGCTCGGAGAGCCACGAGACGACGCGTGCGCGCTCCGTGCCTTGCAAATGGAGGTCGTCCAACGTCGTGGATGCGAGCGGTGGACGAATCGTGGCGCGCACGCATCGTCCGTGCTGCCCCGTGATGGTCGCGACGTCGAGATCGAGCACTTCGCCGTCGAGTTCGAGACGACCGGCAGCGCGTTCGTCGCTCGATCCGGCTCCGGCGAGCGACAACAGTGTCCGGGCGCAGGCGTCGGCCCACTCGACGGGGAAGAGCGCCGCGGGCGTACGTGCACGATCGACGCGGAACGACATCTCCGCTCCGCGCGAAGTCGATTCGACGTGGAACGAGAGCGCGCCCAGGGTCTTGGCTTCGCGCAGTGCGGCGCGCACCAACGTCAGCGCCGCGAGGTCCGGATCGTCCTGCGGCAGAGCTCCGCGCACGAGCGTGAACCGCGGCGCCTCCGGCGATTTCCAGGCCTTCGCGTCCGTCGCGGGCCAAGCGCGCGTGATGGCTTCGAGGATGCGCTCGGGCTCGGCGTGCACCGCGAAGATCGGTTCGCCGATCGCCACCGCGATCGCGTCGACGTCGTATTCTTCGCTCGGATCCTCCATCGCGACCGTGACGCGACCGGCCACGCGATGCACCGGGATGGCCATGTACTTGCGCGCCATCACTTCGGAAAGGAGTCGGGACACCTCGGCGTCCACGATCCCCGCGCTCAAGTGCAGGCAATGGACCCGACCTTGCGATCGCAGCGCTTGAGCCAGATCCTGCTGCGTGACGAGGTGCAGCGCGACGAGTGCCTGACCGAGTTTGAGGCCGCGCTCCTCGCGGTAGGCCAGCGCTGCGGCCAGTTCTTCGGGAGAGAGCTTGCCTTCGGCGACGAGCAGCTCGCCGATGCGTGATCGGCGGACGAGGGTCGGTGTGTTCGACATGCGGGATGCGGTGCGCGCGAAGGCGACCTCGAAGCCGTATCGGAAATGGGTTCCGACCGGGTTGAGAGGAGATCAGTTCCGTTGTCGAGGGGCCTCGCGCGGGGCTATCCTGATCCTCCAGGCGACCGGCGAGGGCCGCGCCGAGCACGGCCGACACGCATGCCTCCCCCGCCGAACGACGCGGACGCCACGTCGGCGCCCGATGCGCCGCGCCGCCCCGCGGTCGTCGTCACGGTTCCGACGTTCAACGAATCGGGCAACATCGGAGCGCTGCTCGACGGGTTGCTCGCGCTCGGGCCGGGCTTCCACGTCCTCGTGATCGACGACGACTCGCCCGACGGGACGTGGCGCGTCGTGGCCGAGCGCGCGACAGAGGACGAGCGCGTCCATCTCCTCCATCGGCGCGCGGACAAGGGGCGCGGACGATCGGGTCGGGACGGTTTCATGCGCGCGCTCGACATGGGAGCGCGGGTCGTGATCGAGATGGACGCGGACTTGTCGCACCAACCGCACTACATCCCGGAGATGATCCGGCGCTTGAACGGCGGACCGACGCCGGTCGGGCTCGTGCTCGGCTCGCGCGGCGCGCAGGGCGGCAAGGATGCGGATCGCGGCCTCGTGCGGCGCGCGATCACGAAGCTCGCGAACCTCTACATTCGCGTCGTGCTCGGAGTTTCGGTCCGCGATTGCAACTCGGGCTTCCGCGCCTGGAAGCGCGAGACGCTCGAACTGATCCGCGTGGGCGAAACGTTCTCGGCGGGACCGGCGATCGTGCAAGAGCTGCTCTTCAAGACTTCGCGCGCGGGGATCGGGATCGCGGAGGTGCCGATCGAGTTCCAGAACCGGAAGTACGGCGAGTCGACGTTGACGTTCGGGAAGCTGCTCACGGGCTACGTCACGGTCTTGAAACTGCGCTATTTGAGCGTCGTCGGTCGGATCTAGGACCTCGGACGTGCGCCGCATCCCGATCGGACTCTGCGCAGCGATCGCCGCGTACGTCGTGCTGCGCGTGCTCGTGCTCGCGACGAACTTCGAGAGCGTCGCGCTGCCGATGTTCGAGCTGTATCCGATGGGCACGATGGCCGAGCTGCGGCTCCGCGGCCTCGATTTCCCGCTGCGCTACTTCTACGACAACGCGGCCGGCCAGATCCTGATGGGGTTCGCGACGATCCCGGTCTTCGCGGTGTTCGGCTCGAGCTACCTCGCGTTGAAGCTGCTGCCCGCACTGCTAGGACTCGGCGTCCTCGTCGTCGTGTGGAAGTTGCTCGACGCGCACGTGTCGCGGCGTGCGGCGAACCTCGCTGCGCTCCTCATAGCTGTCGGACCGCCGACGCTGACGAAGTACTCGCTGATCAACTCGGGGAACCACTTCGAGAACCTGTTCTTCACCAGCGTGGCGATCTTCCTCGCCTACCGTTGGTTCGCCAGCGCGTGGAAGACGAAGCGCGGCCTCTTCGCCTACGCGTTCTCCGCGGGATTCGCGCTGTTCGTGTTCCTGGGCGCGCTGATCCCGGTCGGGATCCTGTTCGGCATGCACGCGGGTTTGCGCGGGGCCCGAAAAACCCTCGCGGACCTGCCCGTCCTGCTTGCCGGTTTCGCGCTGGGCCTCGCGCCGCTCTTCGCCGTCAACGTCGCGACGAGCGGACGTGGACTCGGATTCCTCGACGCCAAGTTCGGCGATGACTCCAGCGGTCGCGGCGGTGACGTCCTCGAGCGCATGGCGGAGTATCTCGGACCTTCGCTGGCGCGATCGGGAGTCTTCGAGTCGTTCGCCGGGCTCGAACGCGAATGGCTCGCTGCGCTGTTCCTCGTCGCCGTCGGCATCGCGTACTTGGCGTCGGTCCCCGGCGTCTTGACGGGCCTCGGAACGTTCGCGCGCAAGTTCTTCGCCAGGTCGCCGAGCACCGCGGAGGAATTGCGCCGCTTCGAAGCAGCACAGCTCGTCCCGTTCATCCTCTACGTCCCGCTGGCGGCGCTCGCCTACGGACTCTCGAACTTCCGACTCGGCGGTCACTACGGCGTCGTCGAAGCGGCAGGCTACCGCTACTTCCTGCCGACCTTGCTCTTCGCCCTCGTCCTGGTGGCCGTGTGGACGGACCGCTGGATGGCGCGCGGCGGACGAGCACGCATCGGCGCGCTCGCGCTCTTCACAGCGACCGCGATCCCGTGTGCGTCGAGCCTCGCGATCCCCGACTGGACGTTCGGTTCGACCGGCGTCGGCTCGAAGCTCGACGGCTACAACCTGGCCCAGATCGCGCGCGCCCTGTCGAGTGCGCGCAACGCCGTGCCGCACGACGAGATCGTCGCGCGCGTGCAGTCGATGCCGCCGAACGTGCGCACGAACGTGGTCGCCGCACTCGGCTTCAATCTCGGCATCGCGCGCGCGGAAAAGTTGGTCGCCCGCGGTGAAACGCTCGCGCTCGACGAGCTGCTGGCGCCTTGGCCGACGTCGTGGCACGCCGACTTCACGCGCGGTCTCGGCCATGGGTTGCGCTTCCTCACCCGTGCGCGCGGCGCACCGATCGACGCCGCGCTCGAAGACGCCCGTCGTGTCGCGACGCAGGACGGAGTGCTGCGAGACGCGCTCGAGAACGGGCTCGCGCGACCCGGCGTCGCGCTGCCGATGCCGTGGGAGACGGAGAGCGTGCTGCGTGAGAATCGCGACTGGCTCGAGCGACGCGGGCGCGAATCGAGAGGCTTCGCGGACGGAACATGGTCGACCTGCGCGAGCATCCTCGAGCGCGGCGTCGAAGCGGACGCGAACGCAGCGCGGATGACCGAACTCGCCACGAAGCCCTGGCTCGCGGTCGAAAACCCGGAAGGACGATGAGCCAGCAGGCCTGGACGATTCGGCGACTCGAGGAGCTCGATGACACGCACATCGAGGGACTCGCCGACGTGTTGATCGACTGCGTCGAGCGCGGCGCGTCGGTCAGCTTCATGCTGCCGCTCATGCGCGAACGTGCACTGGCGTTCTGGTATCGGGTCGCGAGCGAAGTCGCCGCGGGCGAACGCGCGCTGCTCGTCGCTCTGGACCAGCACGGCGTGTGCGGCACTGTCCAGCTCGTGCTCGCGCAGCCCGAGAACCAGCCTCACCGCGCCGAACTCGTGAAGATGCTCGTGCACAGTCGTGCGCGTCGGCAGGGTCTCGGGGCCGCGCTGATGAAGGCCGCGGAGTCGATGGCGCGCGACTGCGGCAAGGATCTGCTCGTGTTGGACGCCGTGACGGACGGCGATGCCCCGCGGTTGTACGAACGGCTCGGTTGGACGCGCGTCGGTCCGATTCCGCGCTACGCGCTGATGCCGAACGGCGAACCGTGCGGCACGACGTACTTCTATCGCGACTTGAAGGTGTAGCCCCCTTCCGTCCCTGATCCGTTGGGGACCGAGTCGCTCGGGCTCCTCGAATCCCGCGCTGCCCCAGCCGCGGCTCGAGCGCTGCCAGCTCCCGAGGGGCCGGCGATGTTCAGACCAACGCACCCGGTGGCCTAGCAGCGGTCGCGACGCCAACTGGGACATGCGGACTCGATCGACCTCGCTGCAATCGGGGGTCTCGAACCGCGACTCGGCGTGGCTGCACCGCGTCGTCACCTTCGTTCTCCGCTCCTGTGCTGGCGGCTTTCCAAATCACCTCGGACGAGCGGAACCGCGGCAGGCTGACTCCTTTTTAGTGAGAGCTCCGGATTAGCTAGACCGGGACGGCTCGGCGCGCGGGACAATCGACTGGAGTCGGCTCGACGACAACGAAAGGAGACCGCACTCAGCGTCGGCGGCGGAGCGACGTGCACCCGCTTAATCCTTGAGTTCAGCGACGCGCTTTAGAACAAATTGATGAAGGCCGCCATCGAGGGGACGAGCACGGGTGAGGCGCCGGATGAGCGCTCGACGGCGGAGAGCATGTAGAAGCCGGGGGGAGCCAAATCTGCGCTTGGTGTCGTGAGTGCGAACGTGCCGGTGAGGTTCCCCGCACCATCGTCCGTCACGTCGGTCGGCGCTCCGGCCTCCGCTTCGATGTAGCGTTGGTCGTTGTCGAAGTGGTGGGTGACCGCTGCAGGGCGCAGGAACGCAAACCGAGGAACGGTGTGACCAGAACTCCAAGTGACCGTGACACTCATGGACATTCCCAGCTGCTTGCGAGAGGGGACGTCAGCGAGCGTCGGGCGGAATCCCTGGTGCAGGTAGGGCGGATAGTAGACCTCGCCGCTGAAGCCGCTGTCTGCGAAGCTCGGATAGGTTCCCGGGCAGCCCAGCTGCGGGATGCGGGCCTCTTCGCCACCCCCGACGAATACTCGGCCATCCGGCAGCAGCACGGCGAGGCTGTGATAGAGCCGCGGCGAAGGGAAGCCCGTCGGTGATGGATTGCTCGTACGGAGCAGTCGAGTCGAGCCAGTTGCGGAGCTGTCGAAGCCCGGTTCGTAGAGTTCGGGCTCGAACACGGGATCGGAGTACATGCAGGCGTCTTGACCGTGGCCGGTGTCCACGCGGCCACCGCCGACGAGCAAGATTTGCCCTGTCGGCAGGACGACCGCGTTGAGGAAGATACGTGGCTCCGCCATGTCGACCTTCCGTTGGCGCGGAGTCCACGAACCTGTCGCGATCGGGTTCTGACTTGGCTGCGAGTTGCGCGCGAACTCCTGCACACTTCGCGTGACCCACCATCCGCTCGCCAACAGCGCAGGTGCTCGTTCTGATCCACCAAAGGTCAGAACGCGATCCCTGACGCCCAGTGTGTGAAGTAGGACCGCCGTACCGTAGGAGCGGTCGTTCGTGATCAGAGCGTTGGTCGGCGGGCTCGATCCCGGGATCGGCTCCAGGTACTCCGCGGACGGACCGTGTGAAGCTCCCAGCACCGAGGAGTGAGATTGGTCGACACAGGCGTCCGAATCACGCGCGCGACGCCGCGCGGATTTGTCCAAGGCGCCGCGGACAGGCCCTCGACATCGTTGACGATGAGGGCGTCCTTGCTCGAGAGCTGGAACGCCCTCGGATACTGGTCCAGCCGCGGATCGGGCAGCGGCTGACCTGAAAGCGAGATCCGTGCGTACTCCTGCGCCGTCGCAGGCACCGTCCATCCCGGTAACGTGCTGCCGCCCGTCGGATAAAGCACGTAGGGTCCAACACCCGTCGCGCTGACCTGGACATACTCCCAAAGATCGATGGGCGTTCCCGAGCCAGCTGTCCATCCACCGAGAATCCAGGAACTCCCGCCTCCGACCGAGAAGGTGGGCGTGCACTCGGTGGAGAGCACGTCGCGAAGCGTAGGGATCAAGGTCGGGTAGTACCGCGGAACCGACATCTCGGGTGACAGCGATGTCCAAGCGCTGACCGTCGTGGATTGGCCCGCGATGTGGGCCACGGGCGGTTGACCCGGAGCTGGAATGGTGTACCCGACATGTCCCAGTCCAGCGGGATCGAACCTGTAGACCTCGTCGGGTGGGAAAGGGTGGTTGAACCCACCCGCGATCACGAGCCGACCCAGCGCATCCCACGACTGTCCCGCGCAGAAGATGTCACTGGTGAGGCTGAGACTAGGGGCCTGAATCATCTGGGCCGGATTGGCCGGATCGAGCACCCAGACCTCAGTCGTGTTTGCCGCTGCACACCCCCCCCTTCCAGAGCAGGATTTTCCCCGCGTGCATTCCGCGAGGAATCAGCGCGGCGTGCGAGAACTCGTCGTAGGGACATCCCGTCGTGCCGCCGAGCTGTGCGGTGTAGTCCCAAGGACCCGCCCAGGATCCGAGCAACGAGTCCTGGGCGAATCCCTCGCGCGCGAGCAGACCGATCCCTGCGAGCAGAACTGCGATAGACGCCGCGAGCTGAGGAACGAAGGCACTGGGAATCTGCATCGAGTCTTCTCCTCCGGGCCGACCGGACTGACCAAAAACCTGCCGCCCGTTTCTCCCCTGCCGCGAAAGGCTGTTGGCGAACTCAAGGCATGTCAAGCTTTGAGTCGAGGCTGACACGACGCTGTCCGCCGATTGCCGTCGACGATGAACCAACGCCAGATGCTGCGTGTCCTGCCCTGCGCCCTCTTGGTGGCCATCCTCCCCGGACACGCCTCGAGCCGACCCGGGTCGAACGCTCAGGCCGACGGCTGGATCGAGAACGTCGGCCAATGGCCGGCCTACATCACGTTCGCGACACGGTCCGGGAACTCGGGCGCGTACGCCGATCGCGAGGGACTTTGGATCCGTCGGACGCAGGACGGGCAGTCCAACGCACTGCGATTGGTGTGGGGCCGAGCCGCCAGCGTGCGTGTCGAGGGACTCGATCCGCTCCCAGGCGTCACGAACTTCTACCTGGGCGACGATCGCGCGCGCTGGCGCGAAGGCGTGCGACGCTTCGACTCGATTCGCTGGTGCGGTGTCGAGGATGGCATCGATGTCGTGGCGCGCGAAACCCCGGCGGGGATCAAGTACGACGTGCACGTGGCGCGCAGTGCGGACCTCGCGCGTCTGGTGGTGCGCTGCGAGGGCTTGGACGGGATCGCGCTCGGGTCGGACGGGAACCTGGAGGCGGTCGGAGCTCCTGGTCTGGAGCTGGTACAGCGACCGGGTCTCGCCTGGGAGGAGTTGCCCGGAGGAGCACGTCGAACCGTCGAGGTCGTGCTCGTCGCGCGGGGTGCATCGAGCTTCGGCTGGGCCTGTCCGAGCTGCGATCCCAACCTGCCGCTGGTCATCGATCCGGAGCTGGTCTGGGCTACGTACCTCGGAGCGTCGTCGTCGCCGGGCGGACCTGGGGATCTGGCGTACGACTGCAAGGTCAGTCCGCAGGGGCGCGTGCTCGCCACGGGACGTGCGGGAACTCCCGATTTTCCGGCCACACCCGGAGCCTTCCAATCGTCGGTGCCCAGTTCCTTCTTGGGTGCCTTCCTCACCTGCTTCGAGCCCGACGGGCAGCTTCGCTGGTCGTCAGTATTCGGTGCGCCCGTGAACAACGACGGCCCCAATTCCTTGGCCGTGGATCCAGCGGGCCACGCCTACGTCGTAGGACTCACAAGCCTGGGCTGGCCTACGACACCCGGCGCCTTCGACGAGCAACTCGAGTTTCCAGGGGCGGCCGCATACGCCATGTCGTTCGACGGCGATCAGGGCGCGTTGCGCTACTCGACCTATCTCCACCATCTTGACGCCCAGGGAACCGGCACCATCGCCTATTCGGTGACCGTCGACGCCTCCGGCGCAGCGACGATCGGAGGTCGCACGAGCAGTTCCTTCCCGACCACTCCCGGCGCGTACGAGAGAATCGGCTCGCCGCCGTTGGACGCGTTCTTGTGCCGGCTCGATCCGACGGGCTCAAGGCTAGTTTGGGCGACGCTCCTGGGCGGAACCGGGCTCAAGGACGAGATCTGGGCGATCGCCATAGACCACGACGGGACCGTCGTGTTCGCGGGACAGACCGGTTCCCGCGACCTGCCGACAACCCTCGCGTCCTACCAGCCTGAGATGGGGCAGCACAGCTACGAGCGGAGCTGTGTGGGCCGGTTGAGCGCCGATGGCTCTCAGCTCCTCTGGATCACCTACTTGAGCTTCGGCGGACCGAGCTACGGTGAGGAGTTCGTGCGCGGACTCGGTCTCGACGGCGCGGGCAATCCGATCGTTGTCGGGACGACGACCGCGACGTGGTTCCCGACGACGCCTGGTGCGTTCCAGACTCAGCACTCGAACGGGATCAATCTCCTTTCCATGGGGGACGCGTTCCTGACCCGGCTGGATCGCGACGGCACGCGCGCGTTGTACTCGACGTTCTTCCGGAGCGGTTGGCCGGAGTCCTGCACGGACGTAGAGGTCGACGCGTCGGGGGTCGCTACGGTGTGCGGCTTGACGGGGGCTCAACTGCCGATCACGTCGGGCTGCTTCGACCCGACGCATAACGGCGACTCTGACGGCTTCGTTGCGCGCTTCGATCCCAGTGGATCACGACTGCTGTACGCGACGATGATCGGCGGCTCGTACATCGACGATCTTCTGGGCTTGGGAGTGACACCTGCCGGTCGCGTGTCAGCCGCGGGAACGTCCTATGGTCCCGATTTCCCGACGACGCCGAACGCCTTCGCGCCCTCGAACGTCGGCGGGAGCGATGCAGTCGTCGTGACGATGGAGTTGCACCCCGAAGGTGTGCGGTCCCTGGGATCGGGCACACCCTCGTGCCAGGGCGTGGTGCGCAGCGGCGTGCTGAGCGAGCCGAGAGCGCATCAGCGGGGCTTCGGCATCTGGTGCAGCCAAGCGCCGCCAGGCGGTCGTGGTTGGCTCGTACTGGCGACCGCGTCTTTGCCTACGCCCGCTTCCGTGGGTGGAGCGCAGTTCTGGCTGGATCGCAGCGCCGTGCGCCGCGTGATCCCCGTCACCGCAGATCGGCTGGGCTGGGCGGAAGCGCCGGTCGACCTGTCGCACGTGACCGCCGGGATGCGCGTCTATTCACAGTTCATCTTCCGCGACACGCCCGGATGCGGTGCGCTTGCTCAAGTCTCGACCAGCGCCGCACTCGAAATCGTCGTGCACTGAAGCTCGGCTCGCGCGAAGTGGCCGCGAGCGATACTACCGCCTTGTCGGAGAGCGAAGCACGAGCCGCACGCGCGCGCCAGGCAGCATTCGGCTGCGCATCCCGCCGTCGAGCGTGCGAAAGATCCCGCGTTGCAGCCGCTGCGACATCGTCGGCGACGCAGCCTTGAAGAGGTGCGCCGGCAACGGCACGGAACGCTCGACGTTCTCGACACGAAATCCCGCTCGCTCGGCCAACGTGCGCAGCGCGCGCAGGTCGAATTCGAGGATGTGATACGGATAGCCGTTGTCCGACCCGTCGAACTTCAGGAGCTTCAACGTCTGCTGCCCGAGCAGCGCGCGCGGGACGAGCTTCTCGGCCGCGAGCATCAGGCGGAAATAGGGCGAGTTCACGTAGCTCGGGCAGATCACGATCAGTGCGCCGCCGGGCCGGAGCAGCTCGCGCAACTGCGTGAGGACGCCGACGGGATCCGTCACGTGCTCGAGCACGTTGTCGGCCAGCGCGATGTCGAAGCTCGCCGGTCCGAACGGTGCCTCCTCGAGCAGTCCTTGGAACACGGGCAACCCGAGTTCGCGAATCGAGTACTCCGCAGCCGGCGGCGAGAGTTCGACGCCCTGCACCGTCCAACCGCGGCGGCGTGCCGCCTCGAGGAAGAACCCGCCCGCGCTGCCGAGTTCGAAGATCGCGCCCTTCGAGATCCCGGTCAGGCGCTCGTACTCCGCGACCGTCTCGCCGTACTGCGCGATCAGCTCATCGCGCCGCGCGAAGTAGTTCTCCGTCTCGACGCCCAGGTTGTAGCCGTCCGTGTAGTAATCGGCGTCGTCGTACATCGCGCCGAGCGTCGGCCCGTCCGGTCGCGGATCGACGTAGACCATCCCGCAGCGACAGCGCACGAGATCGAACCGGGTCGTGCCGATGCGGTACATCCCGGGCCGATACGGGCGCGCATCGTCCGCGCCGCACACGACGCAGCGGACTTTCTCGGTGCGCACGGGGAAGGCGCGCTCGGCGGTTTTCGTCGTGCTCGTGGTCACGTGAACCCCGAATCCTATCCCGCGGACCGCATCGTTCCGCTGGAAGAGCGACGATCGAGCGCGTAGACCATGCGGCCCGATCCCATGCGTCCTCAGCGGAAAAGCCTTCTCTCTCTCGCCGCGGGATGGAGCCCGTTCGGAATCGGCCAGACGAAGCCGCGCCACTTCCGCGACATGCTGCGGATCGTGTGGGAGAACCGCGACGCGTTGCCCCACGCTTGGAACGTGCTCACGAAGGGTGTGTGCGACGGTTGCGCGCTCGGGACGACCGGCGTGAAGGACTGGACGATCCCCGGCACGCACTTGTGCATGGTGCGGCTCGAGTTGTTGCGCTTGAACACGATGGGTGCGCTGGACGTCGAGCGCCTCGCGGACGTCGAGAGCCTGCGGGGCCTGACGTCCAAGGAACTACGCGCGCTGGGCCGCATCCCCTATCCGTTGCGACGCCGGCGCGGCGAGAAGGGTTTCACCCGCATCTCGTTCGACGAAGTGTGGCGCGAAGTCGGTCCGCGGTGGCGCGCGATCGATCCCGATCGCACGGCGATGTTCGTGACGAGTCGCGGCGTCACCAACGAGGTGTACTACGTCGCGCAGAAGGTCATGCGGTTCCTCGGATCGAACCACGTCGACAACTCGGCGCGTTTGTGCCACTCGCCGAGCACGAGCGGCTTGAAGACGACGGTCGGTGTCGCGGCGACCACGTGCTCGTACTCGGATTGGTACGAGACGGATCTCATCGTTTTCCTCGGCTCCAACCCGGCCAACGATCAACCGGTCACGACGAAGTACTTGGCCGAGGCCAAGCAACGCGGCGCGCGCATCCTGTCGGTCAACGCCTACCGCGAACCGGGGTTGTCGCGGTATTGGATCCCCTCTTCGGCCGAGTCAGCGCTGTTCGGCACCGAACTGTGCGATCGGCATTACCTCGTCGGCGTCGGCGGCGATCTCGCGTTCCTCACCGCCGTCGCGAAGGTCGTCGTCGCGCAGGGTTGGCACGACGCGGAGTTCATTGCTGTTGCCACGAGCGGGTTCGAGGAATGGCGGCGCGAACTCGAGCGCTGGTCGCTCGACGACCTCGCGCGTCTCGCCGGAACGACCTTGGCCGAGATCGAGGACTTCGCGGCTGAAATCCGCTCGGCGAATAAGGGCGTGCTCGTCTGGAGCATGGGCATCACGCAGCACATGCACGGCGCGGACACGGTCCGCGCGATCGCGAATCTCGGTCTCCTCAAGGAATGGGTCGGCCGGCCCGGCACGGGTCTCATGCCGATCCGCGGACACAGCGGCGTGCAGGGCGGTGCGGAAATGGGCTGCTATTCGACGGCATTTCCGGGCGGAGTCGCGATCGATGCGGAGAGCGCGCGCCACTTCTCCGCGCTCTGGGGCTTCGACGTGCCGAGCCGTGTCGGACGCACGACGCCCGAGTACCTCGACGCGGCGCACGATGGCCTGATCGACGCGTTCTGGTGCATCGGCGGCAATTTCCTCGAGACGATGCCCGATCCGGCGCGGTACGCACGCGCCATCGGCCGCATCGGCTTGCGCGTGCACGCGGACCTCGTCGTCACGACGCAGATGCTCGTCGAGCCCGCGGACGTCGTCTTCTTGCTGCCGTCGCGCACGCGCTACGAGCAAGAAGGCGGCGGAACGGAGACTTCCACCGAGCGTCGCGTGATCTTCAGCCCGGAGATCCCGGGTCACACGATCGGCGAGGCGGAGAGTGAGTGGCGCATGCTACTCGCGCTGGCTCGCGCTGTGAAACCCGAGACCTATGCACGCGTCCACTTCGAGGACTCCGCCGCGATCCGTGCCGACATCGAGCGCGCGAACCCGGCCTATCGCGGGATCGCGAAGCTCTCGAAACAGGGTGATCAGTTCCAGTGGGGCGGCCCGCATCTGTGCGCGGATCGCCGGTTCCCGACGGAGGACGGAAAGGCCCACTTTCAGCCCGTTTCGCCGCCGACGCCGGTTCGCGCGCCCGGGACCTTCCTTCTCGCGACGCGCCGCGGCAAGCAGTTCAACTCGATGATCCAGCGCGATCACGATCCGCTGACCGGCGCGGATCGCGACCACGTGTTCGTGTCGGCGCGCGACGCCGCACGCTTGGGTCTAGAGCAGGACGATCGGGTGGTCGTGAAGAACGCGAGCGGCTGGCTGCGCGGCCGCGCGTTCCTCGCCGACGTCGCCGAGGGGACGCTGCAAGCGCACTGGCCCGAAGCCAACGTCCTGCTCGCTGCCGGACGAGTCGATCCCTTCGGCGGCGTGCCCGACTACAACGCCGAGGTGGTGCTCGAGAAGGATCGCAGCCTCACGGCTTGACGGAGGGCGTTGCGCCGAGCAAGAGGCGCGTCATCTCGTCGAGGTCGAGCACGTTCGGCACGCGCGCGTCGTTCGCGTTCAGCGTGACGCTCTTCAAGTTCAGGTTCTCGGCCGCCTTCTTCGCGAGCAGGATTCGACCGCCTTCCGAGTCGTAGAGCTCGTTCGAGAGCATGTCCGGCAGGCCCTGCGCCCACGCCAAGGCGCGATCGCCTTCCGCGACGAGGCGGTCGTACTCGGCCTGCGCCTGGACCTTGCGACGTCGGTCGTACTCCTTGGCCTCTTGCTCGAGCGTGATGATGCGCGTGCGACCTTCCGCGTGCCGCACCTGGATCAACGCATCGCGCTCGGCGCGGATGCGCTTCTCGGAGGATTCGATCCGCACCTCTTGCAGCTTGATCTCTTCGCGCGCTTCTTCGAGTTCTTGCTGAGCCGCCGTCATGAGCTCCTGCTGCGCCAGAAGCTGTTTTTCCTGCAGTTTCACTTCGTATTGCATCGCGAACAGGAACTGCGTCACGAGCAACGACTCCGCTTCGACGTGGTATACGGCCAGCAAAACATTGAGCCGCGCCAGCGTCGCGTCGCAACGTGCGAGACGAGTGTCGGTGTCGGCGTACTCGGTGCTCGTCAGCTTGCCGAACTCCTCCACCACGATCTTGCCCATCGTGGCGCGCACCCGTTGGTGGAACGCGGTGCGCAGTCCGTCGCGGACGAGCGCGTTCGCCGCGCCCGGCTTCACCCGGTACAGCATGGACACCGCGAGGTGGCACACGTTGCCGTCCTTCGTGCGCACCTCGATCGGCGGGTGATCACCGCCTTCGCTCTCCCACGCGAAGTCGAGCACGAACGTGCGGCGCTCGACGTGGTGCCACGTCACGAATCCGCGTGGAGCGAAGTGGATGCCGGCCGGATGGTCGACCGCGACGATCCCGGCGCCGAAGTTGTCTTGGCGCACGCCGATGAAACCGGCCGGCACGCGCTGGAACAGGAGCCACCCGAGGCCAAGCGACAGTCCGGTGAAGAGGGCCGTGAAGAATACAACGCGCACGTACGCAGCCAGGAACCGGCCCAACGCTCGGAAGAAGGAACGCATGACGATGTGCCTCAGGGCTTCGGGCTCGGGGTCTCGTACTCGATGCGCTTGGGCGCTGAGTCGCGGCTGTACGGCACGATCTGGAACGCGATCCGACCCAGCCCGTCGACGAGCGCCGCGCGCACCGCCCCGGATCCGTGCGCCAGGAGCGCATCGGCGCGCGTGCGCGCATCCTCGGCCAGACCGCGGAACTTCGTCGCGAGCACGGAAGCCTGCAGCTCTTTCTCCGCCTTCGCGATCCGACCGTGGCTCAGACGTTCGGCGTAGACGATGTCGGCCTCGGACAACGCGCGGACCCTCTCGCGCTCCGCCTTGCCGATGTCCTGGGCAAGGTTGCCTTCGAGTGTGAGGAGCTCGGCGTCCTTCGAGCGACGCACGTTGTCCTCGCGCAGTCGGCCGCGATCGGCGAACGTCGCGATCTGCGCGCGCAATGCCTCGGACTCCTGGTTGGCGAGCTTGCGTCGATTGATGAGGTCCTCGTAGCCCTTGTCGAAGGCGGGTTTCGGCGAGCTCACCTCCAGGACCTCGATGCCGTGACGCTCGAGCGCCGCGTTCATGCGTTCCAAGCTCGCGCGCGTCGCTCTGGCGACGAACTCCGGCCGCGCGGAATCGCCAGCGACGAACCGACCGAACTCGTCGCGCAGGATCGCGCGCGCGTGACAACGCAAGAACTCCCCCTTGAACGCTTCGCCGCCACCCGAGTCGTCGAGCACTTCGGCTGCGCGCTCGACGCGCAGCGCGTACTGCAGCGTCACCTCCTCGAACCAGAAGCTCGATCCGTCGCGTGCGCGGATGAGCAAGCGCGGGACGTGATTCACGGAGACAGCCGAATTGCCCTGGAAGAGAAGGGCATTCGGGCTCTTGTCCACCACGTGCACTTCCTGGAACCAAGGCCAATAGGCTCGGTAACCGGGCGTGTCCACGACTCGGGTTTCGCTCGACCACGCATCGAGGACGATGCCGACTTGATCGTCACGGATCTCGGCTAGCCCTGAGTCGGGACCGATGCGTCGCAAGCACTCGACCGCCGCGATGGGCGTGATCACGAGCGCGAGGGTCAGTTCGATCCAACGCCGTCGCCGTTTCGGCCTGGAAACCGCAGTCAGGGGAGTCGTGAGAAAGATGGCGTCTTGAGTCATGGTTTCCTCGTTGGAACCGTGAACCGACGCACGCGCACGATTCTCGGCAGCAAACACCAGGAAAATGCGCCGGTCCGCGCCGTGACCGTGCTTGCGCGCAGCACGCGTGGTCGCCAACCTGCTCGCGTCGCAACCGAACCACAGACACACGCACCCATGAAAACGATCCTCGTTTCTTCTCTCGCGCTCGTCGGCGTCGCGCTCGCGAGCACGCTTCTCACCGCCGCCAAGGCACCGAACCGCGTGGTCGCGTCGATCCCTGCCGCGACGAGCTACACCGTCGACACCGTCCACTCGGCGGTGATCTTCTCGACGACACACCTGAACACGAGCCGTGCCTACGGCCGCTTCAACGACATCGCCGGGACGTTCACGGTCGACATGGAGAAGCCCGAGAACTCCAAGGTCGACATCCAGATCAAGGTCGAGAGCGTGGACACCGCACACGGCGGCCGCGACGACCATTTGAAGGGACCGGACTTCTTCGACGTGAAGCAGTTCCCGATGGCCACGTTCACCAGCACGAGCGTGAAGAAGACCGCTGACAAGAAGTGGAGCGTCACGGGCCCGTTGAGCCTCCACGGCGTCAAGAAGGACGTCACGATCCCCCTCGAGTTCACGGGCGAAGGCAAGGGTCGCAACGGCGAAGCCTTGATCGGCTTCCACGGCACGTTCCAGATCCGACGTAGCGATTTCGGCATGAAATTCATGCCCGACATGCTCGGCGACGCGATCGATCTGACCGTCAGCGTCGAGGCCGCGGCCGAAGCGAAGAAGTAGCGGCTCGCGACGGCACTCGACATGGACGGCCCTGCTCTTTTGTTCGGCGTTCTGATCCCCGCGATCTTCGCCGTGGTCGTCCTGCTGGTCTCGGCCCGCCGCGCGCGGGCCGAGCCGTCGATCGCGCGACCGTTCGCCGGCGCGCTGGCGCTCGGCGTCGCGTTTCTCGTCGCGAAAGCCGGCCTCGACTCGGTGCCCCCGCTGCCCTTCGGCCCGGACGCGCTCGGTGTCCTCGGGATGATCTTCTGGTGTGTCGTCGCCGCGATCGTGCTCGCGCCGCTGCGGAACGCGCCGGTCATCGGACGGTTCGGGAACGCCTTCTACGTCGCGCTGTTCTCGATCCTCCCTTACCACCTGATCCGCGACAGCTCGAAGCCGGCCTCCGCGTTCGACGCCGGTGGGTTCGCGACCGTTCTCATCGTCTACGCACTGTGGAGTTCGCTCGAGCGCCTGGCCCGTCGTCGGCCGGGTCCGTCACTTCCGCTGGCCCTGTGGGCCGCGTGCGCCGGGACCGCGGTCGTGCTGCTGGAGAATCGCAGCGCATTGCAGGCGCAACTCGCCGGTTCGCTGGCGGCGGCGCTCGGCGCGGCGGTCGTGGTGACTTTCCTCGTGCGCGGCTCACATCTCTCGACGGGTGCGATCGCGATCCTGGCGATCGTCGTGAGCGCGCTGCTCCGGCAAGCGACGATCTACGATTTGCCCACACCGTGTTGGGCGCTCTTGGCCGTAGCGTTCGCGGCACCCTGGATCGGCGAGATCAAGGCACTGCGCCGACGATCTCCGCTCCTCGCGGGCGTCGCCGCCTTCTTGGGTGCGCTCATCCCGACCGCGATCGCCGCTTGGCTCGTGCACGACCTGCGCGCGCTGCCTGTTTACTAGTCGGAGAGTGGAATCCGCTGGCGCGCCCCGAACGAAGACCTCCGGATGTCGAAGTCCGTCCCCGCGCTGCGCATCGACGCGAAGAACGACCGACCGATCCGCGCACGCGGCGAGTTCGTCCTGTACTGGATGATCGCGAGCCGGCGCACGAGCTGGAATTTCGCGCTCGATCGCGCCGTCGAGCTGGGTCGACAACACGAGAAGCCCGTTCTCGTCCTCGAAGCGCTGCGCTGCGGTCACCGTTGGAACAGCGCGCGCTTTCATCGTTTCGCCCTCGATGGAATGCGCGCGAACCGCGACGCGTGCGCGGCCGCCGGTGTCGCGTACTACCCGTACGTGGAGCCCGAAGCCGGCGCCGGATCGGGATTGCTCGAAGCGCTCGCGGAGCGCGCCGTCGCGATCGTGACGGACGACTACCCGTGCTTCTTCTTGCCGCGCATGGTCGAGAGCGCGGCGCGACGCGTGTCCGTCCGCATCGAAGCCGTCGATGCGAACGGGCTGCTGCCGATGCGCGCTTGCGATGTCACGCAACCGACCGCCTACGCCTTCCGTCGTTTCCTCCAGAAGAACCTGCGCCCACATCTCGCCGAGCAACCGCACGCGAGCCCGCTCGGGCTCGCCGCGAAGCTCGGTGGAGCCGTCGACCTGCCCGCGACGATCTCGAAGCGCTGGCCGCGCGCATCCGATGCGTTGATCGACGGCGACGACCATCTCTTGGCCGCGCTGCCCGTCGATCTCACCGTGCCCGTCGCGCCGAAGACCGGCGGTTCCGTCGCGGCGACGCTTTCCCTGCGCGAGTTCGTGCGGCACAAGCTGCCGCGCTACGCCGAAGAGCGCAGCGAACCGTCGCAGGACGTCGCCTCGGGCTTCTCGCCGTGGCTGCACTTCGGGCACCTCTCCGTGCACGCGGTGTTGGCGGAGGTCGCGAGGCTCGAGAACTGGACTCCCGAGAGCACGGCGCAGACGACGAGCGGGAAGAAAGACGGCTGGTGGAATCTCTCCCCCTCTTCCGAAGCGTTCCTGGACGAACTCGTCACTTGGCGCGAACTCGGTTTCAACTTCTGTTCACGTGTGGCGAACTACGACCGCTACGAGTCGCTGCCGGCGTGGGCGCGGAAAACGTTGGACGAGCACGCGACGGATCCGCGTGAACACCACTATTCACTCGAGGAATTCGCCCGTTCCGAGACCCATGACCCGCTGTGGAATGCGGCGCAACGCCAGCTCGTTCGCGAGGGTCGCATCCACAACTACCTGCGCATGCTGTGGGGGAAGAAGATCCTCGAGTGGACACCGAATCCGCGTGCGGCGCTCGACGTCCTGATCGAGCTCAACAATCGCTTCGCCCTCGACGGCCGTGATCCGAACAGCTACAGCGGCATTTTCTGGACTCTCGGCCGCTACGACCGTCCGTGGGGCCCGGTCCGCCCGATCTTCGGCACGATCCGCTACATGACGTCCGCGAACACGGCGCGCAAGATGGACGTGAAGCCCTACCTCGCGCGGTACGGCGCAACGCCTGCGCGCACCTTGTTCACACCCTGAACGCCGCGCGATCCATCGGAAGATCCATCGGGCTATTCACCGCGGAGTTTCACCGCGGAGTTTCAAGGCGGGCGATTCAAGGCGGGCGATTCAAGGCGGGGTTTCAAGGCGGGGTTTCAAGGCGGGGTTTCAAGGCGTGCGATTCAAGGCGTGCGATTCACCGTGGGGGTTTCACCGCGGGCGATTCACCGCGGGGGTTTCACCGTGGGGCGTTCACCGCGGGGGGGTCACCGCGGCGATTCACCACGTGAGCTGCCACACGAGCGGCTCTTTGCCCTCGCGCGCGGCTTGGATCGGGATCGTGAGCGTCGCCACGTTGCCGTCCGAATCGTTCCTCGAGCCGCGCAACTTCCCCTTCGTGCCGTTGCTCACGACGGCGGCCGGCAGCTCGATTCGGATCTGGAACGTGCGCCCGAGATCCTGAGCTCCCCCGGTCAACTCGAAGGCCTCGGCCGCGGAACGGCGCTCCGCCTCGTTGAGCGGTACGAACAGCGCGGGCCAGCGCGCGTCCGGCCCGGTCGGCAATTCGACCCGCGCGTAGGAGAACCCGCTGTCGGTCGTGCCCGCCGTGAAGCGCACGTCGCCCACAGTGAGTCCATCGAACTTCGGGAATCGGCCCTTCGCGCCGCGCATCGCGACTTGGCGCTCGAAAGTCACACCCGTCGCGGCTGCTTCGACCGCATCCGGTGCTACGGGCCGGGCCAGAGCACTCGTGATGAGCGTGCCGGCGAGGTCCTTGTCGAGTCGCACGCGGATCGAGACCGCGTCGTCCTTGTCGCAGGCGGTCGCCAGGAAGGCCAGGGACAGAACGGCGAGAAAGCGCAGGAGCGTCATGGTCGCCGGAGTCTAGAGCGCGAAAAGTCGGAAAGGGAGAAGGATCGACTCGCCGGGGGTCACGCTGGACATGTCCCCCATGACCTTCCCCGCACCGACACCCCGCAGTCCCTTCGCGACAAGGGAACCCGAGGGCCTCCAGTGGAAGGCGCGGATCCTGGCGGGTGACGCGAGCGCGGCCGGCGACCTGCTCGCCGAGCACCTGACTCAGATCCACCAGTTCGTGCACTTTCGGATCGGGCGCGACGCGGAACTCGTCGAGGACGTCGTGCAGGACACTTTCCTCACGGCGCTCCAGTCGATCGGCAACTTCGACGGGCGTTCGGACCTGCGCGGTTGGCTCGTCGGCATCGCGAAGAACAAGATCCGCGAAGTGCGCCGGAAGAAGACGCCGCGCAGAATCGAGGATGTCCTGGCCGAATCCGACGCCGACATCGACGCGATCCTGGCCGACGTCTCGCGCGAGCCGCTGCCCGATCACGTTCTCGAGCGGCGGGAAACGCAGGAGCTCGTCGGCGCGGCACTGTCCTCGTTGCCCGCCGACTACCAGAGGGCGCTGCTCGACAAGTACGTCGAGGGCCTCTCGACGGCGGACATCGGTCGTGCGGCTGGCAAGAGCGAGAAGGCCGCCGAATCCTTGCTCACCCGTTCGCGCGTGGCATTCGCGCGCGTTCTGGAACTCCTCGCGACGAAGCGCGGAGGTCTCACATGAACCGGGACGTCCTCGAACAGAACGTCGCGCGGCTCCTCACGACGAGTTGGCGGCCGCTCGTCCCGTCGGCGCGATTCGTCGAGGGATTGCGGGATCGCATGGAGCGCGAGATCCGAAACGGTGCGGGGTCGCGCTCGCTCCTCGCGCGCACTTCGCCGCGGCTACGCATCGCCGCATCCATCCTGCTCATGCTCGTCGGCATGGCGTGCGCGTGGTTCCTGCGCCGCGACGACAGCACGGCGGTGAACGCGGAGAGCCTCGTCGGCCAGGGCTGCGTCGCCGTGCGGATCGATGGCGTCTGGCGCGCGGCGAGCGAACACGAACTCGCGCACGGCCTCGACGTCGGCGCGCGCGACGCGGACGTCGCCACAGCGACAGACGCCGGGTTCACGCTGCACCTCGGATCCGCGGGCCGCGTCGAAGTGGAACCGCGGAGCACGGCTTCCGTCACGACCCAGGGCGTGAGCACCGCGGAGCCCGTGGAGCCCGTTTCGCGCGGGGAACCCGTGCCGCGCGGGGAACCCGTACCGCGCGGGAAACCCGATGGCCAGGCACGAACGATCGAAGTCGCCGGCCAGGGTGCCAGCATTCGGCGCGACGACTCCGGCGCGCCGTGGATCGTGCGCACGAAGGACGCGAGCATCGCGCTCGAGCGCGGTGTGCTGCGCTGGACTCAGGCACCCGGCGGGCCGCTCGGCGCGCAGAGCTACGTCGAGCTCGCCGTGGGTCGCGCGTGGGTCGCGGACGATCCGACCAATCTGCTCGCACTCGGTCAACGCGCTTGGCTCGCAGACGGCCGCGTGGTCGCCGCCGCTGTCATTCTCAGCGACGCCCCTCGGCACGGCCCTGCACGTCGCGCCGGTGTGTCGGAGGACGTGTCGACTGCGGCCGAGCCCACCGTCGCGGCGCTGGTCAACGTGTCGGGAACGCTGGCGTTCCCGACGGGCATCGAACCTCCGCCGAGCTTCAGGCTCACGCTGCTGCGACATGTGGCGCTGCCGGACGTCAGCGAGCCCGAAACCACTGTTTTCGCCGGAAGAACGGCGGTTTTCGCGCTCGAGAACGTGCGCGCCGGTCTGTACGACGTCTTCGTCGAAGCGCAAGGCTGCGCGGTAGCGCGCCAGCTCGGCGTCGACATCCAACTGGAGCGCGCCACCGTTCTCGCGTTCGAGCTCCAGCCCGCGCGTCGCGTTTCGGGGCACGTGCACGACGCCGAGACAGGTGCGCCGATCGCGAATGCGGCGGTCGTCGCCGAAACGATGCTGCCCGCGCAAGTCGTGCCCTTCGACGTGGACGTCGAGACCGCCGGGTGGCTGGCCGCAACGCGCACGGATGCGGATGGCGCCTTCGTCCTCGAGGGTCTCGACCTGGGCGAGCTCGAGTTGCGGATCACTGCCGCAGGGCGTGCCGCGCGGTGGATTCGAGCGCAGACGTCCGACAGCACCGCGGACCTCGGAACGATCGAACTGCAGCGCGGTGGCGCCGTTCGCGGCCGCGTTTCGCGCTCCGACGGATCCGCTTGGCGGCGTGCGATCGTGATCGCCAGCCGTTTGGGTTCGGGCACGCTCGGCGAGCGGATGAGCTTCGCTACGACGCAGAGCGACGCGGACGGCATCTATTCGATCACCGACTTGCCGCCCGGTGGGTACGTCGTCTTCGCCATCGATCCCGCGGTCGGCGTCACGCCGGCGACGCGCGAGCTCACGATCCGTGGCACGGAAGTCGTCGAGAAGGACCTCGGCCCATCCGAGCGTCGTACCCGCGTCGTGGGCATCGTGCGCGATGCCGCCGGCCAACCCCTCCCGGCGATGGATCTCATGCTCGGCCACGACGACGACGTCGGCGGTGATGTCAGCGGTGACGTCACGACGTGGATCTCCACACGCACCATCGCCGACGGCTCCTTCGCGATCGAAGGCGTCGAACCCCGCAAGTACACGTTGTTCGTCGGTCGGGGACTCGGGACGAGCTTCGCGATCGTCGGCGAACTGAACGTGCCCCTCGCGCCCGAGATCCGCCACGACGTCACGTTGGCTCCAGGGTCGATCCGCGCGCGCGTCCTCGCGATCGACGGCACTCCGGCGAAGGAAGCGTGGATCATCCTCTTGCGCGGCGCGAAGGACGACTTCGCTGGCCGCGCACGAACCGACGCGTCGGGATTCGTCGAGGTGCTCGGCCTCGAACCGGACCTCTACGCGATCACGGCGCACGATGTGCGGCCGGGTGTCGCCGCGGTCCGTGCCGACGCGATCGACGTGCGCACGGAACCTCGCGACGTGACGTTGACCTTCGTGCCCGGAGTCGAACTCCGCGTGCGCGTCGTCGACGCGAACGGCACACCGCGCGCCGGAGTCCGCGTCCGCTTCACGGACGAACTCGGCGTGAAATGGCAATTCTCGGCCGAGAGCACGACGCGCACCGACGGCGTGCTCGTGGTCCCCGGCGCGCGACCAGGTCGCTGGCGCGTCGCGGTCGACGGAGCCGCGGAACAGGAATTCGACCTCGAGATCGGGCCACGGCGCGAACTCGAGTTCGAGACGATCGACGACAACCGGAAGGAAGTAAGACGATGAAGAACGGCAATGTGCTCATGGTGGTCTTGGCAGCGGTCTTCGGCATCGGCGGTGGGATGCTCGGCGCGCGCTTCGGCGCTGCGCGCGGCGCGGAGGTCGCGGCGACGAACGCGAGTGTCGCGCCCGAAGCTCACACGACGCCGGCGATCGCAGCCCTCGAGGCACGTCAAACTGCGGTCGAGCGCGGGATCGAGGAACTCCGCCTCGGCCTGGCCGACGTCGCCGCGCTGCAGCGTCGCGCGGTGGCCGAACGGGTCGAGGCTCCGACCGTCGCGCGCGAGGAAACCCGGTCCGCGACGACGACGTCCGCCGCGACGGGCATCGCCGCGACCATGGAGCGACTCCTCGCCGGGGACCTCGATTACGAAGCGGAGCAAGCCGCGTGGAAGGAAATCGCGGACGCGGGCCAGCTCGACGAACTCGTCGCGCGTATGGAAGAGCGTGCGGCGGCGCGTGGCAACGATCCCGACGCGCAGACGGAACTCGGCAAGGCCTACTTGCAGAAGACCTTCCGCGCCGGTGGCGGCCCCGAAGCCGGCCTGTGGGCCACGAAAGCCGACAAGGCGTTCGACAAGGCTCTCGGCGTGGACGACCACCACTGGGAATCCCGTTTCCAGAAGGCCGTTTCGCTCTCGTTCTGGCCACCGATGCTCGGAAAGCAGACGGACGCCGTCAGGCAGTTCGAGACGCTCGTCGCGCAGCAAGAAGCCAGCGGAATGAAGTCGAAGGGCTACGCCGAGACGTACCTCTTCCTCGGGAACATGCACCTGCAAATGGGCGCGAAGGACAAAGCACTCGCCGCGTGGAAGCAGGGTTACGCGCAGTTTCCCGACAACGCGGAGCTCGCGAAGAAGCTCTCCGACGTTCAGTAGTCGGGCGCGCAGGATTGACCCGCGGCCCCGCGTGTGTTGCGGTGCAGGGCGATGGGCGTTCCCCCCACTGTCGTGCGCGCGTTCGGGCCGATCGCGGTCGAGAGCGAGCTGTGCGCGCGCCTCCGATCCGAGCGCGATCGCGTCCGCGTCGATCCGCGACTCCTGTCGAGCCCGCTCGTCGTCGTGACGCCTTCGGACGGCCTGCGCGTGCACCTCGCTGGGCTCGCGGCGCGCACGGTTGGGGCACTCGCCGGAGTGCGCTTCGTGACGATCGCGCGCCTCGCGCACGAGACGCTCGCGCGAGCGGGAGTTCCAGGCGCACGCGGGTCGGCAGCGGCGGACATCCTCGTCGACCGCGCTGCCCGCGCGTGCTTTCCCGGTGCGGACGAACGATTCGGGACCGCCGCAGCCGCGTCGATCGTGGACTTGCTCGATGCCGGCCTCGCAGCCGAGTCCGGGCCGGCGCTCCACGATGCGCTCGACGACGCTTCGGATCGGCCGCCGCTCGCACGATCTGCGCGTGAAGCCGCCACGGCGATCGTGCGCGGTGCGCTCGCAGCTCGCGCGGCCTTGGACGCGACGAACTCGTGTCGAACGTCCGACGTCTTGGCACGCGCCGCCCTCATTCTTCAGGACGACGATGGAGCCGCGGGATGCCGGTCGGTGCTGATCCACGGGTTCACGGACGCGACGGGAGTCCAGGCCGACTTCCTCCAAGCGCTGTCCGCCGCGCGACCGACGACGATTCTCTGGGACGAAGCCGCGACCGCGCGGCGCTACGGCGCAGCCTTGCGCGCGCGTTTCGCGATTCCGGAACGCGACGCGGACGGACGTGCTCGTTCGAGACCCACGGCGTTCCGAGCGCGCGGAGCGGAGGCCGAAGTGCGCGGGGTCCTGCGCCGCGTGCGGCGACTCCTCGACCAAGGCGTCGTGCCGGAACGCATCGCCATCGTCGCGCGGCGCACCGACTCCTACTCGGCCGCGTTGCGCACGCACGCTGCACGGCTCGCGATCCCCTTCTCGGGCGACGGCGTGCGCGGCCCCGCGAGCGCGAAGGGACGGCGGATCCGCGCGCGCCTCGAGGTGCTGCTCGATCCGCGTGCGTCGCCGCTCTCGCGTTGGTTCGCGGCGCACGAGAGTCGTCTGGAAGACGAGCTCGCGCTGCAGGTCGGTTTGAGCGCGCTCGGCGCCGGCCGTCTCGGCGACCTCGCGGATCTCGATGTCGCGCTGGCACTGGGAGATCGCGACGAGCTGCGGCTTCCGATCCGCGTCGCGCGCGCGGAGCGAAGTGAGCGCGAACGTGGATCCGAGGACGAGGAGGACGAGGAATCCGCCGCGGAGGACGGCGAAACCGACCAGGACGTCGAGGTGTCGTTCGAGGACTCCCGATCTCTGCCGCGCAAGACCATCGAGGCGGCCGTCGCTTCCGCGCGAACCTTCGTCGCGCGTGCCGTCGATCCGCGTCCCGAGGCCCTCGCGCGCGAACACGCCGTACGGATCGAAAGCCTCTTGACGCGACTTGGCGCGGGGCCGGACGACGACCTCGTCCGCGCGACGCGCGACCTCGCGCAGGAACTCGGCCCGGACTTCCGCGCGAGCCCGCGCGAATTCCACGACGCACTCGTACGGCGCACGGACGGCGCGCACGACGAACAGCTCGGAGGTCGCGGCGGCGGCGTGCTCGTGGCCGACGCGTCGACGGCGCGCGCTCGCTCGTTCGAGCACCTTTTCGTGATGGGCCTCAACGCGGGCGTCTTCCCGGCCGCTGCGCGCGAAGATGCGCTGCTCGCGGACGAGGCACGCGCACGAATCGCCGCCTGTCTTCCCGATCTCTCGCTGAAGCGCGCGCGCGCCGAAGAGGAGAGCGCGATCTTCGCGCAGCTCCTCTCCGGTGCCCCGCACATCACGCTCTCGTGGCTCACTGCCGACGCGGAGGACGTGGCCTTCGCGCCGTCGCCCTTCCTCGACCTGGCCGGGGTTCTGGACCCGAATAAGGCCGAACTCGCTCCGGGTCCTATCGAACGCGACGAGGGTGTTGCACAGCCACTCGTCGAGCACGCGCAACTCGCCGGTCGCGACGGGACCGCGGTGGAAGCAGCCGGTGTGCTCGAACTCGCGCTGGGATCGGCGCGAAAGGTGCATGGACTCGATCCCGCCAGAGCAGTGCACATCGCCGTCGCGCGCGCTGCGACCCTCGTCGAACTCGACCGCGTTCCGGGACGTCCCGAGCCGCTCGGGCCTTTCTTCGGCGCCGTGGGCGCGGCGCGGCTCGAAGCGCGCACGCGATCCGAGATCGCCGTGACGACGATCGAGAACGTCGCGCGCTGTCCGTGGCAGACGTTTCTCCAGCGCGTGCTCAAGATCCGGCCGCCGATCGACCCGTTGCTCTTTGCGCCGCGGATCGACGCGCGCGCGACGGGCAGCGTCGCGCACGCGTTGCTGGCCGAGACGACGCCGGTGCAAGGTCGCGAGCTGGAAGAGGTCGAAGAGACCGCGGGCCTGGTCCCGGACTGGCGTTCGATCGAACGGCTCCAGGCGCAGGCGCTCCTCCATGCGGCCCGAATCCTGCGCGAGGAAGGTCGCTTCGCTCCCGGGCTCGACGCTCTGGTCGCGGCGCGCGCGCTCGAGCTCGTCGAAACTGCGCGTCGCATCGACGCAGCGGAGCCCTCTTTGCGTGTGCTCGGCGCCGAGATCCACGCTCGTGCGCCGATCCCGGGCGGGAGATGGCTCGGGTTCCGCGCCGATCGCGTGGAGCGGGTCGAGGATCGATTGCGCCTCACGGATTGGAAGAGCGGCAAGGTCTTCGGTGATTTCGCCACGCCCGACACGCGCGCAAGACACCATCTCGCCGCGATCCGCTCGGGTGCACAGCTCCAGGCGTTCGTCTACGCGTTGGTCGGCGGCACGGGTCGTTACGTCGCGTTGCATCCGCACTTCGCGGCCGACGATCGGCGTCTTTTCGAGGTGACTGGCGACGATCCGGCGTGCACGGCGGCGTACGAGAGCGCGCTGAAGGAGCTGCTCGCCGCGTGGGACACGGGCGCGTTCTTCCCGCGCCTCGTCGAGTACGACGTCCACAAGGAGAACTCGAGCTGCGCGCACTGCGAGCTCGCCGCAGCGTGTGTGCGCGGCGACAGCGGCGCGCGACAGCGTTTCACGGCGCTCGTGCAAAGAACCGATGATTTGGTGCCGGATTCGCACGAAGCGCTCGTACGCCGAGTGTTCGCGCTGCAGAAGCCCGAACAGAAACCCGGCAAGTCGCCGTCCGCCGCGGAATCGACGGCGAAGCAGAAGCCATCGGGTCGCAAGCCGAAGGACGCATCGTGACGGTCATCGCGGACGAAGATGCGCGCCGTCGCGCATGCGTGGAATTCGTGATCCCGCTCGTCGTCGTCGCCGGCGCGGGCACGGGCAAGACCACGACGCTCGTCGCGCGCGTCGCGACGTGGCTCGTCGGACCGGGTTTCGACGAAGCGCGCGCGCGCGAAGGTGATCCAGAGCGAGCTGCCGACCGCGCGCTCGACGGAGTGCTCGCGATCACGTTCACGAAGGCCGCCGCCGCCGAGATGGACGCGCGCGTTCGCGGCGCGCTGCGCGAACTCGAATCGGGCAAGCGACCGACCGGCGTCGTCCTGCCGTTCGACGCCGCCCTGCCCGAGGACTTCGTGCGCGAGCGTGCGCGCATGTTGCGCCTCGCGCTCGATCGGCCGTTGGCGACGACGATCCACGGGTTCTGTCAGTCGTTGCTCGCCGAGCATCCGTTCGAATCGGGCCTCGCGCCTGGATTCACCGTCGACGCGGACGAGGATCTCGTCGGGGAATTCGCGCGGCGCGCGGCGACGGAGGATCTCGGTCTCGCGTTCCGCGACGCACGCGACGAGGATTGGCTCACTCTCGCGCGTGACGGCGTGGGCCCTGATGTCGTCGCGGACTGCGTGACGGCGCTGCGCATCGAGGGGGTGCGCGCGGCCGACCTCGCGCGGGATCCGGCATCGGACGCAGAGCTGAAGCGGCTCGTCGACGAGCTCCAGCCCGCGGTGCGCGCGTTCGTGCCGACGTGTCGGATCCTGGCCAAGCTGCGCGGCGTGAACATCGTCGCCGCCGCGCAGGCAGTCATCGCTCTCGCGGCGATGTTCGAGGAGGACGTGAGCCCGAGCATCGCGGACCTCGTCCGCCGGATCGCCGGGATCGCGGAAGGCCGGCCGCTCGAGAAGTTGAAGCAGTGGGGCACGGGCGAACTCGACGACTCGGCACGGAAAGTCCTGGGTGACGAGTTCGACGCCGCAGGCGTCATTGCCCAGCACTTCGGAGCGGCGTTCCGGCCTCTCGCGGAGTTCGACCTCGACGGATTCCGCGCGCGGCGCACGATCGTTCGCCGGGTGCTCGAGCGCGCGGAAGCGCTGGGCGACGAGGCTGCGACGGTCACGTTCGGCGACCTGCTCGCGCGCGCGGCGCGACTCGTCGAGGGGGAACGCGGCACGCGCGAGCGGTTGCGTCGCCGCTATCGACAGATCCTCGTCGACGAGTTCCAGGACACGGACGACGTCCAAGTCCGTCTCGTTCGCGCACTCGCACTCGGCGAGGAGCGCGACCGGCCCGGGCTCTTCCTCGTCGGCGATCCGAAGCAATCGATCTATGGGTTTCGCGGCGCTGACCTCGCTGCCTACGACGGCTTCGTCGACGAAGTCCGCGCGGCCGGCGGCGAAACGCTCGAACTCGTGCAGAACTTCCGCTCGACGCCGCGGGTGCTCGCGGCCGTCGAACGCTTCGTCTCTCCCGTGATGTTGGCCGAGCACGGCGTGCAACCCGGATTCCAGCGCCTCGAACCGATCGGCAAGGACGAGGGCCCCGAAGTCGAAGTCTGGGTGACGTGGGCGGCGGCTCCTGCGGAGAGGTCCCTCGCGAAGACGACGATGGGAACTGCGCGACGCATCGAAGCCGCGCAGCTCGCACGCTCGCTCGCGGCGGAACGTGTCGCGGGCGCGAAGTGGAAGGACATGGCCGTCTTGACACGATCGCGCACCGGCCTCGAGCCGTGCTTCGAAGCACTGCGCGAGGCCGGGATCCCCTACCAAGTCGAAGGCGATCGCAGCTATTACAGGCGACGTGAGGTCGTCGACGCTGCGGCGCTCCTCGGCGCGATCGTGGATCCGGGCGACGTGCTCTCGCTCCTGGCCTTTCTACGTTCCAGCGCCTGCGGATTGCCTGACGCCGCGCTCGAAGCACTGTGGGCCGACGGCTTCGCGTCGGACGCGCAACTCCTCGGCGGGCCGAGCGGGGAACGTGCGCTCGTTCGCATCGCGCAGTCCGCGCGCACGGTGGAAAGCGCGCTGGAATCGCGCGGGTTCCCAGGCGGACGCGGCATCCCGCAGTTCGCCGCTTCGCTCGAACACGCACTGGCGTCGCTCGCGATCCTGCGCCGGAGTCTGGTCGACGATCCCGCCGACCGATTCCTCGAGCACCTGCGCGCGCTCGTCCTCGTCGAAGCGGCGGAGTCGTGCCGCTACCAGGGGCACTTCCGCGCAGCGAACCTCGAACGATTTCTGCGACGTGTCGGCGAAGCGCTCGAGGAGTCGGGCGACGCGACGGGAGTCCTGCGCGCGTTGCGCAGATCGATCGACGAGGCCGAGGACGAGCGCGAGGCGCGTCCGCCGAGCGACGTCGAGGACGCCGTGCGCTTCCTCACGATCCACGGCGCGAAAGGGCTCGAGTTCGGCGCCGTGTTCCTTCTCGGTCTCGCCTCGGGGACGAAGCGCGGCAAGGCGCGTGACGGCCTCGACCGCGAGACGGGCGCGCTGCGCGTGTGCGGCATGGCCAGTCCGAACTTCACCGCGGTCGTCGAAGCCACGGAGCGGCGCGACGCGGCGGAACGAGCACGTTTGCTCTACGTCGCGATGACCCGCGCGAAGCACAAGCTCGTGTTGTCCGCCGTGTGGCGTACGAGCCCGGTATTGCGCGCTGCGCGAACCGCCGCGAACTTCCGCGATCTCGCCGAGCACGGATGCCCGAAGGGCTTCGGCGAGCGCGCGGAAGCGGCGCTCGCCGCGGGAACACGCGAGTACGTCGAGGACGGCTTCGTCGTGCGCGTCGTCCCGACCGAGCCCTCGGGCGGCGAACGCCGGACCGTACTACGTGTCGACTCCGGGCTGATCGAACGCGCGCGTCGCGAGTCCGAAGTGCTGGCGCGTCTCGCACCGCTTGCCGACCTGCGCGCGAACCGGCCTCGGGTCGCGACGGCGTCGAGTCGCGCGCTCGAAGCCGGGACCTCGGGGCCGATGGTGCCGAGTTGGGCCGACACGCTCGTCGCGTCCGCGATCCCGCGCGAGGATGCGCGCGTCGCCGGGACGCTCGTGCACGGCGCGCTCGAACTCGCGCCGGACTTCGACGCCGCGCGCGCCCGTCTCGCGGCAGTCGCCCTCGCCTCGGGCGCCGACGTGACGGCGATTGCCGCCGCACGCGCGATCCTGGATGCCGTCGAGCGCGGTCCGCTCGCAGCGCGTTTCCGCGATGCACGTGCGACGATCGCGGCGCGGGAACTCGCGCTGCTCGTGCCCGCGCGCGCCGGCGACGCGGCGATCGAGGCCTTCACGGGCTCTGCGGACCTCGTGTTGCGCGACGGCGATGCTTGGACGGTCGTCGACTTCAAATCCGAGGCGCTCGGCGGTCGCGATCCAAGAGTCGCCGCGCGCGAGCACACGGCCCAGCTCGATCTCTACGCACGAGCCTTGGGGGAAGCGCTCGCGCTCGACTCCCCGCCGCGACGCGAGGTCTGGTTCCTGAAGGACGGCGTCGCGGTGGAATGCGTCTGAAGCGCTAGCCCGGATAGATCGGGCACGCGCGCGCCACTTCCGCGACTTCGCCGCGCACGCGCTTCGACACGGCGTCGTCCGTCGGTTTCGCGAGCACGTCCGCGATCCAACCTGCGAGTGTCGGCATGTGATGCGGCTCCAAGCCGCGCGTCGTGATCGCCGGCGTCCCGAGACGAATTCCCGACGCCTGCATCGGCGGTCGCGGGTCGTACGGGATCAGGTTCTTGTTGCACGTCAAGTCGACGTGCGAGAGCGCGTCCTCGGCTTCCTTGCCCGAGAGCCCCATCGCGGTGACGTCGACGAGCATCAAGTGGTTGTCCGTCCCGCCCGACACGATCCTCAAGCCCCGCGCGGTGAGACCGTTCGCCAAGGCGCGCGCGTTCTCGACGACGCGCTGTTGGTAGGTCACGAACGACGGTGCAGCCGCTTCGCGCAGGGCAATGGCCTTCGCGGCGATCACGTGCATGAGCGGACCACCTTGCACCCCGGGGAACAGCGCCGAGTTCACCTTCTTCATCGTCTCGACATCGGCGAGGACGAGCCCCCCGCGCGGTCCGCGCAACGTCTTGTGCGTCGTCATCGTCACGACGTCCGCGTGGCCGACCGGCGACGGATGCACGCGCGCGGCGACGAGGCCCGCGATGTGCGCCATGTCGACGAGCATCTTCGCGCCGACTTCCTTGGCGATGCTCGCGAACGCCGGGAAATCGAGCGTGCGTGAGTAGGCCGACGCGCCGGCCAGGATCATCTTCGGGCGAGTGGCCAGAGCTTTTTCGCGCACGCGATCCATGTCGATGCGCTCGCTGCCCTTCTCCACGCCGTAACTCTCGATCGGGTAGAACACGCCCGAGAAGTTCTTCGGGTGCCCATGGCTCAAGTGACCGCCGTGGTCGAGCGACAAGGCGAGGATCCGATCGCCCGGTGCGAGTAGGGCCAAGAACGCGGCCATGTTCGCCTGCGTCCCGCTGTGCGGTTGGACGTTCGCCGCAGCCGCGCCGAAGAGCGCCATCGCACGCTGACGCGCGAGGTCTTCGACGACGTCGACGTGCTCGCAACCGCCGTAGTATCGGCGTCCGGGATAGCCCTCGGCGTACTTGTTCGTCAGCACCGTGCCCATCGCCGCGATCACCTCGCGCGAAGCGTGATTCTCCGACGCGATCAGCTCGAGCTGGCGTTCCTCGCGCGCGGCCTCGGCGTCGATCGCGGTCCAGACGGCCTGGTCCGTGCGGACCGAATCTTCCACGCGCGTGTTCATGCTCGATGTGCCTACTTCTGGCCGACGGGTTCGATACGGACGTCGTCCTTGTACTCGCCCACGAGGGCCACGTCCGGTGTGCCGTCCTCGGCGAAGAACTGCCACGGGCCCTGGCGCTGCCCCGCGACGTAACGACCCGCGCGAGCGAGTTGACCGTTCTGGTGCCACTCGCGCCACTCACCGTGCGCCTTGCCATCCTTGTATTCGAGCTGCGCGCCGAGTTGTCCATTCGCGTACCACACGCTGCCCGGACCCTCGGACTTCCCGTCGACGAACGTGGCGACGGACTCGGGGCGACCGTCGGGGAACCACGACTTCCACGTGCCTGATTTCTTGGTTCCGACGAAGCTCGCTTCGCTCTCTAGACGGCCGCCCGGATGCCACGTGGTCCACGTACCGTCCTGCGCGTCGTCGACGTAGCTCCCTTCGCGCCGCTTCGTGCCGTCGGGATGGAACTCGGTCCACAGCCCTTGGCGCTGGCCGGCCTCGAAGCGTCCGATCGATTCGACTTGGCTGTTGTCGAACCACGTCGTGACCTGCCCTTCGACCGTCCCGCCGCGGAAGGTGCGCTCGCTCTTCTTGTCGCCGTTCTCGTGGTTCTCGATCCACGCGCCATCCATCTTCCCCTCGACGAACGCGCCCTTGGCGGCGACGCGTCCGCTCGGATGCCAGAACGTCCACGCGCCGACTTGCAGCCCGCGGGCCAGCGCACCCTCGACCTTCTTCTGCGTCTTCGCCTCGTCGTGGTACTCGACGAACGGACCATCGGGCGGCGGAGCGGGAGTCGCGGTGGCCGGCGCGGGACGTCGCGTGTTCTTCGCCGGCGGGCGCTCGTCCTTGCAGCTCGCCGCGAGCAGCACGAGCGCAACGAGGAGCAGACCGCGCGGGCCGGCTCGGAGCATCGATCGAGGTCGGATCATCCCGAGAATTTAGCCGCGGTGAGCGTCGCGTGCACGCGCGCCGTCCCGCGCTGTCGCGCTCGGTCGGTGCGCTGCAGGCGAGCTCCCCGCGCAGTGCCACTTCGCAGTGCCACTTCGCGGTGCCACTTCGCAGTGCCACTTCGCGGTGCCCCTTCGCGGTGCGCGCGGACGTCGGCGTCGGCTTCGGCGTCGGCCCCTCGCCGGCTGCTAGCATCCCCCTCCCTATGCAGCCCGCGATCCAGAAGTTCTCCGTCCTGGCCGTCCTCGTGGTCCTCGCCGCGTCCGGCGCCTTCTGGTTCGCGAGCCGACCGTCCGCCCCGCGCTGGAACGTCGTACTCCTCACGCTCGACACGACGCGCGCCGACTTCCTCGGAACCTATGGACGCGCGGGGAACCCGACCCCGGTCCTCGACGCGCTGGCGCGCGAGGGTACGCGGTTCGACTGCGCGATCGCGACGGCGTCGGTCACGCCCGTGTCGCACGCTTCGATCCTCACCGGCCTCCACAATCGCGAGCACGGCGTGCGCGTCCTCCTCGGAATGTGCGGCTACGCGTTGCAACCGGAGACCCCGACGCTCGCGACGGTGTTGAAGGGCGCCGGTTACGCGACGGCCGCCGTGCACAGCGCGTTCCCGGTCTCGGCCTACTTCGGATTCCATCACGGGTTCGACGTCTTCGAGAGTTTCGAAGGCGCAGTCGGACGCAGCCAGGCGGGCACGATGTCGTGGCCGCTCACCGAGCTCCAACGTCGTTCCGACGACACGACGTCGATCGTCGTGGAGGAGCTCGCGGCGCTCGACGATCCGTTCTTCTTGTGGGTGCACTACTGGGATCCGCACGATCCGGTGCTGGTCCCACCCGCGGACCGCATGCAAGGCGTGCCGCGTGGACCGCAGGGTGAGCTCATCGCCTCGCGCGAGCTCTACGGCGCCGAAGTCAGCTACCTCGACGAACAGATCGGGCGGCTGTTCGACGCGCTGCGCGCCTCGGGCGAATGGGAACGCACGCTCGTCGTCGTCGTCGCGGACCACGGCGAAGGTCTGGGCGATCACGGTTGGGCGTTCCACCGCATCCTCTATCAAGAGCAGATCCGCGTGCCGCTCCTCGTGCGCCTGCCCGGCGTCGCGACTGCGCCGTCCGTCGCGGGCACGGTGAGCACGATCGACATCGCGCCGACGGTGCTCGACTACCTCGGTGTCGAGCCGCCGCGCGCGCTATCGGGTCGCACGCTCCGTCCGCTGCTCGAAGGTCGCCCCGATCCGCCGCGCAGCGCGTTCGCGGACCAAGTGAACGGCTACGACTTGAACGCGGCCATGCTGAAGAGCCGACCGCTGGACGGCTTCCTCTACGCGGTCGTCGACGGCGGATGGAAGCTCGTGTGGCGCCCGCTCCATCCCGAAGCCAGCGAGCTCTACCACCTCGACGCGGATCCAGGCGAACTCGACAACCGTCTCGCCGACTCACCCGATCAAGTCCTGCGCCTTCAGAAACTCCTGGCGCGGCATGGTGCGTGGGTCACATCGCCGTGCCACGACGCGTCCAAGGCGGGAGTCGATCAGGCCGAGGCGCGCGCGATCCTGGAGAAGCTTGGGTACGCCGGCGGTGACGAAGCCGTCGAGGCGCGCTGGGGCTTCGCCTGTCCCGGGGAACCGGGGCGCGTCGTGACCGACCCGGTGGAGCTCGACTGCCCCGACGGCGTGCTGCTCGTGCCTGCGCCGAGCCGCTGAGGAGCGACAACACGCCCGCAGGGACCGAGCCCGGGGCGCTCGGATGCGCTCGCCAGATGCCCGCGGATGTGAACGTGGGGTTCGAGCCGGATCAATCGTCCGCAGGAACTCGAAGGGCGCTCCCGGGGCCCGTCAGGCCCGGATACACTGTGAAGATCGGGTCGGCCTCAGGAGCCTCCCGATCCGTGCCGCGGCACGAGATCCCGCTCCGACTCGCGGGGTTTCGACATTCGCCCGGCACGGACACCGTCCGTTGCGGCCGACCCCGACCGCTTGGATGGCCAGCCGAACCCCCGGGGATCCTCAGCACATGCTCCGTCAAATCCGATTCCTCACCGCCGCCATGGCCCTCTGTGCCGCATCCGCTTCGGCCCAAGTCAGTCTCAACGAACTCCTCGTCAGTCATACGGGCACCGACGACCGCGAGTTCATCGAAGTGCGCGGCACACCCGGCGCTTCCTTGAACGGCTACATGTTCCTCATCGTCGAGGGCGACTCGACGAGCTCGTTCGGCGCTCTCGACGTCGCGGTCGACCTCTCGGCGGGCGTCATCCCCGCGAGCGGCGTCTACACCGCAGGCTCCACGACCGTCGTGCCGGCAGTCAACCAGATCGTCAATGGCCCCGGCGCGCCCCCGAACGTCAACCTCTTCGAGAACGGCACGAACACCTTCTATTTCATCCAGACGACGAGCCCCGCCGGGGTGATCGCGAACATCGGCCAAGACCTGCGCGTCGGCGGCATGGGTCTGGTGACCACGCTCACGACGGACCCGGCCATCACGATCATCGAGAAGTTCGCGTTCACGGATGGTGGTGTAGGTGACACCACGTTCGACGGCGCGACGGTCTACATGGACGGCACCTTCCTCCCGGCCGGCATCGTGAAGTGCGGCGATGCGCCGTTCGGGCTGAACCCTCAGTTCCTCGACTTCAACCTGGTCGGGTCGGCGTCCTACGTCGCGCCCTCGCCGGGCACGGCCAACCCGAACTGCGGCTTTGCTCCGCCGGGCACGGCGTTCTGCTTCGGTGACGGTTCGGGCCTCGCTTGCCCGTGCGCCAACAACAGCCCGGTCGGCAACGGCGAGGGCTGCCTGCACTCGCTCGGTACCGGCGGGGAGCTGAGCGCGACCGGCTCGGCCAGCATTTCGGCCGACACGATCGTCTTGAACGGCACGACCATGCCGAACTCGAGTGCGCTCTACTTCCAGGGCACGACCCAGGCGGGCAGTCCGGCCGGCGTTGGAACGGTCTTCGGCGACGGTCTCCGTTGCGCGGGTGGCGCGATCATCCGCCTCGGGACGAAGACGAACGTCGGGGGCGCGAGCTCGTACCCGGTCGGCGGCGACCTCTCGGTGTCCGTGCGTGGTTCGGTGACGGCTCCGGGTACCCGGACCTACCAGTGCTGGTTCCGCAACGCGGCCGCCTTCTGCACGGCTTCCACGTTCAACCTCTCGAACGGCCTGGAACTCACCTGGGGCGCGTGATCGACGACCGCTAGCGGGGCGTCTGACGACGCGTGCTGGTGGGGCGTCTGGCGACGCGTGCTGGTGGGGCGTCTGACGACGCGTGCTGGTGGGGCGTCTGGCGACGCGTGCTGGTGGGGCGTCTGGCGACGCGTGCTGGTGGGGCGTCTGGCGACGCCGCGACATCGCGCAGGTCTTCGCGCGATTCCTTCTCGGGGCC
>Ga0209591_10001016_pt1 | contig 36023 bp, 28 predicted proteins | sample MAT01_FD_187207 | JGI IMG/M metagenome (GOLD analysis project Ga0209591, IMG submission 187207) | Freshwater microbial communities from Lake Fryxell liftoff mats and glacier meltwater in Antarctica - MAT-01 (SPAdes) (version 2) | ecosystem: Environmental > Aquatic > Freshwater > Ice > Liftoff... | reverse complement strand
TGAGCCCAGATTTCAGGATTCGAGGGGCCGTAGAGGACAGCGACAGGGACTCCAAAGGCGGCGGCCATGTGGGCGGGACCACTGTCGTTACCGAAAAAGATCGACGCCGAGGCGAGGAGGCTTTTGGTTTTCTTGAGGTCGGTTGAGATCTCCACGTGCCAGGGCTCAAAGGGAGCGGGGTCGTCGCCGGGGCCACCTATGAAGATGGGTTCAAGGTGAAGGGCTCGCCTTAGGAATTCAGCGACCTCGAGGAAGCGCTGGGCGGGCCAGGCCTTGTCGGCCGCACTGGCGAATGGGTGGATTACGGCGTAGCCCTGGTCTCGCCATTTTTTGGAAGTGAAGAGGCGGGCTCGCGGGACAGGCTGAATGGGGACGCCGAGGCTGAACATAGCAGAGGCAGCATGTTCAGCAGTATGAATCACGCGTTCATCGCGAAGGATCTCTTGAGCCCTGGGGATGCGGACGTTGTAGGCAAGAGAGTAACGGTAATGGGCGAAACCGACGCGGTAGCGGGCCAGGGAGGCCGTTGTCAGGACAAGGCTGCGAGTGCCACCGTGGAGGTTGAGTGTGAGGTTTGGCTTCCAGCGCCGCAGCAGTGCGACACTCGGGACGATGATGTCGTCGATATCGGGGTTCTCTTCGAAGAGCGGAATGAAAGGTGGCTCAGCGACGACGGCGATGCGGAGATCGGGCCGGTGAGCTTTGAGGAGATGAATGGCTGGTGTCGAGAGGACGCAGTCTCCGAGTGAGCGTAGGCGGATGATGGCAACACGCGAGCCTGACTTCAGACGCTCGAGGATTGGGGGCATTGCCTATTCTTCGATTTTTGCTTCGTCGACCAGCATAACTGGAATGTCTTCGCGGATCGGATATACGCGCTTGCAGGCGAGGCACTTGAGGCCTGAGCCGTCCTGCTTGAGTTCGAGCTCACCGCGGCAAGCTGGGCAAATGAGAATGTCGAGAAGTTCCTGACTGATAGCCATCCGTATCTAGTATGGCCTACCAGCGGGGGCTGCGGGCGAGGAGACGTTCTGTGTCGTTGGCCGAGGCGGGCTTGGTGAAGTAAAAGCCCTGGGCCAGATGGCACTTGAGTTCGCGAAGGACGGCGAGTTGCTCGAGGCTTTCTACGCCTTCGGCCACGACGAGGAGGTTTCTTGACTGGGCGCTGTGGATGATGTCGCGGATCTTGTCGAGATTGCGTCCAGATGTGATTTCCCGGACCAATGTGGGCGAAAGCTTGATGCGGTCTCCGGCGTCAGACTTGATGTTAAGCCGGGCATGGAGCTGGCTGAGGTGGTGGAGGATGTCGCTGGCGGAATGCTCAGTCTGTTCGTTTAGCTCGAAGCGAAGCCAGTTGGGGTCGATTTCAGAATCGCGGATGATCTCTTCCAAAGCCCTTGTATCGGCCGGGTTGAGGAAGTGGGCGCTTGATAAATTCACTGTCAGCGTGAGCGGGTGGATGCGGCGGGTGCGCATATTGATCTCTCGGGCTTTTGAACAGGCTTCGGCTAGCATCCAGCGGTCCAATTTGAGAATGAGGCCGGAGCTTTCAGCAGCGGGCAGAAATTGATCGGGAGTAAGCAGGCCGAGTTCAGGATGCTGCCAGCGAATCAGGGCTTCGAGGCCGCCTATTTCACCAGTCTGGAGATCGACGATCGGGTGAAAGAAGACTCTCAGCTGGTCGGGTTGGAAGGTCTCGAGCTGGGTGCCGGTGGAGGGTTTGGGTCTGGAAGCTGCCATCGAACGAGAAGCCTGCTGCAACATGGCTTCACCATTCTTGAAGGTGCCGGTGAGGGTAGTGGCGTAGCCGATGTTGATAGAAAAGGAGAGTAGGCGGCCGGAAATTTCAAAAGATTTGGCAAGGCGTGAGCGCAGGAGAGCAGCGAGGGCTTCGAGCTTCATGGGGTCGGCGGTTGGGATCAGCGCGACAAATTCGTCGCTGCCGTGCCGGGCTACGAAGCTGTTGGGTGGCAGGGATTCAGCGATGCGCCGGCCGGCTTCGGCGAGGGCTTTGTCCCCACCGCGCGTGCCAAGCGTTTCGTTGACTTTGGCGAAGTTGACCAGATCGAGGAAAGCGACAGCGAAGGGCTGGGCTGGATGAGCGAGGAGGCCGTTGAGGCGGTCGAGGAAGAGTGCGCGATTGGCCAGACCGGTAACCGAATCATGGAAGGCTTCAAAGAGGAGTTGCTCGTCGAGTTGCTTCTGGTCATGGATGTCGGTTTGGAGGCCTACCAGTCGTGTGGCTTCGCCTGATTCATTGCGCATGGCGATGGCACGGGTGATCATCCAGCGGAATTGGCCGCCGCGTGTGCGGGCGCGGTACTCGGCTTCGAGCGGTTCGGGTTGGCCTTTGAGGTAAGTAGCGATGCGATTGCGGAGTATCGGGAGATCGTCGGGATGGACGAGCATGTACCACTCGCCGAGATCTCCGGTGATTTCTTCGTCAGAGTAGCCGAGCATTTCTTTCCAGCGAGGTGAGAAGTAGACCTCATCGGTGCGAAGGTTCCAATCCCAAAGACCTTCAGTTGAGCCGAGGGCGTTAAGGGTTTTGGTTTTGTCTTCTGCGGCAATAGCGTCTATAGCGGATTTCTTGCCGGTGATGTCGCGGTGGATAGCCACCGAGCCGGTTGCTTCTTTTTTGTCGTTGAAGGTAACGGCGATGGAGACGTCCTGGACTATTTCACGCCCTGAGGGGGAGAAATTGGAGATCTCGCCCTTCCACGATCCTTCGAAATCAAGGGCCTGGAGGATGTGGTCGCGGGAGGGAACCTGGAGCCAGTCGGGTTGGACCTCGCTGAGGGTCTTGCCCTTGGCGAATTCGGCAGTGAAGCCGTAGAGTTGCTCGGCGGCCTGATTCATCCACAGGACACGATGTTGCGTGTCGTAGGTGAGGATGGCGTCCTGGATGGCATTGAGCAGATCTGTAGGCTGCGTCTGCGCCGTTGGGTGCGCAGCAAGGAGTGTGAGCGGCGTACCTTTGATGGGGAGGATTGTGCCTTCCATCGCGAGTATCGGACCATCTTTTTGCCGGAGGTGCAGGATCATTGGGTCGCTGCCGGGAGTGATTTCTTCAAGGATTGTCGAGGCGGAGCGGCCAATGAGGCGATTGGGATCGAGCCCCAACAAAGCATGGACGGCGGGGTTGATGTATTGGACTGTAGTGTCGAGATCGAGAATCGCAAGGATATCGGAGGCATTCTCGACGAGAGCGCGGAAACTGGTTTCAAGCTCGGAAAGCTGTTCGTGGGCGAGCCGTTCGCCGGTCAGATCGGCCATGAAACTCATGTATCGAGTTGAAGCTGTACCGTCGGGATTGGATAGAGGGGCAGTATAGACGGCGAGGTCGAGGCGGTTGCCGTTCTTGCGCAGGATGCGAATATCCTCGCGCGTCCAAAAACCGGGTTTAGGAAACCTGGGGGCGATTGGGGAAGCTTGGCCAATGATTTCAGAAGCGGCAAAGCCGGTGGTGGATTCAGCAAGTGAGTTCCATTGAAGCACCTTGCCTGCGGCGTCGAGGATCTGAACAGGCAGGGGCGAGTCGGCGAGCATCTTTTCGAGAAAATTAGGGGCTGACTTGGGGGCTTCGGCCTTCTTAAGCGAAATGATCCAGTGGGTGATGTCGTGGTTTGAATTGAGGACTGGCTTGGCGTGTATCTCAACATCAATAGAGACATTGGCTTTATGCCAAATAGAGATTAAGGTATCGATCGGTTCTCCTGAGGCGAAGAACTCGGGATTGAAGAGAGCTTTAGGGGACTTACCGACGATTTCGGAGGACTCGAAACCAGTAAGGCGGGTGAAAGCTTCATTGATGAATAGGACAATTGGGCCTGCACCAATAACCTTTTCTGCCTCGGCGACAAATATAGCGTCTTCGACAGAGGAAATGGTGGCTTCCCAGAGGCGAAGGCGTTCTTCGATCTTGCGGCGATGTTCTGCAGCATCGGGAATATAGGTGGCTTTTTGATTCTTGCCCCGGTGGGCGATCAAAAAGATCAGGCCCGAGAAAATGCAAGCCAGGGCAGCGCCGCAGACAAGAATCAGGTCAGCGAGTTTTTCGTTGGCGCGCTGGAAGTCTGGGCTGGGCCAGAGGCGCATCTTCCATTCGGAGCCGAAGATTTTGAGACTGCCCATTTGTTCCCAATCATCGGGACGATTTTTGGGGAGTCCGCGAGAATAGATGGGCTCGTAGCCGTCCAACAACTGGAGAGAATAGTCGCTGGCAAGGAGGCGGTCGAAAACATAATCCATCATGACCTGCAGATGAAAGACACCAACGAGGGCTCCGGTGAGTTTTCCGTCGACGATGCTGGGGATGTATGCGGCGAAGGCCTTTCCGCGATCGGCGACGACAATGGCATCGCTGATGCGAGTGCGGCGTTGTTCAGCGACCTCGGTGAGAAGTTCGATGCGGTTCTCTTTGACAAGGCCGTGCAGCTTTATGACTGCGGGTTCATAAACAGTGGGGAGGGCCCAGGTGATGCGCCAGTCTGCGACAACCTGACGGGGAGTGCGGTCGGGCTTGTTCGCCGAGGGATTTTCGATCCAGGCGATGGAAAGAAGGCTGGGGTGTTGCTCGAGAATCTGACGGACATCGAATTCCCACTCGATGCGGTTCATGTCGGGCCGAATCTGCCATTTGGCGGCCATACGCTGGAGAGCGCTCAATTCCTGATCGAGTTCACCCTCGACACGGTCCTGAAGGGAGTTGGAAGCGGTTACAAGAAGTGACTTTGCCCGGCGGGTTTCCTGGCCACGGAGGAAGAACCAAATGGAGAAAGCTGCACCAAGTGTGACGACGAAAACGATGGCCATGAGGAGCCAAAGGCCGGGTTTGATGGTAACTCTCATCTGATATTCCGATTGTATGAGGAGGAGAGTCTCTATGACTATGGTGAAAAAGTTTCTTTCGAGGTGGTACCCGGCGAGTGGTACTTTCTCGGGAATTCAAGAATTCGGGGAAGAAGAGGTGGATTATGTCCTAAAGAATCTTATGGATACAAAATTGAAAAACTCTGCTAGCATGCTACTAGTGATGTACTGTATCCTGTCGCAGGTAATATCCTGCTCATCGCCCCGAGTGGCGTCCTTCCTTTAAGCATGTTTCCGAACAATAGACCCCCCTTTCGGCGCGTTCCCAAGATTAGAGAAAACGTTAACGAGGCTATTCGCGTTAAGGAAGTACGTGCAGTATTTCCTGACGGTGTGGTTGAAGTATTGCCTACCGCCACCGCGATCCGCCGGGCCCAGGAACTTGGGCTTGACCTGATTCTCGTTTCACCGACGGCAGAACCGCCCGTTGCTAAAGCCATGGATTATGGCCAATGGCAGTATGAACAGAAGAAGAAGACGCACGACGCCAAGAAGAAGCAGCATGTGATTCAGGTGAAGGAAGTGAAATTCCGTCCGAACACCGATGATCATGACTATGAGTTCAAGAAGAACAACGCCTTGCGCTTTTTGAAGGAAGGCAACCGCGTCAAAGCGGTCGTCCAATTCAGAGGCCGTGAAATTGCGCACGTTGATCTGGGTAAGAAGCTGTTGTTGCGCTTTGCCGAGGACTTGAAGGAAGTAGGCGCAGTGGAAGGCCAGCCAAAGCTGGAAGGCCGTAATGCGCACATCATCATGAGCCCGGTTAAGGTGCAAATCCAGGCTCCTCCTGCGAAGCCAAAGGAAAAAGCGAAACCTCCGATTGAAGTTCCGCAGAGCTAAATTTCTGCACCCAGCCAAGTGCCGGGCGTCGACCTGAAGTCTGGCTGAGAGTCGAGGCGGTGCTGCATGAACTGTTCGTACATGTCGAGGAAGCACTTTGGGTTATATGTTGCGTGGTACTCGGCGGCAGTGGCTAATGCGGCTGAGATACGGGCGCGGCGCAGCTCTGGATCAAAAGTATTCAAAATTGCCTCGGCGAATGCCGGGGCATTTGCTTTTATGAGCCAAGCGTTCGTGGAATTGGCGTAGGTGAGGATTCCACCGCTATTGGGAGCAACGAGGGGTAGCCCGCTAGCCATAGCCTCGAGGGGTGCGATACCAAATGGCTCGGCCGGGTTGGTATGGACGAAAACACTAGCGTTTCCATGGAGCTTGGCCAGTTCGGCTTTTGAATTGAGATGTCCAAAGAAGGTGGCTCGACCGGGGAATCGCCGGCTGGCAGCAGCTTCAAGGGCCGGGCGCTCGATGCCGTCGCCGGCCACGAGGAGGCGAAAATCGCTTGGCAGAAGCGCGAAGGCGTCGATCAGAAGTTGCAGGTTTTTCTCTGGAGCGAGTCGGCCGGCGTAGAGTACGGTGTGTGCCAATTGCCCGCGTTGCGAAGGCCTGAAGCTTGAAAGATCAATGCCGGGCGGGCGAATCCAGATGCCGCGCTCGGTGACGTGGCCGCGGGCGGCGAGGCGGAGTTCGGCGGCGACGTGGTTGGAGTTGGCGATGTGGTGATCGAAGAAGCCGAAATAGATCCACTTCATGTACCAGGCGGCGAAGGCCTTGCCGAGGGAGGATTGCGTGAGGTAGACGCCAAGGTTCTCGTCCATGCGCTCACAACTCAGCCCGATGAGCACCGGACGCTTTTTGAGGCCTTTGAAATAGCCCTTGCGGATGGCACCGGCAATGTAGTGAAGACTGTACTTGTCGCAGACCTCGATGAGATCGGGTTCTTCGTCGAGGATGATCTGCCGCACACGGGAATGGATGCCGGGCCACTGGTTGGGCATAATGCTGCGGTAAGCGGAGTTGAAGGGGGATGGGGAAGCGGCCAAGGAGTGGATACGCGTGGTAAGGCCGTGCTCAATTCCGTCATGTTCTCCTGGCACGACCATGACCATGTGGCGGCCGGTGAGCTCGGCTTCTTTGAGTAGAGATCGATAGTGCGTCGCGATGCCACCGGAAGTGGCATGCCACGCATTCGTAAGATGGATCGATTTCATCGGCTGAGGATTAGGCGCGGGCCGGACGATACGAAGCCCCAGAAGAGGCGTGGAAAGGCAGTGATGTCTTGCCAGAGAGACCTGGCTTCCGCTCCGACGAGGAGCGAGCCTCGGCGCATGGAATAGAGATTAAAGAGCGTCGAGATGATGGTGAAACCGAAGCTGACTCCGATGGATATAGCGAGGCGCGGGGTGCCCCGGAAGTAGTGGATCGCGAATTCGATCAAGTGCTGAAAGAGTGGAAGAACAAAGATCGCGAGCATATTTGCCTTCCATGCTGGTTGCATTCTCGAAAGCGCCTGGGTGATCGAGCCATAGTAGCCAGAGGCAATCAATCGGTAAAGAAATTCGGCGAAGGCAGCGCCCGAGGCGATACGCCAGCCGGAAGTCGCATTAACAGCGAAGAAGATAGAACAACGGATGAAGGCGCTAAACAGCGCCGCTTTCCAGTGCCAGGTGAATCTCATTACTGATTAGCCTAGAGGGCTAGAGTTTGGATTTGGTGAATGTTTGGTGAAGGAATGACTAAGCATCCATTCTTTTGCGTCTTCAAAGAGTGAATAGAAGACAGGGACCGCCAGCAGGGTGAGCAGGAGGCAGAGGCTTTGGCCGCCTACGACCAGGACGCCGATGGAGCGGTTGGTCTCTGCGCCTTGGCCGGTGCCGAGGACGAGGGGGATCATGCCGGCGACGAGGGCGATGGTGGTCATCAGAATTGGCCGGAGGCGATCTCGATTAGCCTGGATGATAGCTTCGTATCGCGAGAGGCCGTGAGCGCGGAGGGTGTTGGTGTGGTCGATCTGGAGGATGGCGTTTTTCTTGACCACACCGAAGAGAAGGAGGATGCCGAGCATCGAGAAGATGTTGAGCTGCTGGCCGGCGAGAGCCGAGCTGAGCATGGCGAAGGGGACAGAGAGCGGCAGCGTCAGCAGGATGGTGACCGGGTGGATGAAGCTTTCAAACTGGGCGGCCAACACCATGTACATAAAGATGAAGGTGAGGCCGACGGCGATCATGAAGTAGTAGCCTGTTTTTTCGAGTTCTTTGACATCGCCTGAGACGGCTTGGCGGTAGCCGGAATCGAGATTCATTTTCTCGACGAAGTTGCGGATGGATTCGACGGCAGCGCTCTGGCTGCCGCCAGGGGCGGGGTTGGCATAGAGGGTGACCTGGCGTTGGCGGTTGAAGCGATCAATGGTGCCGGGGCCAGAGCCTTCGCTGATGGAGGCGACGTTGCGGAGTTCTACGGGGCCGCTGGTAGATGGGACCATGGTGCGGAGGACAGCGTCGCGATCCTGACGGTCAGCGGAGGTGGCACGGACTCGGATCTCATATTGATTCTTGCCCTCGCTGAAATTGTTGACTCTCTCACCGGAGTACATGGTGTTGATGGTGGAGGCGATGTCTTCGACGCGGACGCCGAGGTCGGCAGCGCGGGCTCGATCGATATTGAGACGGAGTTCGGGTTTGCCGGGGAGGAGGCTGCGGTCGGCATCGGCCATGTTGGGGTCTTTTTTCATGTGTTCGAGGAGTTGGGCCGAGTATTGGTCGAGCTTATTCAGGTCGTTACCGGCGATGATGAACTGGATCGAGGCGTTGCGCTCGCCGCCCGCAAATGGATTGACGGCCTGGACGGAAGTGTAGATGTTTTTGGGATAAGCCTTGAGGATTTGACGGGCGGCGGCGATGAGACTTTTCTGGTCTGGCTTGCGTTCGGAGATTTGTTTCAGACGAACAAAGATGGTACCGGCGTTGGCTTGTTGCTGGGCGTTAAAGCCCGCAACGGCAAGAGTGGACTGGACGCCTTCGAGTTCGTTACGTATGCGACGGGCCATGTCTTCCATGACGGATTCACTGGCGGCGAGGCTAGTGCCTTCGGGGAGGCGGACGGAGACTTCAAACTCGTTTTCGTCATCTTCGGCAAGGAATGTAAAGCCGGCGACCATCGATAGTGGAACGATGCTGGCGATGACGAGGGCGCAGAGGGTGACGACCTTGCCGCGATTGGCCATGCTCCAGACGAGCATGCGGGTGTAGATACGATCAAGCCAGAGGTTGAGTGCGCTGTCAGTTGAGACGTGGCCTTTATTGTTGGGCTTGATCCAGCGAGCGGCGAGTGCGGGGGTAAGGGTGAAGGAGACGATGAGGCTTACGGCGATGGCGGCAGCGCAGGTGAGGCCGAAGCTTTGCATGAACTGGCCTACGATGCCGCCCATGAAACCGATGGGGACAAAGACGGCGAGAAGGGAGAGGGTAGTGGCCATTACGGCGAGGCCGATTTCGCGGGTGCCTTCGATGGCGGCCTCGATGGGCGACATGCCTTTCTCTTCTACGAAACGATAGATGTTTTCGAGGACAACGATCGCGTCGTCGATGACTACGCCAACCATCAGGGTTAGGGCGAGCATGGTCATCATGTTCAGGGTGTAGCCGAGGGCCTTCATTACGGCGAAAGAGGCAATGATCGAGGTGGGGATGGCGATGGCGGCGATGAGGGTGCTTCGCCAGTTGCGAAGGAAGAGGAAAACAACGCCGGCGGCGAGGAAGCCGCCGACAATCAAATGCTCTTCTATGCTGTGGAGGGCGGCGCGGATGAACTCGCTCTGGTCGCGGACGAGGTCGATCTGGACATCTTTGGGGAAGTTGGCCTTCAGTTCGGTGATGCGTTCTTTGACGGCATCGATGGTAGCAACGGTGTTGACGCCGGATTGCTTCTGGATGCCGATGACGATGGCGCTTTCGCCGTTTTGACGGGCGACACTGGTGGGTTGTCGGCCGCCGTCAAGGACTTGAGCGACATCGCGGAGTTTGACGGGATAGCCTTCGCGGTTGGCGACGACGATCTCGCTGAGTGCGGCGAGATCTGTGGTCTTGCCGAGGGTTCGTACGGTGAGGCGGCGTGTGGATTCGTCGACGGTGCCGCCGGGGAGTTCCATGTTTTGGGTACGGAGGGCGTTGGTAAGATCAGCAACGGTAAGGGCGTAGGCGCGGAGGCGGCTTGAGTCGACACGGACTTCGATCTCACGCTTGCTGCCGCCGAAGATGCGGACGGAGCCGACGCCGGAGACGCTTTCGATCTGGTCGACAATTTCTTTGTCGGCAAACTCAGTGATCGCGACCAGGGGGCGTGGAGAGCGGATGGCGTAGATAAGGACGTCGGCTGCGTCGCTATTGAGCTTTTGGACTTGAGGCTTGTCGGCGGTCTTGGGGAGTTCGTTCAGGACGAGGTCGACTTTTTGCCGGACTTCGGCGGCGGCAGTGTCGACGTTTTTGCCGAGCTGGAACTGGATGACGACTTGCGAGAAGCCTTCAGAGGAGGTGGAGCGGAGCTCTTCGATACCCGAGACAGTGTTGACTGCACCTTCGATGCGGTCACTGATCTCGCGTTCGATCTCTTCAGGAGAAGCACCTGGATTAGTAGTGATGATTGCGACGATGGGGAGATCGACGTTGGGGAAGCGATCTACTCCCAGGAGGCCGAAAGAGAAGGCACCAACGACGGTGAGCGCCATGACAATCATGGTGGCGAAGACGGGGCGGCGGATGCAGATTTCAGCGAGTTTTTGCATGGTGTTATTTCTCCTGTACGGGTGCGCCGTCGAAAAGCTTGGCACGGTCGCTGACGATGACGGTTGCGTTGGGTGTGAGGCCACGCCGGAGCTGGACTTCCTGGGCAGAGCGGGCAGCGATCTCGACGAGATTGAGGCGAGCGAGGCCTTTTTCGATGGTCCAGATGCGGTTTGAGCCGGTGCGGTTGTCGAGTTCGAGGGCAGCCGGCGGGACAGCGACGCGGGATTCGCTGGTGCCAAGATCAAGGCGGACGTCAGCGAACATCCCGGGTTTGAGGAGGAGTTTGGAGTTGTCGAACCGGGCTTCGATGAGAAAGCTACGAGAGGCTGGGCTGACGGACATGTTGACAGCAACAACATTGCCAATGAAGGTTTGGCCGGGGAAGGCCTGGACAATAGCGCGGACTTTGAGGCCGGGCTTGATGCGGGCGGCTTCTGATTCCGGGACCTGAATTTGTAGTTTGAGCGGATCGATGCGGTCCAGAGTGAGGAACTTGCTTTGGTCGTTTACGAATTCGCCGGGAGCGGTAGATCGGGCGCTGACATAGCCGGAAAAGGGAGCGCGGATGGTGGTGTCGGCGAGGGCTTTGAGGGCGAGGCCGGTTTGGGCACGGGCGGTGTCGAGAGCGGCGCGAGCGCCCTCGAGACTGCCGCTGCTTTGGTGGGCCTGATTGAGGATGGCTTCGTACTGCCTGGTTGCGCCGGCTGTGCGGGCGGCGGCCATGGCGAGGTTGGCGTTGGCGCGGTCTGCTGAGGCGCGGGAGACGTCGCCAGTTTTGAGCAAGTTTGAAGCGCGCCGGTCTTCGATCTCAAGCAGGTTCTGTTCGGCCTGAGCCGATTCGAGGTTGGCCTTGGCGGCGAGGACTTCCGGTACGGATTCGAGGCGGCCAGCGAGGCCGGCACCCAAGCGGGCTTCGGCTTGTTTGAGGAGGGCGGCGGATTCTCGTTCGCGGGCTTCCGCTTCTTTGAGACGAAGCTGGGCGGATTGCTTTACAAGTTCGAGGACGGGTGCGCCTTTGGAGACGAAATCGCCGATGCGGACGGGGGTGGCGGCTACTATGCCGGGGGCTTCGGCGGAAAGGGCGGCGCTTGATTCGGCGATGAAATTTCCGGTAAGGATGATTTCGAGCGGTGCCTCGACGGAGGTGGATTTAACGGTACGAACGGTGATGGCCGTGGGCGCGGCGGTGTTTTCTTTTTTAGTTGAGACTTCACCGCTGCAGGAGGCTAGAAGGCTAAGGATGAGCAGGATACCAGTGATTTTCATGAGTTACTCTACGGTGACCTCGAAGGTGATGAGACTGGTGGCGCTGATGCGCCGGAGGTCGGCAGCAGCGAGGTTATAGGTGCGCCAGGCGTTGACGAGGAGTTGGCGGCTTTCGGCCAATTCGTTCTGTCGGGTGTTGAGATTGAGGTTGTTGGATTGACCTTCGCGGAAGAGGCGGAATTCGCTTTGGAGCCGTTCGTCGCTGGACTGCAAAGCGGCGTCTGAGCTGGCGATACGCTCACGGGCGGCTTCGATGCGGGCCCAGGCTTGTTCAATGCCGGTGACGAGTTGGATCTCGGCTTGTTTGCGCTGGGCGGCGATGCGGGTTTCGAGGAGGCGTTGTTGGGCGATGCGGCCTTCGGCGGTGCGGTTGCGGAGAGGGACTTCGATCAAGAGGCTGGCCTGATAGGTGGGGTAGTTGTTGCGCCAGACCTGATTGCCGGCACGCTGGAAGCCGCCGATCAATTGGGGAGGCGCATCCAGGTTGAAGCCCGGAAACAGGTTGCCTTGCGGGACAGAGGAGCCGGCGAGACCCTGGCGGCTGTGGCTAAACTGCAGATCGACTAGAGGCTTGGCAGCTTCGGCGGCGACAGCGGTTTGGTCGCGTTGGGATTCGAGACGGAGGTTGAAGGCCTGAAGGTCTGGGTGTGTCGCGAGGGCTTGCTGAGTGAGTTCGGCTGGAGTGTTTGTGGCGAGCCGGGATTTGGTTTCGACGGGAGTTAGTGTGTCTGGCCAGATGGGGTCTGTTGCGGTGGCGGCGAGGAAAGACTTGAGCTGGGCCTGGGCTTCGAGCTTGGTGCCGTAAGCGTTGGCTCGATTCTCTGCGGCCCGATTCATCTGGCCGCGGGCACCGGCGAGGTCGGCCTGGGCCATCTCTCCTTCTTTGACCTGGCGCTCAGTGGAGGCGAGGCTTTCTTTGGCGTAGCGCTCTACTTCTTGAGCGGCGTTGTGAGCTTCGGTCGCAGCGACGAGGCCCCAGTAGGCACCTTCAACGCGGTTGACTAGATCGAGAAGGCGTGACTCAAAATCGAAGCGGAGAGTGTTGCGTTCTCTTGAGCGAATCTTGAGTTCGGTGCGAAACTCATCGGTCTTATTGTTGCGCCAGAGGGGGATCGTAAGCGTGTTGCGCTGCGTGAGTTGATAGTAGGGGTTGAGCGAGGTGAATGGGTTGGAGGTGGCGATGCGGGAGTTTTCAATTGCGGACTCAAACTGGACGCCGAGCCATGGAAGGCGCTGACGAAAGCCGAGGCTTTGGTTCCAATTGCGTTCGTCGAGCCGGCCGTTGACGCCCTGCAGGATTGAGGTGGCCGGTGTTGTCGCCTGCCGCCATTCGCCCTTGAGGCCGAGGATGGGGTCGAAAGCGCCTTTGGCTGCGTTGAGTGCGGGTTGGGCGGCCTGGAACTGGGTTCGTTCCGCGATGACTTCGGGGTTATTCGCGATGGCGCGTTGGACGGCCTCGCGGAGAGTGATTTTGGTTTCGGCTGATAAGAGCCGGGTTGTCAGAAGTAGATAAAGAGCAAGTCGCATTTGGACACAGTTCTCCTGGCCCTCTCTTGATGGAGGGTTGGTTTGCGATGTTTATTGGGTCATTTGGATCAGGCGGTTGTGGACCGTCCGGATCTGTGGATGGCTAGGCTCGAGGATTCCGAAGAGGACCTGGAGCCAGAGGCTGTCGGATGCGCCGGCGAGGATGGTAGCTAGGACGGGGTCTAGGCCATCATTTTCCACTTTGGTTTGCATGTCGGCGAAGAATTCGCGTTTGGACTGGAAGAGGTCAGGCTTGACGCTGGCGAGTTCGAGGAGATTGAGGATGAAGCTGGGGATGCCTTGTTCGATGGTTTCGAGATTGATTCGCATGTAGGCGCGGAGAAAGCGGCCTTTTTGGCCTAGATCGGGTTCTTCCAGGAGGAGGCGATCCAATTGGGTGGTCATGTCTTCGAATACGCAGTTCAGCATCGCAAGCAGGAGGGCGTCTTTGGAGGAGAAGTGGTGGATGAGGCCACCCTTGCTGACGCCGGCTTGCTTGGCTACTTTGTCGAGGGTAAGGCCGCGGACGCCGTGCTGGTGGAGGACGTCCTGGGCGGCCTTGAGGATGGAGTCGTGGGTGAGTTCTGCTTTTTTGGACATGAAAACCGACTAGTCGGTCGGTATATATACAGATTACCGACCGGCTGGTCGGTTGTCAAGAAGATTTTTGGGTAGTGGTGGTTGCGATATGACGGGGTTGTGGCCAAGTGGCCTACATTTGGGTGGATGGGACGCCGATCGGCACAATTCGGGCACCGGATGTTTTAGCCTGACTAGCAGAATGTCAAAGAGCTGGTCCGTCGATAGAGACCAAGTCAAACTGTCGCCGGACCCTCTTGCCCCTTGCTTTTGCGCGTACGGTTCTGCACACGATTTAGTTTTTCCCCAACCTCATCAAGTATGAATTCCCGGTGCCTCATGGCCCATGGCTTCAACATACTCGATGTAGCTCCCGGGGTAAAGACGCGGTTCCCGGTCGGTCCCGCTCTCCCCGCCCAACTCCAATACATGAGAAGCCAATCCCCGCAAGAACATACGGTCGTGCGATACGAAAATCATCGTCCCTTCAAAGTCCTTCAGGGCTTCAACCAACATCTCTTTGGTCGCCAGATCCAGGTGATTTGTAGGCTCATCCAGCACCAGGAAGTTGGGTGGATGATAAAGCATCCTCGCCATCGCCAACCGCGACTTTTCCCCACCAGACAATGCCCGTATCTTCTTGTCCGCCTCTTCACCCGAAAATTGGAATGCCCCAGCAAGCGTCCGCAACGACCCGATCGCATCCTTCGGAAAATCGTTCTGCAACTGCTCGGTCACTGTTAGGTCCGGATTTAGAATATCGAGTGCCTGCTGCGCAAAGTAGCCCATCGTCAGGCTCGCTCCCAGCTTTACAATCCCTTTGTCAGGCTCACTGGCCCCCGCAATCATCTTCAGCAGCGTGCTCTTGCCGGCCCCATTGCGGCCCATTACTGCCCAGCGCTCTCCACGGCGAATCGTAAAGTTAAAGCCGTTGTAGATTACCCGCTGGCCATAGGCCTTATGCAGATCTTCCATCACCGCGACCAGGTCGCCAGACCGGGGCGGCACCCTAAAATCAAACTTCACCACTTGCCGCTTCTTCGGCAATTCAATCTTCTCGATCTTGTCGAGGGCCTTGATCCGGCTCTGCACCTGCGCCGCCTTCGCCGCATGGGTCTTGAACCGTTCGATGAACCGTTGTTCCTTGGCCAGCATCGCCTGTTGACGCCCAAAGGCCGCTTGCTGATTGGTCTCGCGAATCGCCCTCTCCCGCTCGTAGAAATCGTAGTTCCCTGAGTAGGTGATCACTTCGCCTTCATCGATTTCGAGGATCTTGCTCACGATCCGGTTCATAAACTCGCGGTCGTGCGAGGTCATCAGCAGCGACCCCTTGTACTCCTTCAAAAACTGCTCTAGCCAAACGATCGACTCGATGTCCAGATGGTTCGTCGGTTCGTCCATCAGCAAGACATCGGGCCGCCCAAGCAGCACCCGCGCCAGCGCCACGCGCATCTTCCAGCCACCTGACAACGCGCCCACATCACCGTCGATCTGATCTTCGACAAAGCCCAGGCCAGCAAGCACCTCACGCGCCTGCGCCTCCAGCGTATATCCGCCAAGATGCTCGTACTCTTCCTGTACTTCGCCAAAGCGGTCCAGGATCTTATCCATCTGAGCGGCCTTTTCGGGGTCTTCCATCGCGTTTTGAAGATCCACCAATTCGTGGTGCAAATCCCCAACTCGCCCACTCCCCGCGATCGCCTCGTCCAACACAGGCCGCCCCGTCATCTCGCCTACATCCTGACGAAAGTACCCGATCGTTAGCCTCTTCGGAACTGAGATGTCGCCGTCGTCAGCGGTTTCCTCGTTCGTGATCATCCGAAAGAGAGTCGTCTTGCCTGCCCCGTTAGGGCCAACCAGCCCAACCTTCTCTCCAGGGTTCAACTGAAACGAAGCCTCAACGAAAATCAACTGCTTGCCGTACTGTTTTTGAATATTAGAAAAGGAAATCATCCGCCTTCCTAAGCTAGCATCCCAACCTGGCCAGCTTCGCTCTCACGATCCATTGACAGTAAGACAAAATCCCGGCTCCCGTGCAATCGCCTAAGCATTCCTTGCTGGAATCTTGTGCGGAACCGCCGGTTGAGATTCTTCAAATTCATTGATGGCTTCTTTTGTGAGACGGAATCCATCCTCGTGGTAATCCTCGTCGGCATTCACATCCCATAGATTGAATTCGCCCAGCTTCATGATGTTCCGCGCAGCCAGGATCCCGGTAAGCATTGAGTGGTCCTGGTTGTTGTACCGATGCATCCCGTTGCGGCCCACGCACTGCAGGTTTGGTACTTCTTCAGAAAGGAAGCGCCTGACCGCTCTCACAGCCTCTGCATAGGCATCGTCATAAACCGGATAAGCCTTCTTCTCACGAATCACGGTGCCGTCAAGCACTTCGTTAGCCTTCGCCAGCCCAAGGATTTGAAGCTCCTTGCCCGCCATCGTCAGCAACTCCGCATTGCTGGCAGTCCAGAGATCGTCCCCTTCAAAAACGAAGTACTCCAGGCCAAGGCAGGTTAGATCCGGGTCGGGCACCATATCCGGGCTCCAGTTCTTGAAGTTCTGGATTCTTCCCACCCGAACCTCTTCATCATGGACATAGATCCAGTTGTCCGGGAAAGGATTCTCCATCTTCAAAATCACAGCCACGGTGATGAAATCCCGATACCGCAATTTCTCAACGGCATCCAGATAATCCGGGCCTTTCGGTTCCAGGCACCTTACCAGCGTACGCATCGGCATCGTCGTGATAAATTGCTCCGCAGTCCAGGTCTTACCCCCAGACACAACACCTTCCACGCCACCGCGGCTCCACAAAATCTTCTCGACCTTTTGTCCGTAATGAACGTTGCCAACCAACTCAGCTGTCTTCTCCCACATCATCCCAGGGCCAAGCCTTGGGTAAAGGAATTCATCGATCAGCGTTTTTAGCTGTGGCCCGGCGAAGCCCGGAATAAACTTCGCTAAGGTCGTCTTGATCAGCGAAATGATGGAGAGCCCGCGAATCCGCTGCGCAGCCCATTCAGCCGCAATCTCAGAGCACGGCATCCCCCAAACCTTCTCTGTATAGGTCTTGAAAAATCGCTGGTATAGCCGAACCCCGAATCGGTTGATCAGCCACGATTCGAGGTCTTTTTCCTCGGCAATCGGCATGCACGCCGCCTTCACATAACTCAGCATGCTCAAAAATGATTCCCAGATTCCCAGCTTCAGAACTGTCTCAAGCGGCTCCAGCGGATAGCTGTAATATTGGCCATGATAAAAAACTCTTGATAATCGCGGCCGCAACAAAAGGTCGTCCCCGAGGATCTCCCGCCACATCCTCTCGACTACCGCTACTTTGGTAAAAAAACGATGTCCCCCGATATCGAACAGAAAGCCTTTATAGCTCTCCGTACGTGACAAGCCCCCAGCCTGAAACCCCTGTTCCAGCACTGTCGCCGAGCAACCGTGTCTATGAAATTCATAGGCTGCCGACAAGCCTGCCGGGCCCGCACCAATGACCAGAGTCCGGGGTGCTTCAACTTCTTGCAACTGCAACTAGAATCCCTCAATTCTTAGTCTGATGAACAGAGAACAACATTCCGGGCGACTCCAAAAGGGGTCTGTTTGGGAACTTTCGATTCTGTTCAAGATCTTTAACATGTTACCTGCTTTTTGCCTCCAGCGCTCCATCAGTGTTGAACCCAACTCCTCGCCCTGAGTTATCCTGCAATCAATTTGTTTCCAGTATTAATTTTGGGTGCAGGCTACACCGGCTCCCGCGTTGCTCGCATCCTTTCAGCCCAAGGACGCGAAGTATTTACTCTACGCAGCGCCGATATTGACTTCACCGATCCCGGCTCCACCTCACAACTCCTCCCCCGGGTTGCGGCAAACTGCCTCGTTCTCCACTCGATCCCCTCTCTCCCCAATAACTCCGACGCTCGTATTCTCGACGCACTCGGCAAAGCAAGCCGCCTCGTCTACCTCTCCACCACCGGTGTCTACGGCGCAGTCGAACAGGTCGACGAACACACCCCCATCGCCCCCCGTAATCCGCGTGAACAAGCACGCGCTGACACAGAAGCCGCCGTCGCCGCTGGCCCTTGGCAAGCTCTGATCCTGCGCCCTGCCGCCATCTACGGCCCAGATCGCGGCGTCCATGTTTCGATGGCCCAAGGCACCTACACGTTAAACGGCGATGGCAGCAACTTTATCAGTCGCATCCACGTCGACGACCTCGCCAGCCTCGCCGCCGCCGCCCTCCTCTCTGATCTCACCGGTGCCTATCCGGTCGCCGACGAATACCCCTGTACCTCACGTGAAATTGCCGATTATTGCTCTCGGCGTTTCCACCTCCCGCCACCGGTCAGCGCCCCCCAATCCGAAGTCCCAGTTTCCCGCCGCAACAACCGCCGCGTCGATGGTCGCGCCATCTTCAGACTTCTCGGTATCCCGCTCCTCTACCCGTCTTACAGAGAGGGCCTCGAAACAATTTAGGATTCATGGATAATCGTTACGATGAGGCCCCTCTAGCTTGGCAAGAATGAAAGACGTCGCCGTGCGCAGCGGCGTCTCCGAATCTACCGTTTCCCACGTTCTGAACAACACCAAGTTCGTCTCGCCCGGAGTTCGCGAGCGCGTCCTCGCCGCCATGAGTGAGCTGAAATTCCACGGCAACGCCCATGCCCGACGCCTTGCTCGTGGCCACAGTGACTTTCTCGGCCTCATCATCTCTGATATCGAAAACCCCTTCCTCCCCGGCCTCGTCAAAGCCTTCGACCTCGCCGCCTTCGAAAGCGGCTTCGACGTCCTCCTCTCCACCACCAACTACGACAACGTCCGCACCGAGCGCTCCTTCCGCAAGATGATCGAAAACAAGACTCCCGGTGTCGCTGTCATGACGTCCCGCATCGATCCTGCCCTCGGCGAAACCCTCGAAGCTAGTGGCATCGCCAGCGTCTTTCTCGACTGCGGCAGCACTGGCCCTCTTCGCAGCAATATCCGTCTCGACTACGCCAAAGGCACCCACGAGGCCGTCAACTTCCTTTACAGTCTCGGCCACCGCCAATTCGCCTTCATCGCCGGCCCCCAGAATCGCCCCTCCCATGCTGCTTACCGCGATGCCCTGATCGAGGCGCTCCACCTGCTCGATCTCAAACCACGGCTCCTCGATGGTGACAACGACATGGCCAGCGGCGAAAGCGCCGTTCAGCGCCTCATGACCGAACGCCCCTTACCCACCGCAATCGTATGTAGCAACGATCTCACTGCCATTGGTGCCATCAAGGCCCTACTCGAGGCTGGCATCGGTGTCCCTCAGGACATCTCGGTTGTTGGCGCTGACGACATCCCCTTCGCCGCCATGTGCCACCCACCTCTCACTACAGTCCAAATTCCACGTGAGCGCCTCGGTATCCTCGCTTGCGGCATCCTCCAGCAAATGCTCAAAGACAAACTCCCCGGCACCGAGTCTGTACTCGATACTACTCTGATCGTTCGCCAGTCAACCGGACCGGTGCGCCCCGCTTGATCAACCAAAGATAGTAAAGCCCACCAGCGGCCAACCAACCTGCGCCTATCAGCTTCGCCGGCGTTCGCAAGCTCCACCAGATGTACAGGCAAACCACAAAGCCCACCAGCGGCGGCACCAGATTCACCAAAATACTCTTGAGCCCCCGGTCTTCCGCCCGCAGATAAAACCGCGTAAGCGCCGAAAGATTAACGCCCATAAATGCCACAAAGGCCCCAAAGTTAAGCAACTCCGCACCGCTCTGATAGCTCATCGTCAACGCCCCCAGGGCGATCACCGAGCCTGTCAGATAGAGGTTGTATTTCGGCGTATTTTGCACCGGGTCGAGATAACCGAAGAACCTGCGTGGCAACACCCCGTCACGGCCCATCGCATAGAGCAACCTCACCGAACCAAGCTGCGCCCCAAGGCTCGATCCCATCGTCGCCACAAGCAACGTGAAGTTCATCACATGAAACATCCACGGGCCCCCGGCCCGTCCAGCCGCCGAAACAAAGGCCGTGTCCTGATCCGGAAAGCTCTTGAAATCCGGCCAGATCATCTGCCCAGCGTACACCTCAAGACAACCCAGCACGCCGGTAATCAAACAAAGCAAAACCGTTGCCAGCGGAATATTGCGGCGTGGGTTTTCTACCTCTTCGGCCATCGTGCTGATGCTGTCAAAGCCCATATAGGTGAGCACCGCAATGGACGTGCCCGTGCTTACCAGCGCCCACGAAAACGTCGCCGGGTCATAGAACGGCTGCGTCGAAAATAGCCCGGCCAAGCCGGCCTCCCGCATCAAATACCCAGCGGCGCAAATGAAGAACGCAACAAGCACCACTGTCATCCCCATCGTTAGCCAAAGGTTCAATCGGGTCGACGTCTTCAGCCCCCGCAAGTTCAGCCACGTGAAGAACACCGCAAAAAAGATCACCCACACAGGGAAGGGAACCGGTGCCAGATTCATCGCCGCCTTCGCACACCAAATAGTGCCGATCACCGGGTTCAATAGATAGTCGAGACCAATGCTCCAGCCTGTCAAGAAGCCGAGATGTGGATTCAGTTCGCGGCTCACATATGCGTAAGCCGAGCCTGCATTCGGATAAGCGTTCGACATCCGCCCATAGCTGATTGCCGTCAGCACCATGGCAAACATACCGATCAGAATCGCCGTTGCAACATGCCCCTGCGCCACCGTCGCCACTACGCCAAACGAACCCAAAGGCGCCGTTGGCTGGATCACAATGATGCCGTAGAGCAATAGATCGCGAAGTGTCAGTACTCGCTTTAGTCCCGGCTTCATTTCGCAGGCTCAAGCCGTAGCGTCTGCACCTGGTGCTGTTTCGCCTTTACGCTCAACCTGCCACTGGCTGGCGCAAGCTTGCTCAAATCACGCTCGGTATGAGTAGTGGTCCAACCCTTGGCTATGCCTGCCTTCAAGCCCACCGTGTAATCCTCTGCCACACCAGACAAATTCCAGAAACGCGCAATCAAACCCTTCTCCTGCCCATCCTCGGCCTGCTTCAAACTCCATAGCAGCACCTTCGGGTTCGACACACTCAGCATCGAATCACTGTTGGCCGGAAAAGCAGTGCCACTGCGTAGCCAACCAGTAACGGGCGGGTTCTGATGCTCAAGAGAAAACCGCATCGACTCCACCGCTTCAAACTTCTCATGCGACGTAAGGGCAAACCGCTGCAGGAAGTGCTTGTCGCCGCCCTGCTTTGCTACTCCCGCTCGTGGCGCATCAATCTGCCCTCCAGCCAGCACTTGAATACTCGGTGTCGTCGTATCGAGGAATGCCTTGGTCCCCATCATCTGGCTATCTCCCAACTTCATAAAAGCGAGATCCCAATTCGATAACGTCACCCCATGTCCATCAGGAGCATTCACCGCCGCAAAGTGATTCAGCGTCAAATAGTCAAGACGCGACATCGTTGGCGAATAGTGACCCCCATCGGCCAACAACTTCGCTCGAATCACCGCACCCACTTCCTCATGCCAGATATCGGGTGACGGGATATTGAAGGCAAATCCCCAATGATGCGTGCTGTCGAAATTCTCGGTAATATCATTGCGAATTTCTACGCGCTTCGAATCCCGGTAAAGCGTGATGCGGCTCTCATGCATCAGGGGGCTCTCCCCGCGCGCACGCAATGTCACCGATACTGGCCCGGAATTCAATACTTCCAACTGCCCCGGATCCATTCCCAGATCATTCATCGTCGAGCGCCCATTCTCAAGCTTCCCGCTCAAATCGCGATTGCCATGTGCCTTGTCGATCCATCCCGAGATAGCCCCGCGATCCTCCACCTGTACCTTGTACACCGAATTCTCCAGGTACTTCCCACGTGCGGCCTCACTCACCGTGGCCGCATCGGCAAACTTCTTGCCCGCCCCATTGCGCAGCTCATAAACTTTATAGCCCACCGGAGGCAGGTCCCGTGCCTGAATCCTCACAAATGGCGTCAGCCGCAAATCCTTCTCGCCAGGCAACGCTACGATCTGCGAAGGCACTTCCTCGCCCGTCGACAAGTCCACCACATGCACCTGCCCCTTCCCATCAAAGGCCACATCCGCCGCATCCGTCCGCTTCCACCCCAGAGGGTTGAACACATAGAATCGACGATTCGCCGACCCCTGGGCCTCAATCATCCCGCCCAGTGCATAAGCCGCATCGGCCTCAAGCGAATTTACATAACCCTCAAAGCTGGATGTCAAACGGCGCCCCCACTGGTTGCGATCCTCTCGCGTCACATCGGGCGAGTCCGCTGTCCAGTTATGCTCCCAATACAATCCCAAATCCATCCATGCCCGCTCTGCCGCCTCCCGGCGCGACTTCATAAACTCAGGGAATTTCTGCGATACATATGCCACTAATGCCTCTGCCCCACGCAGCTTCTCCACCGCCCGGCGCATTCGCGAAGACACCTCGGTTAGCGAAGCGGTATAGAGGTCCCACTCATTACCAAAGCTCGCGTTGTACTCGGGCAATGTCTTCCCGTGCTGCTTCTCAAACTCCTCAAAGAAGTCCACCATATTCGACACAATCACCTTGCGATCGGCATTTGTATTCTTTTTCGCTGCCACAATAAATTCATCCGACGTCGTCTTCAGGTCATCCCAACCCTTGCCAAAAATCCCCACCTCCGCGTAAGGATAAATCGCAGTAAAGCGAGGGTCGCTTGTCACAAACTCGATCTCGCGATCCGGTGTCCGCCCTTCGGCATAACCACCCATCGCCTGATTGCCCGAGCCCGCGATGTTCATGCTATTCCACTTCATCAGGATCTTGCTGTCATCCAAACCCTTCCACCAATAGATCTCGTGCGGTCTCCGTCCCGCCTTGTCCAGCTTGGTAAGACACCCACAAATCCCCTTCCACGAATACTTCGCCCCACTCCCCGCCCAAAGCGCTCCCAGCCCAAACGGCAGCGTCTGGTTCTCCATCGCAATCGCCAGCGGAATCTCAATCTTGTGCTTACGCTCCAGCGCCCCGGCATAATACATCCCCCGCAATGTCGCCTCCATCGGTGTCCCGCCAAAGGTGGGATCAATCGCATTCAGCGGCAAGCTGATATGCCCGCTCCGGATCGCTGCAATCAGCCGGGCAAAGTGCTCCGGGCTCTTGTTCCGCTCATACAGCCAAACCCAAAAGCTCCCCCCGATATGAAACCGGCTCTGAAACTCCGGCGCATTGCCCTTCGTTTTCCCGGCGAGATCCACATAGTAGTCGATCATGTCCAGAAAGGCCTGCCGGTAAGTCTCTTCATCGGCCGTCCACACGTAGTCGGTATGGTCATCCATCGCCAGATAGATCTTCTTCTGTCCCAACAAGAAAAGCGAACAAAGAATTAGCAATGCCAATGAGCGCAACATATTTAGGTTGAAGAATAATGGATCTAATTCCTCCAGTCAAGCGCTTGCCTGATTCTTCTGTCTAACCTAAACTGATTCTGGTGGACCTATTCACAGATACTTACGGTGCCGTCGACATTGGAGGCACCAAAATCGCCGTTGGCCTCGTCACCGCAACCGGCCAACTTCTAGAACGCGAAGAATTTCCCACCAACCCTGAGGCTGGTCCCCTCGACGCAATCAACCGGATCACATCCATTCTCAAGACGACGGGCGCAAAAATAGGAGCCATCGGCATCGGTTGCACAGGCCCAGTGGACCCGCTCTCGGGCACTATCGGCGACGTCGCCCTCCTCCCCGGCTGGCAAGGCTTCCCCTTGACGAGCGCTCTTCAAGAAGCCTTTAATCTTCCGGTAGCCCTGGAAAACGATTGCGACGCCGCAGCGCTGGCCGAGGCTACGTGGGGTAGCGGCAATGATCTTAGCCGCTTCCTCTTCGTTTCCCTCAGTACCGGCATCGGCGCAGGCCTTATACTCGACGGGAAAATTTATCGCGGGGCAAACGGCACCCACCCTGAGCCAGGCCACATGACGATTGACCCTACCGGTCCCAATTGCTACTGCGGTGCGCAAGGCTGTTGGGAAACACTCGCCAGCGGCACGGCTCTTGCCAAATGGCACAACCAACAAACAGAGGGAAGCCACCAACTCAGCGCCCACCAGATCTTCGCACTGGCCCGCACTGGCGACCCTGTGGCACTCCAGACCCTGTATCGTTTCACCCACTACCTCGGCATAGGCCTCGCCAACCTCACAACGCTCTACGCGCCAAATCGAATTGCCCTTGGCGGCGGCTTGATGGCGAGTCAGGATCTCTTTCTCGCCAAAGCCCAAACCCAGGCGTTCGCGCGCACCGGCCTTATTCCTGCAAATACGGTCACAATCGTTTCGGCCGCCTTTGGGTCCAACGCTGGCTTGCTCGGTGCGGGAGCCGTCGCCCAACTCCATGTTGAATTAGGAAAACTCTACTGATGCCAACCATCCCCAGCGTGATAGAAGGTGCCTACCTTCGAGACATTCTCGAACAACCGGCAGCGATGCGGCGCACCGCTCAGGCTCTGGCTGCCGCCCCCTTTCTCACCGCAGACGTCCTTTCTCTTTGCTCAAAACACGAGATCGAACGCATTGTCCTTACAGGCATGGGAAGTTCTTTTCACGCCCTTCACCCGCTCCACATTCGCCTCACACTCGCAGGCCATTTTTCTACGATGGTCGAGACTTCAGAAGCCATCCACTACCTGCCAGACTTGTTCAGCAAGAACACTCTCACCGTCGCTGTCTCGCAGTCGGGCGAAAGCGCCGAGATCGTCCGCCTCTTGTGCGATGACTATCTCAAAGGCCCTGTAATCGGTATCACCAATACACCCAACTCTACTCTTGCCAAGTCGTCCAGCCTGACCCTGCTCACCGAAGCCGGCCCCGAGTCCACCGTCTCTTGCAAGACCTATCTTGCCAGCCTAGAGGCGCTCCACTGGCTAGGCGCGATCTTTCTCAACGAGAAACTCACTCTCACCCAAAAGCACCTTGATGGCGCTGCAACCGCAGTTGAGACCTATCTCGGCCAATTGAAGGCCCACACGGCCTCTCTACACAATGCGCTTGAAGGCATTGAGCAGATCTTCATCACCGGCCGCGGCTACAGTCTCGCCACCGCTGGTACAGGCGGTCTCATCATGAAGGAAAGCACCCGCTCCTCATCGGAAGGAATGAGTTCAGCCGCATTCCGTCACGGCCCGCTGGAGATGCTTTCCAAAAGAGTCCTCGCCTGCATCTGCCAGGGTGATCCCAAGACTGCAAGCCTCAACCAGCGTCTCCTTACCGAGGCCAGCAACGCGCAAGCGAGAGCATTCCTGATCGGCCCTTGCAGTGATCACCCTGCATTCCAGATTCCCGACACCCCGGCCCCCCTGCTGCCAATTCTCGAGATTCTCCCAGTCCAGATGCTCTCCCTGGCCTTGGCCGCAAGGTTGGGCTTTGAAGCTGGCAACTTCGCCCTCGCATCCAAGATCACCGCTACCGAATAATCGACCCTGTTTTCTCCGCTCCCAGCAATTCCCGATTCCTTAACGAGGCAGAGAAACTCCAACCCGCCACCAACCCATTCGGCTCATACCAGGTCTTCAGCTCCGTCCAATCAAACACGCCGCAATAGTCGAAAGTCACAAGATACTGTCGCTCAACTGCCTGCCACAATCGCATCTCGTCCGCGACGCGCCCATCAAAACACGGCAAGATCGACTCACCGTCCATTCATTTTGGCGCAGTCGTTAAGGCCAGCACTATCTTTGGCTTCAGGTTGCCCAATCGTTCGCGATAGCTGACTGCCGGAACCCCTCTCGCGTCTGCTTCACCCAATTGCTCAAGCATCACCTCCAGACTTTGCTCGCGGGCCTCTTCAATTAATCGTTCCAGCCCACGTGTTAGCGCCAAGTCACCAAGACCCCGCTTCAAAGGCAAAGAGCCAGGATAGCGATTCCTACGGCAACTCCCACCTCGCCGTCAGCACCGCCGACCTTCCGCCCACACTCACCCCAGGGCTCACCTGCGGCATCAACCACCCATGCTTCGGCTTCTCCATCTCGTCATATTTACTCGAAACAAACTTGCCAATCAGGTAACCAAAGCCCGCCCCTACCAACACATCCGAAACATGATGCCGCTCTGCCGCCACTCGCGCCGCACCCACCATTCCAGCCATCCCATAAGCCAGCCAAGGAACATACTTCTTGTCCCGGTACTGATGACTGATCGTCGCAGCAACTGCCCAGGAACCCATAGAATGCCCTGATACAAAACTATTATCCCCTTTCTTTACCTGATCAAAGCCTGAGAAGAAATGACCTCTTCCTGACCCCTCGAACGGCCTCTCTCGAGTCGTAGCCAATTTCAGTACATAAGTCACCACAAACGAGTGAACCGCCGCCTCACTACTGGCCAGCCCCGCCCGTCTTAACTTCATATCCTTCCCCGTCGCCCCAACTGCAAACATACCTCCGCTAATCGCCAGCAACCCATAAGAGCCGCCGACTCGCGAAAACCTCCGGCCAAAGTCTAGTTGCCCGGTCGAATTTGGCAACCCCTTCGCTATCTTCGTATCTATAGCAATCAGTCCCGCCGTCCCCGCCCCAGCCAGCAACAACCAACCAAACTGCTTCTTCTCCAGTCGCAAGGGCGAAGTCCAGATCACTTTCTCTCTGGCAAAGAAACCCTTTGCCGTTTCCCTCGCCGTCTGAGCGGAGATCTGCTGCCCCATCGAACTCAGCAACAAAATGATGAAAAAATACTTCACATCCCCACCCTATCTGTTCCCGAATAAATAAAAGATAAATTAAACATGAAACCAAGATACTGCTTACGTTGTCTCCGATGGCCCGATTGCCTGCCTATCTGAACGCCCTCATAATCTCATGCCCTTCCGACGCCCTCACTTTCTTGTTGGGCGACAAGGCCCTCTTCTTCGTTCCCAAGCGCAACACTCTGGGCCCCAAGCGCAACGTTGGTCTCCCCGGCGAGACTATCGAGCTCAAAGAAAAAATCCTCCGCATCAAAGGCGAGCAGATCGACCAAGTCCCGCTCGACCGCAACCCTCGACCGCGAATCCCACGGCAATTGGATCACCTATACCCCTAACCTCTCCAATCAACGTAACGCTGCCGCAATCCGGGATCATTTCCTCCTCGGCGACCACCGCGACAACAGCAACGACTCCCGCCCTTTCGGCACACTCCCTTGCGTCCTATCCACGGCAGGGTAGTCGCGCTTCTCTATACGCAACGCCCACCAAACCTGTACCCCAAGTTCTAACTCTCATTCCGGGCTAACCCTGCCAGCGTCAGCCTCCCTAACAACACACACCCAAACGTAAACACCAGCGGCACCGTGTAACTCCCGTACGCACCCCACATCAAAGACACGAGATAAGGGAACCACGTCTGCCCCACCGTATTCACGGGCATTGCCCACCCCATCACCCGTCCCACTCCACGAGCCCCAAACTGATCCGCCGCCAGCAACGGCACCATCAACGAGTCCGCACTCATCCCTAAGCCAAACACCACTGCAAACATATAGGGCATCCCCTCTCTACCCACCACAAACAACAACGGCATCGCCCCTGCCATCAACAAAAACGCCACGCCGATCACATGCCGCTTCGGGTACCGGTCTGCCGTCCAGGCAAACGCAAATCGTCCGCAAGAACCCACCGTCAGCATCAACATCAGCATCCATCCAAACACTGCATCAAGCCGCGCTTGCTCCACATACCCCGCCTCTTTCAAAATCAACTTCAAGTGCTGACTCACCCCTGCCACCCCACTAATCGCCAGCGTGCTCCCCACGATCAGCAACAAAAAGGATCGACTCCCCAACAACGCATCTCCACTCTCCACCACGACGCGTTCCGCCACAGGCACACTCGGCAATCCAAACCACGCCACCGGCGATGCCAGCATCGTCAGCAAACCGATCCCAATCAGCGCACCACGAAACCCAAACTCAGCCGTCAACGGTCGAGCCACCAGCGCGACCGACATTGCACCAAACAAACTGATCCCAAAGTAAGCGACTGCCAGCGCCGTCCCGCGATTCTGCGTAAACACCTGCGTCAGTAAGATCTGATGCGTCAGCGGCCCGGCAAAAATCCACCCTGCCATATACACAGTCCACAACCCGTAATAAGCCCACAAGCTGCCACCCATCAACCCAAATCCAGCTAGCCCCATCCCACAAACAAGAGCCCCGCCAACAATACAAGCACGCGGCGGCACCTTCTTCACAACCAGCGGACCCAGCACCAGCGTCACCAGCGTCCCAATCGGTAACCCAAGCAGCGCCTCCGGTCGGCCCCACCCAAACGATTGCTCAAAGTAATCGTAAAAGAAAGGCATCCCAAAGTAAGGAATCCCCACCACCAGCCCCAGAATCAACCCGGAACAAATCGCTGCGCCCCACATCCTGATATCCCCACTCACCCTTCTATTCTCAGGCCACTCCACCAACAACGTCCACACCTGATGGTGATACGATTCTGGCGTGATCACCGCTACCCTTGCACTTCTCGCCACCCTCGCCGTCGACCTCGAAATCAAAGACCCCAAAGCCGCCGCCAAACTCTTCCCCAAAGACGCAAAAGTCGAACGCCTCGCCACCGGCATGCAGTTCATCGAAGGCCCTATCTGGGTTGCTAAAGAGAACCGCCTTATCTTCAGCGACATCCCCGCCAGCGAACTCAAACAGTGGACGCGCGCCAAAGGCGTCGAGCCCTTCCGCAAACCCACCAACAATACCAACGGCAACACTCTTGATCGTCAGGGCAATCTCCTCAGTGCCGAGCACACCGCCCACCGTATCTCCCGCACTCTCCCCAGCGGCACCATCGAAACGGTTGTCGAACAATACGAAGGCAAAGACCTCAACTCCCCCAACGACGTTGTCGTAAGAAAAGACAATTCCATCTGGTTCACCGATCCCGATTACGGGCTTGGAACACGTAAGAAAGTGCAGGCCGGTAACTACGTCTATCGCTACGACCCTGATACCAAACAACTCACCCCGGTAGCCAAAGACTTCGACAAGCCAAACGGCCTTTGCTTCTCTAAAGACGAAAAGAAACTCTACATCGCAGATTCAGGCACCCCCCGCCACATCCGCGTCTTCACCGTCTCAGCCGACGGCAAGTCCCTCTCCGGCGGCGACGTCTTCGCCAAGATCGACAAGGGCGGCCCCGACGGCATCCGTTGCGACAAAGCCGGCAACGTCTGGTCCAGCACTGGCGACGGCGCTCAGGTCTTTGCCAAAGACGGCCACCTTATCGCCAAAATCCTTCTTCCTGAAGCCGGGGCCAACGTAGAACTTGGTAACGGCATGCTCTTCATCACTGCCCGCACATCACTCTACGCCATCCCGGTCCGCTAGCCTTCTCCAGAAACTGTTTGAACATCAGTCATCCCTGATACCCCACTCACTCTGCCTAAAGCCAGGACGAAAAATCGATTTCGACCTATAGGTGTACCTGCTGGACAAGCGAGCCTTCGGGCTAATCTCGATCACATAAATCTAGAGCCGGGCAAATTCATGCGGGTCCCCACCCTTCGCCGTAATCGTGAGTGTTCCACCGGCCCCGCTTCTAATCTGGCGCGCAGGCAGCGATGGTAAAGTTATCGTCCACGTTCCGGCTCCGCCCTGATACCGTCCCAATTCGGTCTTCAAAAAGAGCACCATTAACGCCCGGTTCCCAGCCTCAAACTTCATGGAAACCGGAATTTTCTTTCCCGCCATGAGCCGGCTCCCCGCCCACTCACCTAAAAGTGGATTCGCCGCATCCACCACCTCACCCTTGCGCGAAAAATCTTCGATCACATCCTGGCCAAAGTTGAATTGCAGCCGCCCATCCGGATGCCACCCAATCCCTACCCTCTGCCCCCCAAGCGTCAACACCTGCCCATCCAACCCATACTCGGATTCAACAATAGCTGCCGAACTGTAAGCAACGCTTCCGTTGGCCCGAAAATCATAAACTGCCCCAATACCACCCTTGGTCGTAGTAACAGACCGCCACCGGCCCACAATAGGCGCTTCCCCACGCAATAAAGCCGGCGCAGCCAGTAGCAGCAGTCTTCGTCTGTTCATGCCCGCAAATCGGTCTTTTCAGCATGAAACTTTACGAGCCTGCCCACCTACGACAGCAGCAGTTCCAGATCCTCACGCTTCAGATTCCGTATCAGCGCGTTATCCTCACCGACAATCGCCGCAGCCAGATCCTTCTTCGTCTTCTGCAATTCCAGCACCTTTTCTTCCACCGTGTCGCGAGCAATCAACCGGTAAGCAAACACTGCCTTCTTCTGCCCAATCCGGTGCGCCCTGTCTACCGCCTGCGCCTCTACCGCCGGGTTCCACCACGGGTCCAGCAGAAACACATACTCCGCCTCAGTCAGATTCAACCCCAATCCACCAGCCTTCAAACTGATCAAAAACAACTTACAGCCCGCATCTGTCTGAAACCGCTCTACGCAAGCCTGCCGGTCCCGCGTCTTGCCGTCCAGATACTCATACACCACACCAGCCCTGTCGAGGCGTTCCCGCAAGATCTTGAGCATACTTGTGAACTGCGAAAACACCAACGCCTTGTGCCCCGTCTCCAGCACCTCTCGCAATTGCTCCAGTAGCGCATCCAGCTTGGCACTCGGCTCCCCGCTACGCTTCACATCAATCAGCCCCGGATGACACGCCGCCTGCCGCAGCCTCAGCAGCGCCTCCAACACCATAATCTTCGCCTTCCCCATGCCCTCAGTTTCGATCCGCTTCAGCAACGCCCCCCGGTAATGCTCCCGCAGTTCGTTATACAGTTTGCGCTGCTCCGGCTCAAGCTCACAATAAATCGTCTGCTCGGTCTTTGCCGGCAACTCCTTGACCACCTGATCCTTGGTACGCCGCAAAATAAAAGGCCGCAACGCCTGTGCCAGCAGCTTCCGGGACTCCTCATCAATCCCCTTGCCAGCACTGCTGGTCATCTGAAACACACTAGCCGCCCCCAGCATCCCCGGGTTCAAGAACTCAAACAAACTCCACAACTCCCCTAGATGATTCTCGACAGGAGTGCCACTCAGCGCCAGCCGGTGCTTACTCCGCAACAGCCTCACCGCCTTGGCCGATTCCGTACTCGCATTTTTCACCGCCTGTGCCTCGTCCAGCACCACATAATCAAACTCGACATCCTTGAGCCGCAGAGCATCCCGCCGCAACGTCCCATAAGTAGTAAGAACCAGATCGTAAACCGAAAAATCAACCAAGCCACGGTTCAGCCCTGTATAGTCATAAACCCGCATCTTCGGAGTAAACCGCGCTGCCTCCTCTTTCCAGTTAAAGATCAGCGACCGTGGCACCACCACCAGCGTCGGCCCGTGTTTCCCTCGCCGCGCCTCCAGCATTGCCAGCACCTGAGCCGTCTTACCCACGCCCATGTCGTCCGCCAGGCAACCCCCAAACGAGAAGCGCCGCAAGAACTCCATCCACCCCAGTCCCTCCCGTTGATAATCCCGCAACTTCCCGACAAACCCCTTGGGCTGCGCCACCGCCCCCACCCCCTTGAACCCACGCAACTCATCCCGCATCCGCTCAAACTGCGCATCAAACTTGGCCTCGGGCTGCGAAGCCAGCAACGCATCGAGCAACCCCGCCTGGCTCCGTTGAAACCGTACATGCCCCTCAACAGCCGTCCCCATCCCGGCCAGCACTCCGATCTTTTGCATCCACTCCTCAGGCAAGATCCCGTAAGTCCCATCGTCGAGCCTCACCATCTTCTCGCCCCGCCGCATCGCCTCAAGCAGCGCCGGCAACTGCGCCGACGTCTCGCCGTACTCAACCTCCCCATGCAATTCAAACCAGTCCACCCCACTGGACACATTCATCTTGAACTCACCGGGCTTGCGGAAGATCTTCCCCTCAGCCTCAAGCTGCCAGCCGGCTTGCACCAACCTCCGCACCACAGCAGGCAGCTTCGCCGCAGCCAGCACCCACCCTGTCTCCGGCCGGTAAAAAGTCCCTTTCAGTTGCTTCACTCCCAACTCGGCCAACAAATCGACAGCCGCCTTCTCCGCAACCGGATCCCGGCGAATAAAGCGCCGCGTTGTCGAATCGAGCACCCCAGCCGATTTCTCAAGCGCCCCAACCAATTGGCCTTCATAGGCAAAACTCAAGTCCGCCGCAAGCTTGCCTTTCTCCCCGCGCCTCTCCGCTGCCCGAATCTTGAGACAAGGTTGAGGTTTCAAGCAGACTTCCATCAGCTCCAATTCCTCTGGAACAATCACGCGTGGCAGATCCGGCGTACAAAGTAATGCTGCGACTAACTCATCGACTTCTTCTGCCGGTGCCTCAATAGTGCCGTTTTGTCGCAACCTCTCCAGAAACTCGAAATTGGTATTGGCAGCCAGGGCCGACACGCTACTCTTGGTGAACCAGAATCCACCGCGAGTTACCAGAGCAGGCTCTGCGGCATCAATCCTTCGCTCCCCACGCCGCAGCACTCCACCAACCTGCCAGCTTTTATTCGCGCCCTTATTCAATTCCAGTTCGAATTGCCAATCCCCATCCCCATCCCATCGCAAAACAGACAACTGCTCCACACTGTTCCGGTCCCGAAGAAAGCAACGCCCGCTCCGCACCATCACAGGAATCAAAGCAGCGGCCAGGGGATGCGAAATTGTACTTGAGGCCGCAATCGGCCCGTAGTAAGCGGCTCCAAGTCCACCGTAAAAGCTACTTCCACCGCCAATGGCAGAAAGTATCTCGCGATCTTCGGCTAGAGGCAGCGTAACGATTTGATGGCGCTCCAACTTCAACTCAGTCATCCGGTTGAACTCGCCATTCATCTTGAGATCACGATAGAAAACAGTCACCACTGCTTGTCCAACGGCAATGCTCTGGGCAAGGTCAATGACATAAAAAACATGCCGCTTCGCTGGCCACTCCCTTTGAGTCGAGTCGCTGCTAAATGTGATCCGGTTTAACTGAGTCTTCCAGGGCTGCATTCTGGGCGGAGCAACTGGTTGAGCAAAGTCTTCAAAGCTGAAATCTTCTTGAATCGATTTCCGGGTTGCTTCGACGCTGGAAAGGTAACCCTTCTGGTCGGCCGCCAGAACAGTGGCCCACAAATGCTTGCACGGCCCCTCAGAATTATAATAAGCGCACTCACAAAAGAACATGAGGTCTCCCTCATCCCACTCGATTGTGACCTCATAGGATTTGGATCCCCGCACCACTGCTTCCACGGCAGTGCTTGAGCCATTCAAAATGCGGACGCGCTGCACCTGAAAATAGTGAAGTCCGCGACTCCGGATAACTCCGTCAAATAGCCGCGAAAGTTTCGAAATGAGCTTAACCTGTGAGGCCATGGATAAAATCTTACCCTCAACTCCCGGGGCAAGTGAGGATAGCGCCGCTGATTATGGCGTTCAATCCAAAGATCCTGGCGGCCTATCTAGGTGCCCCAAAATCTATCTCCGACAGACGGTTAAAGCAATCCACGTCCCCACGGACCCCATATCGCCAGCGTCAGCGCCTTCTCGCCTACTTCCGATCCAATGGGAACCAGCAGCGGGCTCTTGTATGGCTGCGTCGTTCGCGTCGAGGCTCGCCCATAAATATTAACGAACAGCGTCTCTCCGTCCGGACTGAAACACGCGCCGGCGAACTCGGTAGAGTTGAAAATATTCTTGGCAAAATAGAACAACTCGCCCGCCGTGTTCAACCCCAGCAAATGCTGTGCCGCACCGCCGTCCTCGCAAATCACCAACCCCCCGCGCGGGGATGCGCAAATGTTATCGGGGAAATCCATCAGGTGCAGTTGCGGCGTCTCAAACAGAAGCGTCAGCGTCTCCGCTCCGGGCTCATACACCCAGATCTGCCCCAAGCCCTCATTGCCGCCGTTGGTCGAAGTAAAGTAGAGCTTCTTCTCGAAATACCAAAGGCCTTCCAGGCGCCGGAAAATGGCGCCGCCAGCGTCCAATCCCTGCTTGAATACGGAACCCATTGTCACGCCGCCCACAACCACCGTATGGGGTATGGGGTCGGGATTCGGCACAGGCACCCAACTCACGGCGAGCTTTACCCCAACCTTCTGGTCCAACGCTGTTTCATAACCGCCAGCGCTGGTCACCTTCATCATTTCCAGGCGCCCGGGCGTATTGGCCAACTCACCCGTCCGCGTAATGCGCTGTTGCGGAATAAACCGGTAGAAGCCGGAGACGTCGGCGAAGTCCTCGGTTTCGTATATGATTCCCGTCTCCGGGTCCACCGCCGCAGCCTCATGCGCGAACCGCCCCAACTGTCTAATAGGGATCGGCGGCGCAGGCACGCCGGGTACCGTATTCACCGGCACTTCGAACACATAACCGTGGTTTTTCTCCGCCCCGGTTGCCGTCGCTTCGTCGATGCCTTCCTCACAGGACAGCCAACTCCCCCAAGGCGTGGTGCCGCCCGCGCAATTGCGAAACGTCCCCGTCAGGCTCCAAAACTCGCGAACCTTCCGCCGCGTCCGCGGGTCCACTTCGATCGAGGTATTCCCCCCCAGCGCGTAGGCATCATAGGCCGCGCCGCGCGGTCCGAAATTCGTGTTCAACAGATGGTTCACGATGCCCGCGCTGGTCGACGTACTTCCCGCCGGCCGCGGCCGTACTCTGCTGAATGCCTCCGCATCCTCATGATTGCGGATCAGCATGATATTGCCGTTCGGTAGCGGAAACGTGCCCATCCCGTCCATGGCACGCGGCACCGGGAATCCGTCCGCCATCATCTCGCCCTCATAACTGACCACCGAGTACTGGAAACCCGGCGGCAGGGATAACTCCTTGCCCGCTGGCCGCAACTCGCCATATCCCGTGCTTGTCAGTGCCGATTTCAGGCCCGACGCAACCGAGGCCGCCCGTGCCTCCATCGCGCTGAAGATCCCGGCGCCTCCCGTCAGTGCACCCGTTGAACTCGCCAATAATCCCCGCCGGCTTAACCGGCCATCGTTGCTGTTTCCCATTTTGTCCCTTCGACGCGTGATTCGTTTAGGCCAATTCGAACTGCGGCGCGTCGATCATATCCTATTTACGAATCGCTTTGTGAGAAAGATGCGATGCGATACCTGCAGAGTCTGCAAACGAGGGCATCACCAACCCTCAGGCGGTCTGGACCGACGCAAAACTGACAGGTCCGAAGCTCGATATACCGCAAGAACTTCCGAAACCCGCTCTCATCCAAATGCAGGGCCTAAATACCAAAGACCGGAGCGAGGCGTCCAGTTCACAGGACCCGCCCGGAAATACTTCGACAAAATCGCCGCCGGCAAATTCAACGTACCCACCAGGAACTCGGGAGCTTCCTTGTATTTCTTATTCAGATACCGCGAGTAGCAACCCTGCATATCCCGCATCAAGATCGAAATCGACTCCTCCGTCGACGCCTCAAACATCCAGTGCCCATAGAATCGGTGTCATAGCCGTGGAGTGCACCCCTTGAGTGAGACAGAGAAAAGAGTGACAGGTTGGTGGCCATGTTGATAGTTGAAGCGGGGGAGAGGGGGCAGTGGGTAGGTAGCGCTACCCGCATTGGTGGGGTAGAAGCTATCTGTCTTCCATTCAAGTACTTAAGTGAACTTGGGTTATTGCTCAGAGAAAAGCGGGTCATAGCGGCTATGACACCGATTCCACACCGATTCCCATGACACCGATTCCCCTGCGGTCGGGTCCGGTGAACTGGACGCCGCGGTTTGACTCTGAATGGTTGCAGGGGTCGGCGGGTTTGGCGAATTTCTTGCGGTATATCGAGCTGAATCCGGTGCGGGCGAAGCTTTGCAAGAAGCCGGAGCGCTGGGCTTGGTCAAGTGCGGCGGCGCATTTGGCGGGGACCGACGAGGACGGCCTATTGTGCCTTGATCGGTGGCGCGAGCTGTTTGGGGCGCCAGCGAAGATCGAGGAGGTTTGGCGGGAGTACTTGAACGGGCCGATCGTCGAGGAGAAGACCAATGCGCTGCGGATTCGGACTTGGTCCGGGTCGGTGCATAATCGGCCGGGGGGTTGGGTGGCGCCCGAGTCGACGATGAGCGCGGGGTCCTCGCCTGAGCCGAGGTCGGCCATCGGTCGCAATGCCTGGCACCATCGGTCTGCCATCGGTCTGTCGCAACCAGCGCTTTCACCTCCGCCTCCATCAACAGACCTACCAGTTGTACCCCGGCCTGCCGAACCAACTCGTCCACGCTCTGTCGCAGCCACC
>Ga0209591_10001015_pt1 | contig 36025 bp, 34 predicted proteins | sample MAT01_FD_187207 | JGI IMG/M metagenome (GOLD analysis project Ga0209591, IMG submission 187207) | Freshwater microbial communities from Lake Fryxell liftoff mats and glacier meltwater in Antarctica - MAT-01 (SPAdes) (version 2) | ecosystem: Environmental > Aquatic > Freshwater > Ice > Liftoff... | reverse complement strand
GTCCAACATCAACCCGCGCACATACAACTCGCCCTTGGCTCGCTGGTCCGACCGGGCCAGCCCGCCGAACATCTCACCAGCGAACGCCACCAGACGCGGCCTGACCTGCTCCATCTCATCCGGAGTCGTCGAGCGCGTTGTGCAGCCGTCGGACCTCGGGGCTGGGCGGGGTGATCTGGCGGAACAGCCCGGCCGGGCCGGTGAACGTGCCGACGTGCAGGCGCTGCAACTCGGCGCGGGCGCGGGGCCATGTCGTGGTCTGCTCGGGGGTGCCGGCCTCGGTCTCGACGGTCCGGGCGAGGAGCAGCGCGAGCCAGCAGAGCAGGACGTGGGCGCGGATGCGGTCCTCGATGCGGTGATAGACCGGGCGCAGGTCCGGGACCTGTTTCATGTCGCGCCAGCCGCGTTCGACTTCGAGTAGCTGCTTGTAGCCCAGCGCGATGTCCTCGGTCGACAGGTGCGGATCGGACGTGCGGAGCAGGTACTTCCCGTCCAGCTTCGCGTTGGCGGTGATCTTCGCGGCGTCGACGCGGAGCAGTCCGCCACCGGTGACGCGCAGGAACCGGTTGAGGCCGGGGCGGGTGGAGATCACCCCGCGTAGCTCGGCCCGCTCGGTCGGGGTGAGCCGATCCGAGCCGGCGATCATCGCTTCAGTCGCTCGAGGAGGTTCGCGCGGACTGCGGCGTCCCGGTCGGCGGCTTGGGGGTTGTGGCAGACCACGAACCGCTCAGTGTCGGAGATCTTGACTTCCTTGACCCGCAGGTTCGCGCTGAGGTCCTGGTAGCGGCCCTGGCGGGCCATGGCGGCGGTCGCCTCGGCGGATCCGGAGCGGAGCTTTCTCGCCCAGGATGTAGCCCCCACCGCCGGCGGTGAGGTGGCGCCGGTTCCGCGCGGAGGTGAAGCCGCGGTCGGCCACCCAAATGACCTTCCCCAGCGTCCAGTCCCGCAGCTCATCCTTCACCTGGCGGATCAGCGGGGAGTCGGCGGCGTTGCCCGGCCAGCACCACACCCGCACCGGGATCCCGTCCCGGGTCACCGCCATCCCGAACACGACCTTCGGCAGGTCGTCGCGGGAGTCTTTCGACTTCCCACGACTGCGGAACCCTGCCCGGCCGGTCGCGCCCGCCGGCGGCTCACCGGCCCCGCCGATACCGGCCGCGTCCCGAGCTCCCGAGGACGGTCATCGGCTCGCGCGGCGGTTCCCCCTCGGTCCGTCCGAGGTCGGTGGGCGGTGGGCGGTGGTGTGGGACACGGAGGAAGCATCGCAGGAGCGGCGGTCAGGGCGTGGCTGCATCTCCGGAGTGCGGACCGACGCGATCACCGGTCCGGACCGGGTGCGGGGGCGCGACCACCCGGTCGGCCGGGCCGGACGTGGTGGTCGGTGCGGTGTCGGCGACGGGCGTCGTCGCCGTGAGGGCACGGGCGAGCTCCAGGGCCGCGGCGAGCCGGAGCAGCGCCGCGGCGGCGGCCGTCGACGTCCACCCGGGATCGGCGGCGCGGGCACCGAGCGCCGCGGCGACGGCCTCGACCCGGGGTGCTAGCACCGTGCTGCCGAGCGCGTCGGCGTGCTCGGCCAGGTGCGCCCACGCGGCGCGGACGGTGCGGTCGGCGCGCGCGACGCCGGTGGTGAGCAGGGCGCCGGTCTCGGCCTGCAGGTCGAGGACGTGGTCGGCGACGGTGAGGTCGCGCGGACGGGAACTGGACGGCGGGGGTGACGGCACCGGTCGGGGCGCGGCGGTCGCTGTCCGCGGCGAGGTGTCGGTCCACGGCGCGACAAGCCGGCGCGCGCCGGCGGCGTCCTCGACGACGACCCCGCACGGCCGGACGACCGTCGCCGACCCCCGCGCGCTCGCCGCCCCCGCGACGAACCGGACCGTCCCGGCCGTGAGGCCGTCCAGCAGGGCCTCGGCGCCGCCAGCGGCTCGGCTGGTGTACGGGTGCACGAGCGCGATCGCACCCCCGTCCGGTGTGACCAGCGTCGCGGTGACGCTCTGGGCGGCGGGGTCGAAGCCGGCGTCCGCGACCGCGAGGACCGGGACGACGACGATGCCCGTCCCGACCGAGCGGGGCCCGAGCGGGGCCGGGAACGTCGCCGAGACGACGCCGGCGGCCTCCGCCGCGCCCTCGACGAGGACCGGTGGGCCGAGGGCACCGGTCCAGTCGAACCGCTGCGGGCCGAGCGCGGCGGGGCGTCGGCCGAGCCGGAGCCGACCGGCCGGCGTCCGCCGGCCCCCCGTCGCGACGAGCTGGCCCGCGCCGGCGGCGGCGACTGTGATGCCCTTCTGCAGCGTGGCCGCCGCCAGGTCGGCGTAGGAGGGGCAGGGGGTGCCGTCGTCGGGTGCTGGGTCGACCGACGTCCGGCCCAGGGCGACGACCCGGCGTGCAGCCGCGTCGTAGGTCAGCGCATCGACGTCGACGACGCGCCCCGCCTGCCGGACCCGCGTCCCCAGACCGATCAGCCGCCCTCCGACGACCTCGGTCTCCGCGGCCGTCGACCACCCACCGGCGAAGGCGGTCGGGACGGGGCTGTGGACGTGGCGCAGGGTGTCGGCGCGCAGGACCGCCTCCCCGGCGAGCTGGGCGAGGAACAGCGGGTCGAAGCCGGAGTCGGCGACGGCATGGCGGGCGCACAGGTCGGCGAGCTCGGCCAGGACGTCCGCGGGCCAGGTGAGCGCGGCGCCCCGGCAGGCGACGGAGGCCGCGTCGAGCGCAGCCCGGACCGCGTCGCGGCCCGACGCGGCACCGGCCTCGGCGAGCAGCGCGAGTGCCGTGTCGAGCCCGTGCAGGGCGCGGGTGTCCGGTGCGCGGCGGTGCAGCTCGACCACGGGCCCCGCGGCGCGCAGGGCTCGAACCGCCGGGACGACGTGGGCGCACGGCGGTGCGTCCCGGCAGTCGCAGCGGGCGTGGGCGAGGTCGTCGGGGACGAGGAAGCGCACGGTCGTCCCGGTCTCGTGCAGCAGCACGACCGGCGCGGCCGAGCGGACGACGGTCGCCGTCGCACCCGCCTCGACGAGCCGTTCGCCGGCGGCGCGGACGCGCGCAGGCAGGGCCGCGAGGAGGTCCCCGGACGGCCCGCTCCGGGCAGCGTCCGGCACAGCAGCGTCCGGCCGGGCAGCGTCCGGCACGGCAGCGTCCGGCACGGCAGCGTCCGGCACGGCAGCGCCGGCGTCCACCCACGCGCGGTAGGCGAGCACCGCGCGGACGACGTGGCGGCACAGGACGACCGCGGCGCACGTGCACCGCGCGCGGTCGACCGGGACGCCGGGCGCCAGGGTGGCGATCACACCGTCACGGCCGGTCGCGACGACCGTCCCGTCCCCACGCTCCTCGACCGCCACGGACGCGACCTCCTTCACCGCGCGCCGGACCGTCCCCCGGTTGGTCAGCGCCACGAGCTCGTCCTCGCCGAGCGCGACCAGGTCGCGACGCACCTCAGCGCACCTTCGCCGCGACCCACGTGGCCAGCTCGTGCGGCGTCATCGCCGCGACGTGGGCGCCCAGGCGCACGAACGCCTCGGCGGTGGCGCGGTCGTAGCCCGGCACGGCCTGCTGGTCGAGCGCCGCGAGGCCGAGCAGCGTCACGCCGCCGTCGACGATCCGCCGGACCGTCGCGAGCAGTTCGTCGACCGGACCGCCCTCGCAGAAGTCCGTGACCAGCACGATGATCGCCTTGGACGGCTGCTCCACCACCCCCTCCGCCCAGCGCAGCGCGTGGTCGATGTCGGTGCCGCCGCCCAGCTGCACCTTCATCAGGGTCTCGACGGGGTCCGCGCAGTCCGCGGTGAGGTCGACGACGTCGGTGCTGAAGACCGCGAGGTGTGGGCGCAGCAGCGAGCCGAAGGACCAGAAGATCGACGCGGTGACCGCGGCGTGGATCACCGAGTCGGCCATGGAGCCCGACTGGTCCACCAGGACCACCACCTGCCAGCGGTCGACGTGGCGCCGGACGCGGGAGCTGAACAGCGGCTCGCGGATGACGATCGCACCGCGCTCGGCGTCGTAGTGGCGCAGGTTGCGGCGGATCGTCGCCGCGGCGTCGAAGTTCGACGCGATCCGGTGCCGCGTCGGGCGCCGCCGGTCGAGTGCGCCGGTGAACGGCGAGCGGATCGGCCGGGCGAGCTCGCGCAGGAGCTGGTCGACGACCACCCGGACGATCCGCCGCGCCTCCGCGAGCAGCTCGACGTTCATCAGGTGCTTGGTGGCGAGGACGGCCTTGAGCAGGGTCGTGTTGGGGGTCGCGCGGCGCAGCACGTCGACGTCGGTGGCGATCTCCAGCAGGCCGTAGCGCTCCAGTGCGTCGAACTCCAGCCGCTCGGCGACCCGGCGCGGGAACAGCTCCTGGACCTGGTTGACCCAGTCGGGGACGGTGAGGTCGGGGTCCTCCGACGAGCCGCGGACGTTGCGCTCCGCACCGATCTCGCGGTCGTAGAGGAACCCGAGCGCCCGGTCGCGGGCGGACGCGGCACCGTCGAGGACGCCCCCGCCCAGCGCGGCGTCGGACTCCGCCCCGAGCACGAGCCGCCACCGCGCCCTCCGGGTCCGGTCGTCGGCACCGGCACCGGCACCGGCGGGGGTGGAGGCGGGCGGGCTCATCCGCGGATCCCGTAGCGCTCCAGCGCGGTGCGCAGTTCGGCCTCCATCGCCATGAACGCGACCATCGTCGCGGGCGGGACCGCCGACCGCCCCAGCTCGGCGCCCGCCAGCAGGGTGCGCGCGATCCGGTCCTTCTCGCGCGGGGTGAACGCGGAGAACGCGCGGCGCAGCGCGGGGACGGCGTCGAGGAACTGGGCGTCGGTCCAGGGCGTCAGCACGCGGTCGATCCGCTCCAGCAGGTCGGCGCGGCGGGTCACCGGCTCGCGCGCGACGCGGAACAGGCCGTGCAGGAAATCACCCAGGTCCTCGGAGGACGCGGGGGCGCCCCCGGCCAGGTCGTCGTCGTCCACCGCGTCGAGCAGCCACAGCCCGCCGAGCGCGGCGCCGCGCAGGGCCGGGACGGTGCTGCCGGCGTGCAGCCGTTCCAGCACGCCGACGACGTCGGCGCGGTCGACGCCCAGTGCCGTCCCCGTCCGCTCGTGGGCCTCCAGCACCAGCAGGATCGCCTCCACACCGGCGTCCTCGGGCGGCTCCACCCCGCCGCCGGGGTCGAGCAGCCACAGCGCGCGCAGCGCGCAGACGGTGACGAGGCCGCCGTAGGCGGCGTCGCCGGCGGTGCCGAGCACCCGGTCGTAGCGGTACAGGTGCAGGCAGCTGCGCAGCGCGCCCGCGACGGCGGCGAGGGAGGCGTCGGTCGTGACGAGCTGCGTCGTGCGGCGCAGCAGCGGGCCCGCGACGTCGCCGAGCCCGCACAGGGCCGCGTCGACGAGCGCCGACGCGGCCGCGGCCGCGTCGCGCTCCACCCGCGCGAGCCGGTCCAGCAGCATCCCCGTCGCGGCCTCGGCGACGGTCGGGCCGTAGCCGGCCGCCTCCACGGCGGCCCCCTCGAACCCGACGTGCTCGCACAGGCCCCACCGTTCGGTGAGCAGGCCCCGCTCGGGGCGGGAGACGACGTCGAGCGGGTCGAACCCGGGCAGGCCCAGCGCCGCGACCCGGTGCAGCAGCTGTGATCGCGGCGCATCGGCGACGAGGTCGAGAGTCACGGTGCGCGGCCGGCGGTCGGGTACCAGACCGGTCGCGACGAGCGAGGTCTCGAGGTCGACCACCAGGGGCGGGCGCTCGACGCCCGGCGCGAGCCGCCCGCGCCGACCGCCGCGCAGCACCTCGTGCGCCGCCGCCAGCAGCGGGTGCGGGACGCCGAGCTCCAGCTCGTCCTTCACGAGCGCACCGAGTACGCCGTCGAGCAGGTCGGTCCGCCACACCTGCGCGTGGCCGCGTAGCGCCGCGAGCCCGCCGGCGGTGGTCTGCACCGCGATCAGGTCGGCGGCCGACACGTGCTGGTCGCGCTCGCGCAGGTGGGCGACGATCCGCGCCAGGACCACCGGCGCGGGCCCGCTGCCACCCGACGTGCGCGCCCGCCACACCTCCTCGTAGAAGCCGGGGTTGGGCAGGCCGGCCTCGTAGCCGGTCAGGGCGTCGAGCGCCGCGTAGGAGTACGGCGTCAGCGCGACGATGCGACCGTCACCGGGCTCGGGAGGTGGCACGGCCTCCGGCGGCGGCACCGGCCCGGCGAGCAGGGCCCGCAGGCCCGCGGTGTGGAACCCGCCGCAGACGACCAGCACCTCGCCGGCCGACCCCGCACCGTCGAGCTCGGCCCGCACCGCCGCGATCCGCGCCGCCATGTACGCCTCGCGCCGCGCATCGAGCGCCGGGACGTCGCCGTCGCCGCGCAGCTCGGCGCACAGCACCTCGCAGCGCTCGAGGTAGTCCTCCAGGGACAGGTCCGGGTCGATCTCGACGAGGAGGTCCCAGGCCGCGTCGAAGTCGTCGACCTCGAGCCGCCGGCACAGCTGCGGCAGCGCCGACGAGCGCCGCAGCTCGTGGTCGGCGTAGCGGTGCGCCACGTCGGTCCCGCTCGCGACCGCAGCCCATGGCAGGTCGACGAACGCGACCCGCGACCCGACGGCCAGCCCCGCCCGCACGGCCTGCCACTCCGGGGAGTACGTGCAGAACGGGTGGTAGGCCCCGGCCCGGCCACGACCGGGCAGCACCACCGACGAGTAGATCGCGATCGGGGGCGCGTGGTCGAGCGGGAGCTCGCGGGCGATGCGGTCCTCGCCGAAGTCGGCCGGCCCCTCGACCAGCACGGCCGCCGGTCGCGCGGAGCGGACGAGGTCTCGGACGAGCCGCGCGGCGGCCGGGCTGTGGTGGCGGACGGGGAAGAAGCGGATCCCGGCGGGGTCGGTCGCAGCAGCAGGGGCGGTCACAGCAGCAGCCGGCGCGCGTCGTAGAACTCCCGCCACGCGCGGCCGCGGCGGGACCCGACCTCCCGCTCCAGGTAGTGGAGCAGCTTCTTCACGTCGTCGGGCTCGTCCTTGACCGCCGTGCCCACCAGGTGCTGCGCGATGTGCTCCGCGGTCGGTCGCGCCGCGCCGAAGTAGTGCGCCTGCACGCACGCGGCGTACCCGACCGACACGGCCTCGGCCGTGGACATCGCGCTGGTCAGCGGCTCGATCGCGGCACCCGACGCGGTCCGGCCCTCGCGCAGCTCGTGGAACGTCGTCACGAGCACCTCGGTCAGGTCCGCGGGCAGCCGTAGTGCGATCCCCGAGCGTTCGAGCAGCGCGGCCGTCTGCCGGGCGACGAGCGCCGTCTCCTCGTCGAGGTCCGGGATCGGGTGGACCGTCTCGAAGTTGAACCGCCGCTTCAGCGCGGCGCTCATCTCGTTCGTGCCGCGGTCGCGAGTGTTCGCCGTGCCGATGACGGTGAACCCCTGACGGGCGAACACCGTCCGCGCCGGGCCCTCCAGCTCCGGGACGATCAGGACGCGGTCCGAGAGCACCGACAGCAGAGAGTCCTGCACCTCGATCGGGCAGCGCGTGATCTCCTCGAACCGGACGACGCACCCGTCGCGCATCCCGAGCAGCAGCGGCGCCGGCACCAGCGATCGCTCGCTCGGGCCCTCCGCGAGCAACAGCGCGTAGTTCCACGAGTACTTGATCGCGTCGTCGGTGGTCGCCGCCGAACCCTGCACGGTGAGGGTCGAGTCACCGCTGACGGCCGCCGCGAGCAGCTCCGACAGGTACGACTTCGCCGTCCCCGGTCGCCCGATCAGCATCAGGCCACGGTTCGTCGCCAACGCCACGACGCAGCGCTCGACGAACCCACGCGAACCGACGAACTTCGGCGTCGCGAGCCCGCGGGAGTCCCCGAGCACGAACTCGACGACCGCCCGCGGCGTGAGGCGCCAGCCGGCCGGGCGCGGCGCGTCCCGGCCGTCGCGGTCGGCGAGCCGCGCCAGCTCGTCGGCGTGCAGTGTCTCGGCAGGCGGGCGCTGGTGGGCCTCGTCGACGACGCGGCTCACGGCGCGGTTCGCGGCGGCGCTCACGGCGCGGTCCCCACGGCCTTCGCCAGTACGGCGTGCACGTCGGCGAGCACCTCGGACCGGACGACGGGGTCGACGTCGCCCCACCGCAGCCGCGGTTCGCCATGCGGGTCCCAGCCCAGCTCGTGAGCCGAGCGGACGGCCCGACGCAGCACGAGGAAGTGCTCGATCGCCTGGTCCTCCTCGTCGAACCCGAGGCCCATCGCCACGCCCGGGTAGAGGACCACCGCCGTGACCCCCAGGGCCGGGAACGGCTTTGCGTGCAGGCAGAACACCCCGTTGTCCAGCGCGACGCCCCGCTCCCAGCCCCGGTCCTCCAGGGTCCGGAGCAGCGCCGCGGCACCGACCCGGCGCTCGGCGAACCGGGTGAGGTCGGTGGCGTCGCGCTCGGCGTCCTCGACGTCGTGCACCGGCCGGCCGAGTTGCGGGAACGGCGGCACGATCTCGTAGTCGGCGAGCAGCTCGCCCCACGCCGCGCGGGCGTCGGCGGACAGCAGCAGCGGGTGGACGACACCGACCGCGTGGTCCGGGGCGGGCGTGAACGGCTCGTCGCCGGCATCGGCGAGGTCCAGCTCGTCGGTGATGCGGAACGTGCCCGCGAGCGACCCGTCGGGGTGCCAGGCGCCCCAGACGAGCAGCCGGGTGAGGTGGCGCTGCAGCGGGTGACGGACGAGGAACCGGTCGAAATCGGCCACCATCCAGCGCCGCTGCGTCACCATCGCCTGCTCCAGGCGCACCGACTGGACCTTCACGACATCGCCGACGACCTTCTTGAGCAGCTTCCACTCCTCCGCCGCGGCCGCCGCCAGCGCGGGGTCGTCCTTCGCGTTCGGCTTCGGCAGCGCGGTGCGGACCCGGCCGGCGGCGTCGCGGACCATCGGCCGCAGCCCCGGGCCCAGCACGAAGTCGAACTGCCGAGCGCCGAAGTCGAACTGCCGCGCGCCGTGCTCGTCGAGACCACCGTCGGGGACGATCCGGTCCTCCAGCTCGGCCTTGGTCATCCCCTCGGCCTCGGCAATCTGCTCCATCGCCTCCCGCGCGCGCCTCTGCAGGCCCTTGAACTTGACCTTCTGGGCGATGCCGTCCAGCAGCATCAGCGCCGTGTCGCTGCCGATCGCGGCGAGCACGTCCAGCCCGAGCACGGCCCGCTGGTGCTGGCTCTCGCCCGGCCAGGCCCGGATCAGCGGGGCCAGGCGGGTGGCGGTGCGATCACCGCCCAGGGACCCGGCGGCCAGGAACGCCCACCGCCCGGTGGCCGGGGCGTCCTCGGCGAGCCACGCCTCGACCAGCGCCCAGGCGAGGTCGTCCGAGTCCGCGTGCGCGCGGACCGTCGCCAGCAGCGGCGGCGCGGCCTCGCCCGGCCTGAGCGCCGTGGCGGCGATCAGGACGGTCCGGACGAGGTCGTCGGCGAGCCGGCCCCGGCCGTCGACGACGACCGGCGGCAGCGCGGCCACGTCGATCCAGCCGGGCAGCCTCCGGCGCGTACCGGGAGCGGCGTCGCGCACGGCGCTCCTGACCTCGACGGTGTGACCGGGCCCTTGCGTGAGGTCGCGCGGGCGTGTCTGAGCAGAGATCCCCTGGCGACCATCCAGGTCATGGGCCGCACGCCCAGTCGCTCGCACTGGGCCGATGCCGGTGGTGCGGCACTGCGGAGCATGCCCAAGTAGGAGCGGGCTGAGGCGAAGCCGGCCACCTCTACGAGCGTGCCCCGCTAGCGTGGTCGGGCGAGCGCGGCCACGCGCCCACGGGTGGCCGCCGTGTCGTCGATGACACCCGCCCGGAACTCGCCGTGGCGACGGATGACCGCGCGCGCGATGAGGTGATCCGCGAAGGCCGGGTTTCTCGGCAGCACGGGACCGTGGAGGTAAGTGCCGTGGACGTTGTTGACGACCGCGCCCTCGGACCTGTCCCCGTCGTTGTTCCCAGCGCCTAGTGCTACAGGGCTACCACAGCGAACGGCGCTGGACCCGGCATCTGCTCAGCAGCACCCAGTGGCGGACCATGTTGTTCCCCTACCTGCTCAACCAGTCCGGCCACCACAAGCGGTTGAAGACGGCTCAACCGTTGCCGCGCCAGGCGATCCTCACCCTGGCCGCGTGCTGTCCGTCCTGGTTCGACGACATGTGGATCACCGACGCCGCCCCCGTGCCGTGCGGGATGTCGCGGGAGACGGTGACACGCTCCGCCCTGGCCGGACACGCCAGCTTCGGCTACTGCGCATTCCCGCTGGTGCCCGCCCGCAGCATCGGCGCGAGGACTGCTGCCGCCCAGTCCCTGGCCGCGGTCGGGACGAGCCCCAACTTTTCCCAGGTGATCGACGCGTCCGGCGTCATCAGCGGGTTCGGCCCCTCGGTCATCGCGCCGTAGGCGGCCGCGACGCCCGCGGCCGCGCCGTCACCGAGGATCGGTGCCAGCAGCTCGCCGTACTCCGCGGCCGTCACGCGACGGAAGGTGACCGCTCGGCCGATCCCCGCGCCGATCTCGCCTGCGAGCTCGTCGAACGTCAGCGGCCGCGGGCCCGCCAGGACCAGCAGCTCGCCCTGGAGGTCGACGGACAGCGCGGCGACCGCGGCCGCCGTGACGTCCCGGGCCGTGATCCAGGCCAGTACGTCATCGGCCGGTCGCGGGTAGACGAGCTCATTGCCCGCGATCGGCCCGAGCGCCCAGGGCGCCGCGTGGTTCTCCAGGTACGCGGTCGGGGTGAGCGCGATCGCCCCCGTGGCGACCACGGCGTCGGCCATCGGCCTCACACCGAACGGATCGGGCGCACCGGGCGGCGGGACGGGGGAGCCGAGGTTCACCGCGACCGGGAGTCCGCCGTCGCGCAGCATCTCGATCGACGACAGCACAGCCGCGCCGCCCTCGGGCGATCCCAGCCCGAGCGGGATGTGCAGCACCACCGCGTCGGCCCCGGACGCGGCGGTCGCGACCGTCACCGGCCGGGAGAGATCGGCGACCACGGCGTTGGAGCCCCAGCCCTGCGCGCGCTCCGGCCTGCTGGTGGCGCGTATCGCCGTGGCGCCGCGGGCGGTGATCGCCTCCACGAGCCCCGATCCCTGGGCCCCGGCCGTTCCGAAGGCCAGCACTCTGGCACCGTCGAGTTCCATGAGTCATCCTCTCCGAGTAACCATCGGTAACCAGGTCATCGTCGGAGACCCGCAGCGAACACACAAGGAGGCACTTCCGTGGCACCTGGGAACACCCGTGAAACCCCGCAGGTCGAGCCGTGCCCGGTCCGGGACGTCCTCGAGCGGGTCGGCGACAAGTGGTCGGTGCTGCTCGTGGTGCACCTGCGGGCGGGCCCCGCGCGGTTCTCGGCCCTGCTGCGTGCTGTCGACGGCATCTCGCGCCGGATGCTGACCCGGACCCTGCGGCTGCTGGAGCGCGACGGTCTCGTCGCGCGGGAGGTCTTCCCCACGACACCGCCGTCGGTGGAGTACTCCCTCACCGAACTCGGTCGGGCTCTGGCCGAGCCGCTCGACGCGTTGAGCGAGTGGGCGATGACGCATCGGGCCCGGGTGGAGGACGCCCGCCTGCGTTACGACGCCATGCACGCGTGAGCGCTCAGGCCAGCATCCATCGCATCTCGACCGTCGTGCCGAGGTCACCCCGCCGGATGACCACCCGCTCCGCGAGCCCGCGGATGATCGCCATGCCGTGCCCCCGGCGACCGGGATCCTCGGGCGGTGGGCGCCAGCGGCCGCGGTCGCGGACCACTACGGTCAACATGCCGGGCGGCTGGCACAAGGCCTCGACCCAGGCCTCGCCGTCCCCATCGGGGTAGGCGTGGTCGGCGACGTTGGCCAGCGCCTCATGGGTGGCCAGCACCAGGTCCTCGACCGTCTCCGACGCCATCCCGAGCGCACCGGCCCACGCCGCGATCCGCCTGCGCACCCCGGGAAGCCTGCTCGCGAGGGAGGGGCCCGTCAGATGCAGGGTCAGGTGGCCGGACTCCCGGGTACGGATCTTCATGGCTCACGTCCCCGGCCGGGGGCCGGGGATCCGATCCCGGCGCGGGAGTGCGCCGGGGCTGGCTGGGTGGGCGTCGATGACCCTCGCTTACCCGATGTCGCCGTCTCCCAACCCGGCATGGGTCCGGGCGCGCGGTCGTCGTCGCGGCGTTGCTGATCGGGGAGGGCGTCACGCGCGGGTACTGGCTCTTCGCCGTCCCCGCGCTGGCCGGGGCCTGGCTGATGGCCTTCGCCGACCCGTTCCGGGCCGTCGTGTCCGTCACCGCGCTCGGGTTGCGCGAGCGCTCGTCCGAACCGGTCGTGCGCGTGGCGCGGACCTAACTCCCCCGGAAGTCGTCGAGGATCCGGCGTTCCCGCTTGGTCGGACGCCCGGCGCCGCGCTCGCGCCGTGCGACCGGGGCGGCCTCGGGCGGCGGGGCCGGTGTCCGGTCGATGAAGCAGGTGGCGGCGTCGGCGGCGCCCACCCGCTTCTGGATCACCCGCACCACCTCCACGATCCGGGTCGTGTCCTGTACGCGCGCCCGGATCCGGTCGCCCGGTGAGACGGTGGTGGCGGGCTTCGCGGGTCGGTCGTTGACGCGCACGTGCCCGCCCCGGCACGCCGCTGCGGCATCCGGGCGGGTCCTGGTCAGCCGCACCGCCCACAGCCAGCGGTCCAGTCGGGTCGACTCCACCCGACGATGATGGACCACTCCGGCCGGTTCGCCGTCGTCGGTTCCCAGCCGGGTGCGTCGCGAGAACGTCCCTACTCGTTGACGAGTTGGGGCACGGTGAGGACCGCGCTCGCGGCGCCGTCCAGCGGTTCCGTGCTGGGGACCGACACGACGAACGTCTCGGCGTCCGGTGCGGAGGGTGCGATCGGGGTCGCGCCGGTGTCGGTGAACTCCTCGTCGGCATAGGTCGCTGTGCCCGAGCCCAGGTAGCGACCCTGCGCGTCGTAGAAGTCGGCGCCCAGTTCGAGCACGATCACCTCGCTCACGTCGACGGTGTTGCCGACCAGACCGGTGACGGCGGGTCGGTCACCGGCCTGCCGGCGGCCCTGGCCTGCTCCATGATCGTCGGCACGACGTTGCCGCGGGTGTCCTTGCCGAGCGCGTTGTCGTAGGTCTTCACGCCGGAGGACCAGGCGGTGGCCGAGGCGGGCCTGAGAGAACAGCAGGTGTCCACGGCATGAAGTTCTACGCTCTGTAGTTGGGTCGGGAACGTCGCGTCCGCAGAGCCATCATCTCCACCACCGCCCGGACCCGCGGATCGTCGACGAGCTCCTCCAGCGACACCGGCAGCGGAAGCCGCCAGTTCGGGTACTCGTCGACCGTGCCGGGCAGGTTCGGCTGGCGCACCTCGCCCACCACGTCGTACGGGGAGACGAGCACGAGCCGCGACCGGCTGCGGGCCAGGAGGGAATGGATCGCCACGACCAGCTCGTCCTCGCTCGCACCGTCCGCGAGACCGGTCAGACCCACCAGCTCGTGGCGTTCGGCGGCGGCCTTCGCCTCCTCGGTCCTGACGTGGTCGGGCGGGCCGAGCAGCCCGAGCCCGGCGCGCACCCGGACGTGCTCGCCGCGCAGGAATCCCGACGCCGTCGGCAGGTCGTGCGTCGACACGGTGGCCACGGACTCCTCCGGCCATCGCCCGGGTTCGAGCAGTGGCTCGCCGGGTGCGTCGAGGTCGCGGGTGAACCACAGCACCGCGGACCCCAGCATGCCCCGCTCGGCCAGGCCGGCCGTGACCTCCGGCTCGACGGTGCCCAGGTCCTCCCCGATGACGAGCGCGCCGGCCCGGTGCGCCTCCAGGGTCAGCACCGCGAGCATCACCTCGGCGTCGTAGTGCACGTACGTGCCGCGGTCGGCCGACTCACCGGGCGGTACCCACCACAGCCGCCACAGGCCGGCGACGTGGTCGATCCGCAGGCCGTCGGCCTGGCGCAGCAGGGCGCGGAGCAGGTCGCGGTAGGCCGCGTAGCCCGTGGCGTCGAGCCGGTCCGGACGCCACGGCGGCAGCCCCCAGTCCTGGCCCTGCTGGCTGAACGCGTCCGGAGGTGCGCCCACCCGCACGCCGAGGGCCAGCACGTCCTGCAGCGCCCACGCGTCGGCGCCCTCGGGGTCGCATCCGACGGCGAGGTCGTGCACGAGCTGAACGCCCACGTCGCGCGCCGCGTCGCGCACCGCCGTGAGCTGCTGCTGCACCTGCTGCTGCAGCCACGCGTGGAACGCGACCCGCGGCGCCAGCTCCGCGGACGCCGCCGCGACACCTGCCGCGCCGGGGTGTCGCAGTCCCGCCGGCCAGCGACTCCATCGGCTGCCGTGCCGCTCGGCGAGCGCGCAGAACCGGGCGAACTCGGCCATGTCGTGGTCCACGTCCGGTGACGGCCGGCCCTCGGCCCGCCAGAGCGCCTCGGCCGCCGCGCGCTTGGCCGCCCAGACCCGGTCGTAGTCGATGCGCCCGCCCGCGGTCTCGGGGCGCAGCGCGTCCACCTCGGCGCGGGTCTCGGGATCCGCGCTGCGGTAGGCGGCGAGGTCGGTGATGCGCAGCGCCAGCGGCGTGCCGAACCGGCGACTCGACGGCGTGTAGGGCGAGGGCTGGACCGGTGGCACCGGTGTGATGGCGTGCAGCGGGTTGACCAGCACCGCCCCGGCGCCGTGCTCGCCACCCGTCCAGGTGGTGAAGGCGCGCAGGTCACCCAGGTCGCCGACGCCCCATGAACCGGACGAGTGCAACGCGTAGAGCTGGAGCATCCAGCCCCAGGTGCGCGGCGGAGGGGTGAGCGCGGCCGGCGCGACGACGACCGTGACCACCCGCCCGCCGGTCTCGAGGCGATACCACCCGGGTTCCAGGCCGGCCGGGATCTCGACGACCTCACGCCGGATCCCCCTCTCGTCGACCAGTACACCGGGCGCCGGCAGCGGCAGTGCCCGGTCCGTGTGGGCCGCGATGGTGCCGGGCAGCCGCCCGCCCCCGGAGCGCGCCCGGACCGCGGCGAGCGCGTCCCGCCGGGCCGCGGGCGAGCTCGCGTCCACGTCGAGCAGTCCGAGCACGCGCACGACGACGTCCGGGTCGACCGTGACCGTCCGCCGTTCACCGTCCCGATACTCCGTCGCCACGCCGTGCGCGGCCGCCAGCTCGTTCAGCTCCGTGTCCACATCGCTCCGTTCCGTCGACCCTGAACCCACTCGCACCGGTGCAGCATGCCAACCGCCGATCACGGCCATGAACTGGGCGAACACGCGTTCGGCCGGTCGGTCGGGTCGGAGAGGTCGGATGCTAGGTTTCGCGCGGCGGGCCGTTCGGCCGGCGCCGCCGCGGTCCAGGTGTGGTCCCCCGTTCCCCGGCTCACCGACGGCGCGCACTCGCGGGGTCCGGTGCGCTGTGGTGACGAAGCGGAGAGTGCGCAGATGATCAATTGGGGTCTGGTCGGGTTGGTCGTCGCGCTCGTCACCGTGTCGGTGGTGATGGTGGTCCGCCGCCGCTCCGCGACGCCGGTCCCCGGCGGCCCGCGCACCGTCGCCGAGCTCGTCGCACTCCGCGTCGAGGCGGGGCCCGTCACCCCGGTGATCCTCACGGCGGGTGTCGGGCAGGTCAGGGAGCGTGCCGACCCGGATCCGCTCCTGGCGCTCCCGGCGCTCCCGGCGCTCCCGGCCGTCAGCGCTGCCGTCGAGGCGACCCGAGCCGGCCCGGTCGTGGCCCGGATCCCGGTCGCCCGTACCGCCGAGGCAGGCGCCGGTGTCGCCGACGGTCCGGAGCGGCCGGCGGGGGCGGCCGGTCCGACCGGGACGCCCCCGGACGCCGAGCGGCCGACCGCGTCCACGGACCTGCTGCCGGCCGCATCCACGGACCTGCCCGGCGTCGCGCTCCCGTGCCCACGCCACGGCGGCGACACCCCATGGGGTCGGGCTGCGCTCATGACCGGTCGCGCCGTGCTCGCCACACCCGCCGAGCCGCCTGGGCCCGCGCCCGCCGAGTCCGCGGCCGAGCCCCCGCCCACCGAGCCTGCCACTCCGGCCGAGCCTGCGGTGGTCGAACCCGAGCTCCCGGTCGAGCCCGCGCTCCCGGTCGAGCCCGTAGCTGCGGCCGCGCCCGCCCTCACCGCGGTCGCCGCTGCGGACATCGGCGGCCCGGTTGCCGTCCGCGAGTCCCCGGGCGTTCCACGGCCCCGCCGGTCCGACGCCGACACCGCCGCGGAACAGGCCGCCGTCGACCTGTCGCTCACGCGGACGTTCGGGTTGCCCCGTCCCCGTGGCTCCGGTTCGGTTCCGGTCGGGCCGCTCGCGAGCTCCGGCGCCGGGTCCGGTTCGTCGTGGGCGGTGCGCTTCCGGACGGTCGCCCGCGACGGTTCCCTGGTCGTGGGCGCCACCGTGAGGCTGCTGGACGATCACGGCCGCGAGATCACCAGCGGCGCCGCCGACGCGGGGGGCCGTGGTGAGCTGTGCGTCCCGCGTCCCGGCCGCTACATGGTCGTGTCCACCGCGCCCGATCACCAGCCCGGCGCCGTCGCCGTGACCGTGACCGACACGCCGGTCGACGCGGACGTCCTGCTCGCGCCCTCCGCGTCGCTGGCGGGGACCGTGTACAGCGAGGACGGGCCCGTCCTCGGGGCGAAGCTCACACTCGTGCAGGACGGCGAGGTCGTCGACGCGGTGGACAGCGGCGAGGACGGGGCCTACCGGATCGGCGATCTGGCCGCGGGGGACTACGAACTCTCTGTCTCGGCAGACGGGTGCGAACCGGTGACAGCCCTGCTCGACGTCCCGGACGCGACCGACCTGCGCCACGACGTCGACCTCGATCCCGCCGGGCTGCCCGCTGACGGGGTCGCGGCGGGCGACGACCTGATCGACGACCTGATCGGGCACCGCTGATGTCGACGCAGGTGGAGGGCCGGATCGACGGGGCGCGCGGCGTCGAGCTGTTCTGGCAGGGATGGCTGCCGCCGGGCCCGGCGTCCGGGGTACTCCTGCTCTGCCACGGCCTGGGTGAGCACTCGGGCCGCTACGGCACCGTCGTCGACGCCCTGGCCCCCGATGGCTGGGCGGTCTACGGTCTCGACCACCGTGGCCACGGCCGTTCCGGTGGTCGCCGGGCCCACCTCGACCGTTACGACGACTGGCTCGCGGACTTCGACGCGTTCCGGCGGGTGGTCCTCGCCCGCCACCCTGACCTTCCGGTGTTCCTGCTCGGGCACAGCATGGGCGGCCAGATCGCGCTCGCCTACGCCCTCGATCACCAGGACGAGCTCCGCGGCCTCGTGCTCTCGGCGCCCGCGCTGGCGAGCAACGCGGTGCCGAAGGCCGCCGTCCCGGTGCTCCGGACTCTGGCGAGGGTCGCGCCCATCCTCCGCCCGGCCGGCATCGACTCCACGAAGATCAGCAAGGATCCCGAGGTCGTCGCGGACTATCACGCCGATCCGTTGGTCTACCTGGGCAACCCGACCCTGGGGCTGTCCTCGGCGCTCTTCGGACAGTTCGACGTGCTGCTCGAACGGGCCCGCGGGCTGCGGCTGCCACTTCTGCTGCAGCACGGAAGCCTCGACGAGCTCACCGACCCGGCAGGCAGCCGGCTGCTGGAGTCCACGAGCGGCTCGCCCGACCAGACGGTGTTCTGGTACGAGGGTCTCTGGCACGAGATCTACCACGAGCCCGAACGCGAGAAGCCCTTGACGGACCTCCGGACGTGGCTCACCTCCCACCTCTGACGGTCGGTGGGACGGTCAGCGGGGGACCGGGCGGGCGGCGGACATGTCGAAGGCGACCGTGTCCGCGATGATCGTGAGCAGCGGGCGGTGGGGGAGTCGCAGCAATCGCAGCTCGTCGGCCATCGGGTGGCCTGTCCCCAGCACGAGCCGGCCGCCGCCGGGGCCGAACCGGATGCCGCCGACGCGGGCTGCGACCTCGCTGGCCAGCACCTCCTCGCCGCGGGGGGCGAGCGCGGTCACGGTGCCGGGCACGGTCACGGGCAGGCGGCCGGGCAGGGTACGCAGCGTGGTGGTCAGCACGTGCCGGTCGCCGGTGTCGGTGAGGTGGCAGGTGGCGTCCCGGCCGGCGATCGACAGCTCCGCCCGGGCCTGCCACTTCGGCAGGCCCCACAACGCCCGCCCGGCCTCCATCGTGAAGGTCCGGGTGACGGGCAGCTGGTGGATGTAGGGGCCGGTACGCCCGCGGTGGCGGGCGAGCAGGGCCACGGCGACCTCGTCGTAGTCACCCAGGTCGCCGGCGCGGTAGTCGACGAGCACCAGGAAAAGCGGCGTGCGGCCCGCGAACGACACCAGCTCCAGGCCGGTGCCCTCGACGAGGCGCCGGGCCCGTGCGGTCCTGACGAGGAACACCGCGCAGGCGGCGGTCGCGTCGGTGATCCGGACCGGGAAGCTGAGCCGGCGGCCCTGGACCTCCCAGCTGCCGTCGTCGAGGAAGGAGGCCATGCCGGTCATTCTGACCGACCGGATCCTGTCGGACGTTTCGGCGCGGTACTGTGCACGTGCTCCCGCGAGCTGGGACGGGCTGGCAGACGAGGTGCATCGTGTGCCCATATTTCGCTGTGCTGCCCGCCGCCTCCCTCGGAGAGATCTGGGGATGCCGTCGCGCGGACCACTTCGACCAGTGCTGTCGTCCGAGCTGACGTCTCCGTTTCCGCTCGCGACCGACCACTGGGAGTTCATGTCGTGCTGCTGCACGCCCCTCGCTCGACAGCAACATCTGCGCCCACCCCGCTGAGCCTCGCCGATCTGACCGCGCTCACCAGCGAGGTCGCGGACGAGGTTCGCGCCGGGTGTCACACCGTGCAGGTCGATCGCGACAAGCGCTGGTACCGGCTGGTCCGCACCGATGCGTACGTGGACGTCTGGCTGATCAGCTGGGCCACCGAGCAGTACGCCGAGCTGCACGACCACGCGGGCTCGCTCGGCGCGCTCACGGTCGTCTCGGGAGGCCTGGTCGAACAGCGCTGGGCGGGTGACCGGCTCCGGTCACGGCGCCTGCTGTCGGGGCACCACGCGGGTTTTCCGCTCGGACACGTGCACGACGTCGTCAACCCGAACCCGACGCCCGCGGTCAGCGTGCACGCCTACTCGCCACCGCTGAGCGCCATGTCCTACTACGCGGTCGACGGCGGATCGCTGCACCGTACGGGTACAGTTCTCGTCGAGTCGGGTTCCTCGGAGGGAGTGGGATGACCACCGTCGACGATCTCCTCTCCGCTGCCCGCGCGCGGCTGGACCGGCCGGATCCAGAGCGTGCCGCGGCGATGGTGGCCGCCTGCGCGATCCTCGTCGACACCCGCCCGGGCTGGCAGCGCGAGCAGGAGGGCGAGCTCCCCGGAGCGCTGCTGATCGAGCGCAACCACCTGGAGTGGCGGCTGGACCCCACCTCCGATGCACGCATCGCGGCGGCCACCGACCACGACGTCACGTGGATCGTCTTCTGCTCGCAGGGCTACAGCTCCAGCCTGGCGGCCGCCTCCCTGCAGGACATCGGGCTGCGCAACGCGACGGACCTCGACGGCGGCTACCAGGCCTGGCGGACGGCCTTCGGCCCCGGTGCCTGAGCGCACGACCAGCGGTACCGGTCGCGACCCTCGCGGGTGAGCGGGCTGGTGGGTGTCCACGGACGGCGATCATGGGCCCGGGGAGGGGTGGAACGTTCAGGCGAACGCGCTGATACCGGTGATGTCGCGACCGACGATCAGCGTCTGCATCGTCTCCGTGCCCTCGAAGGTGTGGATGGACTCGATGTCGGCCCAGTGACGCACCACGTGGTGCTCCAGCAGGATCCCGTTGCCACCCAGCAGGTCCCGTGCCTCGGCCAGGATTTTCCGCGCGGTGCGGGTGTTGTTCATCTTGGCCAGGCCGGCGACCGTGGGGGACAGGCGTCCGGCGTCGGCCAGGCGCCCGATCTGCATGCAGTAGAGCTGCATGCCGGTGAGATCGGCCAGCATGTGGACCAGTCGCTGCTGCACGATCTGGAACGACGCCAACGGCTTGCCGAACTGCTGTCGCGCCATGGCGTAGCGCATCGCCGCGTCGTAGCCTGCCGTCGCGTGGCCCAGTGCCATCCACGCGCACACGCCGCGGGTGTTGGCGAGCACCGTGGCGCAGTCCTTGAACGTCGTGGCGTTCACCAGCCGGTTCTCCTCCGGCACCCGGACGCCGGTGAGCCGGACGTCGGCCTGCCACACCGATCGCAGCGACACCTTGCCGGTGATCACGCTCGCGTCGTACCCCTGCGTCGGGGTCTCGACGACGAAGCCGAGGACGTCACCGGAGTCGGTGTCGCGGGCCCAGACGACGACCAGGTCCGCGATCGTCCCGTTGCCGATCCAGCGCTTCACCCCGTCGAGGACCCAGTGGTCGCCGTCGCGGCGGGCGGTGGTCTGCAGCGCGATGGAGTCGGAGCCGTGTTCGGGCTCGGTGAGCGCGAACGCGCCGATCTTGTCCAACGTGGACATCGACGGCAGCCAGCGCTGTCGCTGCTCCTCCGAGCCGCACATGGCGATCGACTGCATGGCGAGCCCGGCGTGCACGCCCAGGAACGTGCCCAGCGACCCGTCACCGCGGTGCAGTTCCATATGGACGAGGCCGCACGCCATCGGGCTCATCCCCGCGGCGCCGTACCCGTCGATGTCCTCACCGACGATCTTCAGCTCGGGCAGCCTGCGGAAGAGGTGCCACGGCAGCTCGGCCTTCTCCCAGTAGGCCCCGATGTCGGGCAGGACCTCCTCGTCGACGAACGTGCGCACGGCGATGAATCGGTCCCACTGCTCGCCGGTGAACTGGTCGCGCACGGAGAAGAAGTCCGTACCCAGCGCCTCGCCGAGGTGCTCGTATGCGGTCATCGTCGACCCTCCCACCACGTTGGACACCTCGATCCTGACACGCCGGACGACCGACGGCCGATCTCGAGAGGGGAGACCGCGCCGCACTCGCCGCTGCCCGGGGCGGCAGTGCGGCATCCTTGTCGCCGACGGTGACGCGGAACGGGAGGTGCGCACATGACCGAGGGAGCGGGGGCGAGCGTGGCGGAGAAGGGTGTGGCGATGGCCGGCAGTGTCGCGACGGCGGCGGGTGTGGCAGTGGCCGGCAGCGTGGCGACCGCGGCGGGTGTGGCGGTGGCCGGCAGCGTCGCCACGCCGGGCAGTGCGGGAGTCGTAGGCAGCGTGGCCACGGCGGGCAGTGCGGGCGTGGCGGGAAGTGTCGCGACCGGGGGGAGTGTCGGGATCCTCGCCGGCGTACTGACGATCTTCAGCGTCGGGTTGCTGGCCTGCATCGGCTGCATCGCGTGTGTGGGTTGTCGCGGGTGTGTGGGGTGCGTCGGGTGTGTCGACTGCGTCGGGTGCGTGGGCTGCGTCGGCTGCGTGGGGCTGCGGGGTGCGGTGGGGCAGGTGCGGGTCGCCGCCTGATCGGTGGGGCCTGATCGGTGGGGCCTGATCGGTGGGGCCTGATCGGTACGGGCCCGACTCAGTACAGCGCCGCCGCGATCGCGGCGACGTCCCAGACGGGGAGCCCGGCGCGGCGAGGTCGAAGTCGATCAGCGCGACGGCCCGCACCTCGCGGAAGACCACGTTGTCCAGGTTCGGGTCGTTGTGGGCGATCCCGCCGTGGTGGAACGGGGACGGGGCCGGGTGCGACCACGTGTGCGGGCCGGGATCGAAGCCGGCGACGGCCTCGTGGAAGCGACGCAACAGTCCCGCCACGCTGCGCAGGGCCGCATCGGTGAGCCCCCAGCCGGGTGGTGGGGCGATGACCGCGTCGCCCGGGTGATCACCGGGGTGGGCCCGGGTGTCGCGGCGTCGCGGGTCGGGCAGCGCGTGTCGATCGAGCCCGGCGTGCCCGACCGGTCGTGCCGGCACTGCCTCGCCGGATCGCCCGCTCGCTGGGTGCCACCGATGTGGTGGACGCGCGCACCGAGTCGGTCGGTGACCTCGCGCCACCGGAGGTGCTGCTGGAGTGCTCGGGGTTCCCGCCGGTGATCGGGGAGGGCATCCGGGCGCTGGACCGCGCCGGGCGGGCCGTCCTCGTCGGGATGGGGGGCGACGAGGTGGCGCTGCCGCTGTCGGTGGTGCAGGAACGCGAGCTGGAGGTGACCGGCACCTTCCGGTACGCCAACACCTGGCCCACGGCGATCACGCTGGTCGCGAGCGGCCGGGTGGACCTCGACCGGCTGGTCACGGGCCATTACGGCCTGGCCGACGCCGAGGCGTCGCTGACGGTGGGCCGCCGCGACCCCGACTCGGTGAAGGTCATGCTGCACCCCTGCGGGTGAACGCCACGAAGCCCGGCCCGGTCAGGGCCGTGGCAGCTCGTCGATCGCCTTCTGGATCCGCTTGATCGACACCGGGTACCGGGTGCGCATCGGGTGGGCGTAGAGGCTGACGCGGAGCTCCTCGATCCCCCAGCGGATCTCCTGCAACCCGGCCGAGGGCTCGATGCCCGGAGGCAGCGCGGCCAGCTCGGCGTCGTACTCGTCGGCGACGACGGCGACCTGGGCGGTCCAGCCGGCATCGCGGGCCGGGTCGACCCGGAGCTTCTCGATCCGTCGCTCGATCGCCTCGAGGTAGCGCGCGACGTCGGCGAGCCGGGACGCACCGGCCGTCGTGGCGAAGCCCGGTCCGACCAGGACGTCGAGCTGTGCGGTGATGTCGGCGCGCCCGGCTCGCCACGGCGGGGCACCGAGGTCGTCGAGCTGGGTCTGCACCCGATGCCAGACCTGGAGGACCCCGCGCACGGCCTGGAGCACCTGCAACGTGGTCGACCCCAGCCGCTCACGGAACAGCTTCTGCAGGCGGGCGTAACCGCGGTCGTCCCACGCCGGGCCGCCCGCGGCGGCGATCAGGGCGTCCGCCGCGGCGGTGACGCAGTCCTCCAGCAGCGCGGCGACCGAGCCGTGCGGGTTGCGGGAGAGCGCCAGCTTCGCCGAGTTGTCCAGCCCGCGCTGCACCTGCTTGGACGGCGACGGCGTGTCGAGCAGCAGCAGCCGCCGGACTCCCCGCCACATCGCGGGGTCGCGCTCGGCCGCGGTCGGGAAGACGCGGACGTCCACGGCCGCTCCACGGTCGATCAGCCCCGGGAAGCCGGTGACGACGTGCGTCCCGCGCCGGATGCTGTGCTCGCGGGGGAGCGCGCCGATCGTCCAGGTGGTGAGCCCGCGGCGTTCCAGCTCCACGCCCGCGGCCGCGAGCTCCTGGCGGACCTTCGGGGCCAGGTCGCGGCGCAGTGCCTCGAGGTCGGTGCCGCGCTGGATCTCCTGGCCTGCCTCGTCGACCACCCGGAACGTCACGGTCAGGTGCTCGGGCAGCCGGTCGAGCTCCCACGCCTTGCGCGGGATGTCGACGTTGCGCATCCGGCCGAGCTCGCGCTCCAGCCCGTCGAGCAGGGGCTCGTCCCCGACCTGCAACCGCGCCAGCACCGCGCGCGCGTGGTCGGGGGCCGGCGCGAACTGACGCCGCAGCGCCTTGGGCAACGTCTTGATCAGTGCGGTGACCAGTTCCTCGCGCAACCCCGGGATCTGCCAGGTGAACGGTGTGGGGTCGATCTGGTGGAGCGCGGCGACCGGCACGTCGACCGTCACGCCGTCGTCGCGTCTGCCCGGCTCGAACGCGTACGACAGCGGCAGCGTCAGCCCACCGGCCTCGACGTGGTCGGGGTACGCCCGAGCGTCCACCTCGGAGGCGTTCGGCGTGCGCAGCATCTCCTCGGTGAAGTCCAGCAGCTCAGGGCTGCGGGCTCGCTTCCACCACGTGTCGAAGTGGCGCCCGGACACCACCTCGGCGGGGATCCGGTCCTCGTAGAAGGCGACGAGCGTCTCCGCGTCGGCCACGAGGTCACGCCGCCGGGCCCGGTCCTCCAGGTCCTCGATCTCGGCGAGCAACGCGCGGTTGGCGTGGAAGAACCGGTGTCGGGTGTCCCAGTCGCCCTCCACGAGCGCGTGGCGGATGAACAGCTCGCGGGAGACCTCCGGGTCGATCCGTCCGAAGTCGACGGTCCGCCCGACGACGACCGGGATGCCGTGCAGCGTCACGCGCTCGGCCGCGACGGCGGCGGCGCGCTTGCGGGACCAGTGCGGCTCGGAGTACGCCCGTTTGACCAGGTGCCCGGCGAGCGGCTCGATCCAGTCCGGGTTGATCCGGGCCACGGTGCGGGCGAACAGCCGGGAGGTCTCCACCAGCTCCGTCGCCATCACCCAGCGGGGCTGCTTCTTCGCCAGCGGGGAGCCCGGGAAGATCATGAACTTGGCGCCGCGCGCACCGAGGTACTCGCGGGTCTCACCCTCCCGGAGCCCGATCTGGGAGAGCAGCCCGGACAGCACGGCGATGTGGACGCGGTCGGCGTCGACCTCGGTGCCGCCCCCGGTGTCGTTGAGTGCCATCCCGGCGTTGCGGGCGGCCGAGCGGAGCTGCGAGTGCAGGTCCTGCCACTCGCGGATGCGCAGATAGTGCAGGAACTCCTCGCGCAGCATCCTCCGGAACCGGCCGCCGCTCAGAGCTTCCCGCTGGTCGGCGACGTGGCGCCACAGGTTGAGGAAGGCGAGGACGTCCGAACCGGCGGCGTCGAGGGTGGTCCCGCCTGCGCTCCACGCACCGGCGAAGCGGGCGTGCCTCTCGTCCGCCGCCTGTCGCTGCTCGATCGGCCGCTCACGCGGGTCCTGGACGCTCAGCGCCGCGGTGATGACGAGGACCTCGCGCAGGCAGCCGGTCCGGTCGGCCTCCACCAGCATCCGGCCCAGCCGTGGGTCGACGGGCAGCGCCGCGAGCGCCCGTCCGACGTCGGTCAGCTGCCGGCCCGCGCCCCGCTCGACCGTGTCCAGGGCGCCCAGCTCGTGCAGCAGCGCGAGGCCGTCGTTCACCGACCGCGCGTCCGGCCGCTCGACGAAAGGGAACTCGGCCGGCTCCCCGAGGTCCAGGGAGATCATCTGGAGGATCACCGACGCCAGGTTGGTGCGCAGGATCTCCGGTTCGGTGAACTCCGGGCGGGCGTCGAAGTCGTCCTCGGCGTAGAGCCGGATGCAGATGCCGTCGGCCACCCGCCCGCATCGGCCGGCGCGCTGGTTGGCGCTGGCCTGCGAGATCTTCTCGATCGGCAGCCGCTGCACCTTCAGTCGCCTGGAGTAGCGGGAGATGCGGGCCGTGCCGGGGTCGACGACGTAGCGGATCCCGGGGACGGTCAGCGACGTCTCGGCGACGTTCGTGGCGAGCACGACGCGGCGGCCGGTGTGCGGCTGGAACACCCGCTGCTGCTCGGTCGTCGTCAGCCTGGCGTAGAGCGGGACGATCTCGGTGTTGCGCAGCGAGAGCGCGGTCAGCGCCTTCTCGGTGTCCCGGATCTCGCGCTCGCCGGGGAGGAACACCAGGATGTCGCCGTCCTGACCACCCTCGCGCTGGAGCTCGGTGACGGCGTCGCCGATCGCGTCGAGCTGGTCGCGGTCCGGGTCGGCGTCGGGATCGTCGGGGTCGACGACGGGCCGGTAGCGCATCTCGACGGGGAAGCTGCGCCCCGACACCTCGACGATCGGGGCGGGTCTCCCCGGCCGCCCGAAGTGCTCGGCGAACCGCTCCGGGTCGATCGTCGCGGAAGTGATGATCACCTTGAGGTCGGGACGGCGCGGCAGCAGTTGCGTGAGGTAGCCGAGGATGAAGTCGATGTTGAGACTGCGCTCGTGCGCCTCGTCGATGATCAGCGTGTCGTACTGGCGCAACATCCTGTCGCCGGTGAGCTCGGCGAGCAGGATGCCGTCGGTCATGAGCTTGACCAGCGTGCTCTCGCCGACCTGGTCGGTGAAGCGGACCTTCCAGCCCACCGCGTCGCCCAGCTCGGTGTTCAGCTCCTCGGCGATGCGGGCGGCGACGGTGCGGGCGGCGATCCGGCGCGGCTGGGTGTGCCCGATCAGACCGCGGACGCCCCGGCCCAGCTCGAGGCAGATCTTCGGGATCTGGGTCGTCTTGCCCGAACCGGTCTCTCCCGCGACGATCACGACCTGGTGGTCGCGGATCGCGGCGGCGATGTCCTCGCGTCGCGCGCTGACCGGGAGCGTCTCGGGATAGCTGATCACGGGCACGGCGGCGCGCCGGGAGGCGACGCGTCGCTCGGCCTCCTCGACCGCGGCCGCGATCCCGGCGACGGCCCGGTCACGCGCGACGTGGTCGCGCGTGCGGCGGGCCGTGTCGAGACGGCGCGCGAGGCGGTGCTCGTCGCGCAGCGTCAGTCCGGGGAGGCGCTGCGCGAGCGCGGTGGCGACGTCGGACGGAGCCGCGGGCTCGACGCCGGGCAGCACCGCGCCCGTCGACGTGTCCCCGGTGGATCCGGTCGTCAGTCCGGTCGCGGTGGGCCCGGTCGCAGGGGATCCGGTTGCGGTGGGTCCGGAGCCCGCGGGCTCACCGGACCTCGGCCGTGAGCGCGGGCGGCGCCGGCGCGGACGCCGGGGCCGTGCGGTGTCGTCCCGGCCACCCGTGCGGGATTCCTGGCCGCCGTCCGGGTTGCCGACCGCGTCCGGTGCGCCACCCGAGGGTGGGACCGCAGCGGCCGACGCCGGGCGCCTGCCGTTCGAGGGTGCAGGAGTGGACATCGTCTCCGCAGTCTGCCCGCTGACGGGCCTCAGGCCGACCGCAGGGTGGGTGTGACCGCCCGTGCGTCACACCCACCCCGCGGCCGGCGCGGGCACAGGTGATGAGGGGGCGGCGTCGCCGGGGGACGACGCCGCCCGTCGCGGCCGCGTCAGCTACGGGATGCCCGACGCGGCGGGTAGGGGGGACGTCCGAACCGAGCGCTGGTCGCCTCGCGGCGATCGGCACACCGCAGCTCCAGCCTGACGGTATTCCACGGCGGCCTTCTTGGTGAGACCCGGGGACACAGATCGCCCGGCTCGGACTGTCCGTCCAACGGACGGCCCCGCCGGAACATTCCCGACGGAGGTGGAGCAGTGCCGACGGGGGTGGAGCAGTGTCGACGGGGGTGGAGCAGTGTCGACGGAGGTGGACCAGTGTCGACGGGGGTGGAGCAGTGCCGACGGAGGTGGACCAGTGTCGACGGGGGTGGAGCAGTGTCACCGACGTCGCCCGGTGGCCGCGGTGCCGACCTCGCCGGGTCATGATCGGCGTGTGCGGTGCAAGAACTGCACCCCCGTGAAGCTCCCGCACCGCAGACGGCGATCATGCAGGCGAACGTGCGGTACCACCCGGTCTCGACCAGGTAGGTCCGAAGGGGACGCTCGTGACACCGTGGACGGAATCACTCATCTAGAGCGCCGCGAGCACCCCGTCGGTGAACACGGGCCACGCCCGGATCGCCCAGTCGCCGAAGTCGCGGTCGGTCAGCACCACGCACGCCGCGCCGGCGTCCGGGTCGACCCAGAGGAACGTGCCGGACTGCCCGAAGTGCCCGAACGTGCGTGGTGAGCTCCGCGCGCCCGTCCAGTGCGGGGACTTGCCGTCGCGGATCTCCACCCCGAGGCCCCAGTCGTTGGGCCGCTGCCGTCCGTAGCCGGGCAGGATCCCGTCGAGCCCGGGGAACGCGACCTTGACCGCTGCGGCGAGGGTGTCCCCATGCACCAGCGTGGGGGCCTGCAGCTCGGTGACGAACCTCGTGAGGTCCGCGGCCGTCGAGACGGCGTCCGCGGCCGGTGAGCTCACCAGCCGGGTCGCGGCCATGCCGAGGGGCTCGCAGACGGCCTCGTGCAGGTAGTCGGCGAACGGGATGCCGGCGGCTGCGGCGATCGTGTCACCCAACAGGGCGAACCCGGCGTTGGAGTAGATGCGGCGGCTGCCGGGCGCGGCCTGCACGACCCGACCGTCGAACGACAGCCCGGAGACGTGCGCGGCGAGGTGGCGCACCGTCGAGCCGTGGGGCCCGGCCGGGGTGTCCCAGTCGACCGCGCCCTCCTCGACGGCGATCAGCGTCGCGTAGGCCGTCAGGGGCTTGGTGACCGACGCGAGCGGATGGACGCGATCCTGATCGCCGATGCTCGCGAGGACCGTGCCGTCCCTGCCTACGACGGCCGCGGCGACGTGCTCCACCGGCCAGTCGAGGGCGGTCCCCACCGCGTGTCGCAGGTCAGGCATTGCCGTAGACCGGGATCGCGGCTCCGCTGATCGGAGCGGCGTCCGGGCCGCAGAGGAAGGCGATGACCTTCGCGATCGCCGCCGGTGCGACGGCACGCGCCGCCAGGTCGTCGGACATCCAGGCGCGGTTGGCCGGGGTGTCGATCACCGAGGGCAGCACGGCGTTGACGCGGATCCGCTGCCCCCGCAGCTCCTCGGCCAGCAGTTGGGTGAGGCGGACGACCGCGGCCTTGCTGGTGGCGTGAGCCAGCGGCGCGGGCCCGCCGACCGCCGTCTTCGACCCGACGGTGACGATGGCGCCGCCGCCCTGTGCCGCGAACCTCGGGGCCGCGGCCTGGGCCGTCCACAGCGCGGAGCCGAAGTTGGAGCGCCACAGACCGTCGAGGGTGTGCTCGTCGATGTCGGCGAGCGCACCCGGGGTGAACCCGCCCGCCAGTCCGACCAGTGCGGTGGCCGTCACCGGCAGTGCGTCGACGGCCTCGAACGCCGTCCTTACGGCGGCGCGGCTCGACAGGTCGACCGGCACGGCGTGCACGCCGTCCTGCACTCCGAGCGCGTCGATCCGCTCCCCGGGCCGGTCCAGTGCGACCACCGGACGTCCGGCCGCGAGGAACTCGGCGACGACGGCGTGCCCGAGAGCACCGGCCGCACCCGTCACGATCACTGCTGCAGGCATGGGGACATCTTGCTCGTCGGGGACGACGACAGCACCATCGCCATACGGAGGTCGACGAGCAGAGGTCGACGAGCCTCAGTTGGCGGTCGCGGCCCGCGCACGACGCAGGAGGAGCTGGAGGAGGTTGAGCACCAGCTGCTTCATGGACTCGCGGTCGCGCGCGTCGACCGCGACCACCGGGACCTGCGGGTCGACGTTCGCCGACTCACGCACCTGCTCCAGACCCGGGTTTCTGCGGCCCTCGAACTGGTTGACCGCGACGACGAACGGCAGGCCGATCTTCTCGAAGTAGTCCAGCGCGACGAAGCAGTCGCCGATGCGGTCGGTGTCGACCAGCACCAGCCCACCCAGGGCCCCGTCATCAGGTCGGCCCATATGAAGCCGAACCGGTCCTGACCCGGTGTGCCGAACATGTAGAGCACGATGCCGGCGTCGATGGTGACGCGACCGAAGTCGAAGGCGACGGTGGTGGTCGTCTTCCGGTCGCGCTGGCCGCGGTCGTCGATCCCGACCGAGGCGGTGGTCGTGGCCCCTTCGGTGGTCAGCGGGTCGATCTCGGACAGGGCGCCGATGGCCGTCGTCTTGCCGACCCCGAAACCACCGGAGACAATGATCTTGACAGGGATCGGGGTACGCCCGGCACCGTTCGGCGCATCACCGTTCATGGTGCTCCTCGGGCGATCTTGCGACGCTGCTCCGTAGGACGTGTCAGAGTGCAGGGACACCCTGCATCAACCTTTCGATGAACTCGTCGTCGTCGGCGTGCCGTGGCGGGGGCGTGCCGGCTTCGAGCCTGCCGTCGGAGACGAGGTCGGCCACCAGCACCCGCGCCACCCCGATCGGGATCCGCAGGTGGGCGGAGACCTCGGCCACCGACTGCATGTGCTCGCAGAGCCGCCGGTCATGACGTAGGGCCGCACCTCGAGGCCGTCGTTCGCTTCCGGCGAGGCCGCGCCGGCGCGCGCGGCACGGGAATGCCCGGTGGGATGGGAGCCCGTGCCGTTCACACCCGGGTCGGTCGGGTAGGGCACGGCGAGGAAGGGACGGATGAGGACATCATCGTCGGACGGCTCCTTCGGTGATGGGCTCATCGCATCATGTCCGTCTTCAGCTCGATGATCAGTTCCGGGGTCAGCAGCGACCCGACGCGCTGGACGACCCCGACCGCCCGTTCCACGCCGGACGTCGCGGCGACGAAGTTCTCCAGCAGCCAGTCGACGTCGCGTGCGCTCGTGCTCAAGGTCTGGTCATCGACACTGCTCACGAGGTACCTCCTCATCCGTCGGGACGGCCCCGTCCATCACGGGAGCGCTGGTCGGGCAGCCGGTGTGAGGCGCGGCCGGCTCCGAGCCGATGTCGTAGGCGCGTCCGTTCTCGACCCCGTTGATGAGTGCGCTCAACCGACCGCGCACCTGCTCCGGATCGGGGGCCGCGAACGCAGGCCCCGATCCGGCACCCGGCCCGAGGTCGGGCAACTGCGCGCCCCGCACCCGCTGAGGGATGTCGGTCCCCCGGACCGTCTCGGCGCCACGGGGCTGCTCCTGGGACGGCTGGGCGGGCGGCGTGAACAGCGTCGCCGGGGACTGGAGCGAGCCTCTGGGCCCGAAGCCGGTGGGGGCGGGTGCCGCCGGAAGCGGCAGACCGGTGGGGCGTGTCTCGACGCCGCGGTGGACCGGCGCGGCTGCCCCGACGGGCATGAGCGTCGCGGGCCTGGGCCGCGACTCCACGGCGACCCGTCCGACGACGGCAGCGCCGGCCCCGGCACCTCGTCGGGCGCACGCCTCGGACCAGGTCCCGGACCGCGGCCGCCGCCAGGGCTTCGGTGTTCGATCCGACGCCGGCGGGTTCGGCGACCGCGAGCAGCCCGGGCGGCAGGACGACCGTGGCGGTGATCCCGCGGCCCGCGGACGGTTCGAGGACGACGGAGATGTCGCGGCGGGCCCTGAGGCACCCGACGACGTAGAGCCCCAGCACGTTCGAGGTGCCCGCTCCTCGGTGGCCCGCCCGATCCTGGAGTTCGCCTGGCGGAGCTCGGGTTCGGTCATCCCGACTCCCTGGTCGATGACTCGGATCCGGTAGCCGTCGATCGTCTCCTGTCCGACGACGGTGACGCGGGTCGACGGCGGGGAGAAGTGGGTGGCGTTCTCCATCAGCTCAGCGAGGAGGTGCACGACGTCGGCGACCGCGGTGCCGGCGTTCGCTGCCTCCTCCACGTAGTGCACGTCGACCCGGACGTGGTCCTCGATCTCCGAAAGGGCGGCCCGCGCGACGTCGGTCACCGGAACCGGGCGCGACCAGGTGCGGATCTGGGCGGCACCGGCGAGGACGAGCATGCTCTCTGCGTTGCGCCGGACGCGGGTCGTGGCGTGGTCGAGTTGGAAGAGCTTGTCGAGCACCCGGCCGTCGCGCTCCTGCGACTCGAGCTCGCTGATGTACCCGAGCGTCCGCTTGAGCAGGCTCTGGTTGCGCCGTCCCAGGTTGACGAGCATGTCGGCCGACTCGCGTTCGGCGCGGTGCTGGTCCAGAGCCAGCTCGACCGCCCGGGACTGCATGGTCGTCAGCGCGGCCGCGAGATCCCACAGCTCGTCGTGGGTCGGCACCTCGACGGGGAGCAGCGTCGGGGCGTCGTCGTCGCCGGGCAGTCCCTTGATCGCCCCGATCGTCTCCGGGAGAGTCTCGTGGGCCACCCGGTACGCCGCGCGGGTGAGGTTCCGGATGGGCCGCACGATGCGCGCCACCACGAAGGCCAGCGCGAGAAGCACCAGGATGAGGGCGGCCAGACCGGCGGCCAGCAGGACGCCCACCCGGGCCTCGACGTTCGCGTTCTCGGTCGCGATGCGGTTGTCCAGCACGGCCTCACTGCGAGCGACGATCACGTCGATGCGGTCGTCGATCGGCCGGTCCATGCCACGGACCGCACGGTCGGCCACCCGCGGCTCGAGCGCGCCGCCGGCCACGAACGGCACGAGCGCCGCGTCGTAGGCGCGGTTGAGCGCGTCGCACTCCAGGCGGAAGCCGCTCAGCTCGTTCGCGATGGCCTCGTCGTTGATATCTACAGGTCAGCGACTCAACATTGCCGGGCCCATCGGATCTGCGAGACGTTGGGCGGACGCCGTGAGCAGCGGTCCAGAGGCATACGAACGGCAACGGTTGTGGGTCCGGGCGTGCCGCGGCGCCGCCTCAGCCTCGGACCCGGCTCGACTCGCCCGCCCATTCGCGCTCGCGCAGCTCGAACTTCTGGACCTTGCCGGTGGAGGTCTTGGGGAGCGCCTCGACGATCTCCACGGCCTTGGGTGCCTTGTACCGGGCGATCTTCGATCGGACGTGGCTGATGATCTCCTCCGGTGTCGCCGCCTCCCCGTCGACGAGCACCACGAACGCCTTCGGCCGCTCCCCCCACTGCTCGTCGGGCACGCCGACGACGGCCGCCTCGAGTACGGCGGGGTGGGACTCGACGGCCTGCTCGACCTCGATCGTCGAGATGTTCTCCCCGCCCGACACCACGACGTCCTTGGCGCGGTCGCGCAGCTCCACGTAGCCGTCCGGGTGCATGACGCCGAGATCGCCGGAGTGGAACCAGCCGCCGGCGAACGCCGCCTCCGTCGCGGCCGGGTCGTCGTAGTAGCCCAGCATCACGTTGTTCCCGCGCATGACGACCTCGCCCATGGTCACGCCGTCGGCGGGCACGTCGGCCATGTCGGGATCGACCACGCGCAACCGTTCGGTGCAGACCATCCCGACCCCCTGACGCGCCTGCTGCGTCGCCCGCTGGTCGGGTTCGAGCGCGTCCCATTCCCGCTGGTACTGGTTCACCGAGTACGGCCCGTATGTCTCGGTGAGCCCGTAGACGTGCACGATGCGGAAACCCATCCGCTCCGCCTGCCCGATCGTCGTCGGCGACGGCGGCGCACCCGCGGTGGTGATCGTGATCCGGCGCTCCAGCGGGACGGCCTCCGGAGCCCGCACGATCGTCGTGACGACGGTGGGCGCGCCGTTGAGGTGGGTCACTCCGTGCTCGGAGATCAGGCCCCAGATGACGTCGCCGTGCACCTCGCGCAGGCAGACGTGCGTGCCGCCGATCGCCGTGACGGCCCAGGGGGTGCACCAGCCGTTGCAGTGGAACATCGGCAGCGTCCACAGGTACACGCTGTCGAACGTGTGCCCGGAGTGAACGACCTCGCCGAAGGAGTTGAGGTACGCGCCGCGGTGGGAGTACTGCACTCCCTTGGGGCGGCCCGTGGTCCCGGACGTGTAGTTGATCGAGATGCAGGACGTCTCGTCCGCGACGGTCCAGGCGAGCGGCTCGTCCGTGCCGCGGGCCAGCAGGTCGTCGTAGGTGACGCCACTCCCGGTGCCGTCGCCGGGCGCCATCGGGTCGACCACCGTGATGATCTCCTCGACGGTCTTGAGCTCCGCCGCCACCGGTGCGACCGTCGGGTGCAGTGCCGCGTCCACGACGAGCACCTTCGCGCCCGAGTGGTCGAGGATCGCCCGCACCTCCTGGGTCGCGAGTCGCGTGTTGACGGCGACGAGAACGGCGCCGGCCAGCGGCACCGCGAAGTGCGCGACGAGCATCTCGGGGACGTTGGGCAGCAGGTAGGCCACCCGGTCGCCGGCCCGCACGCCGGAGCCGCGCAAGGCGTGGGCCACCCGGGTGACCTCGGCCGCGAACCCGGCGTAGCTCTGACGCCGCTCTCCGTACACGATCGCGGTCCTGTCCGGGAAGACCTCCGCGGAGCGTCGCAGGAACGCCAGGGGCGTGAGGGGGGTGTTCCAGACGTCGCTCATCGGCAGCTCTCCTCGGGGCGGGCGGGGGCTGCACAGATCCTGAACGGTGGTCGGCGGCCCGGCAACCACCCGGCCGGACTACTCCTCGACCAGCTTGATCGCCGCTCGCGGGCAGGCCTGGACGGCCTGCTCCAGTTGCGGGCGCAGCGCCTCCGGCGGGTTCTCGTCGAGGATGTAGAGGAAGTTGTCCTCCCGCACCTCGAACACCTCCGGGACGATGCCCATGCAGATGGCGTTGGACTCACACAGATCGAAGTCGACGCTGACCTTCATGACGAGGCGACCTTCATGCCGACATCGTGCACCCTGCCACCGCCCGGGGTCACTCAGGTCACCCTTAGTTCCGGCCCGGGCGATCCGGGCCCGCGCTCGCCGCCGACGTTCCCGGGCCGGGCCGCGCTGTCCCGAACGGGGTGAAGTTGCTCCGTTCGCCGTAGCGACTACTCGCGACGCAGGACGGGGCGGAGCGCGTCCAGCACCGTCGCGTCGTCGATCGTGGACGGCACGGGCTCGTCGGCGCCGTCGGCGATCCCGCGCATCGTCTTGCGGAGGATCTTGCCCGACCGGGTCTTGGGCAGCGAAGCGACGACCGCGACCTCCCGGAGCGAGGCCACTGCACCGACCTGGTCGCGGACGAGCGCCACGAGCTCGGCCGCCAGCTCGTCGGCGTCGCGGTCCACACCGGCCTTGAGGACGACGAACCCGCGGGGTACCTGGCCCTTCATCGGGTCGGCGACCCCGATCACGGCGCACTCCGCGACGTCGGGATGCGAGGCGAGCACCTCCTCCATGCCACCGGTGGACAGCCGGTGACCGGCAACGTTGATCACGTCGTCGGTGCGGCCCATGACGAACAGGTACCCGTCGGCGTCGATGTGCCCGCCGTCGCCGGTGAGGTAGTAGCCGTCGAAGGCCGACAGGTAGGAGGCGACGAACCGCGCGTCGTCGTTCCACAGCGTCGGCAACGATCCGGGCGGCAGCGGCAGCCTCAGGACGATCGCGCCGTCGACGCCGGGCTCGGCGGGCCTGCCCGAGATGTCGAGCACCCGCACGTCCCAGCCGGGCAGCGGCTTCGTGGGCGAGCCGGGCTTGATCTGCAGGGGGTCGAGCCCCATCAGGTTCCCGGCGATCGGCCAGCCGGTCTCGGTCTGCCACCAGTGGTCGATCACGGGGATGCCCAGCAGATCGGACGCCCAGCGGTAGGTCTCCGGGTCGAGCCGCTCGCCCGCGAGGAACAGGTACTCCAGGCTCGAGAGGTCGTAGCCGGCGGCGAGCGCGCCCGCGGGGTCCTCCTTCTTGATCGCCCGGAACGCCGTGGGTGCGGTGAACAAGCTCTTCACGCGGTGTTCGGCGACGACCCGCCAGAACTGGCCGGCGTCCGGCGTCCCGACGGGCTTGCCCTCGTAGAGCACCGACGTGGCGCCGGCGATCAGCGGCGCGTAGACGATGTAGGAGTGCCCGACGACCCAGCCGACGTCGGACGCGGTGAAGATCGTCTCACCGGGGCCGACGTCGAACATGTTCGGCATGGTCCATGCCAGTGCCACCGTGTAGCCGCCGCCGTCGCGCACGACGCCCTTCGGCTTCCCGGTCGTGCCCGAGGTGTAGAGGATGTAGAGCGGATCGGTGGCAGCGACGGGCACGCAGGCGGCGGGCGTCGCGGTGGCCATGGCCTCGACCCAGTCGACGTCGTCGGGCCCCATCGCCGCGACGGCCTGCGGGCGCTGCAGGATGACCTGTTTCGCGGGTGTGTGCGCGGCCAGCTCGATCGCCCGGTCCAGCAGCGGCTTGTACTCGATCACCCGCTTGCCCTCGATGCCGCAGGACGCCGAGACGACCACCGTGGGTGTCGCGTCGTCGATGCGGGCCGCGAGCTCCCTCGGTGCGAACCCGCCGAACACCACCGAGTGCACCGCGCCGATCCGGGCGCACGCGAGCATCGCGACCGCGGCCTCGGGCACCATCGGTAGGTAGATCACCACGCGGTCGCCGCGACCGACGCCGAGCCCGGCCAGCACACCGGCGAACCGGGCGACCTCGTCGCGCAGCTCGACGTAGGTGTAGGTCCGCTGCGTGCCCGTGACGGGCGAGTCGTGGATCAGGGCGGGCTGCGCGCCGCGTCCCGCGTCGACGTGGCGGTCGAGCGCGTTGTGACACACGTTGAGCTCCCCGTCGGGGAACCAGCGGTAGAACGGCTGGCGCGTCGCGTCCAGTGCGCGGGTGGGGGCGACGTGCCAGTCCACCGCCCGCGCGGCCTGCAACCAGAAGGTCTCCGGGTTGTCCGTGCTGGCTCGGAAGACGTCCTCGTACGCGCCCATCGATGGCCTCCTCGCTGATCGCCGTGAGCTGACACTAGATGAGTGATTCCGTGAAGTTGGTGTTCAGTGGTCGTCGACGACCAGTGTTCGTTCTGCGGTGACGTCGAGTGCCCAGTTGCGCCTGATACCTGTGGCCAGGGCGAGGAGGCGTTGGGGCGGCTGACTCACGACTCGACACGGCGCCCGTGCTCCCCGTCCGCGGCGACACCCCCCGTCGAACGGGGGCACCGACCCGCGGCAGGGAGTACCACCGGAGAAC
>Ga0209591_10001014_pt1 | contig 36054 bp, 37 predicted proteins | sample MAT01_FD_187207 | JGI IMG/M metagenome (GOLD analysis project Ga0209591, IMG submission 187207) | Freshwater microbial communities from Lake Fryxell liftoff mats and glacier meltwater in Antarctica - MAT-01 (SPAdes) (version 2) | ecosystem: Environmental > Aquatic > Freshwater > Ice > Liftoff... | reverse complement strand
ATTACGGCAGAGAGTTCAAAGTCTTGTTTGGAAGAAATAGGATACGGATTCATCCCCGAGGCTTTGATTGCTTCAAGTTTTACTATTCGAATATTTCTGATTTCGTCAAAAGAGGACATGGGGGGGTTGATGCAGAATAAGAGGAATTGGAATGAATAAGAGGAATTGGAATGAAGAGAATTTAAGTATCTTAGTTCTTCTTATTCGTCTCAATTCTAGCCATTCTTCTTATTCCTATTCAATCCCAATAATCTTATATTCCATTGTACCAGATGGGGTGCTGAAAGAGAACGAATCCCCTTTTTTCTTTCCGACTGCGGCTGAGCCGAGTGGTGACTTTGCAGAAATATAACCTTTGCTTGAATCAACTTCTTCTGATCCTACAATAGTAAATGTCTTAGATTCGGAGTTTGATCCTTTTTTTACCGTAACAACTGAACCGATAGAAACTGATTCAGTATGGTGAGCTGCCACGATAGTCGCAGTCTTGAGAATCATTTCAAGCTTTGCGATGCGGTCCTCTACTGATGCCTGGGTATCTCGTGCTTCGTGGTATTCAGCATTCTCAGAAAGATCCCCAAGACCTTTAGCGTATTCAAGGTTTTCAGCAACCTCTTTACGTCTAACAGTTTTTAGGGTGTTAAGTTCTTTTGTGAACTCATCAAACTTTTCTTTAGTCAAATATTCATGTTCTTCGTTCATATATATTGTGGCCAATTGTAGAGAAAAATAGGTAAAAGTCAACTGGTATAGTTGCAAGCGGCTACCTGCCTGCCGGCAAGGCGGAGTTACTAGATTCTAGTAACTCCCAATCAAATATCATACTTTTTCATTTTGAGTTACTAACAACTAAAAACTAGCATCTAGTTACTGTTGTGTATATTCCGGTGTGTTTACTTTCATCCAGTCAAGAATTTGCCTCATAACGAAAGTGGCTCCTACTAAGTTGTCTCGATGTCCTTTTTCCATCAAGATTGCGAATGCGTATTTTGGATTTTCATAGGGATAATATCCTGTCACCCATGAATTAACTAAAGCTTTTGTGATACCAAGCTCTGCAGTTCCTGTTTTTGCCGCCACATGAAGATCAGAAAAGTTTAATGCTCTTGCAACACTGTCAGTAACACTGAGTCTCATGCCTTCTTGAACAATCTTAAAATATTCTTTTGAAAATGGCAGTGTTACAACTTTGTCATCATTAATAGGATTGTTTAGAAGCACAGTTGGAGTGATGAGCTTACCTCCATTACCCATAGCTGCTACTGCCCGCACAGCTTGTATTACGGTAGTTTGAAACCCATACTGTCCAATTGAACTGTGGTAAGTATTTCCAAGTTTCCAAACTTCTCCATCAAACATTTCAGCTTTCCACTCTGGACTTGGAATAGTGCCCTTTTTCTCTCCAACCATATCGATTCCGGTCATAGAACCAAATCCAAACATTCGAACATATTTTTCTATATTAAGAATTCCGATTCCTTTTTGTTCACCATATCCACCGCCGACTGTATAAAAATATTCGTCAGAAGACACTGCTATTGCCTCTCTCATATCAACCCACCCATGAACTTTCCAATCTCTAAAAATAGTAGGCTGTGAGGGGTTAAAACGATTTGGAATAGTGATAGCACCAACACTGTGAATCTTTTTTTCAGGACTAATAATTCTTTCTTCAAGCACTCCCATCGCTATGAAGGGCTTCATAATTGATCCTGGAACATATAGTCCACTCACAGCTCGGTCAATAAACGGAGTGTCTTTACTGCTCAAAAAAGAAGCGATGGCGGCTCTGTCAGTAGCTTCTGTCATGATATTTTGGTCGTATTGAGGATAACTAGTTATCGCCACGATTTCACCGGTATGAACGTCCATGAGCACTCCTGCCCCGCCAGAAAAGTCTCGGTCGTGAGCGGTACTTTTTATCACTTCGTACATTTTTGCTTGTACTCGTGAGTCCACAGCAAGGGTTATATTATTTCCTGACTTTGGAGGAATAAGTGTGCTTTCTGACTGAACCTCCTCAAGCGCGTCAGTTTCAGTGATTTTGAGACCGTTGGTGCCAGTCAAATCTTCATTGAAATATTCTTCAGCACCATCTTTACCAATAAATACATCATTGTAAAAATTTCCAGCGCTATCTTTTGCGGGATATCTTAAGTATCCAACGAGGTGTGCGAATCCATCCGTTGGTAAATATTTTCGCAGTGAAAACTGACCATCTGGATTAAGGTCATTCCAAGCAAGTGCTATTTTGTTTCTATCGTAGATAATTCCCCGCGGAGCGAAAACAGTCGTATGTCTGAGGTGGTTATTTTCACTACGGATCTCAAAAGCTTCTCCATTCTTTACTTGGAGAGTCCACAGCCTTCCTGAATAGACCACTCCAACAAGTAAGAAAAATATTCCAAGCCAGACAAAGGTTGACCTTGTGATTGGCTTCTCAATTCTGCCTTCAAACTGGTCAGTATCGAATTGTGGGAGATTTGAAGAGTCAAGAAAAATTTCATCTGGGTCAATGCTCACACTAGAAATTCGACGTCTGGAAAATATTTTTTTGTACAAGGAGTTAAGCACGGCACTATTATACACGCTTTCCATGTTGATAGTCACAAACGGAAAGAGTGCGAATTATATTATAACTTTTATGTTTATGACCTGAACATTAAATGCTCTTTTATCCACATTGATATCACAAATGCAAGTGTGCTCCCTAAGAAAAATAGGTGGGTGTTCAGAAAGTTTGACTGTTCAGCACCGTAGAGACCGTCAAGAAATATACCAAGCGCAAATACTTCGTAGGGATTTTTAAAAAACAGTACGAAGCAGATTCCGAGAGATACTGTCATCCACCACGGAAACAAAAAAAGGCTCAGCGATAATAAAACAAGTGCAACAATGCGTTTACGTGTACTATTGTCCATAAATAATCTCTACAAATTTCAAGGAAAAAATATTAGTGAGGTTTGTTAGTCTGATTTTTTTAAAAGAATCACTGTCTGTTTCTTCAATATCCGCCACCCGAGCAAGGGCAAAATCTGGATTACTACTGAGTGTAATCAAATCTCCGATAGCAATATCAAGTTCTCTGGGTGCTGAATATACAAAATTTCCACCCCCAACTCCTTTTATCTGGAGCGGTGTTCCGTTTTTCATAATTCTGCCTTCCGTTATGATTCCTGGACTCGTATACAATGTTGTCTTAGCATTCAGACCAGCGATTTCAGTTACTGTACCGAGAGCAACTGATCCGTAAGTAACCATATCTCCAACCTTAGCAGTGTTGTCTTTAGAAAGCGATATGACGAGAATGTCGTATGGGGACTCAGATGGATGCATGGTGACAGGAACTACCGTACCACTTAGTTTTGAGCGGATTCCAAGAAATTTTCTGAATTCATCATTTTGAGAAATAACGATATCGAATGAAATAAGTTTTTCTATTAGATCTTGATTTTTTTTGTGAAGTCGAGTATTTTCATCAATCAAATTTGCCTTGGTATGAAAAAGTTCACTCTTTGAAAAAACCGACACTACAGCATCTTTAGATTTAGTTATTGGCTTACTTACTGACAATGTAACATGAGTAAAAAAACTTGGAAATATATAGTAAATTCCTAGAACAACAATCACAATACCTAAGGCAATACCAAGTACTCTTTTTCTACTACTCTTTTGTCTAGTTTGTAGTTGGTAGCTCATCTTCGTTTTGAATTAGCACTTCTTTAAAGCCCTCCATATCTTGAAGAATAAGTCCGGTGCCACGAGCTACTGCAGTCAGGGGATCTGCGGCGACATGAACTGGAATCTTAATTTCTTCTTCAAGCAGTTGTGCGAGCCCTTTAATAAGAGCTCCACCTCCAGTCAAATGCATACCTCGATGCATAATATCTGAAAGTATTTCCGGTGGTGTTGTCTCAAGAACTTCACGTGCCCCTTCAATAAGGCTTGCGATTGATTGAGAGATGGCTTCTCTGATATCAGAGTCAGTAATAATTACTTCTCGTGGAAGCCCTGTGACCAAGTCCCTTCCTTTGATTACTGCTTCCATTGGATTCTCTCCAGGAATAATAGCTCCGATTGCAATCTTAATATCTTCTGCGGTTTTTTCTCCAATCAAGATTTTAAACTCACTGCGGATATACGAGATGATATCATTATTGAGCTTATCTCCAGCGATGCGTAAATTTTTTGCTCGCACCACGCCGCCTAAAGAGATCACGGCAATGTCAGTAGTTCCCCCACCAATATCAATGATCATACTTCCAACAGGATCCCTAACAGGCAGACGGATTCCGATTGCCGCTGCCATTGGTTCCTCAACAATGTGAACTTCGCTTGCGCCAGCGTTTCTGGTTGCGTCACGTACAGCACGAATTTCAACATTAGTGATTCCAGAAGGCACTCCTACCACAACTCTCGGACCAAGTAATTTTTTTGTTGTTCTTTGTGCCTTATTGAGAAGGTAGGTAATCATCTCTTCAGTCACTTCAAAATCTGAAATAACTCCGTCCACAAGAGGCTTCAAGGCCATGATATGAGACGGGGTCCTGCCGAGCATCTGCTTTGCTTCAGTGCCGACAGCCACAACGCGTCCTGTTTTTTGATTGACAGCAACGACAGACGGCTCGTTAATGATAACTCCTTGACCATGAACATACACCAAGGTATTTGCAGTACCCAAGTCTATTCCGATATCGTTTGAAAGAAATCGGCGCATTCGTTCGTAATGTTTGTTTTTAGCCATGAGTTGGGAAAAGTTTTGAAATTTCAGAATTTACTATTTGTTCTTGTGACACAACAACTGTTTCACCAGTCCTTCTATTTTTTATTTCAACAGTCTTTGCTTCATTGCCACGATCAGAAACAATAATGTGATATGGAATGCCAATAAGGTCTGCGTCAGCAAATTTTTCTCCCGCCCGCACGTCTCGATCATCCCACAGAGCCTCTCCATTTTTATTCAATAAATTGTAGATTTCTTGTACACGGAAGCGGGTAGCCCCATCTTTTCCCATTAGTTCTATGAGATGAACTTTGAACGGGGCGATACTCTCTGGCCAAACCATACCTTTATCGTCTGCGAACTTCTCAGCAATCAGCCCCATTACTCTTGTGATTCCAATACCATATGAACCCATCCAAACAGGAATTTTTTCTCCTTTTTCATTTGTAAAAAATAGCTCGAGGTCTTCAGATTTCTGGGTACCAAAATTAAAAATATTTCCTACTTCTGCGGTTTTAACTTCTTCTAGTTCTTCTCGAGTAATACCCAAATCATTAAGGGTTTGGTCATTCAAGACTTCTTCATTTATAGCGATTCCTTTTTCTCTATTTAGATAAATTTTATCTTCACCTGTTTCAGCGATTGTTTGGAATTCATGACTAAACTTTGTAAACGCACCACCAGATGCGAATGTAACAAAGGTATCTTTTCCTAAACCGAGTCTTTCGTAGAAACGTTTGTATGCATCGATAGTTTCGTTATAAAACTTTGTATGGTCTTCTTCTCCTATACAAAATGAGTACATATCTTTCATGACAAATTCCCGACCGCGCATAATACCGCTCTTTGCTCGAAGTTCATTACGCATTTTTGTTTGAAACTGATACACAGAAATAGGCAAATCTCGAAAGCTCGAAATGTATTGCTTCATCATATCGGCAATAGGTTCTTCGTGTGACCATCCAAATCCAACCTCACCGCCCGCCTTGAGTTCTGATTTAAACCACACATCAACCACGTCATCACTCCATCGTTTTGTTTTCTCCCAAAGCTCCTTTCGCTGAAGAGCTGTCATAATTAACTCTTGTCCTCCGATAGAATCCATCTCTTCACGAGCAATCATCTTTATTTTTTCAAGAACCTTTAATCCGAGTGGTAAATAGGCATATACTCCTGCCATTTCCTTATGAACAAAGCCTGCCCGAATGAGCAAATCTGCGTTTTTGGAAACCTCGTCTTTTGGGCTTTCTTTACGGGTTTTTGTAAAAAGTTTGGACTGTAACATAGCGAAATACTATCTCATATAGCCTGTTCGAGCAAACAGACACATATGCATCTACCATAAATTGCTTTTATTAATATTCTGTTTAATTTGCCCACTTATTAAACAGATTTCATCCTTATTCAACCTTTTGTAGTTCTGTAACAAATTCTTCTATGGTTGCTTCTAGGTCACCCTTTGCTTTTTCAAGAAACGTCTCATCTTCCATCTTTTGTTCAAAAAGATTTCGAAACTTACTTGAATAATTATTTATCCACTGTTCTGTTAGTTCTGTTGATGGAGCTTTTCCTAAAAAAACCTCTATCACTCCCCTTTGAATCTTCATTTTAATCGCAAATATTTCACGAGTATATTCGAAGTGCTGGATCGCCCTGTTTGGAATTCCTTCAGCTGACATGATTAAAAAAGATTCATAATGTCGTGAATAGTAACCACCAGCATCAGCAAGATGAGGACTACGAATCCAGCTCCGTTTAGAATATTTGTTATTTTAGGAGAAATTGGTCTGCGAATAATAGCTTCGATGGCAACAATGACGAGTCGTCCCCCGTCGAGAGCCGGAAATGGGAAAAGATTGATAACGGCAAGATTCACTGAAATGAGAGCTGTAAATGTCATCAGGTAGACAAATCCAAGTTTCGTTACTTCTCCAACAAGTCCGACAATTCCGACAGGTCCCGTTACCTCCGACAGACTCGCCTTTCCTACGAATGCTTTTGATAAGAGGTCCCAAAGTCCGGAAGCTGTTGCGACAAAAAGATTCCCTACATCTTTAGCACCTTGATAAAACGCAGTAAAAAATGGTAGACGAAGTGTACCGATATCATCCATACCGATACCAATAGCCAATTTGCCAGGAATAATTCCTTCTACTCCAACAATCGGCTCAGTAGTAAGGCTTTCATCCCCTCTCAAGAGCTCAAACACTACGCCATCCTTTCCGTGTGCTTCAATAAAATTTGAAACGTTACCTGCGGTAACTTCCTTTATTAAATAATCTTTTTTCTTGGATTCAGAGGACAGTGAGATAATCTGATCACCGGCTTTAATAGTGCTTTTTGAAGCTGGAGAATCGAGAGATATACTTGTTACAGTGAGATGAATATTTTCTACCGTTCCAGGACCAATGTGATCAGTTGAGCTTGGAAGACCTACGAGGTACCCTGTTGATATAAGAAGCCACGCAAAAAGCATATTAAAGAACACCCCCGCAACAAGGACTGCAGCTTGAATATATCGAGGCTTTGAAGAGATTGCTCGGGCACGCTCAGGACCAGAAAGTGACTCATCATTTGGGTCTTCGCCAAAAATTCTTACAAATCCTCCGAATGGAATGGCGTTGATAGAGTACTCTGTCTCGCCATATGTTTTACTCCATAATTTTGGAGGAAAACCGAGCCCAAATTCTGTGACTTTGATACCTGACTTTTTCGCAACAATAAAATGACCAAATTCGTGGACAAGAACAAGGATTGCAAGAACGATGATGAAAATAATGATGTTCATAATTAATTAAGGATTTCAGTTTCCTTTTTAGCTGCCATGTTGTCAAGTTTGCTATTCGCTTCTTCCACGAGCTTTTGAAGTTCTGCTACATACCTAAACTTCTCATCTTCGCTCATTTCTCCGGCTTTTTGCTTAACATCAATGTCACTCTTTGCTTTTTCGCGCTCGAGCCGAAGCGTTACTCTCGCTTCTTCGTATTTTTGTTTCAAGAGTTTTACAAGAGTGACTCTTCGTTCACTGGTCAGATCTGGAAATGAAACCCTGAGCCCCTTTTCATCTGTTGAGATTGAAAGTCCAAGCTCAGCATCCTGGATTCCTTTTTCTATATTTTTAACTTGGCTCATATCCCACGGAGCAATACGGAGAGTCTTTGCATCCTCTATATTGACGCTCGCCACCTCTCGAATACTCATTCGGGATCCGTATGATTCTACGCTCACCTTATCTAAGATGGTGGGAGTTGCCCTGCCTGTGCGAATAGAGAAAAATTCGCCTTGGAGCCACTCTGCGATGCCTTCTGTCTTTTTTTGAAATGTTGCGAAACTATATGCCATGAAAAAATTATTATTGAATTATATATGGCATTCTAGCAAAGGAAGCTATTCTCTGCTAGGTGCCTACGGGCCACTAAACAAAAGAAGTGTAATGGTGATTATTCCTACCTGCAAAAATACACCGAGTGGATACCACGAAGTCCTCTCTTTGTCTGGTCCAACATGGATCCACATATGAAATCGTTGAAGCGGGGTAAGCAATCTACTTTTCGTTTGGTAATAAGCAAATTGAAGAAAATCAGGCAGTACACCTCCCACCATTCCCCAGAAAACACCCTGCGATAAGAAAGTGGTAAGAGAAAACGTATCACCGTGAAAAAATAGATAGACGACGATAATACTTACTAGCATATCAATACCTACTTTTATCAGGTCAAATATAAATTTGATATCTAGGATAAATCTGCCAAGCATTTTATCAGTTGGATGTGGTTTGGTAGACACAAGCGAGTATTGCCAATGCGGAAACGCGTCTAATATAAAGTGGCTGGCAAACCCAGCGGTAAAAGCCAAAACAGGGTGAGTGCGCAAGGCCACCCCTATCGCACCGCCAACGACTGAATGAGTAAGAAGAATCATAGTGATATGTGTGGCGCAGTATGCACCACATGCTCAAGTAGTATTTTAACAGATGGTGACCTATCGCGTAGATATCCTCGTATCTTTACGATATCTTCTAAGAATTCTCTCAAAGAAACGCTACTGTTGTCTTTTAAAAAAGCTGTATGAGCATAGCTTTCTAATACACTCAGAAACAACTGTGATTGGTGTTTGTTTTTTTCTTCTATAAAGCCATCTACCATTTTCATTCGAGTTGCAATGGAACTACTAAAAAAAAGTTTTCCTTGGTTTAAATCTATCATGTTTTTATCTTCAGTTTTTACAGTCTGTAAGCGTGACTGCAAGGTAGGAAGAAGGATATCAAAAGAAGGAACGATGATAAAAAAATGAGTGTTCTCTGTCGGCTCTTCAAACATCTTGAGAAGCGCGTTCTGAGCTTCGTGAGAAAACGACGACACGGAAATTAAAAATATTTTTTTATCGCCCGCAATAGCGCGTTTTAAATGTGCTTCAGCAATCCTATGTCCATCATCAACACCAAAGTTTACAAACTCTTCTTTTTGATAATCCGGATTACCATGAATATTGAACGAAAGATCATCCTTAAAAAAGGTCTCAAGACTTTGTATAAGACTTGAAGAATTTCCTGCAAATGCATAGGCGTGATGGAGATTGTTTATATCTATCTGTTTTAATTTCATACACCTATTATAGTACTCCAACCTTGGCTTTGAATAAAATGTAAAAACAAAGAGGTAGTCGCTTGACTGCCTCTTTTTAAAAACTCTAACATTCACGTAAAATATATTCCCCTACTTCTGGTGGCATCCTTTATTTCGTTTATTTGTCTGACTACCGCGGCGCTTGACAGTGACACCAAATCCTGATTACAGGAATCGTCGTAGTGCGACCAATACATCTCACCTCGTTGAATCTGAAATGCCGGTGAGGTTTTCTCCCTTTCGCACCCACACGGAAGACGCATAATGTGAGGAGGAACCATCAGGTGGCTTCTTAGAGACCCAGCACCCTTTATGATTCATTCATTGAGAGTCAAGCTACTGTTTTTCGACATGATAAGTTCTCCAGTGTGAGTTGGAAATAAAAAGAACAAGCTAGGAGCTATAAATACAGAAAAACATTCTATGTTCAAGAGAAATAACCTAGGTTGATATTTAATTAAAATAAACCCATGTAACTTGTTGACCTGTGAGGTCAGCAAGTTTTTTCATTCTTTTCCACTCATTACATGGTGCTTCAGCGAAGCGGGTTTACAACCACACCCTTTTCTCGTATTTCAATCCAAGACTTAGTACTAACGACTTAAAACTTTTTTGGCGATACCCCTAACGTTTTGAAATGATTGATTTCTTGTAGGTATCGAGGTGTTCGAGTGCAATGCCTGTTCCGCGAGCCACACAATAGACAGGGTCTTTTGCGAGCACCGCCTTTACTCCAGTACGGCGATAGACGAGCTCAGGAAGGTTTCGAAGCTGAGACGATCCTCCGGTCATAATGATTCCCTTATCAATAATATCTGATGAGAGCTCTGGAGGGGTTTCCTGTAAGACGTCTTTGATTGCTTTTACGATCTCTCGGAGCTCTTTTGAAATTGCTTTTACTATCTCGTTTGTTTTGATTTCTACTGATCGGGGTAGTCCCAAAACATAATCCCTTCCTTTAATTGTCATTGAGAGCTCTTCGTCGAGAGGAATTGCCGAACCAATTTGTATCTTTATCTCTTCTGCTGTTTTGTCACCAATAGCAAGATTGAATGTTTTTTTAATATAATCAGCGATAGCTGTATCAATTCTGTTTCCTGCACACTTCACTGAAGTTGACGCAACAATTCCTCCAAGGGAAATTACTGCAACATCTGTGGTCCCCCCACCAATGTCTACAATCATATGACCGATTGGTTCATGAATAGGAATTCCAGCACCAATAGCTGCCAAAATTGGCTCCTTTACAACATATGCATTTTTCGCACCCGCTTTGATTGCCGCTTCTACCACCGCGCGACGTTCAGTTGATGAAACTCCCGCAGGAACTGAGATGAGGACTTCGGGTTTTGCAATATTCCATTTTCCAAGAGCTTTTCCAATGTAGTATCGAAGCATCGCTTCAGTCACTCGGTAGTCTGCAATAACTCCGTCTTTCATTGGGCGATACGCCACGATTGATTCAGGGGTCTTTCCAATCATTTTTTTTGCTTCAAGGCCGATAGCTAGAATTTTCTTATCACTTTCGGATATTGCCACCACTGACGGCTCGTTGAGCACAATTCCCTTTCCAGGAACAAAGACGAGGACACTAGTTGTCCCTAAATCAACTCCCAGTTTTTTAGAAAAAATACCCATTCGTATTGACCTCTAGCTTAAGTGTTTGGAGTTAAAATGCAAGAAGAGACCCCGTAGTAATAAGTAGTAAGTAAAAAAGTAAAAAGATGATTAGAAATACTCCTTTTGCTTAATCTTGAATTTGCTTATTACTCATTACTCTTCAGTTTGTAAAAACATCAGTAAAATCCTACTATAATTGTATCCATGCGTTTATATACTGTAATACCCATCGCCCGAGGGGTAGGAAAAGAAACCCTTTCTTATTTTGGACCTGACACCATCGAAATTGGTTCATTGGTCTCTATTCCCTTACGTAAAAAAGTAGGACATGGAATTGTCATCGATGCAAAAGATGTTGCAGATATGAAATCCGACATAAAATCATCAAAATTTTCTCTCAGAAAAATTGTAAAAGTTGACTCTGTAAGTTTTCTTTCTCGCCCATTTCTTGAAGCGGCATTCACTACCGCAGAATGGTTTGCCACCACGACCGGTAGCATTTTGCAATCGATGGTTCCCGTACTTATTCTTGAGCACGCACTTAAGCTTGATAATTCCTCTATTCAGAATAAAGATGAAAAAGTAAGCCACGAACCACTCGTCATCCAAGCGGACGATGATGAGCGATTTTCGCACTACAAAAGCTTCATTCGTGGACAGTTCGCAAAACAAAAATCAGTCTACTTTTGTTTACCAACCGTAGAAGATATTCGTCAAGCAAAAGTGCTCCTTGAAAAAGGAATCGAGCAGTACACCGTCATTCTTCACAGTGGCATTTCAAAAAAAGAATTTCTCTCTGCTCTTGAAATAATTGGCCAGCGTAACCATCCAATCCTTATCATCGGGACCGCACCCTTCCTTTCTATTGAACGCAGTGACCTCGGCACTATCATCCTCGATCGTGAAAATGCCCGTTCGTACCGCACTATGCAGCGTCCATATATTGATATGCGTGTCTTTGTAAAAGCGCTGGCAAAAAGCAAAAAACTTTTACTCCTGCTTGGTGACATGATGCTCTCTGTTGAAACAGTGTCGAAAGAAAAAAATGATGTATACACGGCATTTATTCCTCTCAAAATGAGGGTGCTTTCTCCTGCCACACAAACTCTGATTGATATGAAACAAAAGCAAGAAGATGGCACAAGTCCTTTTAAAGTTCTCTCTCCCGAATTACTTCAACTCATTGGCGACACAAAAGAGCGTAGTGAACATTTATTTATATTTTCTGGTAGAAAAGGGCTCGCGCCTTCGACTGTGTGTGGCGATTGTGGAAAAATTGTGACATGTGAGAGATGCTCTGCTCCAGTAACTCTCTATACCAAAAAAGATGAAGAAAACTTTTTTATGTGCAACAAATGTGGATTAAAAAGAAGTGCTGCTGAAAGGTGCACAAGTTGCGATAGTTGGAAATTAAATACACTAGGTATTGGGATTGAGCTTGTTGAAGAAGAGATCAAAAAGCGATTCCCAGACATTACTCTTTTTAGACTCGACAAAGATAGTGTGAAGAATGAAAAAAAGGCCCTCGAAATAATTAAAAACTTTGAGAACACCAGTGGGAGTATACTGCTCGGCACTGAACTTGCTTTGTTTTATATAAAAAAGCCGGTTGAAAATATTGCTGTAGCTTCAATTGACACGCTATTTTCCCTACCTGATTTTCGTATCAATGAAAAGATCTGTTATCTTCTTTTGACAATGCGAGCGCTTGCAGAAAAAACTTTTCTTATTCAGACTCGCAACTCCGACACTCCAGTATTTGAATACGCTCTAAAAGGAAACTTGGCTGACTTTTACCGTAGTGAAATCGACGAAAGGAAGCAATTTATGTATCCTCCATTTTCTTTATTTATAAAATTGTCTGTTGAAGGAAAGCAAGGCTCAGCAAAGAAAGCTGGGCAAGAAATTGTTGATCTTCTTTCTGAATACGAACCGTCTATGTACCCAGCATTTGCACCAAGCAAGCGAGGAAATCCGGTCGTACATGTCCTGATCCGCAAGGAAAGCAGTGCTTGGCCGGATGAAACTCTGATTAACAAACTCCGATCTCTTCCAATGGGAGTTACAGTAAAAGTTGATCCGGAGAGCTTACTTTAGTTTTAAGTTTCAAGTAGTTAGTTTTAAGTAAAATAGAAAATTGATAAGTCTATATTTATAAGACATTCAAAATGACATATTCTAATCAATAGCTTGGACGGGTTCCACTGTTTCAAACCATGAACATACCCGACTTGATTTTGAACAAAACAATGCTGTGTGGTACATTAGAAATATATGGTTGACATAGTTGATAAAAATAATCCTATTTTAAGAGCGGTTGCTCCAGGGGTCCCCCTCGAAGACATCTCGTCTCCAAAGATACTGAAAGTTCTTACGGATATGAAACTCGCCCTCGCTTCACAGGATGACGGGGTAGCCATCGCTGCGCCTCAGATTGGAGTATCACTGCGGATTTTTGTCGTATCGGGAAAAGTTATCGGGTACATGAAAGGTGAAGATGACGATAAGTGTGTCTATCCAGACATCGTGTACATAAACCCAGTAATTACTAAGCGCTCAAAAGAAAAAAAGAATATGGAAGAAGGGTGCCTGTCGGTGCGGTATTTGTATGGAAAAGTATCTCGCTCAGCAAAAGTCCAGATAGAAGGTTATGATGAAAAGGGAAATTTTTTCAGTCGAGGTGGAGCAGGTCTTATGGCGCAGATTTTTCAGCACGAAACGGACCATCTAGATGGAATACTCTTTATTGACAGCGCGACAAACTTAGAAGATATTCCACCGGAGAAGATAGCGGAAAGAAAAGTAAAAAGTAGTAAGTAATTAGTAGTAAGGTTATGTAGATTTTAATTTGTTTTCGTAACTTTTTACTCTTTACTTATTACTAACTACAACTTTTAAAATTACCTTATGAATGACTCATCTGAACACAACAAAAAACCTGCTGACATTAATTTTGCCTTTTTTGGCACTCCGTCATTTGCCACGATCATTCTTGATGAACTCGAGACTGCTGGATTTATTCCTTCTCTTATTGTTACCCAAGAAGACCGTCCACAAGGAAGAGGTATGGAAATACAGCCTCCAGAAACAAAAGTGTGGGCAACAAAAAGAGACATCACTGTCTTTCAGCCTCTTACTCTAAAAGACGATGATGCATTAAAAGCACTTCGAGTGTTCGACAAAGAAAAACCGTTTGACATTTTTATCGTAGCTTCATATGGAAACATTATTCCTCAAAAGATACTTGATATTCCTATTCACGGGGTCTTAAATGTTCATCCATCGCTCCTACCGAAACTGCGGGGTTCATCTCCTGTCGTTGGAGCCATACTGGAAGAAGAAAAAACTGGAGTCAGCATTATGCTCCTTGATGAAAAAATGGACCATGGTCCGATCCTTAAGCAAAAAGAAATAACGGTTAGCCCGTGGCCTCCATACGCCCCTCACCTTGAGGAACTTTTGGCACGCGAAGGTGGAAAAATGCTAGCTGAAGTGCTTATTCCATGGACTGACATTACAATAGTACCGACAGAGCAGAACCACAATAAGGCTACATTTACAAAAAAAGTATCAAAAAGTGACGCGCTTATAAACCTAGAAGACTTAGCCGAATTAAACCTCCGAAAAATCAGGGGCTACGCAGGTTGGCCAAACGCGTTTACTTTTTTTGAACACAAAGGAAAGCAGATTCGTCTGATTATAAAAGAAGCAGAAATTGTCGACGGGATGTTAGTCCTTAAAAAGGTGATTCCAGAAGGAAGAAAGGAGATGTCGTTTGAAGAATTCCAAAGAGGATTTTTAAAACAAACAGAGGCCTGAGACCTCTGTTTGTTTGATTGTTTTATTCAGGGATACTACCCATACTATCAAAAGAAAAAGCTATAGCAGTTTGTTCTGTTGCATTTAGGATAGAGAGGATACCCGTGAGGCATATTGCTCCCAGCAAGAACCCTGCAACCACCTCCCTACTTACCTTCTGATTTAAATCCATAGTATTTATTCTTAGAAATTTTAGTTTTAAAATCAAATCCTTTCAAGGCGTTTTTCATCTTGAGCGCACCTTTTCTCATCAATGAAAGACCTTTATCTTTATGAGTGGTGAGGGCTCGGACTATCTCGTCTTTTACCAGGTCGATAGCTGCATATAAGTCATCTTTTTCAATCATTGCGTAGAAATTTTTTCCAGAAATATGCAGATTGACTTCAGCTTTAAAAATATCGCCGTTTTTGTGGTGGTGCGTGGTCTTTCCAACTTCAATATCACATCGAGCACTCTCATCTCCTTGCGTAAACTTATCGAATGCTGAAAAGCGTTTGTCTATATAATCCGAAATTGCTGGCGTAATTTCAATATTTGTTGCTTTGATATTTTTTTGCATAATGAATTTTGCTAGCTGATAAGACTCTAGTTAATTATACCAAGAGAGTAGCTAAGTAAGAAGTAAATAAGTACATAGTGATTAGTTGCTCACAATTAAGCTTATTACTAACTACTAAATTACTACCCCCTCGTCATCATAAATCCAAGCCAAATACCTAAAAGTCCTCCGACTGCAGATCCAAACACTGAAGTCATCAGTTGTCCAGACCCCTCAAAGAGAGCTGGTAGAGTACCACCTAAAGCAGAGCCGACAATCATGTTGAGCCAAATAATTTGCTTAGTGCTCATATATTTGCTGTATCTTTTTTAACATACTCCAAGACAATTGGTATGACAGAAATTAAAATAATTACTCCAACTAACGGAAGAATAAATGCATCAATATTAGGAATTGATTTTCCGAGTAGAAACCCAGTGACAGTAACCCCAACACTCCAAAAGACGGAACCGATAATATTATAAGTGATGAATGTGCGGTATCGCATAAGGCCGACTCCCGCAAGAATTGGCACAAAGGTTCTAACAACAGGAATGAACCGTGCAATCACCACAGCTTTAGGACCATATTTTTTATAAAATAATTCTGTACGTACCAAATGCTTCTTATTAAAAAATCGTGAGTCTTCTCGACTAAATATCTTAGGTCCAATCTTCGAACCAATCCAATACCCAAAATTATCTCCGAGTATTGCTGCAAGAGCCAGAATTGTCACTAATATATAAATATTTAAAAATCCCTGACCCGCAATTACGCCAGCAGTAAACAAAAGACTATTTCCTGGAAGAAGCAAACTGAAAAAAAGACTCGACTCAGCAAAGATAATAAGAAAAAGACCAACGTACCCGACTCGGGTGACAAGTTCGAGCAACGTCATATGCAACAGTGGGATATCCATATAGAGAGTATACAGGAAAGAAGAAGCTAGAGGTAGAAAATCTTCTTACAAAGACCAAGAAAAAAATTAAAAGAAAACTTTTTTAACTTCTAAGATTCGAACACGGATATTGCTTTACTGAACAATGTTTGAGCCTTAGAAGTTGGAATATAAGCAATATCCATACAAACCACCACCTTTGCCGACAGCAAAGGTGGTGGTTTGCTAATACCCAACTACTCACATATCTATCTGGTAACAGAAATTACTGGTGGAGTAGCTGAAATTGCTGTTTCTGACGAGGCTCCCGGAGCACTCACTGTATATCTTCCTTGAGAATCTGCCTCAATATAATATTCAGTATTGTAATCGCTAGTACTTACAAAACGAGCTCCCACAGCACTTGGATCAAATGGAAGGGCTGCAGGAATATATGTTGGTGTCAAACACGATAAATCAATATCGTTTACTACTGTCGGAGTAGCACTTGCGATACGATACTTAGTTCCCGTTGTCAGTGTTGGGCAATTGGGAGAACCTCCCGTAAAAACTCCTTTGTTATCTGCTAATCGCTGACCCACTGCATTCAAAATCGTATTCACGTTCGACTGACGTTGTGAATTTCGAGCTTGAGCAAATTGTCTGGCTGGGTTGATTGCCACAATGACAATTGCAGCGAGTGCGGCCACAATACCAATAACTACTAATATCTCAATCAGAGTAAAACCAGAACCTTTAAACCTCTTACGATTCCGCACGAGAACGGGTCTCGACGTTTTCATAACAAGATGATTAAAGCACTGAATAATAAGCACACTCTAACTATATAGAGTAAATAGGCTCTTCAGCAATACACTTATACACAACTTACTTATTTAACTTGAAAAGCCCAATTTTCTGACTTCTGGATAATTTTTTTATTTCTGCTTCCCTCATTAAAGCAGCGCTTCGTGATACTACTTTTTCTGTATACACAATTTTTTCTGGTACGTGCGAGCGAGTATAATTTCCACCCTTTCTACTTTTGTGCTCTTCAAATCTCCTTACAACATCAGTAGTTATTCCTGTGTACAAACTAGTATCTTTACAAAGCAGTATGTACACTACGTATTCTTGTTTCAGTTTCTTCATATTGCTACTACATTTTCTCTGGTGCCTTAATGCCAAGGAGTTCAAGTCCCTCCTTCATAGTACGAGAAAAAGCTTCAGTTACCGCCACTTTGTATGATGATGTTGTGTCTTGCGCATCAATAATTACAGAATTTGAATAAAAATTATTAAATGCACGAGCTAGCTCAATCAAATACGTGCAAAGATAGTGAGGCTGAAATTCTGTAGCACACCTCGCAACCACTTCAGGGAACCGGCAGAGAATTTTTTCGACATCAGTCACCTCAGAAGTCGGAGCTGTCACACTACCCTGAACACCTTCGTTTTTTGCTTTGTGTAAAATTGACCGAGCGCGGGCATAAGAATATTGCAAATATGGACCTGAATCCCCTTCCGTCGAAATAGACTGCTCCATATTGTAGATAATGTCACTTCCAGCTTTTGATCGCAGGATAGAATATTTTATCGCCGCAACTCCCACAACTTCGGAAATTATTTTTGCTTCGTCACTATTGAAATCTCTATTTTGAATTTTTTTTGTGATTTCTGAAATAGTATCTCGAATAAGAGACTCCCCCGTGACTATATTCCCTTTTCGTGAACTCATTTTTCCTCCAGAAAGTCTCATCATTCCGTGAACTATATGTTTCATCTTTTTCTCGAGCTCTGGATGAAAGATTGAAATAGCCTTTGAAACCACCTTCATGTATTCGAGTTGTTCATTCGCTGTGATAACAAGCGAGACATCCATCTCGGGAAACATTCTAAATTTTTCTTCAATGAGACCGAGCTCTTTTGTTTCGTAAGTTGGAAGACCAGCTTTCGTTATGAATACACGGGTATGAAGTTTTGAATCATAGTTTTCTGCTTTAAATACGATTGCCCCTTCTGATTCTTCAAACACGTCTCCAAGATTACCCCGTACGATAGCCTCACCTATCGGCGCCATATTACTTTCCAAAAAGTAATATGTAAATTCTGTTCCGAGAATTTTGTATAGATTTTCGAATGCTTTCATCGTAACACCTAGGCCCCAATCGTAGAGTTTATTTATTTCCTTGTCAGTGCGGGTGTAAATTTTTTTATTAAGTGAATCAATTTCTTCTTTAGCGCTTCTATCACTTTCGTACGCATCACTACCGAGCACATAACACTCTCCTATATACCTAGCCAACACTTCCACTTGTGCGTTCATATCTTCCGGCATTCCATTCTTTTGCATACCATAAAAAGCTTTTGCGACATGGAGTCCCACATCGCCTTGGTAGTTTGCTCTTCTAACCTCGGCACCTGAGTGCTCCAAAATTCTTGAAATCGACTCTCCGATTGCGTTCGTCATAAGGTGGCCGATGTGAAACGGTTTGAATGGATTTGGATCGGTGTATTCCACCATTATTTTTTTTTCACGATATATGCTGTTTATTCCTATTTTTTTTGAATTATTAATTTCTTGGACACTTTGTACAAAAAAATCTCGAGTGAGATAAAAATTAATAAAACCACCGCCAGCAACCTCCACTTTCTCCATATATGCTGGTGAATGTGATGTTATTTCTTGAACTATTTTTTCTGCAAGTTCTCGGGGGTTAGTATTTGCAGTCTTAGCCAAAACCATCGCAACGTTTGTTGAATAGTCACCGTGAGCGTATTCTTCTGGGTGCTCTACAGAGAATTCTACAGATAGAAGGCTGAGGTGCTCGATTGCTTCTTGTATCCAAGTCTTTATTTTATGAGCGATATGTTCGTTTATTTCCACCATATATCTATATTTCTAGTCATATTTAATTAATGGCAATCATACCACATTTACTGAGTCTGTGTTCTTTATTCAAACACCTCACTTTTTCAGTATTTTAAAAAAAATTTCGAAGAAAAGTGTTCTGTGGTAGTATTCGGCAATTATGAAGTCTGCAGAAATCAACCAATATGATGTGCTAGTAATTGGTGGCGGACCCGCAGGTATGATAGCGGCTGGAAGAGCCGCCGAGCGTGGAGCAAAAGTCCTTCTTCTTGAAAAAAATCCATCACTAGGTAAAAAACTCCTTATTACCGGTGGGGGCAGATGCAATATTACAAACAACGAGCCGGATGTTCGGAAACTTCTTTCGATGTACAAAGGAAACGATAAGTTTCTTTTTTCAGCTTTTTCACAATTTTCCGTCACAGAAACACTCGACTTTTTTCACGCTCACAACCTTGAAACCACTGAGGAGGCTCGAAAAAGAATGTTTCCTAAAACTGAAAAAGCAGAAAGTGTCTGGAATACCCTTGTAGAGTACATGAAAAAAGGAGGAGTGACCGTTCTGTGTTCATCGGCAGTACAAAGCATCAATCACACAGAGGGACACATCGAGAGCGTAACTCTTTCCAACAACAGGGAAATTTTTGCTAATTCATTCGTGCTGGCAACGGGAGGGAAATCTCGCCCAGAAACTGGATCAACTGGCGAAGGCTTCGACTGGCTCAAAGAGTTGGGACACACAATTGAAGAGCCTAACTCGGCATTAGTTCCTATCACAATTAACGATGCGTGGGTGAAAACTCTTCAGGGCGTATCGCTCGATAGCGTAAAAATTACCCTTATTCAAAATGAAAAGAAGCAGTTTTCAAGCGTTGGTAGAATTCTGTTTACCCATTTTGGACTAACGGGACCGACCATCCTTAATATGAGCAAATTCATCGGAGAGATTTTGAAATACGATCAAGTTTTTATTTCCCTTGATATTCTTCCGCAGTTCGACCACGGACAACTTAACCAAAAGCTTCAAGATATTTTTAAGCGTGAACAAAATAAAAAGATTAAAAATAGCTTAGGAGAATTATTTTCATCAAACATAGCGACCGTCATCATTGAAAAAACAATGATTGATCCTGACACCGCATGCAATAGCGTCACCCGCGAACAAAGACTTTCCATAATTGAAACAATTAAAAATCTCGCAATGGAGGTATCAGGGCTTCTTGGAAGTGACAAAGCTATCGTGACAAGCGGTGGGGTCGTCTTAGAAGAAGTAGATTTTAAAACTATGCGTTCAAGACTCTTTCCAAATCTATATCTTATTGGAGACATTTTAAACATAGACAGGCCGTCTGGTGGATACAGTCTTCAGCTCTGTTGGACGTCAGGATTTGTTGCGGGACAATCAATTGAAATACTAAATCTGTAAACATTGACACTAAGCACATAAAGTGCTACTATTATCTTAGTTGCTTATTTCTAGGATTGTACAATCTCACCACAGGAGATCACCTGTGCTCAGCATGCTCGACGAAGAGCTTCAAGCAGTACCGAAGGTTATTAGGCTAATTCGTCCCCAAACCGCCTTGAGCGTTGCGTAAGTCTCCTGTGTGCACCGCCAGCTCGATGTAATTCAGTTGACTGGAGTCTGCTTGACGGAGAACTTACTGAGCTTTTTATTCAAGGCTCTCGTGAATATTTTCTCTTGGAGAATCCGCTACCAAAAGCTTTGTATAAACGCTTTGACACTATCGTGCAAAGACCGCTTCTTTGGATGATTCTCGGACCTCAATCTTTTACGCATCAAGAGGTTATCATCTCGATAGCGGTGCGGTGCAGTAAAATCGGAGCGGCGGCTCGAATTCTTACAGAAGATGATGCTAAGCTTGTTGCTAGTAAGGCTCATCGGATTTCAGAACTATTGCTTGCAATGTGTACCGAAGCAAAAACTTCATACACCGCACGCAAAAGCTTTGTCGAGCCTTCTCAAGAACTTGTCTTCTCAGGAGCATATCCTGATTCCCCGCTTCAAAAAACCGCTTCAAGGTTTTCTTGAAGCGGTTTTCTTTTATTACTTTTTTGCCTTTTTTGGTTTTTTGGTTTCCTTTTTGTGGGAATTATTTCCTTTTGCCATACAAAGTGGTTAGCGTCTTATAATACCTCTAGTATATATCAGATTTTAAATTTGTGGTGGGTGGATAATCGCGGTTTCTTCAATGTGGGCAATAACTGCGGGACTTGGAGGAACCTCCTTCACAAACACGGTTAATTCTTTTTGCTTTCGAAGTTCTTCAGTTAATTTCTCATTTTCATTTTTTAAACTTTTATATTTGAAATAATTACCAATACTTTCAGGAAGAATAATAAGCAGCGAGGCCAATACTCCAGCAGCAACCGCCACAGAAAGAATCACAGAAAGAGAGCCTGAAAATTGCCACGAGAAGAAAGATACAGTAATGACTTCAATATTCTGCAGAGCAAAGATGACTGCAACTCCTCCGAGAACCAACCCGAGAATAAATAATATAATCATGATGGGATATTTATCGCTTATGTCTAGTAACTAGCCTATAAAAACAGTATATCACGATTGAGGCCTTTAAATTCTTTCCCTATTTTCTTTTGATCCAGAGCACCTTGGGTGGATCCGAGATGGACGATGTGTCTGCCAAACTTATCCTCGAGCACGTCGATTTGCTTATGAATACTCTCAAACTTCCTTGCTCTTTCTTGCCCTCCAAAAAGATCTTGTTGCTCTAATTTACTAGAAACAAGCCCGTGGAGAGTTACTCCTGTTGCCCTGCATCGCGCTCCTGATATCAGCAGTTTTTTGTATAATCGCTCGAACTCAGGCTCAATTGCGGGTATAAGAAGCTCGGGAAGGTTGAGTGGGATTAATAGTTTTATTTCTGCACGAAGATATCGAAAATGTTCGTTTTTAAGAAAAATAGAAATTGTTTGAGCTGTTAAGTGGTAATGCCGAGCCTTAGCGCAGACATCTTCAGCATGCTTTGAAAGTTGTGAAAAGAGAAAGGCTCTCTGCGTAGTTTGCGGATAAAACGTCTTAGTTTTTTGCATTGATGAATATGAATCCTTGCGGTTAGGATCGACACTCATCACTGATACTCCGCAAAGTTCTTGCCAGATAGACTTGTATGGTTTTGATACATGATGCTCAATCCAAGAAAGATTCTGGTTTTTAAAATCAAGAGCGGTTTCAAGTCCAAGCTTTCTTAGATATTGGGAAGTCTGAGGACCTACTCCCCAAATTGTTCCAATTGATATTTCAGCTAAGAATTGGTCTATCTCGTCGTGTCGTATAATAGTAAATCCATTTGGTTTTTTGCATTTCGATGCAACTTTTGCCAACACTTTTGTAGGAGCAAGTCCCACAGATACGGTGAGGTTCATTTCTTTCGCAATATCATTTTTTATTTTTTTTGCAATTTCTGCATAACTCATCTTCATAACAGCTCTCATCGCTGTCAGATCTGCGAAGCATTCATCGATGCTATATTCCTCAACATCATCACTATATCTACGGACAACATTAAACATTCTTTCAGAGTAGTCAGCATAACTTTCATAATCTCCCGGTAAGATTATGACCGTCGGAAATTCTTTCTTCATTTTAAAAATAGGAAATCCTCTCGTTACTCCGAGTGCTTTCGCTTCGTAGGAAAGAGCGGTCACAATCCCGCGCTCTTGACCTGTTACAACTGGCAAACCTTTAAGCTTTGGATTCTTGGCAATTTCAACACCAACAAAAAAAGCATCTCCATCCATATGAAAGATTGCTTGCGGAAGCCCCTCATCAGTAGAATACTTTTCCATCTCTTTAGTATAGTGAACCATAGTTCACTAGTCAAAGATTGGAGCTTACAAGATAGCAACCTAAGGCTTTTTAATCTTTTCACCTTTTGAAGCTTCCTCTTCTCGCTCTAGTTCTGTTTGCACTCTTTGTAATTTAGACTGCATCTCAGAAATATGACCCTTGATCTGAGTTACTTGAGCCTCACCTTTTTGTTCATCCGCTTCAAGTCTTTCAATCTCACGACCTTTATCTGCAAGCTTTCTCTCGAGCTCATGCTCGAGCTGAATCTTGATACTACTCAGTTCGCTCTTCTTCATTTCAACTTTTGCTTTAGCTAACTCGTGATCGCGCTCTCCACTCTGCAATTCCCTCTCTAGCTTTTGAATCTCTCTTTCAATATTCTGAACTAGCGATGATGTTGTGGTCATAGTTATGAATTACTAGTAAGTTTTTCTAGTTTAATAATATCTTGTTCAATACTTTTGAGTCCTGCTTCAAAAAATTCTGGTTTTGATGTATCAATACCAACACTCTTAAAAATATCTTCTGGACTCATAGATTTTCCCGCTTGTAAGAATTCTTTTATCTTCATTGCATATGACTTATCTTCTTTCCACTTTGCGAAAAGAGCTTTACTGATGATTTGTCCGTACGCGTATGTATACACATAGAAAAAATTACGGATATGAGACCAGGAAACAAAACTGTACCCATCATCTTCTGTTACGGTTACTGATGGGCCTAAGTATGACTTGAGATGCTTGCTCATAAGTTTTGCCATTTCTTTTTCAGTAAGCTGTCCTTCCCCACGAATACGAGTATGAAGCTCTAATTCGTAGTTAAAGCACGCCACTTGCCTGAAGATGGTCGAAATATCACGAAGAATCCTACCGTGCAAGGCAGATATGCGCTCTTTTTCGGAAAGCCTTGTATCCATTTCTTCTGCCGCGACCTGTTCAAAAAAAGTACTCGCAACTTCCGCTGTGGCAGTTGAGTATTCACCATACTGAACTGGCTGGCTGCTGCTGAGCTCGGTATGGATAGCGTGTCCCATTTCATGACCAAAAGTTTCAAGTGAACGCGAAGTGTCTGTGTGGTTGAGAAGAATATATGTTGGCAAATCTCTCACCCCCCAACAAAATGCACCTCCTTTTTTTCCTTGTTTAGGATAGACATCAACCTGTCCGTTACTTACAAAAGTATTAAGAATGGTTGTGTATTCTGGATCTATACTTTGAAAAGCCTTTTGTAATATTTCTATAGATGATTCCAAATCAAATTTTGTGCTTATTTTACCAATCAGTGCCATTCGGTGCGCTAAACTAATCTTTTTTTCACCTAGGAGCTTAGCGTGAAGTTTATAAAATCGATGCGCAATAGAGAAATGTTTGGTTACCAGTGAGATCAGTAGCTCGATAGATTTTTCATCATTCTCACAAGAAAGCACTCTCGAGCTATACGGCTTGGAGAAACCCCTGCGTTCATCCATTACTTTCTTATAATTATAAATCGCATTCATTTCAGCACCAGACCCCGCAGCTATGCTTTTTAAAGTACTATTTATTTTTTGGTGGACATTCTCCCTGTCTTTCTTTGGAAGTTCTGCAAGTTGCGCCATGATTTTTGAGAGTGGAACATCAGTGCCCTTATAATTTACGCTTTGCTGATTTAAAACCTTTTCTTGTGCGTCAGTCCACATCGTGTAACTTGTCTGCTCAAGTAAGTCTGCGAGTTGTTCTTCACCTTCAGAAAGATTGTATTTTGCGTTAGTGAAAATCTTTTCAAGCTTGTACCGATACTCTGCAAGGATAGGATCAGTTAAGAATACTTCTTGTTGTCCCTTTGAAACAGCGGCTATATTGAGCATGAAAAACTGAATCTTATTATTCGCCTCAGTAATTCTTTGCCTATATATCGTTGCTTGAGCTTCTGACTTTGCGTCATTAGAATTCAAGCATGTTCGGAGTGCAAAATACCACCAAGGTTTACTACCTTGAAATGTTCTGACTGTTTCATAATAATTTTTAAGCGCAGTGAATAAGCTTTGGGCACTGAGAGCATAATTGCTTTTTTTATACTTCTTTTCAAAGCGCGCGCAAGCATCTTCAAAAGCCTTCATATCCTTTTCAATCTGAGGATCAGAATCACTTTTGTATAATAATTTAAGATTCCATACGGTTTTTGTATTCATAATACGTAGGATTATACCGTGTTGGACTTCATTATCAAAATAGAAAAAAACGACCCTTGCGGGTCGTTTTTTAGTGATTAGGAGAGATGCTTTGAAACAAGCTTGGTCATCGCGAACATATTGACCTCTTTCTCACCGCCGAACACTTTCTTTAGCTGTTCATCTGCTACGATGTTTCGCTTGTTCTTTGGATCTTGAAGATCATGCTTCTTGATGTACTCCCAAAGCTTCTTAACAACTTCTGACCGTGGCATTGGTCCTTTTCCAACAATAGGAGCAAGGTCTTCGCTTATAGTCATAGGCTTCATGAATGCAGAATTTGGTTTTGTTGCCATAATATTTTATTACTTTTAAAGCCCTCTCATCATACCATAGGGCTAATCCTTCGCCTAGGGCCACAATTAGAAGCCCATCTAAAAGCCATTATTGGAACTACAGTTTCCTGCTTTCATGCGCCCAGCTCAAGCAGCTCTTTTTGAGTAAGATCTAATTTAAATTTAGGATCAAAGCACTAGTCACTGACTGACTGCAAACATAGCAATAGTTTTTGGATTTTATCATTAGCAGTAATCGTTCTCATATTAACTATGTCTCTTGCCGTGAAGGAGAAGATTGACCGCTTGTTGCATTGATCCTGCTGGTGCTATCTCTCCATTATTTACAAAGAAAATTTCGTCAGCATTTTCAATGGTATTAAGCCTGTGAGCGATAATGACTTTTGTTGTCTTTTTTGGAAGCTTCAAAAGAATTTCTTGGAGCAGTTCTTCAGTCACGGTATCGATGTTTGCAGTAGCTTCGTCCAAGATAAGGAGGTCTGGGTTACGCAAGACCGCTCGCACAAAAGCGATAAGCTGTTTCTGCCCAAGACTCATTGATTCCCCACTTCTTTCGACAGGAGTTTTAAGCCCATCGGGAAACCACTTCAAAAGAGCTCCGAGATTTGCATCTTCGATGACCATTTCCAAATCATTGTCATTAAAATCTTTGTATTCCTCATTTCCATACACAATGTTTTCTTTCACGGTACCGGAAAACAAAAAAGGCTCTTGAAGAATGAATCCAATTTTCTTTGTTCGCTCAGCCATATCATAAGATTTGATATCTTTTCCTTCGAGGAAAATAATTCCTTTTATGGGATCAAAAATACGTGCCATAAGAGATGCTGTCGTTGTCTTCCCTCCTCCAGTAGGGCCCACGAGCGCGTAGGTTTTACCTTTTTCAAGAGTGAAATTAATATTGCGAAGAATTTCGTCTCCATCAGGATATGAAAAATGCACATTCTTAAAACAAACCACTCCTCCGTTCGTTATTGTTTGAGTATCGAACGATGAAATGACGGTCAAATCAGTATTCATTTCCAAAATAGCATTTATTCGATCAAAACCCGCGAGCGCAGTTTGAAAGCTAGACCAAAGAGCTGCAAGTTGCCTCAAAGGATTATAGAAATTATTTACATATGCAAGAAAGCTGATGAGGAGACCTAAAGTGAACTGGCCTTGATTAATCAAATAAATACCAAAAGTTATAACAATAAGCTGGCCCAGCGTCGCTGCAAAGCTGTAAATCGGTGCAAAGATGTTGTTTGCAAGCCCCGCACTCACAGCAATCTTATAATTGATTTGGTTAGACTCATCAAATTTCTTTCGGAAATAATCCCTCCGATTAAAAGCAACAATTACTTTAAAATTATTTAGGCTCTCTTGGATTTCTGCAGAAAGACCGCCAGCGCTTGCTAGGTTTTCAGTATTTTTTCGCTTTATCCATGGAGAAAAAGCTCCAGTGAAAACTAACAAAAGAACTGCTGGGAAGAGAGCGCCTGCGCCCAGCTTCCAATTAATACTGAGCAAAAAGATTGCCGTACCAATCATGATAAATATACTACCGATAAACTGCATGAGTGACTGGGAGAAGAATTGATTTAATTTATCAGTATCATTATTGATGCGAGAAATAAGGTCACCCGCTTTATTTTGATTGAAAAATGCAACAGGTAGCTCTTGGAGTTTGCTAAATACTCGGCCACGAAGCTTAAAAAGTGCACGTTGGCTAATGCTTCCCATCCACTTTGTTTGAAGATAGCTTGTCACTAACCCAGATAGGTAGAGTGCAAGTAAGATTACTGAAAAAATAACGACACCTTGATAATTCTTTGTTAGAACATATTTGTCCACAGTCCATCCAATAAGAAGAGGTCCGACAAGATTTATAATCGAGTTTATGATGATTGCTACAAATGCATAGGTAAGATTTTTCTTTTCATCTTTTAAAAGTGGCCACAGGCTTTTTACTGCTTCAAAAGTACCAATTTTTTCTTTTTCTTCTGATTTATTAAGTTTGTAATTCATAGGTGTTGGTACTTTTTTGCGAATTAAAAATTTGAACATACTCAGGAGAAGATGTTAGAAGCTTTTTGTGGGTTCCTGTTGCTAACAATTCTCCTTCCATAAGTACAATAATGTTTTCATATGCTTCAATAGATACAATCTTTTGGGTAACAGAAACAAGTGTCAGGTCTGGATAATTTTTTGCAATATTATTTAAAATCTTTTTCTCGGTATTTGTGTCGACACGCGCAGTAAAGTCATCGAGAAGCAACACTTTTGGATTTAAAGCGAGCGCTCTCGCGAGCATGATTCTTTGCTTCTGACCACCAGAAAGGCTTGAACCTCGTTCGGACACAGTCGTACTCAGTTTGTCAGGCAAACTTTCAATAAAATCAGATAGTTCAGCTGTTTCAATCGCTTTTTGAAGAGAAATATCTGTCACCGTATCACTGAAAGCAATATTTTCTCTGATACTGAGATTGAACATAATACTGTCTTGGAATACGAAACCAATCTGACGATGGAGAGCTTCGCTATCATAATTCGAGAGAGGAATACCGTCGTATTCTATTGATCCACTATCTGGGGATATAAGACCAGTGAGTAAGTACAGGAGCTGAGATTTACCAGCAGCGGTGGGGCCGATGATGGCATTTCGGGTACCTGCTCTAATACTAAACGAGACTTTATCAAGCGCGGTTTTTTCACCATAGGTAACCGTTACATTTGATACTTCAATAGTGCCCGTAATTTCTGACTTAATTGTCCCCGTCTCCAAGGTGTCCTCAGCGAGCAAGATAGTGCTGATTCTTCCATACGACGCCCCTGCTTGAGAAATAATATTCATCGTAAATCCGATAATAAAAATTGGGAACACAAGAATGGCAATATAACTATTGAAAGCTGTAAAATTACCGATAGACATTGTTCCATCAATCACAAACTTTCCACCGAGTAAGAGAATTATTAAAGTACCAAGATTGGCAACAAAGGTAACAGCTGGAATCATTGCCGCAAAAAGCCCCAATATTTTTAGACCTAACTGCTTTGCATCGCTATTTGCTGCATTAAATTTTTCATATTCACTGCTCTCTGAGCTCACAACTCTAATAAGTGCTGCCCCTAAGATGCTTTCATTAATGACTTTATTAAGCCAATCAATTACTTCTCTACTTTTAACAAAAAGTATTCGAACTTTTTTTAAAACCAAAAAGAATGTGATTGCGATAATCGGAATGATGCTGATGACAGCAAGTCCGAGCTTTACATTGATAATAAGGAGCATAGTGCTGGCTCCGATAATAATGACCACCGATGAGACAAGTGAGCTCACGGCCTGCGCGACAAACATCTTTATCGAGTCAACGTCGGAAGTAAGGTACGTTAATAGCTTTGATGGGTTACTGTTTTGCACAAACAGAAAACTGCTTTTAGAAATTTTTTGGGAAATCTTTGACCTAAGATCTCGAGCAACTTTTTCTGATGTGAATGTCTGAGCAACATTTTGAAACACCGTAAATAGAAAGATTCCTGTCGCTACAAAGAGGAACTGAACAATAGTTGCTTCGTACACAAAGCCTCCTTGGACGAATGCGTCTATTGCTTGAGCTATAATCTTAGGAAGTGCCAGACTGAGCAGGTTTCCAAGAAGAGCTAACACCACCAGAAGCACGATTGGACCCTTGTAATCAGCAAGTAGGCCTATAACACTTGGTTTTTTTATCTGCTGTGTATGATCTTTCATAATGAGGGATAACAAGAAAATGTCATTATATCAAAAAACAGCGCCTAGCGGGTTCTTACAATTAAGCGACGTGTCTTCGTGTTATAAGTTTCGTTCCTTCTCGGAGCACCTATCCGGGCGCAACGAACAATACTAAGTAAAAATCACCGCAAGCCATGCGGGGGGAAATGTTTAATTAATAATAATTATTTTGTTTCCGAAAGATCCTTGATTACGGTGAGTGCCTTCTTCCAGGATTCGCTCATTGCATCAAAGCGCTTTTCTTCCACATCTGACTCAATTGTTAAATGGGTTTTATCATTTTTAAAAGAAAGAGCGTACATATCATGAGCGTTTTTTACGTGTTTTGCTTTGTCACTTTCCTCATCTTCAATACCGTTTTCTACAACACCAATGTATCTAATGCTCAAAAACTCCGAATTAATATTTCTTTCAATAGTACCAACTACGCCTAAATGAGTGCCGTCGATGAAGACTGCTTTGCTTCCCTCTTCCCAATTAGTTTCTACTCGGGCACCCTCCGAAAATACATTAGCCCATATCTCATAGCTTGCTGGTGTAAAGAGCACTTCCCACACTTTTTCAACTGAAGCTTCAATATCAATGTGTTTTTTTATTTTTTTAAATTTCATACGCGTAGTATTCACAAATTACAAAGCACTTTTTCCAAACTCAGCTTGAGAAATAATACTGACTGCAGGCTCGTCAAATTTTGAGAAATAACGAGGATTTTGCATCTCAAGAACCGTTACAAGGTTAGTGAAAGATCCCCCTGATTGGCCTTGCGTATACACTATCACTTTCTTCTCGTGAGAAAAGCTTTCCACACCGTGCTCAATTTTTTTAAGAACGCAAGCTTTAGAACCAACTGAGATTATTTCTCCACTGACAGAAGTGAGATAAAAATAATTTTTATTAAGCTTTACGATTGCAACTTCCACGCAAGACGTTGCAAGAATTTTACTTATTGTTTTGTGCTCAGCACTCAGTACATCTAACCTAACGGAAAGTCCTTCTTTGGCCACGACAAAAACCTGACTTATCAACATGGTAGAAATTACAATCACCGCCATGAGTGCTGCGAATCCTCTTTGAGATTGATTTTGATTAGTAGACATATTCAACAACTGAAAAAGAACTACTAATTTGGGCTCCGCGAGGGTCTTTCATAGATAAATTAAAATTTATTACTATTGAATTCTTACCATCACCTTCATCGGTATTAATTATAGAAACACTACTTACAATAGTGCTTGAATTATTGAGAATTTTCTTTTCTCCCCCATCGTGCGAAATCACCATATTGCTTCCTTCGTGAGTAAGGACCACCAGTCGCCCGTCAGGATTTTGTTTTTTGATTGAAAGCAAACACTCTGTAGTGCAAGTTGAGCTCGTAGCGGGGGCGTACACTACATCAACATTAGAGAGTGCCCACTGTATTTTTGCTTGTAAAAATAAACCTTCGGCAAGCATCATCACTTTAGTTTCGTTGCTACCACTTGTTTCAGCCATACTGTAAACTGAAATTACTGCTCCACCCATAATAACGGAGAACAACGCAAGATACACTATGAGTTCAATGAGTGTAGAGCCTTTTGTCATGAAGCAGTAATAATTGATATATACCCTTTATTCGACGCATCATTTGATCCAATGAAAAAATGATTTCCTTCACAATCAAAAGAAGGGACCGGTGCACCGCCTCTATATCTTAAAGCAACTGGTGTTGTAAATTGATTAATACTAGAAAGGTCCTCAAGAGAAAGTGTATGGAACTGCGAATTAGTAAGAATGAACGCCAAATTACTTCTCACGATAAGACCGTTGACACTCCCTCCAATTTCTTTTGAAGCGATTAGGGTCGGTGTGGCTAGATTGGGATCAGGATTAGTAAGTACCAAAAACTCTGGATTTTGAGAAGTTACTGTTCTCCCTAAATAGAGGGTATCTCCCATAGCATACAATGACTTTCCATTACCAACAGTATCAGGCGCATCGAAAGTGCGTGTAACCACGGGATTTTGAAGATTCTCAATGTTCAAAATAATAAGCTCGTTATCATTGGGAGTAGCAAGATATACAAAAGACTTTTTAATGAGCATGCTATTTATTGCATTTCCAACACTGTGCCCTCCAACCCAAAAAGGATTGGATCGATCACGAACATCAATAATATTAAATTCTGGTCCTGAAATCGTTTTTTTAAGTCCTAAAAATACATAGCCATTTTTATATACGACACTATTTCCCGTTCCTTGCGAGCTTGATCCATTCACAATTGAAAGAGGTATTTTATATGTTTTCAAAACAGTATTTGCTGATATATCTATAATTTGTAGCTGTCCTTTTACAAAACTACTTGCACTCGCCACAAAACCGTAGATACCATTTGCAGTCCTCGCAACCGCAACTGATACTAGCCCTGTGTTATTCACCACATCATTATCAAGCTTAGAAATTAATACCGGTGAAAATTGGTTAGTAATATCGAAAACAAAGAATGTCTCTTTATTGCTACTTGTATTGTTCACCGTGATATATAACTTATTTTCGTACGCATCCACATCAGTAATTGGGTATGTTCCACTACTGTCACCTACGAGATTCGCAAGACTGTATTCTCTAACTACAGGATGGTTCCAATCTCCAGCAAGACTGGAGCTACACGTGTCCCCTCCAGCAACCTGCTCTACATTTCCTAAGAGCCCTGAAAGCGTGACGTGTTGACTGCGATTTCCAGTACCAATCCAAGAGGTTCTCACGGTTACTAATTTTGTAAAAAAATCCGGTAGCTGCACCACATCAACAGAACTGCTATACATCTCATCAAGAATAGAATTAGTAGCATTGATTAAATTAAAATCTTTTTTAGCTAACTTTTCTTGTTTTTGGAGAAGTATCTTTGCCTTCACAAGCGCAACTTCTGCAATCTCGCTATCAATAAGAATCAACTGATTGCTAAAAATAACTAAAATGACCGAACCAATCACAATTGATAATAGTGCAACTGCAATAACTATTTCAAGAGTGGAGAAACCGCTTTGAGATTTTTTATGTTTAGTTTTTTGCATATCATGGCTTTTCAATCCTACCCTCCTCGTTAATTAAGATACGGGCGACTCGACCCGTGTCATCAGTAATAGTAATAATCCTCTCTTCTGTGTTTCCACTCAATTGTTCGAATACAACGTCTCCCGTGCTCGTCGCAGAAACAGAAGGCAAAAAAATTATAATTTTATCTTGGGCAACGTCCCTATCAGAAAAATTACTTCCTTGAAAGAGTATGTATTTATCTGTTTCAATACGTACTCCGTGAGCTTTCCCATCAGGACACGATATACCTAAACAGACATTATGCATCGAACTAATTCGTGCGTGCATAAGTGAAAAATACAAACCAGTAACCTCTTCATTAAATGTTTTCTTTGTATAAAAAGAAATGTCACCAGAAAAAGTTACTTGTGCAAGAATTGCTAGAAGTGCCAATATCACAATCACTTCTATAACAGTAAATCCTCTAGAAGGTGCTTTACGAATGTAAGTTTTGAGTAATGCCATAGATTGGAGTAATAATAGAAATTGCAATAAAACCAACCACAAGCCCCATCACAATCATGAGAAGTGGCTCCACAAGACTAGAAAGATTTCTCGTTACATCATCAACTTCCCTTTCATAGAGTTCTGACAAATACAAAAGAGAGGCTGGCAGTGATCCACTTCTTTCACCAACAGCGACAATCTGTACTACTATATCTGGAAAGAGGGTTGAGTTTTCACAAAAAGAATTTGAAACACTTTCCCCTCTTCTTACAGATAGAGATGCTTTATGAAATTCACGTTTATAAAATCGGTTTGAAGATATTGATGCAGTAATGGGAAGTGCATCACTAACAGGAACGCCGCTTTTTAAGAGTATGCTGAGAGTCCTAATCGAGTTTGCTAAGTTATACGATTTAATTAGTTTTCCAAAGAGCGGAAGGCGGAGCATGACAGCGTCACGAATATCTTTTATTTTTTCATATTTTTTTAGTGCCACTATACACATTACTGAGAGCAAGAGTCCAGTTCCTACAATATAAAATCCAAAATGGCGAATACCGTCACTAACAGCAATAACAATGCGAGTTGAAAGTGGTAAGTTAATCTGAAGGCTAGCAAATACGGGCATGATTTTTGGAAACAAGTAGATAATTAAGAACAAAACAATTCCCACAGTGGCGCAGACTACAATCACTGGATACACGCACGCACTAATAATTTTTCTTTTAAGAGCTTGTTTTTTCTGCAACTCTTCTGCCAAATAAGCGAGGTTTTCTGAAAGAACACCCGCCTCTTCTCCAGCGGATATTATATTTATACTGAAATCGTTAAAGGCACCTTCTGTGGCTCTCAAACTATTAGACAACGACTGGCCGTTGGCAATCCTGTCCATTACTTTTTTAAGGATTTCTCTGTGTCTGTGAATCTTAGTCTGCTCATGCACCATGGTAATACTCTCGAGTAGAGGAACATCTGCTTTCATAAGAAACGATAGCCTTTTTATAAAAAAAATCTGCTCTGAAATGGAAAAGCTTCTTGAAAGTAACCTGTCTGTTTTGTGTATAAAATTCTTAATTAATACCATTACTTTTTGGACACACTCACTCACCAATTTTGTAATAGTTTTTTTGGTATTCATATTATTCATGAGCTACCCGAAGAACTTCTTCGAACGTTGTTATTCCATTTCTTACCTTTTCAATACCATCAACAAACATTGTTGTCATACCATTTTTTACTGCTAGTCTTTTAAGCATTTCAGATGAATCTTTTCTGATAATTGCTTCTCTAATATCACTGTCGACGACAAGCACTTCGCTGATGCACGACCTTCCTGCGTATCCTGATCCAGCACACGAGTCGCATCCCTGACCTTTGCAACTTTTCGATGGAATACTAACCTCTGGAACTCCATACTTTGATAGAGAATCTATCAGTGTCTGCGGTGAGGAAATTTCTTTCAAACAACCCTTGCATATTTTTCTGACTAGCCTTTGACCAATACTGATGCTGACCGTAGATGCGATAAGGAATGATTCAATTCCCATATCAAGAAGACGCGGCAACGTAGTTGCCGCGTCATTCGTATGTAATGTGGACAAGAGAAGATGGCCTGTTAGTGCTGTGTTGACTGCTATGTGAGCTGTTTCGCGGTCTCGTATCTCTCCCACCATGATGACATTCGGGTCTTGTCTCAACACTGAACGCAGTCCATTTGCAAAGGTGAGCTCTGTTCGAGCGTTTATCTGAATCTGTTTTACACCTTCTAGCGCATACTCGATAGGGTCTTCAATAGTAACTATTGAAATTTCTTTTGAATTAAGTTGTTTTAAAAGAGTGTACAGCGTTGTTGTTTTTCCAGATCCAGTGGGACCCGTAGAGAGAATCATACCGCTTGGTTTTTTTAGAGCTATTTCAATCTTTCGAATGTCGGGATCACTAAAGCCAAGTTCTTTGAGATCGCAAATCTTTGCTTTATCTGATAGCAATCTCATGACGACATTTTCACCATAGTAGGTTGGAATTATTGATACTCTCATATCAATATGGTTTGGAAATTCACCAAATCTGAAACGTCCATCCTGGGCGGCGTTATGCTCGTCAGTTCGTAGTTTTGATAGTACTTTTATTCGAGAAACAATTTCCTTATGGACAGACTTTGGTAATACATAACTATCTTGAAGTACACCGTCGACACGAAGCCTGACTTGGATAAAAGTTCCCTTAGGGTCAATATGGATGTCTGAAGCTCCAAGGCTTTCTGCTTTTTCTATTAAACAGTCGACGAGAGTAATAATGGAAATGTTATTTCCGCTGGAGAGTTCTTTTGTTACTTTAGCATCAATCATGGAATGAAAGAAAACTACAGAAACCGAGACGATACCACTAAAATGTACTACGACAATTTTTTGCATACAAGGCAGATATGCACAGATTCAAATTATAGACACCTAGCGTAACATAATTGACGGCCGTCAATTATGTTACGCTAGGTTATGAATGCTAATCCACTTGATACTATCGTCAATAATATCCTAGCTATCCTTATGAGCAATCACAGCTCTAAAAGATACCGGTCTGTTCTTAATTCTCTTGAAGCGGGTCAATTTTCTAAAGACAGCATTAGAGTTTCGCTCAATCGTTTACAATCAAAAGGATATGTTCAAAAATCTAATTCTGAATGGAAAATTACTGATATAGGTAGAAAATATTTTAAGCACAAGTATCGATTAACTTACTTACCTTCTCCGTTTACTAACACTCATTCTAAAAATACAATTATTTCTTTTGACATACCAGAACGTGACCGAGTAATGCGTAACTGGTTACGAAATCAAATAAAAATATATGGATTTAAAAAATTACAACAAAGTTTATGGATTGGGCCAGGACCTTTACCAAAGAATTTTTTACTTCGACTCAAAGAGTTGCATATTAGGGATAATATAAAAATATTTAAAGTTTTAAAATCCAAATAATATAGCGTAACACTTTTGACGGCCGTCAAAAGTGTTACGCTATATTATTAAAAATTTCAATAAAAAAGCGGGATCCCATTTCTGAGACCCCGCTGTACTTTCTTCCTACTTCTACCTTTTTTGCGTGACTATTACTTCCACACGCTTTTTTAACCCATCACTTCCGACTCCTAGTGTTTCATACACTATTCTAGGAATCGCATTCGCAGCTAGCCCAACTGGATAGCCGACAACAATTCTGAATCGACACGTTGTCGCGTTCAAAACCTGGAGGAATGCAATGTTACTACTGAAGCAAGTGTAACCCTTGTTCGCAGTAGCGTCCCCCGTCACAACAACGTTGAGTGCTGTGTCTTGCCCAAAAGCAAGATCAATCGTACTGATTGCAGGG
>Ga0209591_10001013_pt1 | contig 36056 bp, 31 predicted proteins | sample MAT01_FD_187207 | JGI IMG/M metagenome (GOLD analysis project Ga0209591, IMG submission 187207) | Freshwater microbial communities from Lake Fryxell liftoff mats and glacier meltwater in Antarctica - MAT-01 (SPAdes) (version 2) | ecosystem: Environmental > Aquatic > Freshwater > Ice > Liftoff... | reverse complement strand
AACCGATGCTATGTCAGCATTGCAACAACGCACCATGCGAAACGGTTTGTCCGGTTGCGGCAACAACCCACAGCACTGAAGGCTTAAATCAAATGACCTACAACCGTTGTATTGGTACTCGCTATTGCGCAAACAACTGTCCATATAAAGTAAGACGGTTCAACTGGTTCAAGTATCATAACAACCGCCAATTTGTTGATTCTAACCCGGCCATGAACACGGACTTAGGTCGCATGGTATTGAATCCAGATGTTACCGTTCGCTCTCGAGGTGTAATGGAGAAATGTTCTTTCTGTGTGCAGCGCATTCAAGCTGGAAAGCTTACCGCGAAGCGTGAAAGAAGAACTGTTAAAGACGGTGAAGTGGTCACAGCCTGCCAGGCTGCTTGTTCAACAGGAGCAATTCTCTTTGGAGATATGAACGATCCTGAAAGCAAAATTAGCAAGTTGCTGCAGATCGAACATTATATAGAAGTTGAGAAAGAAGATGGTACGAAGGAAACCGTGTTTAATACCACTATCGATAAAAAGTATAACAACCCAAGAGCTTACAGGGTGTTGGAAGAAATTGGTGTGAAGCCAAACATCTTCTACCTCACCAAGATCAGGAACAAAGACAAAGTAAAAGAGAACGCATAGTTTTTAGAATAAGGAATTGATACGAAACTGAGTATGCAAGCAACTTCAACATTACGTGAATCTTTAATTACGGGTGGAAAAACCGTTCGGGATGTTTCCGAAGACATCAGCCGGCAGGTGGAGGGCAAACCGACACGTCTCTGGTGGATGGCCATGGGTATTTCCCTTGTGTCTTTAATGTTTGGTGTCTATTGTCTTACTACAGTTCTCTGGGAAGGCATAGGCATGTGGGGATTAAATAAAACGGTGGGTTGGGCTTGGGATATCACAAACTTCGTTTGGTGGGTAGGTATTGGTCACGCAGGCACATTGATTTCGGCCATCCTTTTACTGTTTCGTCAGAAATGGAGAATGTCAATCAACCGCGCAGCGGAAGCGATGACAATCTTTGCCGTTATCTGTGCGGCTACATTCCCGCTAGTACACATGGGTCGTTTATGGTTGGGATTTTACTGGGTACTACCTTTACCAAACACCTGGGGTTCGCTGTGGGCTAACTTCAACTCACCGTTGCTCTGGGACGTATTTGCCATCACAACGTACTTCATCGTTTCATTGGTGTTTTGGTACATTGGTTTGATTCCTGATTTTGCGGTTATCCGCGATCGTGCCATTAGGATGGGTAATAACACGCGTGCTACCATTTATAATGCCTTAAGTTTTGGATGGGATGGAGCTGCAAAAACGTGGATGCGTTACGAATCAGTAGCGTTAATCCTCGCTGGTCTCTCGACACCACTCGTGCTTTCAGTCCATACCATTGTATCCTTCGACTTTGCAACCTCAGTGGTACCGGGTTGGCACACCACTATTTTCCCACCATACTTTGTGGCGGGTGCGATTTTCTCAGGCTTCGCTATGGTGCTCACCCTGTTGATTGTAACCCGCAAAGTGTTTAAGCTTGAAGATTACATTACGATCTATCACATCGAACTAATGAACATTGTAATCATCATTACAGGTTCAATTGTTGGTATTGCTTACATCACGGAGTTTTTTGTTGCGTGGTACGCTCAGGTACCCGCTGAGTATTATGCGTTCTATAATCGTGCTACCGGACCTTACTGGTGGGCCTATTGGTCTATGATGACGTGTAATGTTATTTCCCCGCAACTCTTTTGGTTCAAAAAAATACGTACTAACATCGTTTCCACATTTGTGCTCTCCATTATTGTGAACATCGGTATGTGGTTCGAGCGCTTTGTAATTATTGTAACCTCTATTCACCGCGACTATCTGCCGTCAAGTTGGGCAATGTTTTATCCAACCATGTATGATGTGGGAGAGTACTTATTAACATTTGGCTTTTTCTTTACAGCCTTCTTCCTATTTGCTAAGTTTTTCCCGGTGATCAATATGGCTGAAGTAAAAAGTATTATTAAATCATCTTCTGAAAGGAAGCATTAATAACCTATGAGCAAGACGAGCGAAAATTATTTAGTGGGCATTTTTGACGATGAAGATATTTTACTTCATGGCGTAGAAGGAATTCGTGAGAAAGGCGTGAAAATACATGAAGTTTATACTCCTTTTCCTGTTCATGGCCTGGATGAAGTGCTAGGATATACACGTTCGCGTTTACCTATTGCTGCATTTCTGTTTGGCATGACGGGAACCATTCTTGCCTTGACCATGCAAATTTGGATGCTGGGCTATGACTGGCCCATGATTATCGGAGGAAAGAATTTTGTGTCACTACCTCCGTTCATTCCCGTAACATTTGAATTGACGGTGCTGCTCTCTGCATTGGGTATGGTAGCGACCTTCTTTATCGTAAGCGATATGAAGCCTTATAGAAAACCACGGTCGTACGATATTCGCAGCACAGACGATAAGCATGTAATGGCAATTGATTTGGCTGCAAACAAATTAAGTAAAGATGACATCAGCCGGATATTAAAGGATAACGGAGCATCAGAAGTAAATGAAAAGAACTTTTAATATGAGGCAAATACGTTTTGTACTAGGATTCTCTATGATAGCAGCGGCCACCCTACTGGTCGGCTGTAAAGCAGGTGGTGATAATCCAGGTCGGGAGTATGCTCCCAACATGTATCACTCAGTGGCGTACGAGGCGCTTACCCAAATAAAAGACAAAGAGATTGGAAAGTGGGTGAATTCTTTGGATAATGATCGTGGAGAGTATTATAACTCTAACGATTACAATCCATACGGTATGAATATGCGTTTACCTGTAGCTAACACTGTTCGGAGGAATCCAAATGGCTGGTTGCCCTACCGCGGTGCAAATGATACAACGGGTCTTCGGTTGTCAAATGAGTTGGTAAATCCATATGATGCTGCGCCAGCTATTTTAGCCCAGGGAAAAACCCTCTACGAAAGCAATTGCTTGCATTGCCATGGAGCGAAAGGTGCGGGCGATGGCAAAGTAGCTGATAAATATCCAGGTGTGGCCAATTTGACTGGTGATGCTTACAAAAAAATTACTGAAGGACATATATTCCATGTGATTACCTATGGAAAGGGTTTAATGGGATCACATGGCTCTCAAGTGAACGAAGAAGAGCGTTGGAAGATTGCCAAGTATGTAAAACAACTACAATCGAATTAAAACTTACTAGATATCAAACCAAATGGTAGCGGACGAACAGTATATTTTTAAGCCGGAAACAAAAAGAAGTATTTTCATTCTGTTGGGTGTCGGTATTCTTCTTTTTGTGGTAGGTGTTTTCATGGCTATGAACGCAGGTGATCACAACGCTGCAGAAGGTCATCATGCTTCAGTTGAAATTTCCAAAAGTCTAGTGGCAAGCACCGAACCTGCAGGGGAGGCCCCAGCCAAACATCACGAGACGCCTGTCTGGTTAAAAAAAATCTATTCTTCACTTTGGCATAACAATGTGTTTTTTACAGGCATGGGACTTATCGGGTTGTTCTTTGTAGCCATCCAATATGCAGCGCAGGCTGGTTGGTCGGCACCGATTAAACGAATTCCTCTTGCAATGGGGCAGTGGATTCCGTTTTCAGGTATTTTAACGTTGGTTCTTTGGTTCGTTGTAAAAGGAGATGTATTTCATTGGACTCATCATTCCTTGTACGATGTAGGTAATGCTGAAGAATTTGATAAAGTATTGAACGCCAAAAGTCCTTATTTCTTCTGGCCAATGCCTGCTGGTTTTTGGCTCCCAGTATTCTATATTCTTAGAATGGTTCTGTTCTTTTCACTTTGGTATTGGTTTTATACTCTTATAAAAAGGAAAATGTTGGCTGAGGATATTGAAGGTGGAATATCGAATTGGACCTCTGCAAGAAAATGGTCGGCCATCTTCTTAGTTTTCTTTGGCTACAGCTCTTCAGTTGCAGCATGGGATTGGGTAATGAGCATCGACCCACATTGGTTTAGCACCATGTTCGGTTGGTATGTGTTTGCAAGCTGGTGGGTAGCAGGGTTGGCAATGATTGCTTTGATCGTTGTAAATTTAAAAGAGGCTGGTTACTTGAAAATGGTTAATGCCAATCACCTCCACGACTTAGGAAAATTCATTTTTGCGTTTAGTATTTTTTGGACGTACATCTGGTTTTGCCAGTTTATGTTGATCTACTATGCCAATATTCCCGAAGAAACTGTATACTTCATTGAACGAATTAAGAATGCTCCGTATTCTTGGATATTTTATTTGAATCTAATCTTAAACTTCGTGCTTCCATTCTTGTTATTAATGACACGGGATGCTAAGCGACACATGTCTATGTTGAAAGTAGTTTGTCCGATTGTGATTGTAGGTCACTGGTTTGATTTCTATAATATGGTAACACCGGGCGTAATGCAGTATAACGGAGGATTGGGATTGTTAGAAATTGGATTGGCTTGTGTATTCTGTGCAATGTTTTTGTTTGTTGCCCTTAATGCACTTTCTAAAATGCCTTTGGTAGCTAAGAATGATCCGATGATGGAGGAGAGTTTGAATCATCACATTTAATTTGGAAACACTGAATAAAGAAAAAGTATGATGAGTTTGATAATTGGTTTGGGGGTAGTGCTGGTGCTGGGCATACTCTACCTGATTTTCAGGATAGGAAACCTTGTTGGGTTGGTAAAAGGAAAAGAAGAGGAAGACGGTTCTTCATGGAATACGATCAATGCTTATCTGATGCTTTTCTTCATGATTGGTGGTTTGGGTTGGTTTTTTTGGTATTCCTATGTTCATTTTGAAGGGTATACATTGCCTGTTGCTTCTGAACACGGTGCAGTAACAGATTATCTTTTTTGGGTAACGATGGCCGTTACTGTAGTAGCCTTTGCCGTTATTTTTATCGCCATGTTCTGGTTTACCTTTAAATATAGGTATCAAGAAGGAAGGAAAGCGACATTTTTTGCTGATGACCATCGGCTTGAAATCGCTTGGACGATTGTGCCAGCGATCGTTTTAGCGCTGTTGGTTTTTAGTGGATTAAAGGCTTGGAGTGATATTACAGGGCCCGCTTCAAAAGATGCCTATGTGATCGAGATGATAGGCCAGCAATTTTTGTGGACCGCTCGTTATCCGGGAGTTAAAGATAAAATGCTTGGAAAGCAGAATTATAGAATGATCGATGCCTCGAATGAAATGGGTCTCGATTTATCCGACAAAAATTCCTTTGATGATTTTAAATCTCTCGAGTTACACTTGCCTAAGGGTAAAGAAGTTCAACTGATGATTCGTGCGAAAGATGTTTTACATAGTGTGTTTCTACCACACTTCCGGTTGAAGATGGATGCTGTGCCAGGCATGTACACAACCTTTAAGTTTATTCCAACTAAATCAACTGCTGACATGCGCGAAGAGACAGGCAATCCTAATTTCAACTACGAAATGGCGTGCACTGAGGTCTGTGGTCGTGGTCATTTCTCAATGCGTTTCCCGGTTTTTGTACACGACACTGTTGAGGATTATGAAAACTGGATGGCTTCGCAAGAGGCATGGTTGAAGCAGAACCCTGATTATTTAAAACGGGTTCCGGCTAATTTAAGAGAGGCGGCAATTATTAAATCAGGTATTCCGGTTGATAGCAAGGAGGCGATATTGGCAGCTCCGGTTACCGTTACATTAAACTAAGATATTTGGATCATGGCAACAATAGACTTACATCCCACTTCAACAACTGAGCATCATGACGATCATGGGCATGACCACGCTCATCATGGAAATTTTTGGACTAACTATGTTTTCTCTGAAGATCATAAAGTAATCGCGAAGCAGTTCTTGATTACCGGTATGGCTTGGGCACTGATTGGAGGAACGCTATCGGTACTTTTCAGATTACAATTAGGTTTTCCAAATGCTGACTTGTCTTGGTTGAAGCCAATTCTTGGTGGTTGGTTAACACCCGAAGGAAAAATTGATCCTGAATTTTATTTGGCATTGGTAACGATGCATGGAACGATCATGGTGTTCTTTGTGCTTACGGCCGGGTTGAGCGGTACTTTTAGTAATTTCCTGATTCCACTTCAGATCGGTGCGCGCGATATGGCCAGTGGTTTCATGAACATGCTGTCATACTGGTTCTTCTTTGTTTCAAGCGTAATCATGTTTACTTCGTTATTCATTTCAACGGGTCCGGCTTCGGGCGGATGGGTAATCTATCCGCCATTGAGCGCATTGCCTCAAGCTATGCAAGGTTCTGGTTTAGGCATGACGTTGTGGCTGGTTGCTATGGCTATTTTTATTGCCAGTTCTTTATTAGGTAGCATTAACTATATCTCAACGGTAATTAACATGCGTACTAAAGGCATGTCATTCACAAAATTGCCGTTAACTATTTGGGCTTTCTTTTTCACCGCTATCATTGGTATTCTTTCATTTCCGGTTTTATTTGCAGCTGCGTTGTTGCTGATTTTTGATAGAAGTTTCGGCACCAGTTTTTATCTGTCTGATATTTATATTGGTGGCGAGGCGCTTCCTAATCAAGGAGGTAGTCCGATTTTGTTCCAGCACTTATTCTGGTTCTTAGGCCACCCCGAAGTGTACATTGTGTTGTTGCCCGCATTGGGTATCACCTCTGAAATTATTGCTACTAATTCGCGCAAGCCAATCTTTGGTTATAAAGCGATGGTTGGTTCTATGTTGTTTATTGCCATCCTATCGTTTGTTGTTTGGGCGCATCATATGTTCGTTACCGGAATGAATCCTTTTTTGGGGTCAATCTTTACTCTATTAACATTGATCATTGCAGTGCCTTCGGCCGTGAAAATTTTTAACTACGTAACAACTCTCTGGAAAGGCAACATCAAATTCACTGCGGCCATGTTGTTTTCAATTGGCCTTGTATCATTCTTCTTAACAGGAGGTATTACAGGAATATTTTTGGGTAATTCGGCCATTGACATTCAGTTGCATGATACTTATTTCGTTGTTGCTCACTTCCATTTGGTAATGGGCAGCGCGTCCTTCTTCGGAATGGTTGCTGGTGTTTATCATTGGTTCCCTAAAATGTTTGGTCGTATGATGGATGAAAAACTCGGATACATACACTTCTGGTTAACATTTGTGGGCGTTTACCTAGTGTTCTTTCCAATGCACTATATTGGTATTGCGGGGTTCCCTAGAAGATATTATTCATGGACAAACTTCGAGACCTTCAGTGGCTTTGCAGACTTAAATATGTTGGTGAGCATTGCCGCCATCATGACGATGTCTGCTCAGTTTATTTTCCTGTTCAATTTTATCTACAGCATTTTCCGCGGTAAGCAAGCATCTGCAAACCCTTGGGACTCTAATACATTAGAGTGGACAACCCCAAGAAATCCCGGACACGGAAACTGGCCTGGAGAAATCCCAACGGTGTATCGCTGGCCATATGACTACAGCAAGCCTGGGGCTAAGGATGACTATATTCCACAGCATATTCCATATTCTGAAACTCCCGAATCTAACTTACCGCATGAGAACGAACTCATTAAGCTGGAAATGGAAGAGAATGCGATCGTAGTAGAACCCAAGCATCACTGATTCGCTTAACGAACCTATTGAACTCAACAGCGACCAAAGGATATAGAAAGCTTTGTCTTTCGACTTTAGTCGCTGTTTATTTTTTAATACTGGCGGGAGGCATTGTGCGCACCACGGGATCGGGGATGGGCTGCCCAGATTGGCCAAAGTGCTTTGGTACTTGGATTCCCCCTACATCAGTTAATCAGTTGCCTTCCGACTACAAGGAAAAATTTGCAGCTCTTCGCGATAATAAAAATCAAAAATTTGCCCGCTACCTCACGGTTTTAGGATTTAAAAAAACAGCCAACGCGATTTTGACGGATGATTCAATTTTGGTTGAAGCAGATTTTAATGTTGTTAAAACCTGGATTGAATACGTAAATCGTGTTTTAGGTGTGGTTATAGGTTTCTTGATTGTAGCCCTTTTTTTTCGCTCTACTAAATTTCGCAAAGCGAGACCATCTTTATTTTGGGTTGCATTGGCGACCCTAATTTTAGTTATCGTTCAGGGTTGGTTTGGCTCTATAGTCGTATCAACTAATCTTACCTCGTGGACCATCACAATTCACATGCTGTTGGCATTCGTGTTAATTGCATTACTGGTTTGGCTTTATATAAATAGTGGGGAACAGCAGCCAATAATTGTTGTTCCCAGCCTTAAAGTGATTTTAGTGGTTTGCATGATGTTGCTTTTATGTCAGGTAATTTTGGGTACGGAGGTCAGGGCCTCGATTGATCGGGTTTCTTCATTGTTGATTCCTAGAGAAAACTGGATTTCCTCGGTGTGGGCCGAGTTTGTTATTCATCGATCTTTTTCCTGGATAGTGATTATTTTTAACGGTTTTTTAGTGGTGAGGTTGGTTAAAACTACCGGCCGGAATCCTTTAACAGTAAGCCTTATCCTGTTAATTTTGCTCACTGTGTTGACGGGTGTCGGAATGGCCTATTTGGCGGTTCCGGCAGTTTTACAACCCATTCATTTATTGTTGGCCACGGTCACTTTTGGTGTTCAGTTTTTATTGTTTTTAAGGCTCAAAATGAGCCAATCGAATTTTTAGGTAAACAAAATATGATTTCTAATATTCAACCCGTTTCCGGATTAACCTCGACCCTTTTTAAGGCGAAAGCCTACATTGAGTTATTGAAGGTTAGGCTTTCCCTGTTAGTCGCCTTTTCCTGTGCTTTTGGTTATGGATTGGCAACGCGCGGCAGTGTGAATTGGGAAGTACTTGCGATGTTATTCCTGGGTGGATTTTTGCTTTCCGGTGCTTCGGGTGCCATTAATCAGATTCTTGAAAGGGATTTTGATAAGCTAATGACGCGCACCCAAAACAGGCCAATCCCAACAGGTAGATTGAGTTTAACCGAAGCAAATATTTTTGCGGGTATTTGTTTGATGCTGAGTTTATTCATTTTGTGGGTTTATACAAATCCACTCACTGTGTTGCTATCATTCGTTTCGATGGTGTTGTATAGCTTTGTTTATACACCCCTAAAGCGGGTAGGCCCTATAGCTGTTTTTGTTGGCGCTATTCCAGGCGCGTTGCCTCCGCTATTAGGCTGGATTGCAGCAACAGGATCGATTTCGCATGAAGCTTTAATTATTTTTGGGATCCAATTTATCTGGCAGTTTCCGCACTTCTGGGCAATTGCCTGGGTGGCCGATGATGATTATAAAAAGGCTGGATTCAAGTTGCTTCCTTCAGGCGGTGGCAAAGATCATAATACAGCAGTTCAAATAATGATCTATACGCTATTCCTGATTCCTTTGGGTTTGTTACCCGCTAAGTTTGGGATCACCGGGCTAGATTCAGCCATAGTTGCAACGCTATGCGGAGCTGCATTTTTTGCTCAAACGTTTTCACTTTTGAAAACAGGAAGCCGCCAATCTGCGTTAAGAATAATGTTCGGTTCGTTTTTGTATTTACCGATTGTGCAGATTGCTTATTTATTAGATAAACTTTAAGGGAAAGAAATGGAGAAGTCGATGTCAACAGATTTTAAGATTGTAGAAGAGCCAAAGCAACCCATCTCAATGAATCCAAAGAAATTTGGGATGTGGTTATTTATTGGCAGTGTGGTGATGTTATTTGCGGCTCTTACGTCAGCCTATATCGTGAGGCAAGCGGAAGGCAATTGGTTAGTATTTGAGTTGCCTATCTTATTCACCATTTCATCTATTGTAATTTTCGTCAGTAGTATTACGATGCATGGAGCCTACCTCGCTGCCAAAAAAGACAACCTCGAAACGGTAAAAATTCTGATTACGATAACGACAGTTTTAGGGCTTGCGTTTTTGGTCTTGCAATTTGAAGGCTGGAAGGATTTGGTTGCCCGGCAAGTTTATTTAGTTGGAAATCCCTCCGGTTCATTCATCTATATTATTACCGGTCTGCATGGTCTGCATTTAATTAGTGCCGTCATCTTTTTGCTGATTGTCATGGTGTCCACCTATCGTTACCGAGTTCATTCAAAAAACCTGAATCAGATAGAAATCTGCGTAACCTATTGGCATTTTTTAGGCGGCCTTTGGCTATATTTGTTTGTATTCCTATTATTGTATCGATAAACTTAATTCCTGATTATGGATCACAGCACAGCCACAGCAGTTTCTGAAAAAAGCGTTTGGGATGGCGGAGTTTCACCGATGGGCGCTAGCTACGGTAAGCTGATGATGTGGTTCTTTCTACTTTCTGATGCATTTACGTTTTCCGGGCTACTGATTACCTATGGGTTAGTTCGCTCTTCACACCCTGCATGGGAAGGCGTGCGTGAAGAGTATGTTTTTTCAACAGAATATTGGCCAATTCCGGAGCGTGTTTTTGAAGCAGTTCCGTTTTTGCATGGTATATCGTTGCCACTTGTTTTTGTTGGCATCATGACCTTCATTTTGATTATGAGTTCAGTTACGATGGTACTGGCAGTTGAGGCAGGCCACCGCATGGACCGTAAAGCAGTTGAAAAATGGATGCTTTGGACAATCTTAGGTGGTGCTACTTTTTTAGGGTGCCAAGCCTGGGAGTGGACGCACTTTATTGTTGGCACAGAAATTCCAACAATAAAAGATGTCTTTAATGTTAAAACCGGGGTATGGGATAAAATAAATGTTTTCGGTGCTAATCTTCATGTAAACCAATATGGTCCGCAGGGCTTTGCAGATTTCTTTTTCTTTATTACAGGATTTCACGGCTTTCACGTTTTTAGTGGGGTGATGTTAAATTTCCTTATCTATTATAATACAGTTACAGGTGTGTATGAACGCAGAGGCCATTATGAAATGGTTGAAAAAGTTGGTTTGTATTGGCACTTTGTAGATTTGGTTTGGGTATTTGTATTTACATTCTTTTATCTTGTATAAATAAAATAGTATGGCACATCACTCACACGAGCCGCAGGTAACGGTTCTTCCACCTGACAAAGAGAAGATTAAAAGGCTTTGGAAAGTAGCCGGAATCTTAGGATTAATTACGGCAGTAGAATTTGCTATTGCCTTCCTATGGCCACACGGGGTTTCAAAGACTGCGATATTTGTAATCTTAACCATCGTTAAGGCTGGTTATATCGTTGGTGAATTCATGCACCTTCGGTACGAGGCTAAATTTCTCTTTTGGGCTGTTCTTGTTCCGATCTTATTTATAATCTGGATGTTGGTAGCTTTTGTTTATGAAGGGATGAAGATGCCCGTGTTCTTGTAGAATTTTAAGACTTGCTGAGAATAATAAAGAAGGCTAAGGTGAAGAACTTTAGCCTTCTTTGTGTGTTGATACTATATCCATGTTAAAGAAACTGATTTACCTTTTCCTTGCTTTGCTTTTACCCATAGGGGTCTTTCTTTTTCTGAAAGCGTTTGGGCAGAATGAATTTACTATTCCTGTTTACTTTGAAAATGAGATGGCTGAGTATTCAACCTCTTGTCAATACGAATATACAATGCCTTATTTAGTGCCAGACTCAGTCATGAAAGCCGTTGGCTGGAAAGGGGAATCAGTGGCATTAATTATTGCAAATCAATCCTCAGAGGTAAAAAAAAATCTTAGACATTTGACTGAAGAGTTTGAGCCAGGTGACTTCCAGCTAATTTCTTCAGATGAAACCAATGAGTGGGATAGGTGGTATTCGTGTTTCTTCTTTTTAAAGAAGCCGTGGTCGGCAGTATTGATTGATACCGATCGGAAAATAAGAGGCTATTATGCGCCAAATTCCCGTGAGGAGTTGGATCGACTGATTGTTGAAATGAAGATTTTGTTAAAGCAGTATTGAATCTTGCTGGCGCAAGATACTTTTGTCGCTAAGGCGCAACGATATGTTTCAATTTGAAAATTTATTTAAGAAAAATCTCTGCATCCTTGCGTCATGGCGGTAACATGTGAATTCAGGTAACTAAAGTTAAAATGATAGAAAACAAAGATCCCTATCGTAAATTAATAATTGTACTCTCAGTGGTGTTGCCGCTTGCGGTGGCGGTTCTATTCCGTGTGAAGATTCCGGGTTACGATTTTAGTTTTCTGCCTCCGATTTACGCAACCATCAACGGGATAACCGCGGTGTTATTGATTACAGCGGTTATTGCTATTAAAAGCAGAAAGCGAGCATTGCACGAAAATCTAATGAAAACCTGCATCGGTCTTTCCGCGCTATTTCTTGTCATGTATGTGGTTTATCATATGACGAGCGATTCCACTCCTTTTGGAGGTGAAGGCTGGGTTCGAAACGTTTATTTCTTTATTTTAATTACTCATATTGCCTTATCTGTGATTGTCGTGCCTTTTGTGCTTTTCACGTTTTCGAGAGCGTTATCAGGTAATTTTGAAAGGCACAAGGCTTTGGCTAAATTTACATTTCCAATTTGGCTTTACGTAGCCATAACAGGTGTAATTGTCTATCTGCTGATTAGTCCTTATTATGTTTAATGTTATTCATATGAAAGTGAGTGGGGGAGTTAAGATTTTTGTTTCAGCTTTTTTGTTTTTGCTGATTTCAATTGGGACAAATGCCCAATGTGCCATGTGTCGTGCATCGCTCGAGAACAATGTAAGCAATGGAAATATTGGCATTGCCGCAGGCATAAACTTCGGAATCCTTTACTTGTTTGTAGCACCTTATACCGTAATTGGATTGATTGCTTTCTTTTGGTATCGCGCAAGTAAAAAAAATAGCCGAAATGAGTTCACCAAACGCCCTGTGGCAAGGTAAATGCCCACGCTGTCATCAGGGTAGTATTTTTAAATTTCCATTTACTCGAATTAGTAAGTTCGCAGAGATGAATGCTGAGTGCTCAAATTGCCAGGCATCGTTTATGCCTGAACCTGGTTTTTATTTCGGTGCTTTGTTTGTGAGTTACGCCTTCAATGTGGCAATTATGACTGCTGTATTTGTTATACTATATGTCCTGGTAAAACCACCTGATTGGGTTTACGGAGCATCACTTGTTCTAGTCTCGATTTTATTTATACCAATTAGTTTCCGGTATTCCAGAATCCTATTTCTATACTGGTTTGGTGGCCTTCAGCATAAGTAATCTTCGAACAGATTTCTTACTTTTAAGTATTACCTGCCGTGAATGCGTAATCTTTGGCTAATAGTCCTATTTGTACTGTCACTTGCTTGTGCTGTTATAAGCATTGGGTTGGGATTTATTCAGAATAATTCAAAAGAATCAGTTGCTCACAATATTTCTACGAAGCTGGCCGTAAGTCTGGGTGAGTTGGATCGAGAGCAAACAAAAATTGGTGAAAATCCGGCTGGTATTGTTTGGTCATCCTTGAAAGGCTCACATTTTTTAGTGGATAACGTGCGCATAAAAGCCTGGAGCAAAAATGATTTTTTGCCTGATGTAAGAGTACTCCAGGATTCATTTGATATTCGGTTGCTGCAAAACTCTTCCGGTGATTTTCTCTTGAAGAAAAGAGTTTTAGCTAACTCTCAGTTCTTGTTAGCGGTATTGCCACTCCATAAAAAATATCCGATTGTAAATAAATATCTTTCACCACAATGGAATCAGGCTTTGTTCCAGGATTTCGCTGGTAGAATTACTAATGTTGATGTCGCTTCAGGTGCACTAGTGAGTTTTAAAGGACGGCCTATTTTTAAAATTTTTCCCTTAGAAGTCACAGCAAAACAGGGTAAAGCTTCTCTCATAGTTGTGTCACTGGCTTTTATCTTATTCTTGATCGGGTGCATTCTTTTACTTTTCAGGTTGCACAACCAACGAAAGCAGCAAACCGTTTTTCTGATTGCTATCAGTTTGTTTGCAGCACTTCGCGTTTTGATGCTAGCCATTAATTTTCCTGTTCGTTGGTACTCAGCGCCAATTTTCAGTGCACAGGAGTTTGCTTCTTCCAGTTATAATGCCTCGTTGGGCGATTTGTTTTTAAACTCGCTCGGGGTCATGTTTTTGTGCGTTTATGTATTCTTTACCTATTCAAACTGGCCTCTTGTTAGGAGATTGCTTAAAACGAAAGGGCTAGTAAGAGTAAGTTGGGGTGGACTTTTTATTTTGATGACTTTTTTTTCGTTTCTGTTTCCGTTTCTGTTTATTGAAACTATCTTCCACAACTCACGCATCTCATTAGACATAACACAAACCTTAACTTTTGATTTGCTTAGGACTCTTTCATTTAGCGCTGTTGTGCTCGGTACAATTGGTTCATTTTGTTTTACTCACGTTTTTTCAAAGATTGCAAGAACGCTCGTTCCCAACCCCGGTCATTTTATAGGCGCTTTATTGGTAGGGGGTCTTTTTTTTATTGGCTATTTCGTAAGTGAGTCGCGGGAATACTGGATTACGTTGTTCATTGTGGTACCTTATATCATTATACTTTATGCTACCAAACTGGGTTCCTCACTTAGTCGCATATCCTACGTCACATTTTTATATTTATTTTTTGCAGTGTCAGCTTATAGTGTTCAAGGTGCTTTAAGTGTAAAGCGATTTGTTGAAGAAGAACGTGTTGAATCTCAATTCAGGTTTGCCTCCAGCTATCTGATTGGGCGAGATGTTTTCGCAGAATACCTGCTCAATGAAAGTTCTCTAAGAATTGCGAAGGACGCCTATATCCAAAACCGGTTGACAAGTCCCTTCTTGAGTAAGTTACCAGTAAGGCAGAAAGTAAAGCAAGTTTTTCTAAACTCTTACTTCGACCGATACGATGTAAAAATCCTTTTATTCAACGCGGCAAAAGAGCCATTGGATGATCAGGCACCTGGCGGATTCTCTCCATACGAAAATGAACTGCTGAAGCTAAGTTCCGGTAGTGATTATAAAGGGGTTCATTTTATTCGTTCAGAAGGTGTTCAAACAGGAAAACGATATTTTGCCGTTGTACCAATTTTTCGATTTGATCAACCAATTGGTTTTGTTGTTCTCGATTTATCATTGAAACGGATTATTCCGCAAAATGTGTTTCCCGAGTTATTGGTGGATAGTCGATTCAACGAATATTTTGAGAATCGCGACAAGAGTTTTGCCTTTATCTCTGATAAATCTATTCTTAGCAGCTTTGGTAATTTTAATTATGAGAAAGAGTTTGACTTCTCTTTGCTCTATAACCGAGAGTTTTACAAAGATGGAATTATAGAGAATGGCTTTATACAAAGCGGGAGCGAGGAAGAATCTGGCCGGGTGGCAGTAGTCACGTCATTGGCTTATCCTGTTTTTTTTGTTCTCACTAATTTTGCTTTCTTTTTTGTTCTGGGCATTTTTGTGATTGGTTTTGGAGTGGCGCTATACGGGCTGTACGCTTGGATTAACGGACAACAAATAAATTATGCGGCTCGTATCCAACTGTATATATACATGGCGTTTGCCCTCCCGTTGGTTATTGTTACGGTCACTACACTAAATCGGGTTAGCCATTCAGCAGAAAATCAATTGAAAAATGATTTTATAAATAAGTCGAGATTGCTAGGTGAGAACATTGTGCCCACGCTTTCTTCCTACTGGGCCGATCCTGATAATATGCGGAGTGAATTGGAGAATCAGGTTGTAAATGTTGCCCGGTTTTCGAATGTGGATGTTTCTATATATGATCCTTCGGGGATGACAGTGGTATCCAGCCAACCAGTAATTGTTGAAAACCAACTTACATCTGGTCTTATGAATCGGGAAGCTTGGGAACGGATTTTCGGGTCCGGAGATAATAGTTTAATCCTCAATGAAAAAATTGGTAGCCTCGTGTTTAATAATTCTTATTTCGGTTTGAAATCTTCGGAGTCAGGTGCTTTGATCGGTGTGCTTAGTGTTCCGTTTTTTGAGTCAGCACTTTCCTTGGAGACAACTCAAATAAGTGTACTTGCGAATATCTTAACGGTGTTCGTGTTGATTTTTATTTTATTTACAATCCTGTCTTTTTTTGCGGTCAACTCACTCACGTTCCCACTTCGATTCATTACCCGCACGTTAAGCCGCACCACCCTTTCGGGAACTAATAAACCTTTAGAGTGGAAATCCAATGATGAAATTGGTTTGATGGTGACAGAATACAATCGAATGCTCGAAAACCTTGAGCAAAGTAAAATTGAATTAGCGCGAAGCCAAAAGGAAAGCGCTTGGCGCGAGATTGCCAAGCAAGTAGCGCATGAAATAAAGAATCCGCTTACGCCCATGAAACTTACGTTGCAACAGATGGAACAATCGATTATGCATGGTGAATTTGGGCAAGAAAAAGGCAATCAATCGATTAGAGTTCTCCTTACTCAGGTTGAAATCTTGAATGACATTGCATCCTCCTTTAGCTCTTTTGCCCGCATGCCAGCGCCTATCTTGCAGCGCATCGAACTGATTCAACTTGTGCGGAAGAGCGCTGCTTTGTTTACAAACTACGAAGGCGGTGAAGTGCTCTTTCAGTACACAGGTGATTCCCTCTATTTGAATGGCGATGAGCAATTACTGAGTCGAGTATTCTCAAATATTATTCTCAATGCGTTTCAAGCTGGAGACGGAAAGCAAATAAAAGTAGAGGTTATTGTTAAGCGAGTGTACAATGATGTTTCAATCAGTTTTGAAGACAATGGAAATGGAATTGATGTGCAACTGAAAGATAAAATCTTTGCTCCTTATTTTTCTACAAAAAAATCTGGCTCTGGTTTAGGTTTGGCTATTGCCAAGCAAGGGATAGAACAAAGTGGAGGTGAAATTTGGTTTGAGTCTGAAGTGGGTAAGGGTACTACTTTTTTTGTCAGGTTTAAGTTAGTGATCTAACCGCAAGGGCGCGAAGTCGCAACGACAATTAAAACTAAGGCTTTTTAGGATTTGTAATCCCGAAGCCGGAATAAAATAGATTTCAAATTTAAGTCACCTGTAGATCGGCATTGCAAATGCCGACCAGCACAATAATATAAACCTTGCGCCTCTGCGCCCTTGCGGTTCATCTTCCTAATTCGTTTTAAGACTCCTCATGATCTTGTTTGTAAAAACAAAATCGTCCAACTCTTTTAGGCCAGAGTGGGTAATGTCTTTATTGGTGCCATCCCAAAGTTTGTGGCCTTTGTAAAGAAACATGATCTGTTCGCCAATACCCATTACCGAATTCATGTCATGTGTTACCACGATGGTGGTGATATCAAACTCGTGTGTGATTTCCATAATGAGTTCATCAATTACGATGGAAGTTTGCGGATCTAACCCAGAGTTAGGTTCATCGCAGAAAAGATAATTTGGATTATTAACAATGGCGCGAGCAATGCCTACGCGTTTTTTCATACCCCCGCTAATTTCAGAGGGCATTTTTTTGTTTACGCCATCAAGCCCAACTCGGTTGAGGCAAAAATTAACACGTTCTATTTTTTCTGAAGCCGGCAAGGTGGTAAGAATGTTAAGTGGAAACATAACGTTCTCTTCTACATTCTTTGAATCAAATAATGCACCGCCTTGAAAGAGCATCCCGATCTCTCTTCTAATTTCGGATCTCATGTCCTTATCTGCCTCCGTGAAGTTACGAAGGTCATAAAATACATTTCCCGTGTCGGGAGGCAATAGCCCAACAATGCATTTAAGAAGTACGCTTTTTCCAGTTCCGCTTGCACCAATAATCAAATTGGTCTTACCTTTTTCAAAGCCACCACTGATGCCTTCCAATATTGTTTTATCTCCAAACGATTTTGAAATATTGTTAATCTTAATCATAACTATAACATGAGGTATGCCAAGAAATAGTCGGCCAACAGGAGAGCGATAATACTTGTTGTTACTGCCTCCGTGCTAGCTATTCCTACTTCTAACGCTCCGCCCTGAGTATAATATCCTTTAAAGGAGGAGATGGATGCAATCAGAAAAGCAAATACGAATGATTTTACCATGGCAAACGTGATGAAAAACTCATTGAACGAATACCGAATTCCATAAATGTATTCAGTTGGTGTCAACAATCCTGTAAGGGTGCCAACAAGATAGCCGCCAAATAAGGCACAAATACCTGAAACAATTACTAATAACGGATACATCAAAATGGACGCAACAATCTTAGGTAAAACGAGGTAGGAAGCAGCATTTATGCCCATTACCTCGAGCGCATCTATTTGCTCTGTGATACGCATCGTTCCCAATCCGCCAGACATGCTTGATCCAACTTTGCCAGCATAGATGATGGCCATAATAGTGGGAGCCAATTCTAAGATTGTCATTTCACGCACCACGTTGGAGATAATAAATCTTGGTACGAATGGACTCACCAGATTGGCACCAGTTTGCAGCGTAGTTACTGCGCCTATAAATGTGGAAACTAGTACAAAGAGCAGGATAGACTTAACCCCAATTTGAACGCACTCTTCAAGAGTTAGCGTATAGTAGGTTTTGAAAGTTTCGCGCCTGACGAACAGCGAACCCAGAAAAATCATGTACTTACCAAAACCCTTCATGCAGTAAACTTCAAGTGCTATATTGCTCAAAGATAAAATAATTTCTCATGAACAAATTGATTGTAGTTACTGGAGGCACAAAGGGTATTGGTCGGGCTATTTTAGAGAAATTTGCCGCTCATGGATTTGACGTTGCCACTTGTGCCCGCAATCAGTCAGATCTCGATCAATTAAAGCGCGATTTTGAAAAGAAGTTTAAATCACAAGCTTTTGTAATGTCAGCTGACCTGTCCGATAGAACCCAGGTAAAAAGATTTACTGACTTTGTGAGTAATCTTAACAGGCCTGTTGATGTATTAGTAAACAATGCCGGCTATTTTGTGCCTGGCCAAATCATGGATGAGCCGGATGGTACGTTGGAAGGAATGATAGAAGGGAACCTGTATAGTGCCTATTATACAAGTCGAGGATTGATTGGCAATATGAAGACGATCAAATCTGGCCATATCTTCAATATGTGCTCGATTGCTAGTATAATGGCCTATCCAAATGGTGGCTCATATGCCATTTCAAAGTTTGCTCTATTTGGGTTTTCAAAGGTTTTGCGAGCCGAACTAATGGAATTCAATATTCGGGTAACGGCAGTGCTTCCGGGAGCCACCAAAACTGAAAGTTGGGCTGCCAGTCCTTTGCCAGAAAATCGGTTTATGAAGCCTGAGGACGTGGCTGAGGCAATTTTTTCGGCCTATTCATTATCTCCAAACAGTGTTGTCGAAGAAATACTAATCAGACCTCAATTGGGCGATATTTAGCACTGATATGAGCCGATCTTAAGTTTCCCAGTTGCTGAACAAAAGTCCCTTTCAAAGGGTTATTTTTGTATTAAATTATTTCAGTTGTGACTACACAAATTATTCAATTAAAACAGTATTGTAATAGCCTTGTAAGTTATAGCCGGAGAAAGACCCGGGTTGTGAACATTGGTGGTTTACCCATGGGTGGAGACAATCCGATTCGCATCCAATCTATGACAACCATTGATACAATGGATACAAAAGGATCGGTGGAACAAACGATTAGAATGGTAGAGGCAGGGTGTGAGTATGTTCGCATTACAGCCCCAAGTATCAAAGAGGCGCAGAATCTTGAGGTTATAAAAAAAGAGTTGCGCAATCGCGGATACAATGTTCCACTCATTGCCGACATACACTTTACACCAAACGCAGCTGAACTTGCTGCACGCTTGGTCGAGAAAGTGCGGGTGAACCCAGGCAATTATGCGGACAAGAAACGGTTTGAAGATATTGCCTATACAGACGCTTCTTATCAGGATGAGCTAGATCGTATTCGTAAAAAGTTTAGTCCACTCGTTAAGATTTGTAAAGAATATGGAACTGCGATGCGCATTGGTACTAACCATGGGTCGCTCTCAGATCGGATAATGAGTCGCTATGGCGATACACCACTGGGCATGGTGGAATCGGCACTTGAGTTTCTGCGTATCTGCGAGGATCTAAATTATTACGAGATAGTACTGTCGATGAAGGCCAGCAATCCACAAGTGATGGTTCAAGCCTATCGTTTGCTGGTTCAAAAATTAGATGAAGAAAAATTTCAACCATACCCATTACATTTGGGGGTAACTGAAGCCGGGGATGGTGAAGATGGCCGTATAAAATCTTCCGTGGGCATTGGTACTTTATTGGAAGACGGACTGGGAGATACCATTCGGGTTTCGCTAACCGAAGAACCTGAGGCTGAGGTGCCGGTAGCACAAGAGCTTGCCAATCGATATCTGAATCGGAAGAGTTCTTATTCAATTCCGGAGATTAACAACTATCCGATCGATCCTTTCTCATATACAAGAAGACATACGCAGGAGGTTCAGAATTTTGGAGGACATCAAGTGCCACGGGTGATCGCGGATTTTTCAACGAAAGAAAAAATAACCGTGGCCTCATTATTTGCGCTGGGATATCAATACTCAGTGCCGCTTGATAAGTGGAACATTACCGACATGGCATGTGACTATATCTTTTTAGGAGAGAAGAATATTGATTTTGAAATCCCGGGTACTTTAGGTTTGATTTACAATCATGCTAGCTGGCTAAAAAATAAAAACAAGCCGCGTTCTTATCCATTTATTGTTCCTAAAGATTATTTGTCGGGTGTAGAAACATCTCCACAATTAAATTTTATCTATACCCAATTGAAAGATATTTCAGATGAACTAGTAGCGAAACTAAAAAGTGATTCAACCGCAGTTTTGCTGATTGATACTTACAATGATCATGGACTTGCTGAGCAACGAAGATTATTTGTTGAGTTATTGGAACGTGGCTGCACTACGCCTGTCGTAATAGGCAGAGCCTATGCAGATTTAGGTTCTGATCAACTACAACTTTATGCAGCTACCGACATGGGTGGACTTCTTATTGATGGATTAGGCGATGGATTATTTATTGCAGCTGAGCATTGTGGTTCCGATAAGATGATTAACGAAACTGCTTTTGGGATTTTGCAGGCAACACGTACCCGCATCTCAAAAACAGAATATATCTCTTGTCCTTCTTGCGGCCGCACGTTATTTGATTTGCAAGAAACAACAGCCAAAATCAGGTCGCGGACAAGTCATTTGAAAGGAATTAAAATTGGTATCATGGGGTGCATAGTAAATGGCCCTGGTGAAATGGCTGATGCAGATTATGGGTATGTAGGTTCAGGTCCCGGTCGTATCACTTTGTACAGGGGAAAGGAAGTAGTGAAAAGAAATGTGCCAACACCTGAAGCGGTTGATGCGCTAATCGACTTGATACGTGAAGATGAAAATTGGATTGAGCCTTTGGCTATAAATCATTAATGTTATGGAAAATCAAAATGGAAGTGGGGAAAAGAAAAAATTGACCTTTCGCGAATTTTTCTCGCTGGGTGAAGTAGGGGGTTATTTCTTTCGAAAGAAAGATCCAAACAGACCCTCAAACATTAATCTTAAAATGATGCATGGAGTTAACAAAATCTCTATCGCCATTTTTCTAATCGGTGTAATTTATTTGATTCTGAGGCGTTTCTTTTGAACATCGAGGCATTCAGAAGCTATTGCCTTTCCAAAAAGGGAGTTACAGAAGAATTCCCATTTGGTGAAGATACCCTTGTGTTTAAGGTGATGGGCAAAATGTTTGCCCTTACCGATGTTGAGTTATTTGAAAGTATTAATTTAAAATGCGACCCAGAGAAGGCGGTACAGCTTCGCGAAGAATATCCAGCTGTGCTTCCGGGTTATCATATGAATAAAAAGCACTGGAATACCGTGCTGATGGATGAAGGACTTGGAGAAAGGTTAATAAAAGAGTGGATTGATAAATCGTATGATCTGGTAGTTGCCAGTTTAAGCAAATCCTTGCAGTGCCAGTTGAAAGCTTTATAGTCTGATTGTCAGTATTTTACGATACCTTTAGATTTAGTACATTCCTCGGATTACTTAGGTTAATTAATTAATTTTGGAGATTGTGATCATCCATACGGAATGACCAAGGCTTTATTCTCAAGCGTAGCACTTATACTCTTGTTGGGTTCCTGCACCCAGCGCCTAATATGCCCTGCCTATCAAAGTGCTTTTATTTATGATAAACCGACCCAAAAAGAAAAATTCGTTTACTATAATGAAAGTACCACCCAGCCCCGGGAGGTGCTCGCCTCAGCCAACAGTAAAACAATAACGCTTCCGCCACGCGATTCAACATGGATTAATAGTGTGGTTATGCCGGGCCCATCATTACCTCACGTAAGGCGCGTAAAGAAAGATCGATACCTGTTGCTGCCGGAAAAGACTTATAAGAAAGCCCTCAAAGCCTTGCGAACTGTTGAGATGAAACCAGTCTACCCTAAAAAGGCTGATTCGCTCGATATAAAGGCAGCGTTGGACAGCGCGGCCAGAAGTGTTTCCGACACCCTACTGGCAAGTGGTGCGCCAACCAAAGCAGTCGCAGAAGATAGCGCCTATGCGATTACTAAAACCAAAGAGAAATATAACGTTGATCAGGATAACTACATGTGGTATTTCCGCGATGTACTTGTATTGCCTGATGTGCGTGCAGCTATGCAGGAAGAAGGTGAAGTAAGGGCGGCTCGGAAAAAATCGACTAAAAAAGTGAAGGGTGGTTTCTTTAAAAATCTATTTAAGAAAAAGGATAAGACCAAGAGCAAAACAGATAGCACCGCAGTGATACCTGCGGCTGTTGATGAGTATGGTGACCCTATAGTACAGGACTCTGCAGCAATAGAGGCTAAGCCTAAAAAGAAATTGTTTGGCAACTTGTTTAAAAAGAAGAATAAAGTTGACGCCACGAACCCCAAGAAGAAATCTGATCCTGCCAAGAAGGAGGAGGATGATGGGTTTTGATCTCGTTCATAGTTAACGTATTGTAGAAAGATTCGCCCAACCCTTAAGGGATTTCGGGTCTCGTTCAAAATACACCCAGTGATACAATTTCGACTCTCGCCCGAAATGACAAACTTGAAATAAGATATTAACCCTATCTTTTGTATGCATCGCGGGCATGTAACCGGAATTTAGTCGTTAAGCTTACGGTAAACGATACCCGCGACCCGGTAAAATATCAGCTATACGTTATCAGTCTCTAGTCGAACAGCGTAAGATTCCCGAATTGATCAGCGGCAGGTGCTGGAAGGATCAAGGAAGCTTTCTCAAGATCAGGCGAGTTAATTCCCGGAGAGACTGTGTAACTATCCAACTCGATCGCAGGATTAGTTTTTAATAAGTTTAACAATTCTTCTTCTGTAGATTTTTTATTTAGCCAGATTGTTTCTTCCTCACTAGAAAAAATTACCGGCATCCGCTCCGTTACAGCGGCTACAGTTTTAGTCGCTGCTACAGTAATTATGGAGAATGTATGGAACGCATTACCCTCAGCATCATCATATTCTTCCCACAATCCTGGAAAAGAGATTAGATTTTTTTTAGCAGGAGCAAACCGCCAGGGTATCGAAGTTTTCTTGCCCACTTTTTTCCATGCATAAAATCCATCTGCAGGAATCAGGCACCGATAGCGCATCAGATTTTTTTTAAGCATCGGCTTCTCAAGAATTGCCTCAGCGCGGGTATTGATTAAACGCTCAGCCACTGTTTTATTTTTTCCCCATTGTGGCGCCACACCCCAATAAAAATAGGACAGACCTTGCGGACTTTCATGCGTAATTACCGGAAGTAAATGCGAAGGTGCTGCATTATACTTTGGCTTGTAGGCTGGTGAGTCTTCGATTTGAAAACGATTAACGAGTTGACTGATAGTGGCTGGAATCGAATAGCGCTCGATCATAAAGTTTGTTGTATAAATTCCAACGCTCTTAGTTCCGACCAATATAAACCATTTTTATTAAATAGCGCGAATCCTACGTGACCACCGCGCTCAGGATATTCAAATGTTAGAAATGAGTTTGAAGAATCAGTTGGGAAACACTCCTTGCTTAGGAATGGATCATTCAAGGCATTTACTATAAGCGTAGGACGTTGAATGTTAGATATGAATTTAATTGCACTACAACGATTATAGTAATCGAACGCATCACGGAAGCCGTGGAGCGGTGCAGTATAGTTGTTATCAAATTCTAATAACGTTTTGATGTTGGGGAGTTTACTAGTATCTAATTCTGGGATCATCTTTGCTTTATCAGCTACTTTCTTCTTAAGACTTTTTAAAAAACGATTTGAGTAAATCCAATTGGATGGAGCTGAAATCTTTTCACAACTCGCGCGCAGATCAAGCGGTACTGAAAAGGTTACAATCTTCTTGATAATCGGGTTAAGACCCGTTGCTTGCTCCCCGGCATACTTAAGCGTAAGATTTCCACCCAGGCTAAAGCCAATTAAATTAATTTCTTCATAGCCTAACGATGCTGCATGTTTTACTACAAAATCAAGATCATCGGTTGCGCCACTGTGGTAAAACCGAAGGTTCCGATTCATTTCTCCACTGCAGCCCCGATAGTTCCAGGTTAGGGCATCATAGTCAGTATCAAAAAATATTTTAGCCATGCCCTTTATATAGGCACGATCGGTGCTTCCTTCCAATCCGTGTGAGATGATGACTAATTTTTTGGAGTCTTGCCTCAACCAATCCAAGTCTAAAAAATCTTGATCGGTAGTTGCGATTCGCGCACGCTCATACGATATACCTGATATACTTCTTAGAAGGGCTGGGTAAATGGTTTCAAGATGATTGCTGAAAAGGAGAGTCGGTCGCGAATAGGCCTTCATCACCAGTTCATTCGCTTTTTGAGTTCGGTAATATGCGCCAGGTGGTGTTCACCATGCCATGCATACATACCGATGAGATTATGCAAGGCCAGATGCTTTTGCGTAGCGGGATGGATCAGTTGTTTTTGTAATTGATCGCTAGAAAGTGTTTCTAATAAGGCTACCCATTTTACATGCAATGCTTTTAATAACGCCAGGGAGATTTCAGGAGCTGTTTTAGTTTCCCCTGTCTCGGCCCAGGCTTTTTCGTCATAGGCTTTTATCATTGGAGTTTCTTCGGTGAGAATCCACTTTACCCGGATGTACGCATTCATATGGCTGTCGGCTACATGATGTACCACGTGTCTTACTGACCACCCGCCCTTGCGGTAGGGGGTATCAAGTTGTGTATCGGATAAGTTTTTAATTGCAGAATCAAGTTGTGAGGGTAACGATTGGATGCGTTGAATAAAACCGATAATTTCTTCAGGCCCATGACTTTCCTGGGCGCTGTATTTACCGATTGGGTATTTTATATCTTCCATACGGCATATTTCTTTTTTAAGTTACTGGATACCGGTCGCTGGAGATTAGATGCTGTGCTTGATTAGTAACCGATTACTGTTTACCAATCACCGATTTACTATTTCTCCAAACTTTCTACTGCCTTGCTTAACTCATCATCATTGTATCCTTTGTTGAGTTTTACAGGTTTCTTCTTGCGCTTTTTCTTTACGCGAATGTTAGTAAATTCAATCAACAGCGAGAAGGCAACGGCAAAATAAATATATCCTTTTGGAATCTCCTGGTGCAAGCCTTCAAGCAACAACGTGAAGCCAATTAAAATAAGAAAGCCCAGCGCTAATACTTCCATGCTTGGGTGATCTTTAATGAAGTTACTGATGGATCCCGAGAAAAACATCATCACAATGATGGAAACAATCACCGCGATAATCATAATGATTACTTGATCGGGCGGCACTATTCCAACGGCAGTAAGAATGGAATCAAACGAAAAGATAATATCAAGTAAAATAATTTGTATGATCGTGCTTGTGAACGTGACAGCTACGGCCTTTGCAGCCCCGCCTTCCTCATCATCATCCCCCTCCATCTCATGGTTGATCTCAAGCGTACTTTTTGCAATCAGAAACAAACCACCAAAGCCTAGAATTAAATCTTTGCCGCTGAAGGCCATATCATGCTTCACTAAAAAATTAGCCGGCACGGTGAAGAGCGGCTCAACAAAACCGATGATCCACGTGATGCATAATAGCAAGGCTATACGCACAAACATAGCTAATGCTAATCCTATATTGCGCGCTTTGGGTCGCTGCTCTTCGGGTAGTTTATTCGACACAATGGAAATGAAAATGATGTTATCTATACCCAGTACGATTTCCAAAAAACAAAGCGTGAGTAAGGCGAGCCAGGTATCGGCTAAAAGAAATATTTCCATTCCAACTAGGCTAGATTTTTATAGGATTTAAACGCTGAAATTAGGCAAAGGAACTTACATTTGAAACTGACCTGAGTAAAGAAAAAACCTGTTATTTGGACTGTTTCAGAAGGAATTGCCATTCTGCCTTACATCCAAATCTTAAAAAGCAAAAAATTATTATTTATACGTATAAAAAAAATAAATTTGCCGTATAATTGTCTATGGATATCAAGGTTACATTAAGTTTTAATGAGGAAGTTGTTACCCGTGCCAAAAAATTTGCTGAGCAAAATAATATTAGTTTGTCGCGGCTCACAGAATATTTGTTCGAACGAATAACACATAAAGCATTTAACAATTTGGAAGAATTACCAGTATCGGAATGGGTTAATCAATTGGCGGAAGGTGCAGCTGTTTATAAAACCAGAAAAAGTAGCCGCAAATCATTGAAGGCTGAATTTTATAAATCCAGAAAATGAAAGTATTCCTGGATGCCAACATTTTGGTAACCGTGTTGAATAAAGAATACCCGCTGTTTCCCTATGCTGCAAAAATTCTAAGTTTGGCAGATATCAGCACCTATCAATTTTATACATCACCCATTTGTTTAGCGATTGCATTTTATTTTGCTGAAAAAAAATCGGGTCGTCAGATAGCTAAGAAAAAAATTGGGTTGCTGACCGAAAAGATTGGTGTTGCCACTACAAATGAAGAAGTAGTAAAACTTGCTCTTAGCAACAAAGCTGTACTTGATTTTGAAGTTGGACTGGAATATTATACTGCTGAGTTAGCAGACTGTGCCTGCATATTAACAGAAGATACCGATGATTTTTCCTTTGGCAAGAGTGAAGTATTGAATGTCAACTCGTTTATAGAGAAATACCTGACGCGATAGGAATTTAAACTGAAGCCGTCAGATGTTTTGTTGCGTACGCATACAAAAATCTGACGGCTATTGGTGAAGTTTAATTCTGATGCACAATCATTATCTTTTTGCGCACTACTCCGAATTTACCAGCGCCAATTTGCACTACATAAATTCCGCCCGCCAGCTGATGTGTATCCACAGTTTTACTTTGCTCCCCAACTTCAAAATAAACTTCTTGCACCGGGCGGCCTACCTGATCGATCAAATTAACTTGTAACCGAGTTTGTGTTTTAGTTGGTAACTCAATTACAAAACTATCATTGGCTGGGTTAGGGTAGAGTTGAATGTATTCAGCAATTGTTTCGATGCCTGTAACCAAATCCGGTTGCGGTGGATTAAAAGAAATGCCTGCCTGATGCACTTCTTTGTTATTGCCTTCGATGGATTGCACCGACACAACTATTGCATCACCATTATTTAGTTCCCAAATTACTTTAGGGGCAGAATAGGTTTCGCCTACAGCAAGATTTTTTGGGATTTCAATACCAGTGGGTGTTGGGAGCATTTGTTTACCTACAAAAATAAACTCTGTGTTACTACTACCACCCAACAATGCGGGATCGGTGATGCTTTTTTGCACAATGGTGGTAAAAATGTGGGCACCCGCGAGAGGAAGAGCTTGATTAGATGTATTTCTAATAGTGGTCACGATTTCGACATCTCCACTAGCAACTTTGTTTGTTGAAATTGTTACTTCAAGATCAGTTGGTGAAAGTGATCGATTATCATACAACTTATCCAATGTCAGGTTTCCATTCAGGAAGCCATCAAGGCGCATGGTAGGTGATCTTGTAATTCCGTAAAATGCCGTGCGAGCGTTGTGCATGAGCTTGTTGAGATTATTAATTGCATCTTCTCCCGGGAATGGTGTATGGTATTGAACTTTTACTATCTCGGTCGAATTTCCTAAGCTCCTAAATTTGTTATTGTGAACAGAAACATTTGAGGATGAATTAGTAAAGTTTTCGAGCAGCACAATACGGCTACGCTCGCCAATAAAGATATTATCAAAAGCAAAACCATCTTTACTTGCTTGTTTACTAGCAAAAGCCACCCGGAAAATCACTTTAGGCTTACCAATTACGTAGTCATCCAGCTTAAAAATTGCTCGCTGCCAGGTAGCATATTTTCCCCCAGTAGTACCAGCCTCTCCTGACCAGCCAAAGTCACCGCTGCTTTGATTTCCTGGGCTGTTTGAAATCCCTGAATCGTCATACCAGTTTACGCCCTGATCAATCGTACCCACAACTTTCCAGTCAGCATCTTTTTCAATATTCCCGGTTTCATTGTATTGAAGTACCGCCCCATCAACGCTTTTTGGAGTATTTGACCAGATGTCAATAGAAAACACAGGCTTGGTTGCTTGCGAAAAGTCGAAACACTGGCTTAAAACCCAAGAACTCTCATCCTGATTGTTATTGCTTGTCAGGTTAGTTACCCAAGCATTGGCGCCCGATGCAGCACCTTTTATTACTGTTTTATCAGGTGTACCAAGTTGCCAGGATGAGTTTGCTCCTCCAGCAATCCAACCATCAGCCCCACCATCAAAGGATTGAGTATAGCCATTATTAACAGTTATAGCTGGGTAAGTAGGTACGATATAGACTGGTTTTTTAATTACATCGGTACATCCGGCAACTGTAGTCACAAGTAGTTCAACATCATCTGTTCCATCAACATTATAATTTACAGTGGGGTTGGCACCGCTACCCACAGCAGTATAAGATAGGGTATTGTTAACTGTAAAATTCCATGCATAGGAGTTAATAGGAATTGGGGCAGGGGTGGTAGTTTCTGAAGCTAAAAATTGTGTCGAGGAGGTTCCATCTTTACAAGCATCCTTCCAGGAAAAATTAATTTTTGGAACCGGACTTACCTTCACAGATGTATTTGGAATCAAGTACGGGCAACCATCAGAAGTAATCAAAGTACCTGTAAGTTGAAAGGTTCCTGTACCCGGATAAATATGCGTTGGCGAAAAGTAGGTTCCGTTCGTTAGCCCGGTATGAATTGCAGGATCTATTGAAGTAGCAGAGGCTCCTGGAGGAAGCACACGACCATCACCAAAGGTCCATTCTACAAAATCAATTGTTGTTCCTGAAAGTGCGGGACTTACCGTTGAATTATTAATGATAACTGCAGCAGCCAGATCACAAACATTGCCAATGGAAATTGAAGGAACAGCAATTGGCAGAATCCTAATTGGTAAAGTGCCTTTACTAGAGCAGAGGGCATCATTTTGAAATTGATATTGCAATGAATAATTGTTTGGGCTAACCGAAGAGGGATCAAAATTAACAGTGCCTGAAGTTGGAAACTGATTTAAAGCACTGCCGGCAATTCCAACTGCTGACCAGGTTCCATTTAATGCTTTGTTTCCAGAGTCCGCTAAATCAAAAGCTGAAAATGTAATATTTCCTTTAGTTGTGCAAATTTTATTAACATCCGCGGAGGTGGTTATAGCAACAATGGGCAGTGCCTTAATTGTTACATTCACCGGAGTTGCATCCCCTTCGCAATTATTTATATTTTCAGTTTGGGTAACGGAGAATTTGTAAACCTTGGCTGCTGCTGTGCTCAAACCCAGGTTGGCTGACGTGGGACTAGCGCCTGAAAAAACTGGCGTGGTTAACTGTAAAGGATCATACCATTTAACATTTGTACCGGGTACAACCAAATGTGTATCGGTGGTGGTTGCGTCAAATGTGATTCCCACGCAATATTGTCTTATTGCATCTGAGAAGTTGGGTGTAGGAGCCACTGGCTTTGCAACTACATTTACACTTAAGGCAAGCGGGGAAACGATAGATCCTTTATCACTTTCACAGCCTGCGAAAAAGGGAATTGGTGTAGCACCGGTTGTTCGCGTAACCCAGAATGGAGTTACTGCCGCAGTCGTATTATCGACTGGTGGGTTAAACGTGTTTCCTGTGCCCACCTGAGTGGTAAGGCCTACATCACTATACCACCTGTATCGCGAGCCAGTGGCAGCAGTAAACGAACCAACTGATGTGCTCTGACATAATTTTATTTCTGTTAAGTTGATTGGAATAGTTATATCAGCACTAGTCATACTCGTTGGTCTGTCTTTAACTGTTATTGACCTAGAAGCTGTATTTGAGCAACCTGTTGCCGGATCTTTATATTGATAGGTTATACTGAAGGTTTGAGGTGCACCAGGTAGAACCCCTGTAACCGCTGCTGATGAAAAAACCCACACTTGGCTTCCTGTAACTGGGGGAACCACGGAGTTTGAGATAGAAGCTCCTTGACCGCTAGAAGCTGTAAATTTATCATCGGTGGGATTATTTGAGTTAGCCGGTAAACCAGTTAATACAACTGGCACATTGTCCTTACAAAAAGTATAAATATTTCCGGGAAGTGAAAAACTTACTGAGGGTGCAGCTTTGAGATCTACCCATTGATAGGTTGCAATTCTGTTTGATGCTTGATTGCAAGAAATTAAGGGAGGGCCATCGCAAACTGCGAACCCAACGGCAAGACCAGGATAGCCGTAACTCTTAAATATCTGGTACGATGCTTGATATTGAGTTAGACTTGGATCAAATTCAGGATTATTTATGTCTCCGATTAAAGGAACCCAAGTTCCACCACCCACATTCCAATCGTAATAAACAAAGTGGTCATATGTATAGCCGTTTTCACCCATAACCTGATCTACATAAGGATCGAACACTTCCATTAATCCTAAAGACCCCGCATTGGTGCAGTAACTAGGGTTTAGGTTAACAATTCCTGAAACGATTACTTCAAAATTCTTTGTACTGAAAGACTGACAACCATTGTCAGCTGTTTGTCTTAACGTAATAGGGTAAATACCTGCGCTGAGTCCGTTAGGGTTGAAGCGATAATCTGGATTTACAAAGGAAGTATTAGTGCCAGTAAAAACAGCCCTGGTAACAGGGACGGGTACAAGCTTTACTGCAGAGCCATTAGAGTTGAAGGTAGTTGTCGTTGGCTCAACCGGTGGATCTGTAACGAGCGCCTTGTCAACCGTAAAACTCACTGCCGCGTTTTGCTGGCTTGCTCCAACGGTTCCAAGTACCGTTCCAGGATTTACTCCCGCAATGTTTGCGTTACCGCCCGCCCGGCTAATTGATAAAGCACCGGTTGTAGCGGGTGTAGCTGTGCCCGGATGTGTATACCCAACTTTTAAACCAGCAATGTTTATGGTATTTGAATTACCTGTTCCAGCTAAGTTAAAACTGAATTGCACTGTGTTTGCAGAAGGATAAGAATAGTGGGGAGTCGCGGGAATTGTAATATCTGATCCCCCGGAAGTTGAAACTCCCGCGATTACTGATTGATCGAAAACAAAACCAGAAGGAAGGCCTACTGAAAAAGTATAAGAACCGTTAGATCCAGAAATACCGGCCGGATCAGTTTCAGTGATAACTATATTACTCAATGGAAAATAGGCAGTTGGTGTTGAGCCAGCTACCGTATTACCATAACAAATTGTGCCTGGCGTGGTAATTCCTTGAGTAATACCACTCGATGAACTGGATACAGAAATGTTAATTGCTGGGTCAGAAAACTCATCGTTACCTCCGTTATCGGACGCGGTTAACGTATAAGATCCGGATTGACTTAGCCTTAAGGTTGTCCAATTATAAACACCATTGGTAAATGTGGGCGTTAATGATTGACCGGGTTGAACGGACAAAGTACCTGCTCCACCCGATTTGGTTAATGCAACGGAGCCGCCATAATCTAAGTCAGTATTATCCTGCGAATCAATTGCACGAAGTGTAAGCGGAAAATTAGTTGCAATAGTTGTGCTTGAAGGGTTACCAGATAAACTTAGTGCACTTGCATTAACTTCAATTTGGTTTGCGGGTGCTGCCACCCCGGCAGTAGTTGCTCCAAAACTCGCAAACCCAGAGCCAGTATTGGAGGCAGTAGCACCCGTTATTGTTATATCAATTCTCGCGTTATCAGTAACGATATTTTGAAATGTAGCCCGGATAGTAAAGTCTTTTGTCTCGCTGGCTCCATCATTAGCCGTATTAATTGTTAATCCTGAAAATGTGATGGATGAGCCCGTTACATCTTGTTGAGTTCCAGCCACAATACTACCGCCATCAAAAATGGCAACTCTCCGCACCATTGTATGGTTAGCTGGGATGTTTATAACCAATTGTGTAAGCCTTGTTGATTTATTATCATCATCATCTACGCCTCCACCATCGAGTATTCTGAAAGTAGCTAAAGAAACACTATTCCCGCTGGTTAGTGGATCTCCATTTCGATTTGCAACATAGTTAATATCGTTACTTGTACCACCATTGAGAACGATGGTAGAGTTTTGCGATGTGCTGAAACTGTATGGTCGGCTGAATGAAAATGCATTGACTGTTCCGGAAGCAACATTTATGTTGGCTTGCGTGGGATTGACGTTAACTGAAGCCGTAGCTGACGTAACGGAATTAGCCACATCAACCACTAAATAATAATATACGGGGGTTGAGTTTATAGTTTTATTACCTGCCGAAACAGAAGCCATTGGGAAGTCTCCATCGGGGGTATTATTATTCAGCAATTCGGTTCCGATAGTGCTTGCTGTTGTTGAACGATAAAGGTATTCTTTTGTGAATTGCCCTGCCAAACCTGAATAATTAAATCCAATATCATCAATGATTTGGGTGCCATCTGAAGTCACAGAAAAGCCAGCAAGCACTTGTAACGTTGAACCCGCTGAAAGCACGGCACTTAAAATAACGGGTGCGGTGCCACCGTTAATAGGAGTAAATGTTGCTGCGCCTGATAATGTAGCAGCGCTACCTGTTGCGAATCCGGTTGTGGTTAAATAATTGTATGTCTCATCACTTGCACCTCTGTTGTAAGGAATAATGGCGTAATGGTAGGTTGTATTAGCAATCAACCCACTCATGTCACTGTAAGCAGCCGCAGAGGTGGAGTTAATGATTGCTTCAAATAGGCTAAATGAATTGGGGGCTGCACCATCGACAAGCGTAGCCAAGTCGCCAACCACTATAGCAGAACTTTTAATTAGAATAATGTAACCAGTCGCGTCAGCAATTACTGAAGTGGCTATGCTATTAAAAGACAAATCAATTTGTGATGAACTAATCGCTGTGGTTGTAATTGTGCCCGTAGCGTGACTCCCAGGTTCTATCGAAAAAGTAAAATCGTTAGCGGTTTGTGGTGTTGCTATACGATAATTATAAGTGGCTGCTGTAGCACCATTCCAAACGAATGGAATAATAGTATAATAATAATCCGTTGAAGCACTTAACCCTGTATTGTCATTAAAGGTTGTTAAAGCTTCATTTGTAATGGTTGCTATTTTATCGCCAACACCATCTACAGGGGGGGCAGCACCATCAGCCAAAGCTCCAAGAGAAGGGGGGCTTACTGAATTTCTATAAATCACATAACCAGCAGTTGATCCGGTACCTTTCCAGATGCTAGCTGCAGGGAAAGTAAGAGTAATTTCATTAGAGGCGGCAGCCACTGCGGTGAATTCGCCACCCACCAATTGCGTTGGCTCTGTAAAAAAAGAAGTTTCCGCAGATATGCCTTCTAGAGCACCATTGCGTGCAAAAGCGACAAAAAATATTTGGCTTGCTGCTGGCAAACCAGTTCTTGCTTGCGTAAAGACTCCGGCTGTTGCTGAAGCAGCTTCTTGTTGATTATCGGCAGCGGTTACGGGTGATACTGCGCTCCAGCGGGTGCCTCTGTGTGTTAGTGTACCCGTAACATTGCCACCTAATGTTGCTGTGGTTGTTCCAACCGATGTTACAGTTGGCGCACCCACAGTTGGCTGACCCACTCCAATTGTAAATGAAAGCAGAAATATTGAAGTGATTAACAACCAAAATTTAACGGCTTGCAATGGGTTCGAAAGTTTATTTTCAACCAGTAAGTATCTCATAGACTATATTTCTTTTAATCTCAATTTTTTAATTCACCATTCTTATCCGTCTTCATAAGAAACACGGTTGCGTAGTCATCAAGTTCATTAGTGCCACAGATCAATAAATCCCCATTTTCATCTTCTTTGATTGCTACCGGAGTTTCATCACCGGCTCCGCCTAAAGTTTTGAACCAGACTAGGTCTCCCAATGCATTAACTTTGATTAAGAAGATATCTAAACCCCCGGCACCATTTTTTGCGTCAGATTTAAATGTTCCGGCAAGGGCAAACCCGCCATCATTGGTTGGTGTTAATGATTGTCCTTCATCTTCCGAAATTGAATTATCGCGGTCAGTTAACGTAGTTCCTGATTGTATTAACTCACTGGCATCAAAATAGCGATCGCTTCCGGAAATAATAGTTCCATTTACATCCACCCGCAAAAAGAAAATATTGCCTTTAGAGCCACCCGTATCTTTGCTGTAGGTACCGGTTACACCGTAACCAAAAATAGGATCGCTGGCTGGTTGAATATCTGTTGGAACAAAAAGTTGTTGTGTATTTTGACCAATTACGCTATAGTTTGAAAACACAGAATTTTCATCCACGATCGGAATGCCAACCCATGAATTGGTGAACCCACCAGCCGCATCGGTGATTGCTGTTGCCCAAATTACCTTTTTATCCTTGTCGTTATATTGAATAGATCTTGAGTTTTGCGAAGTTCTTCCATTTAGTTCATATCGTTTTTGCCAATCAACAGTCACATCGCTTTTTAAAGCAATTATGAAAGGCTCTGCCGGTGCGGTAATTTGATTTGCAACACTTCGCTTAGACGTTCCGAGAACCAATATCTTTCCATCCGTTGTCGTTTGGATAGCTTCGCCCGTAAAATCCCCTAAAATCCTAGTGGAATCTTCGCTTTGATCTCTAACAAAATAACTTCTAATAGTATCTAATTGTTCATCGAGAATGAGCATGCGAAGTGACGATACAATAACATTGGCAACCTGATCGGCAAATGGATTTACTTTTACATTATCACCAACAACTACATAGCCTGTTAACCTACCACCATTTAAAATTGGCTTTATTGCTTTGCCAGTGCCTCCGGAAAACTCCTTAAATGTTTGCGTGCTGTTACCCTTCTTATCCGTTTTTATGATGACAGTAGTTGTGTCGCTGATAGTAATAATATTTCCCACCATCACAAATCCATCGGGAACTATTTCAAATGCGGTTGCAGTAATGCCAAACCTTCCCTCATAAAACTTTATAAAGGTATTGCGGGGTGCAGGATCTGCGTTGTCCAGATTCTTGCAGGTGAGCACGAGACTTGATACGATCAGAATTAGTATAAACTTTCTCATTACTTGAGTTGCTTTTTCTTAGGTTTAAACACATTGATTACATACGAACCCGTAATGGCAAGTGATGAAATTTTAAAAATGGAATCGGGGAGGCCTTGATTCCAGACAAGGTCTTGATTATCGTAAACTGTTTCGGAAGAATTGACATTAGTTAAGCCATGAACATAACGCACCTCCGCAACAAAAAAACCACCGCCCATTTTAAGTTTAACACCTGCTGCAAGCAAGGCACTAATATTTATAGGATTGCGCTGAGATTTCCCATCGTAAGTGGCCTCTTGCACAGAGGTAACCGCATCACGAAGTCGCTGCGACCGCAGTTTACTGCTTAAAAGGTAATCGACCGCAACACCACCCGCCACATACGGATTATAAGCTTTATCCAAAAATTTGTATTCAAAAATTATTGGTAACGACAGCCAGTTTTGAGTTTCGAAGCCTTGCAGCGAATTTAGCAGAGTGTTGCCCTCACCATCTAGCCCGCGATCAACCTTTTGATCAATTTCAAATTTCTTCTGCCAATACAGCAGCTCCCCATGCAAGGTCATTTTATCACTAAGGGGCACATCTACCGCACCGCCAAATAAAATAGCAAAAGCATATTTATACTCACTATCCGGTGTCAACTCCACACTCGTTACCGAGTTGGCGACATTCGCGCGACTAGCGTTTACACCTAATTTAGCACCAATCCTATAGATCGGTTTTGTTCTAAACGTATTATAAAGGGCAACAAATTCGGCAGGATCAACGGCCGGGTTAGTTGCAAAGTAATGATCTGTTTCCAATAGCTTTAGCA
>Ga0209591_10001006_pt1 | contig 36201 bp, 32 predicted proteins | sample MAT01_FD_187207 | JGI IMG/M metagenome (GOLD analysis project Ga0209591, IMG submission 187207) | Freshwater microbial communities from Lake Fryxell liftoff mats and glacier meltwater in Antarctica - MAT-01 (SPAdes) (version 2) | ecosystem: Environmental > Aquatic > Freshwater > Ice > Liftoff... | reverse complement strand
CTGCGCAGTGCGCGAGTCATCATCGACATCGGCATGCACCTGGGCTACCGAATCCCAGAGGGCACGACACTCAACGACGGCACGCCGTTCCACGGGGGCGAGGTGTGGAACCCCGACCTCGCGTTCGAGTTCATCGTCAAGGAGACGGGCAGAAGCGAGGCCTTCATGCGCAGCGAAATCGACCGCTACCTCGGCTGGCCCGCCCAGGCCATCAGCTACAAGATCGGCCAGCGCGAGTGGGACGCAGCCCGTGCCGACGCCGTAGCGCGCGAGGGGGACGCCTTCGACCTGAAGGCCTGGCACACCAAGGCCCTCAAGCTCGGTGCCATCGGCCTCGACCAACTCAGAGCAGAACTCGCCCGCTGATCCCGAGGGTTACGACCGCACCCCAGGTCACCGAAACCCTCGACACCGGGCCCGCCCGACAGCACCGAAACCCTCGAAACCGGGTCCGTGTTGCGGGGGTGGACCCTGAAAGGGGATGATGCTGCACATGCGACCGAACGTTCTTTTCGTCACCCTTGACCAGTTTCGGGGCGACTCGTTGTCGTGCGCAGGCCACCCGTTGGTGCGCACCCCCAACCTCGACGCAATCGCCGCCCAGGGCGTTCGGCTCAACCGCCACTACGCGCAGGCCGCCCCGTGCGCGCCCGGTCGCGCTGCCCTCTACACCGGCACGTACCAGATGACGAACCGCGTCGTCGCCAACGGCACGCCGCTCGACTTCGGGTTCGACAACATCGCCCGCGCCGGCCAGCGCGCCGGTTACCACCCGGTGATGTTCGGCTACACCGACCAGGGCGCCGACCCGCGTCAACTCACCGACCCCAACGATCCGCGCCTCTCGAACTGGGAGGGCGTGCTGCCCGGCTTCGAGGAAGTGCTCTGCCTCGACGAACGGCACGCACCGTGGCTGGAGTGGCTCCGAGACCTCGGCTACGAAGGCGACATCCTCACCAACCCGGACCTCGCGCTCGACACCGAGAACGAGCGGCCGGCCGAACACTCCGTCACGCAGTTCCTCACCGATCAGTTCTTGGAGTGGCTCGACGCCCACGAGGCGAGCGGGCCGTGGTTCGCGCACACCTCATACATCCGCCCCCATCCGCCATACACGGCGGCCGGCCACTACGCCACCATGTACGACCCGGCCGACTGCCCGTCCGCGCTGCCCATCCCCGAGCAACGTCACCGCCTGCACGACGCGCTGCTGGGCGTCAGATGGGTGCAGGCACCCACCGACGCCAGCGAACTCGCGCACCTGCAGGCGCAGTACTACGGGATGATCAGCGAAGTCGACGCACACCTCGGCCGCATCTGCGACGCGCTGAAGGCTCGCGGCGAGTGGGACAACACGCTCATCATCATCACCGCCGACCATGGCGAGCAGTTGGGCGACCAGGGCCTGCAGCAGAAGTGCGGCTGGTTCGAGAGCAGCTATCACATCATCGGCATCGTGCGCGACCCTGCCCAGCCGGCGGGGCACGGCAGCGTGGTCACCGACTTCACCGAGAATATCGACATCATGCCCACTCTCTGCGAAGCCATTGGCGTGCCCGTGCCGGTGCAGTGCGACGGCGTACCGCTCACCGAACTGTTGCGCGGCGAGCGACCGAAGCGGTGGCGCACCGCCGCGCACTACGAATGGGACTGGCGCGACACCTACATCCCCGGCGGCGTCACCGAGCCCAACTGGGACCGCCGGCTGGAGCGCTACAACCTCGCCGTGCTACGCACCGACGCTCATGCGTACGTGCAGTTCGGCAATGGCGATTGGCTGTGCTACGACCTCGCCGCCGACCCCACCTGGTTGACACTGGAAACCGACGCAGCCGTGGTGTTGCCGCTTGCGCAACAGATGTTGCTATGGCGCCAGCACCATCTCGACCGCACCCTCACCGGCATGCTGCTGCGCAACGGCGGCATTGGCCGACTGGCAACCGCTACTGGATGAAGGTGGCGATCACGTTGATCGTCAGACCAACGATGACCGTGCCGAACAGGTAGCTCACCAACGCGTGTCGCAACGTGATGCGGCGCACCGCCTGGCTGGTGACGTCGGTGTCACTGACTGCGAACGACACGCCGATGGTGAACGCGAAGTACGCGAAGTCGCGATAGTCGGGCACTGTGTTGCCGGGAAACTCGATTCCGCCGATCGGCGCGATGTAGTACTGGTGTGCGTAACGCAGCGTGAACATGCTGTGCACCACGGACCAGGAGAGCACCACCGAGAGCACAGCGACGATGGTGAGTGCGACCTCCATCGTGAAGTCCACGTGCCGGGCCTTCGCCAGCCCGAAGCCGACGCCAACAAGGCTCACCACGCTGGCCGTCACCATCACGACGACGGCGGTCACTCGGCTGTCGTCTTCGGCGGTCGATCGAGCCTGTGTGGTGGCTGCATCGCAACCGATGATCTCCACCCAGATCCACGCGAGCAGGCTGCTGGTAAGGCCGATCCAACCAACCAACAGCGACATCTGCCATGGCGCGAATGGCGCCGAAATGAGACCCGCAGCCAAGCCGATCGCCGCGCACACATTGACTCGCAGGCGAGCCGAGTAGAGCCGGGTACGGTCGAACCGCATCAGTGGGTCCTTCTCATTGCTTCCGCTCGAAGATCATGTCGATGGGCTCACGACCAGCTGCTAATCCGCGACGCTCGAAGCGCGTCACCGGACGCCACTCGGGTCGAGAAGTGACGCCTCCACGGAGCCGCGTTTCGCCAGCACACACAGCGAGCGTCTGCGCCGCATAGTCGGCAATGTCGGTGGCGACGTGCAGCGTGCCACCGACGCGCAAGCGGTCGACCAGCTGTGTGACGACATCGGGGCGGGCCAGCCGACGGTGGCGCTGCTTCTGTTTCGGCCACGGGTCGGGGAAGTAGAGCCGCACACCCGCAAGCGAATCGTTCCGTATCCGTGGGAGAAGTTCCAAAACGTCGCCCTCCACCACACGTACGTGCTGCCAGCCGTTGTCCTCGATGGCCTCGACGACGAAGGCAACTCCGGGCGTGTGCACGTCGAGCCCGATGATGGCTTCGTGTGGGCGCGCAGCAGCGAGATCGATCAGCCCTTCGCCACCACCAAAACCGATGTCGAGCACCACCGCATCGGTACCGGGGAACAGTTCGTCGAAACGCAGAAGATCGCCCTCGACGGACAACGACCACCGGGCCATCAGCCGCTCGTATCGCTGCGCACGCGCCGGTGGCAACGACCGGCGACGCGGCTGAAAGCTGCGCGTGGGCGGATACGACGTGGTCACTGCATCCATGGTTATCACCGAGCGGACCGCCAGCGGCGCCAACGTGCCCAGGAACATTCCGGCCCGATTGCAGTACACCCGTACCACTAACGTCGGGCAAGTCATGGAACGCCAACCCCTACCCGTCGTCGCCTCGCTGATGGCCATCGGGTCGGGCATCGTGTGGAGCTTCGGCGCAATTCTCAAAAGACTGTCGGAAGACGTCGACGCGTTCCAGTATCTGATCTGGCGTTCCATCGGCATCATCGTCGTGATCGAGATCCTGTCCGCCGTCAAAGGCCAACGGTTCCCGACCCTGCGAGCATGGCGCAGCGGGCGTTGGATGATGCTTGCCAACTTCGGACTGTTCCTCGCGTCCATCGCCTTCGTCTATGCGGTCGACACCACGACTGCGGCGAACGCTGCATTCCTTGGCTCGCTGACGCCGCTCGTCGCAGTGGTTTTCACTCGCTTCCTTGGCGAGACGCTCTCCAAGTCCACCATCATCGCAATTGCCGTCGGCGTGGTCGGCCTTGCACTCACGGTCTTCGGAGACCTCGATGCAGGAAACATGTTGGGCAATGCGTCGGCACTCCTCGCCTCGGTCGGGTTCGCGATCTACACCATCAGTGTGCGCTCGGACCCAACTCGCGACTGGTCGCCGGTGCTCTCCGGCTACGGCCTGTTGATGATCGTGGTCTGCGGCATCGTCACGGTCCTTCGCGAAAAGCCCTTGGTTCCGGCAGGCGACGACATTGCACGAGCGCTGGTGCACGGAGCTGTCTTCATTGTCGTCGGTACGTTGCTCTTCAACGCCGCTTCCAAGCAGGTGCCGGCCGTGCCGATGACCGTGTTCGCGCAGGCAGAAATGGTCTTCGTCCCCATCTGGGCCTACTTCATCTTGCACGAGTCTCCGCCACCGCTGGCCGTGTTGGGTGGGGCAATCATCTTCGGTGCCGTCATCGGCAAGGCCGTCTACGACACACGCGGCGGGCGACCTCCGGAACTGGTGACCGCACCCGACGTTCCCCTGCTCTGACCAGCGCGCGAGCGCGGCCTCACCCTGAACGTGACAATCTGGAGCAATGGTGACCTCCGAATGCTGGCTGGTCAGCGGTGGCCACGTGTTGGCCAGCGCTGAGCGAGCGGACGATCGCCGCTCGCGCGCACGCGGGTTGCTCGGTCGCTCCGGCTTCGAGGGTGCCCTCGTGCTCTCGAATTGTCGCAGCGTGCACACAGCCGGAATGAAGTTCGCGATCGATGTTGCATACCTCGATGCGGCCGGCGTGGTGTTGAAGGTCGCACACATGCAGCGCAACCGAGTGGGAATGCCGGTGTGGAAGGCGACAACCGTCGTAGAGGCGCAAGCTGGCGCCTTCGGGCGATGGGGCCTGAAAGTTGGCGACCAAGTGGAGCTGCGCGAGTGACAGGAACCTTGATCCTCGTCAGCACCCCGATCGGCAACCTTGGCGACTTGCCGCCACGAGCCGTAGAGACCATGCGCGCCTGCGCACTCATCTGCTGCGAAGACACACGCCACAGCGGCAAATTGCTCTCGCATGCGGGCGTCAGCGGCGTGCGCCTGGCCGTCGCCAACGAGCACACCGAGCTGGCTCGCACCGATGAGGTGCTCGGGCTGTTGGCTGCCGGCAGCGACGTTGCGGTGGTCACCGACGCAGGCACGCCTGGTATCAGTGACCCTGGAGCCCGCTTGGTGCGCGCAGCCGTGGAGGCCGGATTCGTGGTGTCTGCTGTGCCCGGTCCGGCAGCGCTGGTGATGGCGCTCGTGATCAGCGGCTTCGATAGTACCCGGTTCGTCTTCGAAGGTTTCCTGCCGCGAAGCGGTCGCGAGCGCACCGAACGCATCTCCGAGGTGGCCGCCGAGCGACGCACCATCGTGCTCTACGAGGCACCACACCGCGTCGAACGGACGGTGGCCGACCTTGGTCTCGCGTGCGGTCTCGAACGGAGGATTGCGCTCACCCGCGAGCTCACCAAGCTGCACGAAGAAGTGTGGCGCGGCACCCTTGCGGAAGCCGCCGCCCACCTGGCCGAACGTGCACCTCGCGGAGAGTACGTCGTTGTACTGGAAGGTGCGCCGGTTGCCGATGCCGTCGACGACCCGGCCGTGCTCGTCGCGTTACGCATGGCACTTGCGAGTGGCGCCGATAGACGGACGGCAATCGCTACGGTGGTGTCGAGGACGGGGGCGGCGAAGCGTCGGGTCTACGACCTTGCGCTGACCATCCCTCGCTGAAATCCACACTCCCAAATTCTTCGCGGTACACAAAATGACTGACCTGCCCTTTTACTCCGCTGGTCCGAGCGCTGCCTTCTTCGACCTCGACCGCACACTGATCAGTGGTTCCAGCGCGTTCGTACTCGGCATCGCGGCCTGGCGCGGCAAGTTGGTACCCACACACCAGTTCGTGCGCGATGCGGCCGGTGCCATTGCGTTCAAGTTCGCCGGTGCCAGCGACCAGACGTCCGAAGGCGTACGCGACCGAATTCTTGGTGCGGTCAAGGGTGTCCGCCTCGATGATCTGGTTGCACTCAACGCCGACATCGTGCCCAAGCTGATGGCAATGGTGCGCCCCGAAGCTATGCGGCTCCTCGAACAACACCGCCACGCCGGCCGAGCCACCTACATCATCTCGGCCTCACCGATCGAGCTCGTCGAACCGCTGGCCAAGGCCTTGGGGATGACCGCCGGTATCGGCACGCGCAGCGCAATCGTCGACGGCGTGTACACCGGTGAACTAGCTGGCCCCTTTTGCTACGGCCCCGGCAAGGTAGAGGCCATGGAGGAACTCGCCCGCTGGGAGGGCCTCGACCTCGACCAGTGTTGGGCCTACAGCGACAGCGCCAGCGACCTGCCGATGTTGGAGGCCGTCGGCCATCCCGTGGCGGTGAATGCCGACGCCAGGCTCGAGCGCGTCGCCGGCCAACGCGGCTGGCCAGTCGTTGTGTTCAGCCAACGCACGAAGGCTGTCATCCGTCGTAGTACACAGGCTGCCGGGGCGGTCGGCCTCGCCGCAGGCGGGTTCGCCAGCGGTATCCGCTGGGCCCGCCACCGCTGACCCAGCAACCGAACCCCACCCGAGCGCCACGCGGCCAGTGCGAGTGCCACGCAGCCGGCGCGAGTGAGAGGCGCCATTCAAGTAGGTACTCGCACCCCGGGGTGCGAGTACCCACTCGGCGGACACTTACGCCAGCGGGGTGAGGCCAAGTTGGCGGGACTGGGCAACCAGGCGACCCGCGCTGTCCCACACCTCGCCGTCCTCATTGAAGAAGCCGCCCTGCAAGAACTGACTGCGGAACACGCACGCGACCGGCCCCGGCGCGGGCACGCCACGAACGTGCACCGTCAGTTCTACCGTGGGCACCCAGCCCGGCGGCATGTCGAGATGGAAGACGGCCGGTGGGAACGCATCGCACACCATCAACAGCGCCAGCGTGTCGATCGGGCGACCGTCGGCGAAGCCGAACCAGCCGGCCATCTCAGCGACGCCGTTGCGATTGTTCTCCACCCAGCCGGCGTGGTCGGGGTGGATGCGGACATCGAGCCGATCCATCATCGCGACGTCGACCATTCCCTGACGACGGCGACGCGGCACGCAGTTTTCGAACGGGGGCAGCGATGGCGGGCCCGACGCGAGGTGTTCGTAATCCGAGCTCGGTACGGAGAGGTCGCCGAACGCTCCCACCACCTGCAGCATCGGCTTTCCATCGGCGTGCATCTGACCGCTGACGGTCGTGAAGCGACGGCCGGCCTTCACTACTGCTGCGTCCACCTGTACCTGCCCCGGCTTGCCCGGCGAGAGATAGTGCGCTGTCACCGACACCGGGTCGGGGCGACCGCTCACGGTCACCATGTGACGCGCCGCCAGCGCCAGCAGGTAGCCGCCATTGGCATTGCCGTTGATGTCCCAGCCGGGATGGACCCGGCCAGAACCATCGGTTTCCATGTGCGTTGCGTCATCGAACTCACTCACGGGGCCATTCTGTGCGAACGGCCCGAGGGCCAACGAGTCCGCCGGGCCCTACCGACACACGTCACAGCGGACATCGAGTCGATGCGACACCGACTCAACCAGGATCGTTGCGTCACCATTTCATCAATCTGATGCACTCCACGCTGACGAACCATGACATGGCGGCAGGCGAGAGCGCCGAAAGCGGTTGACCGTGGCTGTCGGGTCGGGCGTAGGCTGGCGCCCATGACGAACCAGTCCTTCACGCGTCGAATGTGCACCGGCTCCTGACCAAGCCGTTGTTCGCCATTCCCTGAAAGGACCCTTCGTGTCTCGCTACTACCTCACCACTCCCATCTACTACGTCACCGCCAAGCCCCACTTGGGCCATGCGTACACCACCATCATCGGCGACGCGCTCGCGCGCTGGCACCGACTGCTGGGCGACGACGTCTACTTCCTCACCGGCACCGACGAGCACGGCCAGAAGGTGCAGGACCACGCCGAGGCCGCCGGCCAGAGCCCGCAAGACTTTGTTGACGGCATCGCGCCCCTCTACGCCGACGCGTGGCGGCGGCTGAACATCACCAACGACGACTTCATCCGCACCACCGAGGCGCGCCACAAGCTGGGAGTTGCCGAGTTGCTGCAGCGCTGCTACGAGGCCGGCGACATCGAACTCGATGTCTACAAGGGCAAGTACTGCGTCGCGTGCGAGGAGTACTACACCGACGACGAGCTCGATCCGGGCGACCTGTGCAAAATCCACAAGCGGCCGGTCGAGTACTACGAGGAAGAGAACTACTTCTTCCGCCTCAGCCGTTTCCAAGATCGTCTGTTGGCATGGTACGACACTCACCCCGGCGCCATCCAACCCGAGTTTCGTGGCAACGAAGCGCTCGGGCTGATCAAGGGCGGCCTGCGCGATTTCAGCGTCAGCCGCACCAGCTTGAAGTGGGGCATCCCGCTGCCGTGGGACTCGAAGCACGTCGCCTACGTGTGGTTCGACGCGCTGGCCAACTACATCACGGCCGTCGGCTTCGGCTCAGACGACCCGACCGTGGCCGCCGAGTTCGAGAAGTGGTGGCCTGGCCGCCACCTCATCGGCAAGGACATCATTCGCCACCACTGCGTCTACTGGCCCGCAATGCTGATGAGCGCCGGCATCGAGCCCCCCGTCGGTTGGGCGGTTGGCGGCTGGTTGCTGGTAGGTGGCGAGAAGATGAGCAAGACCAGCGGCAACGTGGTCAATCCGCTCGACCTGATCAACGACGTCGGAGTCGACGGTTTCCGCTACTACGTGCTCGCCGAGACTGCGTACGGTCACGACGGTGACTTCACCTACGAAGGCCTGATCTCGCGCTACAACAGCGACCTGGCCAACAACCTCGGGAACCTTCTGTCGCGCGTGGCCACCGTCGTCGACAAGAAATGCGAAGGTGTTGGCCCCGCACCCCGTGATGATTCACCACTGGCGGCTGCGGCCGCAACCGCGCTCGCCGGCACCGTTGACGGATGGGCAGCGATGCAACCATCGAAAGCGCTTGACGCGACATGGTCGCTGATTCGTGCCACCAACGCGTACCTCGAGGCGAACGAACCGTGGAAGACCGAAGCCGGTCCACACGTCGATGCGGTGATGGGTGACGCCTTGGAGGCGCTGCGCATCGTCGCCCTTCTCGCCAGCCCGGCCGTGCCCGACACGTGCCAGGTCGTGTGGGAACGCCTGGGCCTGCCCGGCCGAGTCAGCGACCAACGCGTGCCGATCGGGGCTGAATGGGGTGGTTACCCCGGTGGCCTGCCCGTCACCAAAGGCGACCCTCTCTTCCCCCGCCGGTAGCGTTTGGCACGTGGACGAGGCCGGGTACATCGATACGCATTGCCATCTCTACGACACTCGTGGGGTGGCGCAGGAAGATGTAATTGCGGGAGCTCGCGCCGCCGGCGTGACGAAGATGATCACGGTTGGATGCGATGCCGCCACGACGGCCAGCGCAATCGAGACGGCTCGCAACTACGACGGCATCTACGCCACGGCTGGCCTGCACCCGCACGAGGCAACCCACGGGGTGGACAGCATCCTCGGCTTTCTCGACGACCCGCAGGTGATCGCTGTCGGCGAGTGCGGACTCGACTACCACTACGACCACTCTCCGCGCGATACGCAACGGATGGCGTTCGCTGCTCAAATCCAGTTGGCCCACGAACGCAAGCTGCCGCTCATCGTCCATACCCGAGATGCGTGGTCCGACACGTTCGATGTGTTTGCGGCAGAAGGCGTGCCTGAGCACACGATTTTCCACTGTTTCACCGGCGGCCCCGACGAGGCCCAACAATGCCTCGATCTGGGCGCATACTTGAGCTTCAGCGGCATCGTCACCTTCAAGACCGCCACCGATCTGCACGCCGCTGCGCGCATGTGCCCGCAGGACAGGATGCTGGCCGAGACCGACAGCCCGTTCCTCGCACCTGTGCCCCACCGTGGCCGCACGAACCAGCCGGCGTTCGTCACGCATGTCGTCGAGGCGCTCGCCACCCTCCGCGATGTCACCACGGAGAGCGTCCGTCAGGCAACAGCCATCAACGCCTGCCTTGCGTTCCCAGCGTTACGTCCGTAGCATTTTCATGAAGTGATCCGTCGACCGATGTCGGCACTCACCCAGCACACTCATGATCGATCACGACCGTCGTCGCGTAGTTGTCGCCTCCGTCTTCACGTTGGTGGCCCTCCCCGCTCTGTGGGTGCTCAACCGCGAGTCCGCTGCCACCAGCGGTGCTCCGAATGTTGGCGCTGCCGGCGTCGATATCAGGAGTGGGGCCGACGCCGCACCGGATACCACTGCGTACGAGCCGGAGCCGCCGCTTTTCGTTGGCGGTGACGCTGTTCCGGTGCCGCCGGCTGCCGTGGTCGTTGCGGTTCCGCCGCCCACTGGTGCCAATGAAGTCACGGCTAAGGCCAGCTTTCGTCGCTACTCCGCAGGCAGCCGACAGTGCACCACGTTGCTTGCTCCCGACGGCGCACTGCTGACGGTGGAGAACATCGACAACGGGCAGACGACCACGTGCACCAATACGCTTGGTGCGGCAATGCCCACCGGCGCCGACATCGTGATGCACACAGAGGTCTTTGGTGAGATCGGCGACCTCGCCGATGCTCCGTTGTCCGTGCACGTGAGCTGGTAGCCGCGTGCACAACCGGGCGGCAATCGGCGAACTTCTCGCGCGTGGCGGGCTCAGCCCCCGGCGCGATCTAGGGCAGAACTTCGTGGCCGACGCAAACACTGTCCGCCGCATCGCACGCCTGGCCGAGGTCGGGCCTGGTGATCGCGTTGTCGAGGTGGGTGCTGGCCTCGGGTCATTGACGCTCGCGCTGGCCGAGACAGGCGCCCAGATCGTGGCCGTCGAGGTCGACCGCGGCGTGGTGCCGCTGCTGAGCGAGATCGCCGAGCCGTACCCCAACATCACCGTCGTCGAGGCCGATGCCATGGACGCCGATTGGCCGGCGCTGCTCGGCGATGAGCCTGGCTGGGTTCTGGTGGCCAACCTGCCGTACAACGTCGCGACGCCGCTGATCTGCGACCTACTGGACGACGTTCCGCAGATCGAGCGGATGCTGGTGATGGTGCAGCGCGAGGCCGCCGAACGGTTCTGTGCCGTACCGCGCACTCCGCAGTACGGATCCGTCACCGTCAAAATCTCCTATTGGGCGACAGCTCGCATCGCCGGCTACGTACCAGCGAGTGTGTTCGTGCCGCGGCCGAACGTCGAGTCCGCGTTGGCCGAGATTCGCCGACTTCCGCAGCCCGCCGTCGACGTGCCGCCTTCCGATTTGTTTCACCTTGTTCGGACGGGTTTCGGACAGCGCCGAAAGATGCTGCGCCGATCGCTGGCCGACGTTGTCGCGCCCGAGACTTTCCAGGCTGCGGCCATCGATAGTCAACGCCGCCCTGAAGAGTTGGACGTGTACGAGTGGGGACGGTTGGCCGCAGCCTGGAGAGCAGCCCAATGACGACCGAGCGCGCCAGAATTGTCGAAGTGACGCGATTCTTGTCCCACGACCAGGCGCTGTGAGGAAAATGCGCGTCACTTCATCCAGCAGCTTGGTAGAGGCATGACGCACCTGGAAGTCGTCACGCTGCGAGCACCTGCGAAGTTGACGTTGTCGCTGCGCATCATCGGGGTGCGTGCCGACGGGTTGCACCTGATCGACGCCGAGATGGTCACACTCGAGTGGGCCGACATGCTCGCGATCACGCCAGGCGGGAGCGGGCTCAGCGCTGATGGTCCATACGCAGTGGGAATGCCGCTGGACAACAGCAATCTGGTGGCGAAGGCACTGCGTCTCGCTCACCGGGAGGCAGCCGTTCATCTGACGAAGTCGATCCCTCACGGCGGAGGGCTGGGGGGTGGCAGTAGCGATGCTGCGGCGGTGCTGCGCTGGGCCGGCTACTCCGACGTCGTCGCAGCAGCGCAGTTGGGTGCCGACGTCAGCTTCTGCCTGGTCGGCGGCCGCGCTCGTGTCAAGGGCATCGGCGAGATCGTTGAGCCGCTGGACTTCCAACCACTCGACATCACCCTGATCGTGCCTCCGTTCGCGGTCAGTACCCCTGCCGCATATCGGGCGTGGGACGAACTGGGCGGACCGCGGGCCCACGGCGCCAACGATCTGGAGCCGGCAGCGCTGCAAGTGGAGCCGCGGTTGGCCGAGTGGCGCGACCGTATTCACGAAGCTGCCGGGGAGCCACCAACGCTGGCGGGCAGCGGCGCGACGTGGTTTCTGGTGGGTCACCACTCGATCGCTGCGGCGCTACCGGAGGCGATGGTGGTGCAGACGCGCACCGACCGCCAACAGCGTGCTGCCGACGGTCGATGAACAGAATTTGGTTGTGGTTACAAAGAGAAGCTGAGGTCAGCCCTTGCCGCGCTGGCGCGCGTGCCGCGTACGGCGGAGCATCTTCTTGTGCTTCTTCTTGCGCATGCGCTTGCGGCGCTTCTTGATAAGTGAACCCATAGCTCGTGGGACGCTATCGGGCGCGCACCCCGCGACCAAACCCCGACCGCGGATTGCATGTCGTCCGCTAGCCTCGGGTCCGATCCATTCCGGGGTCGTTCAATGGTAGGACAGCGGGTTTTGGTCCCGCATATAGGGGTTCGAGCCCTCTCCCCGGAACTCCACGAGCGTTCACGCTGTCTGCGCTTGCACGAGCGCGTCGTCGCAGGTCCAGCGGCGTTCTGCCACAGTTCCATAGAAATGTCACTGTCGGCGTCATCGGCGCTGCTCATGCAACTCATTGCAGTGCCGGGCCACGCACCGGTGACCTGCCACGGCAGGTCGGTACTGCAACGGGAGACAAACATGATCGAGACACTCGCTCGGCTGGCGCCAGCGCGCCGCACACGCGGGCTCATGAGATGTCCGGACGGCGCGCGTGGCGCCGTCCGGCACCCATCTGGTGCACCGTCAAGTAGTCGACACCCGATGCCGATGAAGTTGCGCACGTTCATCACACGAGGAAACCTGTGACTGCCGCCCTTCTGAACGAGAACATCGACAACGACGAGATGCTCATAGCGCTATCCCGTGTTGGCGACAGCAGTGCCTACGCGACCCTCTATCAGCGGCACCGCGGAGCGGCACTTGCCGCCGCACGGTGCCTCACTCGGTCCGCCAGCGACGCAGACGATGTGGTCAGCGAAAGCTTTGCCCGGGTACTGAACGTCTTACACGGCGGCAAGGGCCCACTGTCGGCATTCCGGCCATACCTGATGACGGTCGTGCGCAACACCGTCTACGAGCGAACCCGCCGCGCTCGCGAGACCCCGTCCGGCATGATCAGCGACATCGCCGACATCGCCACCGCCGACGCCGCCGACCGCGACGCTGAGGCTCGGATTGCCCGCGAGGCCTTCGAGTCGCTGCCAGAGCGTTGGCAGCTGATCCTGTGGCACACCGAGGTCGAGGGTCGCAGCCCTGCCGATGTTGCACCACTGCTGGGGCTCGCGCCGAACAGTGTCGCCGCGCTCGCATATCGGGCGCGGGAAGGCCTCCGCCAGGCGTACCTGCAGGCACATGTCGGCGCCCAACACAACCGAGAGTGCCGCGCATTCGGCGCCAGCTTCGGCGCCTACATCCGCGACAGCATTCCCGCGCGAGAGCGCGCCGCCGTGGACGCTCATCTCGCCGCGTGCGGACCGTGCCGGATCACTCTCGACGAAGTTCGCCCCACGAACGAGCGTCTACGCGTCCTGCTGATCTTCGGGTTCCTCGGCGTGCCCGCTGCGACCTATCTCAACGAACTCGACAAGATTCCCCACTCCGGAAAGCGTGCGCACAAACCAGGACCGCGCGGTCGCGTCGCGCGAATGTTCATCGGCACGACTGTTGCTACGGCTGTCGTGGTCGGTGGTGTCACGTTCGCCGCGCGCAGCGAGGACAAGGGCACACCGGTTGGACTCGCGGCAGTGCCGACCATCGCCGCAACCACGCCCTCGACGAGCGCTCCGATCAGCACCGTTGCGCCAACGACGACGGTGGCCAGCACCACCACCACGGCGACCACCACCACGGCCGTCGTCGCAACCACGCTGGTGCCGGTGAGTCTTGCTGTTGTCGTGGTGAGGTCCGCCCACACACAGCCACCCGCAACCACAGCACCCACCACGACGGAAGCGGTCGATACGACGACCACCTATCTGATTCAGCACCTGGAGATGACCGGCTCGCCCCTTGGCGTCGGAGTTGCCGGCGGTACCGCAACCATTCTGGTTCATGTGACGAACACCGGGCCGAACGACATCCCCAACGCACAAGTGGTATTTGGCCTGCCACCGGGCTACGAGGTCCAGCCAGAAATCAGTGGCTTCACCTGCCTGGCCGGCACAAATGTCTGTTCCCTTGGGCTGTTGCATCCAGGCGACGAGCTCAACCTCGGGATCCAGATCTCGATACCAATTGGCGCGATCTCTCCACTGATGAACTGGTCGCTGTCCGTCCTTGAGGGCACCTCGAGGGCAATCAACGATCCGATCCCGTTCGTCTGACCGAGAAGCTCAGTCGACGATGTAGCGCCACATCGTCAGTGCTTGACGATGGGCGGCAACGTCGTGTGCGCGAACAAGTCGGGCCCCGCGCTGGACGCTCGCGAGGTGCACGGCCAGGGTACCTGCGACGCGATCCTCTGGCGGCTCCACGCCAGTCAGAACGCCAATGAAGCGCTTGCGCGAGGCACCGACCAGTACTGGGTGACCGAGCGCTACCAACTCGTGGAGCCGGCGGATGAGCTGAATGTTCTGCTCGACGGTCTTGCCGAAACCGATGCCCGGATCGACGATCACTGTCGGCACGCCCTCAGTCAGCGCCAGCGCAGCGTGGGCCCGAAGGAACGCGACGACGTCATCCACTACGTCGGCGTAGTCGGTGTGCTGCTGCATCACCGTCGGGTCGTCGACAGGCATGTGCATTGCGACCGCCGGCACTCCGTGACGTGCTGCGACCGCGCGCATTGCCGGGTCGCGTAGGCCCGACACGTCGTTCACCAGACAGGCGCCCGCAGCCACCGCCTCTTCCGCGACTTCGGCGTGGCGGGTGTCGATGCTGACCGCAACACCCGCCGCGGCCAGGTCGCGAACGACCGGCGCCACGCGCCGCAACTCCTCCTCCAGCCCTACTGGCTCAGCCCCCGGACGAGTGCTTTCGCCGCCGATATCGACGATGTCGGCGCCCTCCTGCACCAGCCGCAGAGCGTGCGCGACCGCAGTGTCGAGCTCGTAGTAACGACCCCCATCGGAAAATGAATCCGGCGTGACATTGACGACCCCCATCAACAACACCTCGTCCGAGCTCGTGAGCGCAGCGAGGAACTGATCGGGGTTCATGGCCCCAGTATCACTGCTGCCCGGCGGCCGCGCATCGAGTTCACCACGGCCAGTTCATCGCATACGGCCAACTCGGCCAACAGCAGCACCCGTTCGCATACGTCACCCGACTCCACCAACACTTCGCGTCCAATACCCGGAAGGCCTCCACTCGTCAGCGGCGGTGTGAACCACACGTCACCGAGGCGATAGAGGAGGTTGGCGATGGTGGTCTCCACCACCTCTGCGCGTTCGTTCACCATCAGCACGTCGTCGGCGCGCACGTGCGCCGATCGAGCCCTTTCGTACACCGCTCGGCGCGTCGTCTTGTGGCACATGAACGGGTCGTCGCTGCGCACCCTTGCCGTCGACACCGCTAGCCGAACAACCGGCGGGACATCATCCAGCGCGACGACCTCCAGGCGATGACGACCGCGCCTATCGAGCACGATGCGTAGTCGGCAAGGCTGTTCGGGCGGCGCCAATGCGTGCGCTGCAACGGCGACCGCGGACGGGTCGAACGCGAACCCGAAGTACTCGGCCGACGCCGCCAGCCGACGCAAGTGGCGAGCCAGGTTGTGCGCTCCACCTGTGTCCAGTCGCAGCGTCTCGAACAGCTCGAAGGCAGGGCGCGCCGCACGCAGCACGGCAACCTTCGACTCCAACTCATCATCCTCGTCAGCGGGAACCGAGTCGTACGTGATGCCGCCGCCGGAGGCGAACTCCACACGTCCATCGGCCGCATCAATCACTGCGGTGCGGATGGCAACACTCCAGATGGACGACGGTCGCGCACCGTCAACGGACGGTGAGATCATCCCGATTGCACCGCAGTACAGACCACGCGGCGACGGCTCGAGGCGCGAGATTGCCTGCATCGCGGCCACCTTCGGTGCACCCGTGATGGAGCCGCAGGGGAATGTCGCCCGGAACACGTCCGCCAGCCGAATCTCAGGCCGCAGGCTGGCCTGCACCGTTGAGGTCAGCTGCCACACCGTTTCATAGCGCTCCACCCGGAACAATTCGGGCACGCTGACACCGCCTGGCGACGACAGTCGCGACAGGTCGTTGCGCAGTAGATCGACGATCATCACGTTCTCGGCACGGTCCTTCTCCGACGCACGCAGCTCCTCCGCCATCAGCAGGTCCGCCTCTGGTCGACCGTGACGACGGCGGGTGCCCTTCATCGGTCGCGCCGTCACCGTCGCACCATCGATCTTCAAGAACATTTCCGGTGACGCACTGGCGACAACTGCTTCGCCAAGGTCGAGGAATGCGTTGAAGGAGCCACCCTGGGTGGACACCATCGAGCGATAAAGATCGAACGGAGCCGCAACCAATCTGGCACGCACGCGATCCGTGAGATTGATCTGGTAGACGCCGCCGGTCTCGATCAGTTGGCGCACCTGCTGCACGCCATCTCGATACCAACGACTGCCATGCGTGCGCACCACACCGTCGACGAACGGTCCACTCGTGGGCGCCTCGACCAACGGCACTTCGCGGCGCGAGGCGAACGAGCAGAACCAGGCCAACGGCAACGTGCCGTCGGAAACGGCAGTCGGGTACGCCGTGTCGAAGGCGCGAGCCGCCTCGTAGGTCACGAACCCCACCACCCACTCGCCGTCATAGGCGGCGGCCTCACCGGCCGCGATCACACCGACGACATCGTCGATGTCGGTTGCCGCCCAGACCTGGGACGGGGACGAGAATTCGTAGCCCACGCCGCTGGCAACATCGTCGAGCCGAACACGGCGCGGCATCCACCGTGTCGCTGGTGCAGGAGCGGTGTCAGCGGACGGCGTCGACACGGCCGTAGGTGGTGGTGCGCTGCTGTAGGCGGCGGCCCAGCGGCGCCACCATGTCGGCGAATGTCGCCTCGGTCATCCCCTGGCCATGCGCCGCGCCAGCGGCGCGAGAGATGTTCTCGTCCATCAGCGTGCCACCCAGGTCGTTGCAACCTGCCTGCAGCAACTGCACTGCGCCGGCCGCGCCCATCTTGACCCACGACAGCTGAATGTTGTCGATGAGGCCGCGATACGCGATACGCGCGACAGCGTGCATCAGCAGGTTCTCCCGGAACGTGGGGCCGCGACGTGCTGCGCGCTGCAGGTAGATCGGCGAGGCCATATGCACAAAGGGTAGACCGACGAACTCGGTGAAGCCGCCGGTGACCTTCTGTAGTTCACGCGTGCGGACCATGTGCTTCGCCCATGACTCGGGGTGTTCGATGGACCCGAACATGATCGTGATGTTGGAGGCCAGACCAATCTCGTGCGCCGCCGCATGGCAATCCAGCCACTCGTCGGTAGTGATCTTGTCGGGGCACAGAATGGCGCGAACATCGTCGTCCAGAATCTCGGCGGCGGTGCCGGGAAGCGACGCAAGGCCCGCGTCCTTCAACCGACCGAGATACGTGTGGAGGTCTTCACCCAGCCGCTTGGCTCCCTCGGTGACCTCCAGCGCGGTAAACCCGTGCACATGCATGTCGGGCACCGCGCTCTTCACCGCGTGGGTGACATCGATGTAGTAGTTGCCGTCGAAGCTGGGGTGAATGCCACCCTGCAGGGTCACTTCCGTGGCGCCCATTTCCCACGCCTCGGCGGCGCGCTGCGCAATGTCGTCAAGCGTCAGTAGGTACGGGGTGCCACGCAGGTTCAGGCTGAGCGGGCCCTTCGAGAAGCCGCAGAACTTGCACTTGAACGTGCAGACATTCGTGTAGTTGATGTTGCGGTTGTGCACCCAGGTGATGGCATCGCCGACGGTCTCGTGGCGCAGCTGGTTGGCTACTTCGGCAATCGCCACCACTTCCGGGCCACGTGCGCGAAATAGCGTCACAATCTGTTCGTGGCCGATTTCTTGACCGGCCGCTACCCCGGCCAAGACCTCTGCAATCGCACCGCTCGCGCGTCCAGCGCGCGGCGACGGCAACAGCACCGGCGGCGGGTTCGTCGCACCCGAATACCACTGCGTACTCCGGTGCCCGACCAACACGACCTCGGCACCGTCCAGCACGACATCGGCGGCCGTCACCTTCTCCGGCCAGATCGCGCCCGGGTCGTCGCGACCCAACCCCTCCGCATCGCTGCGGTCCATCACGCGGAAACGCACTGACTCGTGCAGCCACTGCTCGGGCTTGCGCACGAACTCTGGGTAGATCGTCAGGCGCGGGGCGAGCGCGAACCCGCGCGCCTCGGTCACCTCGCGCAAGCGATCGAGGCCGGGCCACGGCCGCTCAGGGTTGACGTGGTCGAGCGTGACGGGCGAGACGCCGCCCCAGTCATCGATGCCGGCATCCAGCAGTACACCGAAGTCATCACTGAGATTCGGTGGTGCCTGCAGGTGGATCTCCGGCGGCAGGATCAGGCGAGCAACGGCAATCGACCACAGGAACTCGTCCTGAGGACACGGTGCCTCGTGCTGCATGCCGGTACCCGTCTTCGGCAGGAAGTTCTGCACGATCACTTCCTGCACATGCCCGAACTCGAGGTGCGACGCAACAATGGCCTCGAGCGCTGCGATCCGGTCGGCACGCGTTTCGCCAATCCCCACCAGGATCCCCGTGGTGAACGGCACGCCTGCTCGCCCGGCAGCGGCCAACGTCGCCAGCCGCCGCTCGGGGGTCTTGTCAGGTGCGCCGCGATGGCACGGCAGGTCGCCACGCAGCGTCTCGATCATCATCCCCTGGGAGGGCGACACCTCGGCCAGCATCCGCAGCTGCGTCTCGTCCAGTGCGCCCGCATTCGCATGCGGCAACAGCCCTGTCTCGTCCAACACCAGTTTCGCCATTGCGTGGACATAGTGGATGGTGCTGTCGTACTCGTTCTCGCGCAGCCAGGCGCGGGCAACCTCGTAGCGCTCCTCGGGGGCCTCTCCCAGCGTGAACAGCGCTTCGTGGCAACCCATCCGGGCGCCATCCTTGGCAATTTTCAGCACCTGCTCGGGCGAGAGGTACGGCGATTGCAGCCGAGCCGGCGGCTGCGCAAACGTGCAGTATCCGCACTTGTCGCGACACAGCATGGTGAGCGGAATGAACACCTTCGGCGAATATGTGATGCGCGTGCCATGTGCCGAATCGCGTACCCCTCGCGCTCTCGCCATCAGTTCGTCGAGCGGGCTGGAGAGCAATTCCTGGATCATTTCCGCACCCTATCCAATGCGAGTACCAAAACAGAACCCAGTCTGCCGATCGGCTCGAACCGTCAACACGCCATCGAGTTCCTGGGTTTCCCGCAGTCAGGACATGTCATGGTCGCGAAAAAGGGCGGCGCGGTACAGTGATGGGGCCTGTGAATGCCGCGACTGACAATCCGCAACCCGAGGAGCTCCAAGCCGGCGATCGCCACGACGATCCGACGACGTTGGAGCGCACCCTGAAGCTGGTGGGCGATCGATGGAGCATCCTCATCATCCGCGCGGCCCTGCGTGGTATCCGTCGGTTCGACGACTTCGCCGACGACCTGGGCATCGCCCGCCCCATCCTCACCAAACGCCTCCAACGGCTGGTCGCGGGCGGCGTGATGGCCAAGGAGCGCTACCAGGAGCGACCGCCGCGCTACGACTACCGGCTCACCCCGGCCGGCGTGGCGCTCTCGCCGGCACTGGTGGCGCTCATCAAGTGGGGCGAACACCACCTCGCCGACGGCAGCGCAGAGATCGTCTTGGTCCACGCACCGTGCGGCACCGAATTGGAACAGGGATTCTGGTGCACCCGTTGTGCCACCACCTTCGGCCCCACGGCCATTCGTGCGCTGCCACCCGTTGCGACCCCCGCCGCGCGCGATAGAACGAAGAGATGACAGTTTCGGCGATCGTGCTGGCCGCGGGCGAAGGGGCGCGTATGCGGTCTTCGCGCCCCAAGCCACTGCACCTGATCTGCGGGCGCCCGATGGTGATGCACGTCATCCACGCACTGGAAGCGGTGGCCCCCGAGCTCACCGTTGTGGTCGTTGGCCACGGCGCCGAGCAGGTCACCAAGAAGGTGCAGGAACAAGCGCCCGACTGGGCGCACCTGACGTTCACCGAGCAGACGGTGCAGCGCGGCACCGGCGACGCAGCGATGGTTGGCCTGGGTGCGTTCCCCAGCGACGACCTGGACGACACCTCCACCGTCATCGTGCTTCCCGGCGATACCCCGCTGCTGCAGCCCGCCACGATTGATGCACTCGTCGCCGCGCACATCGCCAATGAGTACGCCGCCACGCTCATCACTTCCGTACTCGAGGACCCCACCGGCTACGGCCGAGTCATCCGGGCGCCATCGAAGACGGGCGACGGCCGGGTGCTGCGCATCGTCGAGCAACGCGACGCCAGCGCCGACGAGCGGGCCGTGCAAGAAGTATGCACCAGCATGTACGCCTTCCGTCGCGACCTCCTGGGCCCCGCGCTCCGTCGCCTCAGCCCCGACAACGCTCAAGGCGAGTACTACCTCACCGACGTCATCGGGTCGCTGGCTGCAATGGGCCATCGCATCGGCTGTGTGCAAGCGCCGGAAGCGGAAACTCAGGGCGTCAATGATCGTTGGCAGCTGGCATTGGCCGAACGCGAGCTGCGCAGCCGTACCAACCGGCACTGGCTGCTCAACGGTGTCACCATGCTCGACCCACGCCAGACCTTCGTGGATGTGACGGTGCAGTTGGGTCGTGACGTGTCGCTGTACCCAGGAACGATTCTGCAGGGCGACACCGTGGTGGGCGACGGATGCGAAATCGGACCCGATACTCGCCTCACCGACTGCTCGGTGGGCAATGGCGCCGCTGTCCAGAACACCGTGGGCGTGGAAAGCGAAGTCGGCAGTTCGGCACGCGTCGGCCCGTACGCCTATCTTCCCAGCGGTAGTTCGGTGGCGCCCGGCGCAGTCACCGGTGCTTTCTACACTGCAGCGGCCGAGACCGCCATCGACAACGACAACGACGGATGACATGACGGATGACATGACCGAACACGGGGGAGCCATGGAAAAGGTCACAACGAAACGAATGTCGCTCTACTCGGGGCGCACCCACCCCGAGCTGGCACAGGAAGTTGCGGACCACCTGGGCATCGAGTTGGGCCACCCGGGCCTTGTCGAATTCGCCAACGGCGAAGTGCGCGCCCGGTTCGGCGAAAGCATCCGTGGTAGCGACGTGTTCATCATGCAGACCCACTGCGGGCACAACGGCCGCAGTATCAACGACTCGATCATGGAACAGCTGATCATGATCGACACCGCCTACCGCGCGTCGGCAAAGCGCATCACTGCCGTCTGCCCGTTCTACGGCTACGCCCGCCAGGACCGCAAGGCTGAGGGTCGCGAGCCCATCACCGCCCGAATGGTGGCCGACCTGTTCAAGTCGGCCGGCGCCAAGCGGATGGTCAGCATCGACCTGCACAGTGGCCAGATCCAGGGCTTTTTCGAGGGTCCGGTCGACCACCTGACGGCGATGCCCGTACTGGAGAACTACCTGCGTCAGCATGCCGATGCCCCAGTCATCGTCTCCCCCGACGCCGGCCGCATCAAGGTGGCCGAGCGCATGGCGCAGCACCTCAGCGACCGTGGCGCCGACCTGGCCTTCATCTACAAGCGTCGCCCGAAGGGCACCACCAACGTGGCCGAGGCGAAGGAAGTCATGGGCGATGTCGAAGGCCGCCTCTGCATCCTCACCGACGACATGATCGACAGCGGTGCCACCATCTGTTCGGCCGCCGACGTACTGATGGCCCGAGGCGCACGCGAAGTGTGGACGATGGCGACGCACGGCGTGCTCAGCGGCCCGGCCATCGAGCGCCTGCAGAAGTCCGTGATCAAGCGGGTGGTGGTCACCAACACACTGCCTCTCGCCCCAGAGAAGAAGATCGACAAGATCGAAGTGCTGTCCATCGCCCCGTTGATCGCCGACGCCCTCCGTGCCGTCTTCGACGACACCAGTGTCAGCGAAATCTTCGGCGGCGAAAACCAGTCCTAGCGCCATTTGGTCAACCGGGCGTGGCCGTTCCGGCCGCAACCCAGGTAACATTTTCCGTCGTTCTGTAACGCTCTGATCGAGGCCCCGTCATGTCCAACACCAAGCTCGCCGCCCTCCCCCGCACCACCACGGGCTCCCCCGCAGCCCGCCGGCTGCGCGCCGAAGGGCACATCCCCGGCGTCATCTACGGCCAGGGCATGACGCCCGTCAGCGTCACCGTCGAGCGTCGCGATCTGCGCCTGGCTCTCAGCGGCCCGGCCGGCAGCAACACCGTGCTCAGCCTGGAGGTGGACGGCCAGAGCTACCCGGCCGTCGTCAAGGACATGCAGCGTCACCCGATCCGCCGCACCGTTGCTCACATCGACTTCCTACAGGTCAACATGAACGAAGAGATCACCGTCTCGGTCGCCGTGCACATCGTTGGCGAGTCGAAGGCTGTTGCAGCCGAGGGCGGCCTGGTCGACGCTGCTGTCGACACCATCGAGGTCAGCTGCACCCCGAACAACATGCCCAACGCATTCGAGATCGACGTCACCGAGATGCAGCCGGGCGATGTCATTCGCCTCGCCGACGTGCCGATGCCCAAGGGTGTCACTGCGCTGGGCGACCCGGAAATGCCGATCGTCACAATCCTCATCACCTCGGCGGCCGAGGCCGAAGCAGATGTGGCCGAGGCCGCCGAAGGCGCCGAAGCTGACGTAGCCCCCGCCGCAGAGTGATCGCACGCTGGCGTGATCGACGCGATCATCGTCGGCCTGGGCAACCCTGGTAAGGGCTACGCCCGCACTCGCCACAACGTGGGCGAGGAAACTGTCGCACTGCTGTGCAAACGGCTGGGGCTCAACCTGAAAGCTGGTCGCGACAAGGCTCTCGTGGCCGAAACGGGCATGGGCGACAAGCGCGTCGTGCTGGCCTTTCCCACCACCTACATGAACGAGAGCGGCCAGGCAGTCGGTGCGCTGATGCGCCGTCACCGCCTCGTCGAGCCTGCGCAGCTGATCATCGTGCACGACGAGCTGGATCTCGAGACCGGTGTCGTGCGCGTGAAGGTCGGCGGCGGCTTGGCGGGAAACAACGGCCTGCGCAGCATCACCCAACACCTGCACACGCAGGACTACCTGCGGGTACGCATTGGCATCGGCAAGCCGCGCAGCAAGGAACAGGGCACCGACCATGTGCTGTCCCGAGTGCCGAAGGCCGAGCGCGAAATCCTGGACGTGATGATCGAACGCGCCGCCGACATCGTGGAACTGATGGTTGCCGAAGGCCCCGACGCGGCCATGCAACGCTTCAACGGCCTGTAAGCACCTCACGCCTTGTTCGGCTCGCCCACATCACCGTTCTGTGCTCGTCTCGGACTAGGGGCTGCTTCGTCGCGCCGATACCCTGAGCAGCCCCATGTCGCTCGCATCGCTCCCCCGGTTGCTCCGCAACGAACCTGCGCTGACGCAGGCGCTGGGCGACCCGACCGGCTTCGTGGCAGTACCCGAATCGGCTCGCGCCATCGCAATTGCCGCGCTTGCTCAGCTGGGCGACAAGCGGCCACTGGTGGTCGCCTGCCCTACGGGTACTGACGCCGGCCAGCTCTACGACGACCTGGTGCAGTACATGCCCACCGGCGAGGTCGTGCTCTTCCCCGCGTGGGAGACGCTGCCCTTCGAGCGGGTCAGCCCCAGCGTGGAAACGATGGGCCATCGCATGGAAGTGCTGTGGCGCCTGCGTTCGCCCGAACACTGCCCGGCCATCATCGTCGCAGGCGTTCGCGCGCTGCTGCAGCGGCTGGGCCCGGGCACCGCCGAAGCCGACCCCATCCACGTCAGTAGGGGCGCCATCCTCGACCCCGATGCGCTGATGGCGCAGCTCATCCAGTTCGGTTACCGCCGCGAAGAGCTCGTCGAGCACCGCGGCGAGGTCGCACAGCGCGGCGCTATCATCGACATCTTCCCGTCCACTACCGATGCCCCGATCCGCATCGACCTGTGGGGCGACGAGGTCGATCGCCTCACCGAGTTCGCCGTCAACGACCAGCGCAGCACACTCGACCTCGATGAAGCGTTGGTCTTCCCGGCCCGTGAGCTGATACCCACCGAGGCTGTCCGCGCTCGCGCCGCTGGCCTGGTGGCCACCGAGCCATGGGGCCGCGAGCACTGGGAACGGCTTGCCGAAGGCACGCTCTTCGACGGTATGGAGAGCTGGCTGCCGTGGCTGGTGGACGGCGACCAGCTGATCACCGACGTGTTGCCCGCGACCGCGAAGGTGGCGCTGGTCGAGCCACGCCGCATGCGCGACCGAGCCAACGACCTTCTGGCCGAAGAGGACGATCTCGCCCGCGCACTCGCTGGCACGTGGGCGCGCGACGCAACCAAGACCTTCCCGCGACTACACGCGAACACCGACCGCCTGCTGGCCGACGGCCAGGCGATGTGGACCATCAGCAACGTACCCGAGACTCCCGACTCGCCCATGGTCAACGCCATGGGTTGGGGGCCGGTGGTGGGCGATGGCGAGGGCCTGGCCAACCGCCTGCGCGAGCTGCTCACCGAAGGATTCACGGTTGTGGTCGCCGCCGACGGTGAGGGCTCGGCGCACCGGATGAGCAGCCTGCTACTGGACCGCGGCCTCGGCTTCAACGTGGTTGGTCCGCAGGCCAAGTTCACCAAGCCCGGCGGCTACATCACGACCGCGCCTCTACATCGCGGCTGCAGCGTGCCCGCAGCAAAGCTGGCCGTCGTCGCCGAAGCCGACCTCACCGGTCGCCGTCGCGCACATCGCAAGGCGCGCCCGCGCAAGCGGCAGGGAACCGGACTCTTCGAAGACCTCAAGCCCGGCAACTACGTCGTGCACTACCAGCACGGCGTTGGCCAGTATGAGGGAATGGTCAAGCGCACCATCGGCGGCACCGAGCGCGACTACCTGCTACTGAAGTACAAGGGCGGCGACAAGCTGTACGTGCCCAGCGACCAGATCGACACGCTTCGCCAATACGTCGGCGGCGAGGCACCGGTGCTGCACCGCCTGGGTGGCAGCGACTTCGCCAAGGCGAAGAGCAAGGTTCGCAGCGCGGTGCGCGAGATCGCTCAAGAGCTGGTGGTGCTCTACCAGAAGCGAGTCAACGCCACCGGCCACGCGTTCGGCATGGACACGCCGTGGCAGCACGAGATGGAGCAGGCGTTTCCGTTCGTGGAGACGCCCGACCAGCGCAAGGCCATCGACGACATCAAGGTCGACATGGAACGCGCCTTCCCCATGGATCGCCTTGTGTGCGGCGACGTCGGGTTCGGCAAGACCGAAGTCGCTATCCGCGCCGCGTTCAAGGCCATCCAGGACGGCAAGCAGGTTGCGGTATTGGCGCCCACCACGCTGCTCGCCACGCAGCACGGCAACACCTTCGCCGACCGCTTCGCCGGCTATCCGATTCGCGTGGAAGTGCTCAGCCGCTTCCTCACCAACAAAGAAGCGAAGAAGGTCATCGAGGGCCTCAAGTCGGGCGAGGTCGACTGTGTCATCGGCACACATCGCCTGCTGCAGGACGGGGTGACATTCAAGGACCTGGGTCTGCTGGTGGTCGATGAAGAGCAGCGATTCGGCGTGCAGGCGAAGGAAGCGATGAAGAAGATGAAGCACAACGTCGATGTGCTCACGCTCACCGCCACCCCGATCCCGCGCACGCTCGAGATGAGCCTCGTCGGAATTCGCGACCTCTCCCTGTTGCAGACGCCGCCAGCCGACCGGCAACCGATTCTCACGTTCGTCGGTGGCTACGACGAGCGCGTCGCCGTCGAAGCAATCCGGCGCGAGCTGCTGCGTGAAGGCCAAGTGTTCTGGGTGCACAACCGAGTCAAGTCCATCGACATGGCGGCGAGCCGCCTACGCGAACTGGTACCCGAGGCGCGCATCGCCGTCGCTCACGGCCAGATGGACGAGGGCTCGCTGGAGCAGGTGGTCGTCGATTTCTGGGAAGGTCGCTACGACGTACTCGTGTGCACCACCATCATCGAGAGCGGCATCGACATGCCGACGGTGAACACGCTCGTCGTCGAGCGCGCCGACCTGCTGGGCCTTGGCCAGATGCACCAGCTGCGCGGCCGCGTCGGCCGCAGCGGCTCACGTGCGTACGCCTACCTGTTCCACCCACCCGAGGCCCGCCTCAGTGAAGAGGCCTACGAGCGGTTGAAGACGATCGGTGAGGCCACCGAGCTGGGTAGCGGCTTCAAGATCGCCATGCGCGACCTGGAGATTCGTGGCGCCGGCAACCTGCTGGGCGAGTCGCAGAGCGGCCACATCGCAGCGGTCGGGTACGACCTCTACTGCCAGATGGTGACAGAGGCTGTCGGCGAGATGAAGGGCGAACCACCGCCGAAGGTCGTCAGCGAACTGAAGCTGGACGTGCCCACCGACGCCTTCCTACCCACCGACTACGTGGCCAAGGAAGAGCTACGGCTGGAGGCCTACCGCCGGCTCGCCGCAGTCACCACCGCTGCCGAAGTCAGCGACATTCGCAGCGAATGGGAGGACCGCTACGGGCCGGTGCCCGCAGCGGCGGAGGCGCTGCTGGCCGTTGGTTCCTTGCGCGCCGAGTGCAACCGGCTCGGCCTGCGCGACGTACAGATCGTTGCGCAGCAGGCGCGGCTCGGGCCGCTCAGTCTGAAGTTCAGCGAGGAGATGCGGCTGCGGCGCCTCAGCCGCGATTCGATCTACAAGGAAGACCAGCAGCAAGTGGTCGTGCCCTTCAAGCGCGGCACCGACCCGGCTGTCTTCCTCGTCGCTTTCCTCCAGCAACTGATCCCGCCCGCCGAGTAGCCACCGGCCCGCCGAGTTCGGCGACTACGGCAGCTTCGGCGAAGTGACGCGGTCGCGCGGTAGTGACCAGGCTCACAGGCGCAGAAGCGCGTCACTTCCACCGTCAGATGGGTACCGTCTGCGTAATGCAAGCGCTGAGACAGAGCGGCCGTGCCACCGGGTCGGGCGGAAACGTACCGGTAGCAACGCCTCGCCTCTCCGGTGCTGACTGGTGGCGCGGTGCCGTGGGCTACGAGGTGTACGTCCGCAGTTTTCAAGACAGCAACGGCGATGGCGTCGGCGATCTTGCTGGTGTCACCCGGCGTTTGCCGTACCTCGCTGCGCTCGGTGTCGACGTTGTGTGGCTCACTCCCTTCTTCGCCAGCCCAGGGTTCGACCATGGCTACGACGTGGCCGACTACCTTGCTGTCGACCCGATGTTGGGCACGCTCGACGACTGGGATCAGCTCTCGCAGACGGCCAAAGAACTCGGCCTTCGCCTCCTCGTCGACATCGTCCCCAACCACACCTCGAGCCATCACGAATGGTTCCGCCAGGCCGTCGCCGACCCCGCCGGGCCCTACCGCGACTACTACGTCTGGGCCGACGCTGCACCCGGCGGTGGCCCGCCGAACAACTGGGTCAGCCACTTCGGTGGTCCGGCGTGGAGCTTCGATCCGGGTGGCTCGGGCCAGTACTACTGCCACCTGTTCCTTCCCGAACAGCCGGATCTCAACTGGGCCAATCCGAAGGTGATGCAAGAGTTCGCGTACATCCTGCGCACCTGGTGTCGGCGGGGCGCCGATGGCTTCCGAATCGACGTCGCACACGGTCTGACGAAAGACCCCGCGCTACGCAGTAACCCGCAGCTGCGCGAGGTACATGCGGGCATGCACCCGATGGACGTGTTCGCTTCGTTCCAGCACATTCACGATCTCCACCGCCATGAAACCGCCGTGCTGTTTCAACAGTGGCGCGATGCTGTAGCCGATCTCGGTGCCGTGCTGGTCGGCGAGATGGACACGCGCGATGTCGACCGCTTCGCTGAGTACGTGAAGGACCAGAACGCGCTCCACGCGGCATTCGTGCTGCAAGTCGGCCTCAGTGAGTGGGAGCCCGAAACCACCATCACGACCATGTTGGAGTATCAGGCAAAGTCCAACGGCGGGACGGCATGGGAAGTCTCCAACCACGACCAGGCCCGCGCTGTCTCGCGCTACGGCGGTGGCGAGATCGGCCTTCGCCGCACGCTTGCGCTCACCACGCTGATGGGGGCATTCGACGGCATGCTGTTCGTGTATCAAGGCGAGGAACTGGGCTTAGGCGATGCTCAGGTGATGGGCCGTACCGAAGACCCGATGAGCGCCCGCAACGGCGACGGCATGTGGAGCCGCGATGTTGCACGCGGTCCGATGCCATGGAGCACCGACCTCGAGAGGGGCTTCACCACGGCACCCGTTGCATGGCTCCACACCGAAGCGCTACCGACAGAACTCACCGCCGATTTCCAAACGGACTCGCCGCATTCCACCTGGCAGCGGTACCGAGAACTGGTCGGCTTGCGCAAGCAGCACCCTGCACTGTGGCGCTCTCCGTTTGAGCTCATCGAACACGGGGCAGGCCTCATTGCCATCGCTCGTGGCGATCTTCGAATCGTCGGCAACCTATCCGACGCACCCATTGCGGCGCCAGCGCTGGACGGCGCTGAGATCCTCTTCCAGTCGGCCAACGACGCAGTCTCGTTGGTTGACGGAAATACCTGGGTGGCAGCAGAAGTGACCGTGGTCGGCCGTGTCGCGTCACAACTTCCAGCCGTCGACGTTTCCCGAGTGGAAGTACCCTCGAGCAGGTCATGTCCACGCTCCGAATGAGAAATCTTCAGAAGCGTTACGACAACGGATTCGAAGCCGTTCCCGGCCTCGACCTAGAGATCCACGACGGCGAGTTCCTCGTCCTCGTCGGGCCTTCCGGCTGCGGCAAGTCCACCGTTCTGCGCATGGTCGCCGGGCTAGAAGACATCAGCGGCGGAGAGCTGATGATCGACGACGTCGTTGTCAACGGCATGGGCCCCCAGCAACGCGACATAGCCATGGTGTTCCAGAGCTACGCGCTCTATCCCAACATGACCGTCGCCGACAACATCGCCTTCGCGATGAAGCTGCGCAAGACCGACAAGGTCGAGACGGCTGCGAAGGTCGCCGAAGTTGCCGAGCTGCTAGAGCTGACGATGGTGCTCGACCGTAAACCCGGTCAGCTCTCCGGTGGCCAGCGTCAACGCGTAGCCATGGGTCGTGCCATCGTGCGCAACCCGAAGCTGTTCCTGATGGACGAGCCTCTGTCGAACCTCGACGCCAAGCTGCGCGTCCAGACGCGCGCCGAGATCTCCAAGCTGCAGCGCCGCCTTGGTGTCACCACCATGTATGTCACGCACGACCAGATCGAAGCGATGACGATGGGCGATCGCGTCGCCGTGCTGCGTCGCGGCTTGCTGATGCAGTGCGCCAGCCCCAGCGATCTGTACGAGTCGCCCGAAAACCTGTTCGTGGCACAGTTCATCGGCTCGCCGTCGATGAATGTGGTCCTCGGATCCGTGTCGGTCGGCGATGACGACAGCATCGACCTCAAGGTTGGTACGCAGACCATCAGTCTCATCGGTGAGGCCGCCGCCCGCCTGCACCGTCTGCGCAGCTACGAAGGCCGCGACATCGCCGTCGGTATTCGCTCCGAAGCACTCGGTGGCGACGGTACTGCCAGCGTCGACGTTGCGGTCGACCTGGTCGAAATGCTCGGGTCCGAACTGCTGGTGCACTGCACGGTCGAAGCGCCGTCGGTGCGGGCCGTCGACAGCGGCGTCGAAATCTCTGATCATCGCGCATCTTCGATCGTTGCCTCGCTCGATCCTCGCCATACGGTCAAGGTCGGCGACCGGCTGCGGCTCACCGTCGACACGCTCCGCATGCACGCCTTCGATCTCGAAAGCGGCGCGGCCATCGGCCGTCAGTAGTCCACTGGCCGCTTCCGCTGCTGTGCACGTGCTGAAATGAACTCATGCGCCTGCAACTGGTAAAGGCCGCCGAGCACGGCAGCGTGGTCACCTGGCCGCTCGACCAACCACTCTCCGAGTGGTCGATCGATGGTATGCAAAAGGTTGCGGGCCTGCATCGCCATGTCGTGCGCATGGTCGAGGGGCAGATCTCGTATGTGGTGAAGGAGATTCCCGACCGGCTGGCCGAGCGTGAGTGGCGGCTACTGCGCGAGCTGGCCGAGGCCGGGTTACCCACCGCCGAAGTCATCGGCGTGGTCACCGGCCGCGACGCCGAAGCCGACGGACTGCTGATCACCCGTCACCTCGACTTCTCGCTGCCCTATCGCACCCTGTTGTCGGGTCGCGGCCTGCGCATTCCCTATCTCGGCGAGCGGATGTTGGATGCACTGGCCGGGCTGCTCGTGCGGTTGCACCTGGCCGGCTTCTATTGGGGCGACTGCTCGCTCTCCAACACCCTGTTTCGACGCGACGCCGATGCGCTGGCCGCGTACATCATCGACGTCGAGACCGGTGAACGTCACGAGATGCTGAGTGTTGGTCAGCGCCGGCTTGACCTACAGATCGCCACCGAAAACGTACTCGGCGGGTTGCTGGACCTGCAGATGGGTGGGCTGCTGGCTGACGGCATCGACCCGGTGGAGACTGCGCTCGCCATCGAGCAGTCATACGAACAGCTCTGGGTGGAGCTGACCGGGGTCGACGAGTTCAATGCCGACGAAACATTCCGGGTCGACAAGCGTCTGCGCCGCCTCCACGAGCTCGGTTTCGACGCCGCTGAACTGGAGCTGGTGACCACGGTCGACGGGTCGCGATTGCGGCTGGTGCCGCGCGTCGTCGAGCACGGCTTTCACGCGCAACGGCTTCGCGCTCTGAGCGGGCTGGAGGCAGGCGAGAATCAGTCGCGCCGGCTGCTCAACGACATCAGCCGCTACCGAGCGGTGCTGGAGCAGCGCGGTGGAAGCAAGGTTCCCGAGTCAGTTGCGGCCGCGCGGTGGCTGGACGAACGATTCGAGCGGGCGCTTGGCGCCATTCCGCCGGAGATGGCCAGCAAGCTCGAGCCGGCCGAGCTGTATCACCAGGTACTGGAGCACCGCTGGTTCCTGTCCGAGCGCGCGGGTGGCGACGTTGGGTTGGACGAGACAGTGGCGTCGTACGTGGCCGACGTGCTGGCCAACGCCCCCGCCGAGCAGATCCTGACGCTCGACGAGATGTAGGCGGCAGCGCCTACGCCGCTGATTCGAACTGCGCCCACACGTCGGCCGCAGCCGGATGTTCCTGCACACGTGAGTGCAGCAGATCGCGCTGCACAGCGGCAGCGAGGGCCGGCTGGTCGACCGTTGCCCATCGCACGAGGCCGCTCCAGAAGCGCTCGATCAGTTCGCTGCCGGCAATGTTGCCGCCGTCGACCGTGCGGAACGCGACGCTTGCGCATTCACCGAGGTAGAGGCACAGCGACGATACGTGGATCTCCTCGTCGGTACGAATGCGCCCGACGATCTCCGCGGCTTGCGCAGCCTGGGCGCGACGATCGACGAAGAGTTCCGGCGTGCGAAACAGCGCTTGCGTGTCAGCGAAGCCGATCTCTGCGCGAAACTCTATGACCAGCAGGTTCATCAGAAGCGACAGCAGACCCTCGACCTCGGGCGCCACCTCCGGCATCACCCTGGCACCGGGCTCGGGGCGCGCAATGTTGACCGGCGGATCAACATCGGGATACGCATCGGCACCGAACGCCAGGTCGCGAGCAACGAACCACATCACGTCGTGCGCACCGATTGCGCCGTCGACGGGATCCGTGACACCGCCCTCATCCCACCCATGTGCCTTCAGCAAACCCTTGCCGAGGTGACCAATGGCCATCATCGAGACGTCGTCCTGGATGTGCGGCGCCAGCACGGGAAACTCGACCTCGGCAAGCAGTCGGCCGCGGGCCTCGATCTTTCCGGTGATGGTGAGCGAGTTCCAGAACGTCTGCCCCAACCCGTTGCGCAGCAACACCCGCGACTGCTCGACCGTGGGAAGGCGGGTACCGCCCAGCAAAGAGGAGTCAGCGTTCAGCGGTTGACCGCCACGGGCGACGAGCGCCTGCGTCCACGCTTCCAACGCGGGAACTCGCACCAACGTACGCGGCGGCTGGTAAATGCCGTCAGGGTGAAAGCCGCCATGCATTCGCCGGCCTGCTACCACGTGTGGAGCCAGGTCGGGGTGGTCGCGCACTAGTTCTTCCTCTGTGTACACCAGGGCAGTCATGTTCCCTAGCGTAGGCACTGTCAGGGAGACGGTGCGTTGCCGAACGGACGCACGGGGGGCTGGGCGGCAGCGCACGGTAGCCTTCCTGCCCGATGAGCCAGCTCAAGAACCGCCTGCAAGCCCTGTCGTTGCTCGATCGCGCATTCGTTGCGATGACCGATGAGGAGCTTGCCACCCTCGTGGCCTCGCTGCCCGAGGATCATGTCGCCGCACTCGATGAATTGTGCGGTGCTCGCGAGGGCGGCTTCACCGACGTCGAGGCGCGTCTACTTGCCGTGCGCGCGACGACCGCCCGTGGTCGCATGAATGGTGGCCTCGAGCAGATCGCCACACTGGTCACCGACCCAGCGCTTGCCAAGTGCATCGAAGCCCTCGGCGATCACTCCGACAATCCGAACGAAGAGCAGCTGCTGGCAGTCACTCCCGCGCTCGTCGAAGAGTTCGGTCTGGCCACTACCCGGCTGATGCTCGCCTCGTCGGTCGCCGGCGAAGCTACGGCTGCGGAAGTGCTGACGCGAGTACTCAAGCACGATGAGACGCTGGCACTGCCGCCGATCGAGCGCGTCGAGGTGGAAGTGATGCCCGCACGCACCGCCGACGAAGAGACGAAGGCCAAGCGCAAGGCCGCCAAAGAGAAGAAGCAAGCCGAGGCCCGACTGGCCCGCGAGCAGCAGCTCAAAGCCCGCCACCGCTAGCTTCGGCGTTCATGTGCGGTAGTACCGCATCTCAGCGCCGAAGCTCCGGGTCAGTCGAGCAGGGTGCCTTGTTCGTGACGGAGGAGCCACGACTTGGCTTCGATGCCGGCCGCAAAGCCGGTCAATGAGCCGTTGGCGCCGATCACACGATGACAGGGCACGATGATGCTGATCGGGTTGCGACCGTTGGCCGCGCCCACCGCGCGCGACTTGCGCACATCGCCCAGCCGCTTGGCCTGCTCACCGTAGGAGATGGTGGCGCCGTAGGGAATCTGACGCAGCTGCATCCACGCTGACTGTTGAAAGACGGTGCCGACGGGGTCGAGTGGCAGGTCGAACTGGTGGCGGTCACCGGCGAAGTACTCGCCCAATTGCGTGATTGCCTCCCGCAGGATCGCCGCTGCCGCTGGGTCGCCGTCATCGGCCGCCGACAAGCGTTCCGGAGCGTCCAGCTCGTTGGGCCACAACACGGCGCGCAGACCACGGGGACTTGCGATCAGTGTCAGTTCGCCGACCGGGCTCGACATCGTCGTGCGCGACAGATCGTCGGGGACACCGATGACGGGGAGGGTCGTTTCGCTGCGGTTCATGAATGCTCCTTCACAAGTGTGCCCACAGATGGTGGAGTGCGTACGTGCGCCACGGCCGCCAGGCCTGGGCACATGCGGCCGCGCCGCGTGGGGTGGGGTCGGCGCCGAGCGCAGCGAGCGCGTGGCGCACGCCGAGATCGGTCGGCAGGAAAACATCGGGGTCGCCAAGGGCGCGCATGGCCACGTACCCAGCTGTCCAGGGGCCAATACCCTTCACCGCTTGCAACGCGGCGACTGCTTCGGCACGGTCGCTGCCAGCATCGAGCACCAGTGAACCGTCGGCAATCTTCGCGCAGGCGTCAATCAGCGCCGCGCCACGCGATCGCGGCATTGCGAAGTCGGTCGGCGAGAGTCCGGCGATTGTTGCGGCCGAGGGGAACGCGTGGGTGACGCCACCCACCGGCTCGGCGAGCAGTTCGCCGTGCGTCGCGACAAGACGTGATGCCAACGTGCGGGCACCGATGACACTGACCTGCTGACCGAGGACCGCTCGCACCAGCAGCTCGGTTCCGTCGGGATGGCCGGGTGCTCGCAGGCCGGGTCGCTTCTGCACCAGTGGTGCCAGCAGCGGATCGGCGGCGAGGTGGTCGCGGATGGTCGCAGGGTCGCAGTCGAGGTCCAGCAGGCGACGCGTGCGCTGCACCGCCGCCTGCGCGTCGGCCACATCGTCGAGCGTCAGCGCACACGACACCATTGCCCCGCTCACCGTGATCGAAACCACCCCCAGACCACGGGCGAGCCGCAGCGAGCGCCGGTACGTCGCTCCCTCGACAACCTCGACGCCGGGCACGGCGCGCAATGCGAGGAACGCCAGCAGGGCATCGCCATCGAAGGGTTCACGGCAAGCGAGTCGTACGGTCAACGGCCCACTGACCGGGCTGGGCGATTTCGCCGCCCGCATATCCGTGGGGCTACCGGCGTAGACCTCGCGCACCGTGTCGTTGAACTGGCGAACACTCTGGAAGCCAGCCGCGAACGCGACGTCGGTGATCGGCAGCGTCGTGGTCTCGATCAGGATTCGAGCTGTCTGCGCACGCTGCGCACGAGCGAGCGCAAGCGGACCGGAACCAACCTCGGCAACGAGGAGCCGATTGACCTGACGTTCGCTGTACCCCAACCGGTTGGCCAGTCCACCGACGCCCTCGCGATCGATAAGACCGTCGGCGATGAGCCGCATCGCGCGTCCGACGACATCGGCTCGCGAGTTCCACTCCGGCGAGCCAGGCGAGGCATCCGGGCGACAGCGCTTGCACGCTCGGTAGCCGTTCGCCTGCGCCGTCGCGGCCGCACGGAAGAACTCGACATTCTGCGGCTTGGGAGTGATCGCCGGGCACGACGGGCGGCAGTAGATGTGTGTGGTCCGAACGGCGGTCACGAACCAACCATCGAACCGCGAGTCGCGGCTCTGGATGGCCCGGTAGCAGTGGTCATGGTCGAGGAGCACTCACACAGTGTGCCGCTTCCGTCCACCATTGACTAGCGGCTTTCGGACATCACTGCCGAGGAAGCCTGCGTCGCCTAGAAGACCTCGGCAACATCCACCGAGACCGTCAACGTCTGCCAACTCGACGGCCCGATGACCACCCCACGCACTGGCGCGACATCGTCGTAGTCACGGCCCCACCCAACGGTGACATGTCGCAATGGTGGCATCTGATTGTTCGTCGGGTCGAAGTCGATCCAGCCGAACTCGCCAGCCCACACCGAACACCAGGCATGCGAGGCATCGACGCCGACCAACTTCGGCTCACCCGACAGCGGCACCGTTTCGATGTACCCACTGACGTAGCGAGCAGGCAGCCCGACCGAGCGCAGCGCAGCACACGACACGTGGGCGAAGTCCTGACAGACACCTCGACGTTCGGCCAGCACCGAGTGCAGCGGCGTCGAAAGGTCGCTGAAAGAGGGGTCGAACTGGAACTCATTGAAGATGCGGTGGCACAGGTGTTGCACCGCTGCGATCACTCCCCTGCCACTGGTGAACACATCTCCGGTCAGCTCCCACAGTGAGGCGAGTGCTGGTGTCTGCCAGGTGTGGGCCAGGAACGGCCCGACCTCGACAGCTTCATCGCCGCGAGCACCGGCTGCGGCTGCAGCAACCGCCTCCCACGGTGTGTCTCCCTGGGGCAGCTCGCCCGTCTCCAACCCGACCTCCAGGTTCGACGTGACCGTGAGCGCGAAGTGCGGATGGTGAATCGCGAAGTGCACGACGCGATTACCGAACGGATCGAGCGACTCCTCCCACTCGTCGGCCCGTGGTGTCACCTCGATCTCGGCGATGCGCACGGTTTGCAACGGCGTGTTGCGGGGCAAGAGCCGAGCAACGGAGAAGCCGTCGGCCATCGCCGTGCCGTAGATGTACTCGGTGCGGTGAATGACCCGGAACGTGCGCACGGGCTAGAACCCGCCCATCAGCGTTGGGTTCACCGGGTCCGCGAACCAGTGCTCGCCGATGGCATCGGACAAGGCCAGCAGCGGGCCGCGCACGGCCAGAACGTAGCTATCGAGAGAGACCCGGCGGCCACCCACGACGGCATCGTCGATCTCCGCAATCGCGGCTGCGCTCGCCTGCTGGACCAGGTCGATACCCTGCGGCCAGGCCAGCGCAGCCATATGCTCGCGCAGGCGGTCGAGTTGGAAGGCCAGACCGCGTGGGTTGGTGTCATCGCGCAACAGCAACTCCAGCACGGCATTGAGATCGACGTCGCTGCGGTACCGACGGCGGTAGGCGACGAGGCTCTCGTTGGCACCCAGTACGGCTTCCGCCAGCGGCTGCAGCGCCATCGGTCCCGATTCGACGCCCAACGAGCCCTCCACCGA
>Ga0209591_10001004_pt1 | contig 36235 bp, 40 predicted proteins | sample MAT01_FD_187207 | JGI IMG/M metagenome (GOLD analysis project Ga0209591, IMG submission 187207) | Freshwater microbial communities from Lake Fryxell liftoff mats and glacier meltwater in Antarctica - MAT-01 (SPAdes) (version 2) | ecosystem: Environmental > Aquatic > Freshwater > Ice > Liftoff... | reverse complement strand
AAGAACGAGATGAACGAGAAGTACAACACCGGGATCATCACCGGCTGGATCTTGCTCGTGCCGTTCCTCGGCGCGCTGATCTTCTTCTGGTCGTACGCGGGCGGCGCCAACAAGGTGACCGGCAAGTACTCGCAGGGCATCGGCTTCCTGATGTTCTTCATCGCGCCGCTGGCGGGCTTCCTGCACCAGACCGCGTTCAACGAGGCCGGTCAGCGCGGCGTGCCCGGTCAGCAGCTCCGCGCGGCCTGATCGCCGCGCTCGCGATCGTATTGATCGCGGGCTGTCGTCACCCGGCGCCTGCGCCGAGCGTGACCAGCAACCAACCGGACGGCAGCGGCGACGTGAATCGGGGGATTCCGTCGCCGTCGTCGATCTGGGAGTACGACTACCCCGGCTACTTCGTGGGCAGTGACCTCCGGGTCAGCGTCTTCACGCCGACGCGCATCGTGCTCGCCAAGGAGTTCGAGGGCACCGAGCTGGTCGCGCTCGATCCGGCGACCGGCGCGGTCGCCTTCACGCGGCCCGGGGTCGCCGCGCTGCGGGGCGAGGACGACGCCCTGGTCACCGTCGAGCACGACGGCGCCGACCAGCGCGTCACGGTGCTCGCGGATGGCACGCCGGCCCGGACGGTCGTGCTGACGCCAGCGGTGCCGGCCTTTCCGCCGGTGCGCTTCGTGATGGCGGGCCCCGGGCGGCTGCTCGTCGTCGGTGATGGCGAGCTGGCCGCGTACGAGCTGGCGACCGGGGCCCAGCGCTGGCGGGTGCCGGCGCCCGAGAGCAGGCACCTGTTCGCGCCGATCGTCCTCGGCGATCGCGTGATCATGCCAGGCGCCACCTATGCGGCCTACGCGCTCGCCGACGGCAAGCGGCTGTGGCGTCAGGCCGGCGTGTGCTGCGGCGCGCTGGCCAGCCCCGACGGGGCTCACGTCTACTTGCTCGAGACGGGCGAGCGCACCGTCGAGCTGAGCCCGGCCGGCGCCATCATCGCCAGCCGCACCGGCACGCCGGCCGCGGTGTCGCGCGACTTCGTGGCGCTGCGCGACGCCCACGGCGTGAGCGTGTACCGCCATGGCGGCGCCGCGCCGATCCTGCGCGTCGACGCCCCTGACGGCCTCGGCGCGGTCGCGCTCGCCGACGAGATGCTGTTCTACTTCGACGGGCGCGACGCCACGGTGTGGATGCACGACGTGGTGCGCGACGTGCGGATCGCGCTGCACCAGGCCACGTCGCACACGGTCATCAGCCCTGACGCCAGCGGGACCGCGCCGCCCTTCGTCAGCGACCCGCCGATCGTGGTGTGGCCCAACGTCTACGTCCTCGACTGGACCTTGCACGCCTACCGGGTCGACCGTGGCTGACGACGACGCGCTCATCGGCGACGAGCCGGTCGGGCAAGGCGAGGGCGCGATCGCCAACCCGCGCTCCATCATCGACGCCCCGACCCGGGCCGCGCTGGTCGAGCTGTGCGGCGACGACGTGCGCTTCGACGAGCCGATGCGGCGCCACACCACCGTGAAGATCGGCGGTCCCGCCGATGCCTTGGTGCGGCCGTCGACGATCGCGCGGCTCGAGGCGGTGGTGCGCTGGGCCGCCAGCCAGGGCGCGCCGCTGGTGGTGGTGGGTGGCGGCTCCAACCTGCTGGTCCGCGACGCTGGCGTGCGCGGCTTGGTGCTCAACACCGGCCGGCTGCGCGAGCTCACCGTCGAGAACACCACGCTCGTCGTCGAGGCCGGAGTATCGACCGGCAAGGTGCTGGCGGTCGCGACCAAGCACGAGCTCGGCGGCGTCGAGTTCTTGGGCGGGGTCCCCGGCTCGATCGGCGGCGGGCTGATCATGAACGCCGGGACCTACGTCGGCGAGCTCACCAACGTCACGACCTGGGTCGAGAGCGTGCGGCTCAGCGATGGCGCGCGGGTGCGGCGCGACCACGCCGCGTGCGGCTTTCGCTACCGCGCCAGCGACCTGCCACCGACCGAGATCGTGGTGCGGGCCGGGCTCGCGCTCACGCCCCGGCCTCGCGCCGAGATCGAGGCGGTCGTGAAGGAGCTCCGCCGCCGCCGCGCCGATCGCGAGCCCAAGAAGGTCGCGTCCAACGGATCGACGTTCAAGAATCCCACCGGCGAGTTCGCGGGCCGGCTCATCGAGAGCGCGGGCTGCAAGGGCTGGCAGATCGGCGAGGCGCTGTGCTCGCCGGTCCACGCCAACTGGCTGGTCAACGTCGGCGACGCGACCGCCGCCGACCTGCTGGCGCTCATCGAGCGAGTTCGGGCGCGGGTCGTGGAAGTTCACGGCGTGACGCTCGAGCTCGAGGTCAAGGTCATCGGAGAGGTCACATGATCGAAGCGTTCCGCGACAAGCGAATCGGGGTGCTGCTCGGCGGGCTCTCGTCCGAGCGCGAGGTGTCGCTCTTGACCGGCGCCGGGGTCGCCGCCGGGCTCACCGAGGCCGGCTACACCGTCGTGGCGATCGACTGGACCGCCGGCACGTCGCTGGCGACGCTCCTCGCCGACGCGCACATCGACGTGGTGTGGAACGCGCTGCACGGCACCTACGGCGAGGACGGCGCGGTCCAGGGCCTGTGTACCTGCCTCGGCATCCCGTGTACCGGCTCGGGCATCCTGGCCAGCGCGCTCGCGATGGACAAGGTCGCGTCCAAGCGCATCTTCGAGAGCCACGGCATCCCGACGCCGCGCTGGCGGCTCCTGCCCAAGGACGGTCCCGCCGACGGCAGCGACGGCCCGGACGCGCTCGCCGACTGGGGCTTGCCGCTGATCGTCAAGCCGGCCGACGAGGGCAGCTCGGTCGGGGTCTCGCTGGTCGAAGAGGCCGGCCAGATCGCCGCCGCGGTCGCGCTGGCTCGCCAGCATCACGGCCCGGTGCTGGTCGAGGACTACATCGCCGGCACCGAGGTCTTCGTCGGCATCGTCGATGGCGAGATCCTCGGCTCGGTCGAGGTCCGCCCGGCCGGCAAGTTCTACGACTACGAGGCCAAGTACCACCGCACCGACACCCGCTACTTGTTGCCGCCCGAGCTGCCCGCCGACGTGCTGGCCCGGACCGAGCAGCACGCGCTCGCCGCCTACCGCGCGCTCGATTGCCGTGGCCACTCCCGGGCCGATCTGCGCATCGATCGCGACGGCCACGCCTTCGTGCTCGAGGTCAACACGCTGCCCGGCATGACCGCGACCAGCCTCTTGCCCAAGATCGCGAAGCGGGCCGGGCTGTCGTACGCCGCGCTGTGCGAGCGCATCCTGGCCAGCGCGCGATAACTTCGCAGCAGCCACGCTGGGTGGGTTGTGGCACCATCGTTGCGTGCATGCCCGTCGCTGGTTGTCCGCGCTGATGGTGTCGGCGTTCGCGCTGGGGTCGGTGGGCGTGGCCGAGGCTCAGCTGTGGAAGCCGAAGAAGAAGGCCGCGGTCTCGGCCAAGAAGCCGGCACCCCGCAAGGCCGCGCGCGCCAAGAAGCCGGTGCGCAAGAAGAAGCCAGCGTCGAGCAGCGTCGTGAAGTTCGGGCCCAAGGAGCCCGTCGACGAGGACGCGCCGAGCTCGCGAGATCGCGACGCCGACGGTGCTGACGACGAGGTCGACGACAACCCGCGGATCACGGTCTACGACGGCGATCGCGACGAATAGACCGCGCGCTCACTGAACACTCGTACCGGGAGCGATCCGGATCTCTTCGAAAGGCTCGGCAGCGACGGTCGAAAAATTGCCCCCGCGATCCTGGCGTGCGTATTTCGCCAAGCATGGATCGATCTCGGCCGAAGGGCGCACCCACCGCCCGTACCGAGGACGCCCGCCTCCCGCGGGTGTCGCGGATGGTCATCAAGCGCGGCAACCGCCGGGCCCGCACCGCGCTGCGCGAGCGCATGCCGAGCGCGCGCGAGGTCGCCGATGCCTGCGGTCGCGCGCTCCGTCGTAGCGGCCCCGCGCTGATCGGGCTCGCCGCGATCGGGCTGGTCGTCACCGCGGGGGTGTTCGGCTATCGCTGGGTCACCACCACGCCGCGCTTCGCGGTCGCCGCCATCGACATCCGCGGCGAGCACGTCCTCGACGACGACGCGGTCCGCGCCCGCCTGCCCTTCGCGGCTGGCGAGAACATCTTCGGCGTCGACACCGGCGCCGCCGAGCGCGCGCTCCTGGCCGAGCCCTGGATCGCCCGGGCGTCGATCCGCCGCAAGCTGCCCCGCACGATCGTCGTCGACATCGTCGAGCGCAAGCCGGCCGCGGTGGTCTCTTCCGAGGGCCTGTACCTGGCCGACGCCGAGGGCCGGCCCTTCAAGCGGGCCGAACTGGCGCGCGGCGAGGGCGACGGCCTGCCGGTCATCTCGGGCATCCCGCGGGCGCTGTTCACCGCGGCGCCGGCCCAGGCCTCGGCCCAGGTCAAGCGCGGGCTCGCCGTGCTGGCCGCGTGGTCGGCCGGCGACCATCGTCCCCGCGCCGGTGAGATCCAGGTCGCCGACGGCGGTACCACCGTCTACACGTACGACGACGCCATCGCGGTGCGGGTCGGCGCCACCGAGCCGGCCCACCTGGCCGCGCACCTCGCCCGCTTCGACGCCGTGTGGGCCGCGCTGTCGCCCGACGAGCGCCGCAACCTCCGCGCGATGCGCGTCGACAACGATACCCGCACCGATCTCGTGACCGTCTCCTTCAGGACCAACTGAGCACCATGGCCAAGCCCAAGACCAACGAGATCATCGTCGGACTCGACATCGGAACCACCAAGATCGCCGCGATCGCCGGCGAGGTGACCGACGACGGCATCGACATCATCGGCATCGGCACGGCGCCCTCGAAGGGTCTGCGCCGCGGCGTCGTCGTCAACATCGACGCGACGGTCAGCGCGATCCGGGCCGCCATCGACGAGGCCGAGAACATGGCCGGCTGCCAGATCTCGACGGTGTTCGCCGCGATCTCGGGCGCGCACGTGCGCGGCATCAACTCGCACGGCATCGTCGCCGTGAAGGACAAGGAGGTCCGCGAGGCCGACATGGCGCGCGTCATCGAGGCCGCCAAGGCGGTCGCGATCCCGATGGACCGCGAGGTGCTGCACGTCTTGCCCCAGCAGTACGTCATCGACGATCAAGACGGCATCCGCGATCCGCTCGGCATGGCCGGCGTGCGCCTCGAGGCCAAGGTCCACATCGTCACCACCGCGGTCACCAGCGCGCAGAACGTCGTGAAGTGCGCCAACCGCTGCGGCCTGCAGGTCGCCGACATCGTCCTCGAGCCCCTCGCGTCGGCCCAGGCCGTGCTCGAGGAGGACGAGAAGGAGCTCGGCGTCGTGCTGATCGACATCGGCGGCGGCACCTGTGACATCGCGGTGTTCTCCGACGGGGCGATCGTCCACACCGCGGTGCTGCCGCTGGGCGGCGGTCACGTCACCAACGACATCGCGACCGTGCTGCGCACGCCGCTCGACTCGGCCGAGAAGATCAAGCGCCGCTACGGCTGCGCGATGCGCTCGATGATCGACGACGGCGACACCATCGAGGTGCCGTCGGTCGGCGGGCGCGGGCCGCGCGTGCTGCCGCGCTCGACCCTGGTCGACATCATCGAGCCGCGCATCGAGGAGATCTTCGAGCACGTGAAGCGGGAGCTCATGCGCTCGGGCTACGCCGACGGCCTGGCCGCTGGCATCGTGCTCACCGGGGGCGCCTCGATCCTCGACGGCACCGCCGAGGTCGCCGAGCACGTGCTCGGCCTGCCGGTGCGGCGCGGCATGCCAACTCGCATCGGCGGCCTGGTCGACGTGGTGCGCTCGCCGGCCTACTCGACCGGCGTGGGCCTGGTGGTCTACGGCGCGAGCCACGGCCGCACCGCCATCGCGCGCAGCCAGCAGCAGCAGGCCTCGGGCGACCGCGGCCTGATCAAGCGTGCGTGGATCCGGCTCGCGGAGATGTTCTGAGTCGCGCGCGCTGATCCGTCGAGCCGATCCGGATCGCGAATTTCTCGCGCGCGCGTCGCACAAAAGTTGCCCCAACCGATCCCGCCCTTGCATATGGGCTTACTCAACGGGAGATCTCACATGGCCCTCATCGACTTCGACGACGTCAATCACGCCAAGATCCTGGTCATCGGCGTGGGTGGTGGTGGCGGCAACGCCGTCAACACCATGATCAGCGGCAACCTCGACGGCGTCGAGTTCGTGGCGGCCAACACCGACCGCCAGGCGCTCGAGGCCAACCTCGCGCCCCACAAGATCGGGCTGGGTGGGACGCTCACCAAGGGTCTGGGCGCCGGCGCCAACCCCGACATCGGCCGGCGCGCTGCTGAGGAGAGCATCCAGCAGATCGCCGACGCGATCTCGGGCGCCGACATGGTCTTCGTCACCGCCGGCATGGGCGGCGGCACCGGCACCGGCGCGGCCGCGGTCATCGCGCAGGTCGCGCGCGACTGCGGCGCGCTCACCGTCGGCGTGGTCACCAAGCCCTTCGGCTTCGAGGGCAAGAAGCGCTCGAAGAACGCCGACGAGGGCATCGACCGCCTCAACGCCGCCGTCGACACGCTCATCGTCATCCCCAACAACCGGCTGCTCGCGCTCGCCGGCAACCAGATGTCGATGGTCGACGCCTTCCGGCGCGCCGACTCGATCCTGCTCAACGCGGTGCAGGGCATCAGCGACCTGATGACGGTCCCCGGCCTCATCAACGTCGACTTCGCCGACGTCCGCACGATCATGAACAACATGGGCCGCGCGCTCATGGGCGCTGGTGTCGGCACCGGCAAGAAGCGCGCGACCGAGGCCGCCGAGATGGCGATCAGCTCGCCGCTGCTCGAGGACGTCTCGATCGACGGCGCGACCGGCATCCTCATCAACATCACCGGCGGACCCGACCTCACGCTGCACGAGGTCAACGAGGCGTCGAGCCTCATCCAGAAGGCCGCGCACGAGGACGCCAACATCATCTTCGGCTCGGTCATCGATCCCAACCTGACCGACGAGATCCGCATCACCGTGATCGCGACCGGCTTCGATCGCCTCGGCAAGGCCGCGCCGGTCGAGGTCGCGGCCCCGGTCCACGTCCGCCAGCGCACCTCGCAGCAGGTGACGATGCCGTACGACAACCACAGCGTGACCGCGCCCTATCCGTCGACGATCATCCCGCCGGCGGCGCGTCGTGCCTCGGGCGAGATCAAGTCGCCGGCGCTCCTGGTCGAGGATGCCGACGTCGACGTCAGCTGGGCCGACAGCGAGATGACCGCGGTCGAGCGCGCGCTGTCCGAGCTGGGCGTCGCCCAGCCGGTGCCCGAGGTCGAGCACTCGATCCGCGTCGCGTCGGGCTCGGGTCCCTCGACCGCCGAGGCCCCGGCCCACGCGCCCGCCGGCAAGCGCGGGCTGCCGCGTCCCAGCCTGCGCGGGCTGCTCGCCGAGGACGGCGACAACGAGCTCGACGTGCCGACGTTCATCCGTCGCCACAACGCGTCGACCTGATGCTTTCGTAGCAGCACCGATTTTCGCTTCGACTATCTCGAGGGCCCGCCGGGCCCTCGCCGCATTTTCGGGCGCTGGTGATAGCGTCGGCGGGTGCTGTCGATCGACACCGCGCGCTGGTTGCTGATCGCGCATGCGATCACCGGCGGGGCCGCGACCGCGGCGGCGACCCACTGGGTGGTGTGGCTGTGGCCGCTGTGGCGCGGACGCACCACGCGGGCCCGCGGGATGCGGCGCTTCGCGGTGATCACGATGGCGCTGTACGTGCTCGCGATGGTGATCGGCCTGGTGCTGTACCCGACCTACAAGGCCCACGTGAAGCTCGAGTATCTGACCCGGCCGTCGTCGGTGATCGGCGACGCCGCCGACCGCGCGATCGCCCACGACGAGCTGAACGATCGGGCCGCGGCCCGGCCGCCGCGCCCGGTCGATCTCGATCGCGCCCGCCAGCGCGCTGGCGACGCCACCGATCGCACCAAGAAGGTCGCCCGCTGGTTCGACGTCAAGGAGCACTGGGTCGCGGTCGGCCTGTTGCTCGGGCTCGGCGTGATGGCGGTCGTCCTGGTGTGGAAGCCCAGCAGCGAGGCCGAGGCCCGCGACGGGCCGGTCGCGTTCATCGTCCTGGGCGCGCTGATCGTCGCGGCGATCTTGTGGCTGGCCGTGATCGTCGGGCTCGCGACCTCGGCGACGCGCTCGTTCGGCTGACGCGCTCGCTACCAGGTCACCGCGATCGTCGACGTCACCAGCAGCGCGGTGTCGCGCCCGGCCGCGCGGGGCTGGCTGGGTGCGGTCGCCGCCACGCACGTCGTCGGGCCGCGGCACACCACCATCGCATCGGGCTCCTTGGTCTGCGACGAGGTGAGCTGCCAGCCCAGCTGCCAGCCGATGCGGTTGGGAAAGCCGCGCGGCTGCTCGAGTCGGTGGTCGAGGTTGAGTCCAAAGCCCGCCACCGCGGTCGCGATCGAGCCGTCGACCGGCACCTCGCGCTGGGGCTCGCGCTCGCCGGGCCGCGTCCAGTGGTGCCATTGCCGCGCGACGCCACCCTCGGCGTAGATCGCCAGCAGCGAGTTCGCGCCGATCATGCGCGGTCCGAACCGCAGCACATCGACGCGCGCCATCAGCCCTAACCGCTCGGCGTTGCCGTAGTGCAGGGTCGACGGACCCGGCGCGCTGAGGTCGACGTACATGAAGTCGGCCTCGAAGGTGAAGCGGCCGATGCGGGGGCCGACCGCGACCGCTCCCCCCAGCGCGGTGTAGCGCTTGCCGTCGTGGACGATGTGACCGACCGCGCTGCCCAGCCGCAGGTTGGCGCCGGTGGTGTCGTGGGGCTGGTAAGGATCGTCGATCCAGCCCTGGGTCGCCACCGATGGTGGTGGCTCCTCTGCCACAGCGACGGGGCTGCCTGTGAACGCCAGCAACAGGACACATGTGATCCCGGTGCCGACTCGCTCGAGTGGGGCCAACCGGTTGGCGCTTCGCATGACAGCCTCCTCGGGTTTCGCGCGCGTGCGGCGTGATGCGCTGCACGTCCTGAGCCGAGGTTTCCGGTCTCAGCCACCAGGTGCAGTGGTAGCCTCACGCGCGTGCAGGGACTCTCCGTTCGTGTGGTGGCCATCTCTTCGATCGCGTCGCTGTTGTCCGGCTGCGCGATCTCCTCCAAGCAGCGGACGATCGCGACCTACGCGACCATCGGCGTCTCGCTCGTGGGGGTCGGCGTGTACGGGCAAGCGGTGTTCGCGAGCTGCCCACCGGTTCCGGGCAGCCGCTTGGACCAGTGCGAAGAAGATCGCAACGACCGCAAGAACCTCGGTGGCGTGATCGCGATCGGTGGCGTGGTGGCCGCGATCGTCGCGCAGCTGTGGCCGGTGACCGACGAGCGCCCCGAGCCGACGGTGGCCGCGGGCCCGATCGAGCTGGCGCCGCCGCCCGAGCCACCCGCGCACGCGACGACGCTGCGCGACCCGGCGTCGGTGAAGCTCGCCGCCAACGCCCGCAGCCTGGCCGCCCAGGGCAAGTGCGTCGAGGCGTTCGGCAGTCTCAACGCGCTGCGCCGCATCGACGCCGCGCTGGCCGACCAGCTGCTGGCCTGGGACCCGTACATCAGCTCGTGTCGCACGACGCTCAGCAGCCAGAGCGCGACCCCGGCCCCCAGTGGTCCGCCGGCCGCGACGGCGCCGACCGCCACGCCTTAGGGCCCGCGAACGAACAAGTCGACCGTTCTCGCGGCCGATCCATCCCGGCTGGCTGGGTTGCCGGTTCCGGTCCTCGGGTCACCTCCGTCGAGGATGCTCCCCTGCGGTCCTCACCGTCGCCTTGCCCTCCCGGCGCCTCGACCGCGATCCTCGATCGACTTGTCCACTCGCGGGCCCTTAGCTCGCCTCGGCTCGCCTCAGCGCAGCGAGCGATCGAGAGCCGCGCGCATCGCCGCGATCGGCGCGAGGCGGCCCGTCCAGATCGTGAACGCCCGCGCTGCCTGATGCAGCAGCATCGCGCGCCCGTCGAGGGTGCGTAGCCCGCGCGCGGCCGCGTCGAGGCACAGCGCGGTCGGCCGGTGATAGACCAAGGTCGCGACCACCGCGTCGTCGGGCAGCGGCGCCAGCGGCACCGACGCGGCCAGCGCGCGATCGCTGACGTCGTCGAGGCCAGCCGAGGTGCAGTCGACCAGCAGGCGGGTGTGCGGCAGCGCAGACGCCAGCTCGTGCCACGGTCGCGCCGTACCCCAGGTCGCCGCGTCGGGGCGGCGCGCGAACACCGTCGCGGCGATCCCCGTCGAGGCCAGGCCGGCGACCACCGCGCGGGCGGCGCCGCCGGCGCCCAAGACGATCGCCGGACCCCGCGCGCCATCGACCTCGACCAGCGCGTCCACGAAGCCGCCAGCGTCGGTGTTGTGACCAGTCACCCGCCCGCCGTCGAAGGCCAAGCAGTTGACCGCGCCGATCGCGCGGGCGTCGTGGTCGATCGCGTCGCAGGCCGCCATCACCGCGGCCTTGTGGGGCACGGTCACGCTCGCGCCCAGGCAGCCCAGCGCGGCCAGCCCGCGCACCGCGGTGGCGATCGCGTCGGGCGCGACCGCGAACGCGAGCATGGTCGCGTCGAGGCCGGTCGCCGCGAACGCTGCGCCGTGGAGCGCCGGGCTGCGCGAGTGCGCGACCGGCCAGCCCAGCACCGCGGCCAGTCGGGTGGTCACGACTCGACGTCCGTGATGCGCCCGCGGGCCGTGCCGCGCGCGAAGCGCAGCTCGATCGGATCGCCGGGCGTCAGCGCCGCCGCGTCGGTGACTACGTGCCCGTCGCGGGTCGCCAAGGCGTAGCCGCGCTCGAGCACGCGCAGGGGCGACAGCGCGTCGAGCCGCGCCACCACCTGCGCGAAGCTGGCGCGTCGACGGTCGAGGCCGCGCCGCACCGCGGCGTCGAGACCGACCCGGACCGCGTCGAGCGTCGCGCGGCCCCGGGCGATGCGCGCGGTCGGCGCGATCGCCGCCAGCCGACGTTCGAGCGCGGTGAGCGCGGCCCGGCGCGCGGCGAGCTGCGACCGCGGGTGGGCGGCCAGGAGCCGTAGCTCGAGGCGGCGCAGGTCGGTGCTGCGGGTCGCCAGGCGCGCCTTCACCACGCTGCGCGCGCTCTCGATGCGGTCGTCGAGCTCTTGGCGGGCGTCGCGCAACGACAGCCCGATCTCGCGGCGCAGGCGGTGCTCCTCGACGACCAGCTTGGCGCGCAGCTCGGCCTGCACCGGCACCACCAGCTCGCCGGCGCCCGTCGGCGTCGAGGCCCGGCGATCGGCGGCCAGGTCGCACAAGGTCACGTCGATCTCGTGACCGACCGCGCTCACCACCGGCACCGTGCAGGCCGCGACCGCGCGCACGACCCGCTCGTCGTTGAAGGCCTGTAGATCGGCGCTGGCGCCGCCACCGCGGCCGATGATCACGACGTCGACCGCCGCGTTTTGCACCATGCGCAGCGCGTTGACGATCTGCGGCGGCGCGGTCGCGCCTTGCACCTGACAGTCGGCGAGCAGCAAGATCGCCGGCGGGAACCGACGCTGGATGGTGCGCACGATGTCGCCGAGCGCGGCGCCGGTCCGCGACGTGACGATGCCGATGCGGCGCGGCAACGCCGGCAGCTTGCGCTTGCGCTCGTCGGCGAACAGGCCCTCGGCGGCCAGCTTGCGCTTCAGCTCGTCGAGCGCCGCGGCGGCTGCGCCGGCGCCCGCGGGCTCGGCGTAGTCGACGTAGAGCTGGAGCTTGCCGTCTCGCTCGAACACGCCGAGCTTGCCGCGCACGCGCACCGACAGCCCGGCCTCGAACCCGAAGCGCAGGCGTTGCGCGGTCGTCCGCCACATCACCGCCGGCAGCGCCGAGCTCTTGTCCTTCAGCTGAAAGTAGACGTGTCCGCTACCCGGACGCTTGACCTCGGCCAGCTCGCCCTCGATCCAGAGCAGGCCGTAGCGCTCGACGGCGGCGTTCGACCACCGGATCGCGTCGCAGACGCGCAGCGGCCGCGCGCGACTGGCGGGACGCGGCTCCTCGGCGGGCTCTGACACGCGTAAAACCTATCAGACAGAACGCTGCAACCGGCTCGCTAGCGTGGTGTCGGAGGAGAGGCTACGATGTCAACCCTCTCCATGCCCGACGACGCCGCATCGCGCGATCCCGGCGCTCCCATCGGGCGCGACGAGATCGATCCCGAGCTCATCCGCCTGCGCCGCAGCACGCCGGTCATCGGCACCATCACCGCCGCCGCGATCGTGATCTTGTGCGCGACCTTGATGGTGCGCCTGCGCCACGACTTCGCGTTCTCGCGCGAGGACGGCAAACCCCGCTCGGTCACCGTCGCCGAGCTCACCGCTGGCACCGTCGCCCCCGAGAGCTACGTCACCGTCGACGCGCCGATCGATCGCATCGGCGCGATCCGCGTGCGTACCAGCGAGGCCACCGCCGGCAACCGGCTGGTCGCGGTGCGCGGCACCGGCGATCTGTTGTGGCTCGCGCTGTCGGGGGACGCCTACGGCGCCTACAGCCATGACGAGCGGGTCACCGGTCGCCTGCGCCGCCTCGACGACGTGCGCTTCGCCGGCCCGCTCGCGGTCGCGCTCAACCGCAACCCGTCGCCGCGCTTCATCAGCGGCGCCGAGCTGGCCCGAGTCCGCGCCGCTGGCGCTGGCGGCAAGGTCACGCTCCTCGACGGCGCGCCGCTCACGCTCGCTGCCACCGACGAGGTCGAGCTGGCGGTCGTCGATCCCGGCGCCGCGGTCGTGGTCGTCGCGTTCAGCCCCGGTCATCCCGACGTCGGTTCTTGGGCCGCCGCGCTCGCCGCCGCCGGCATCATCGCGCCGGCTGCCGAGCCCGACCGCGTCACCGACGATCTGGCGCGCTGGAACGTCAAGCGCGTCGACGCCGTGGTGGCGATCCAGGCCGCCCTCGACACCGGCGAGCTGTGGGGCGCCCGCGTCGAGCCCGCGATGACCCACGTCCGCGCGCCGTGGACCCAACTCGCGGTTGGCCCCGCCGGCGTCACCGGCCCCAATGGCGTCATCCCGTGGTCGTCGATCGACGTGGTCGGGGTGTGGGCGCATCGCACCATCCCCAGCGGCGCGTGGGTCGTGCTCACCGACGAGACGCCCGCCGACTACTGGTACTTGAACGTGGTCTTCGCCGGCCTGGGCATCCTCGGCCTGCTGTTTGCCTGGGCCTTGGCCCGCGCCATCCGCCGTCAGTTCTTCGATCGCACCGCGACCGAGAGCTGACCGGCGGCGGGTCCGACGACGCGCCCGACGAGCCGATCATCGGCTTCAGCGGCGTGCGCTGACGCAGGCGATCCGATACAACGAGCCGTGACCACCCCGGTTCGGCTCTACGACTCGTTACATCGTCAGAAGGTCGGCTTCACGCCGATGGTTCCCGACCACGTCGGCATGTACCTGTGCGGTCCGACGCCGTACGCGCCCGCCCACATCGGGCACGCGTACTCGGCGATCTGCTTCGATCTGATCCGCCGCGGCTTCGTCTTCCTCGGCTATCAGGTGCGGTTCGTCCGCAACATCACCGACGTCGAGGACAAGATCTTCAACGCGTCGCGCGCCGCCGGCGAGGACTGGCTCGCGTTCTCGGTGAAGTACGCCGACGCGTACAACGCCGACATGCGCCGCTTCGGCGTGCTGCCGCCCGACGTCGAGCCTCGGGTCTCGACGCACATCGCCGAGATCATCTCGATCACCGAGCGGCTGGTCGCGGCCGGCAAGGCCTACGCCGTCGAGGGCGACGTGTACTTCGAGGTCGCGACGTTCCCGGCCTACGGTCGCCTCAGCGGCCAGTCGATCGACGAGCTCGAGGCCGGCGCACGCGTCGACGTCGACGAGCGCAAGCGCGGTCCCGGCGACTTCGCGTTGTGGAAGGGCGCCAAGCCGGGCGAGCCGTCGTGGCCCTCGCCGTGGGGCGCCGGCCGACCCGGCTGGCACATCGAGTGCTCGGCGATGGCGGCGTCGCACCTCGGTGAGACCTTCGACATCCACGCCGGCGGCAAGGACCTCGTCTTCCCGCACCACGAGAACGAGATCGCGCAGTCGCAAGGCGCCCACGGCGAGGACACCTTCGCGCATCACTGGATGCACAACGGCTTCCTCAACTTCGGCGGCGTGAAGATGTCGAAGTCGCTCGGCAACGTCTTTGGCTGCGCCCAGATCGCGGGCGCGGTCGGCGCCGAGGCGCTGCGCTTCTACTTCGTCTCGCACCACTACCGCTCGCCCATCGACTTCGACGTCGAGGTGCTCAAGGACGCCGCCGGCGAGGACGTCGGCGTGCGGTTCCCGGCGCTCGAGGCGGCCGACCGTCGACTCGACTATTTCTACACGACCCTGCGCCGCATCGACGACTTCGTCGCCAGCGGTGGCGACGGCGGCGCGGGCGCGGTCACGGCCGAGGCCGACAAGCTGGCCGCCGCGGCCCGCGAGGCGCTCGCCGACGACTTCAACGCGCCGGTCGTGGTGGCCGCGCTCGGCGAGGCCGCGCGCGACGCCAACCGCCTGCTCGATCTCGGCAAGGGCGTCGACAAGGCGGTGCGCCGCCGCTCGCTGGCGCGGCTCGGTCGCGATCTGCGCGCGGTGGGTTGGGCCCTCGGCGTCCTCGGCGACGATCCGGTGCGCTACCTGACCACGCGTCGCGATCGGCTCGCCCTCGCCAAGGGTCTCGACAGCGCGGCCATCGCCGCGCTCATCGTCGAGCGCACCGAGGCCCGACAGGCCAAGGACTTCACGCGCGCCGACGCGGTGCGCGGCGAGCTCACCGCGCTGGGCGTCGAGCTGCTCGACACGCCGGGCGGCACCGACTGGCGCGTCTTCGAGGCGTAGCGAAGCCTCAGCCCGGCGCCGACTCGGCGAGCAGCTTGTCGAGCTCGCCGCGGCGATCGAGCGCGGCGATGTCGTCGTAGCCACCGACCGCCTTGCCGTTGATGAACACCTGCGGCACCGACGTGCGGCCCGTGATGTCGGCCAGCCAGCGACGCGTCGCCGCATCGCTGGTGACGTCTTTGTTCTCGTACTTCACGGCCTTCTTGTCGAGGAGCCGCTCGGCGCTGCGGCAGTAGCCGCACCAGTTCGTCGTGTAGATCTTGACCTCGGCCATAGCGACTAGTCTTCGCTATTGTCCTCGGAAAGGTAGGCCAGGATGACCTCGTCGAGGCTGCGCTCCGAGATCAGGTCGCCCCCGAAGGAGTCGGCGTCCTTGGCCCGCCGCACCTTGGCAGGCGCGGCGGTCGGGCTCTTGCCCCCGACGATGACGGCGGGCCGCGACACCACGACGCCACCGCCCGACGTGGGACGACGGGGCGGCGCGATGGTCGGACGGGCGACGCCGGGGGTCTCGCCCGTCGGCGGGCGCGGCGGGGTCGTCATCGCCCGCGGCACCGAGGAGTGCTGCGGCGTCGGGCGGTGCAGCGGCGGCGAGGTGTAGGGGGGAGTGCCAGCGCGGCGATCGGACGGCAGCCCGGCGCGCGGCGCCGGATCGGATGGGGTCTGGCTGCGGATCGGCGGCGGCGCGCGGGTGGCCGGCGGCGGGGTCGGCGCCGGCGTGACGCGATCGGGCTGAGTCGGCAGGCGCGCGGTCGGCACCGGTGGGCGCGCCGACGGCGTGGGCACCCGCGACGCGACCGGCGTGGCACGGGGAATCGGCGGGCGCACCGGCGCTGACGGCGACTCCGAGGCGGTTTGCTTGCGCGCCAGGCGGTACTCGCCGACGCGCTCGGGCTGCGCGCCGGGCGGCGTCGGGGCCGACGGTAGCGCGGGCGAGTGGATCTGGGCCGGCGAGTCGTCGGCGAAGGCCGCGGCCAGGTCCTCGTCGGAGACCTGGATCGCGTGGAGCGCGGCCGAGATCTCGGTGCGGGCCGATGGCGGGGTCTCGCCCAGCGCGCGCGGTACCGGCATCGAGTCGTGGAACCGCTCGGTCGCCGCGCGGGCCAGCTCGGGCATCGGCGCGGCGTCGAACAGATCGTCATCCTCGACGAGGATCGCGGACTGCTTGGCCTCGGGCGGGCGGGCTTCGCGCGGCGGCGGCTTGCCGTTGACCAGCTCGATGGGCGCGCTCACCGCCTCGGCGAACAAGGTCGGCACCGGCTCGGTCACGTCGGTGGCGCGTGGATGCACGGCCTCCATCGCGGGCGGCGTCAGCTCGGGCTCGATCAGCTCGATCGAGGGCGATGTCGGCGGATCGAAGGCGTCGTCGTCGGGCGGGCCCGCGGCGAAGTCGGCCGCGGCGAGCGCGGCCTGGGCGTCGCTCGCCGCCTGGGCGTCGCTCACCGCCAGCTCGTCGGCGACCCGGGCCGCGGTCGCGATCCGCTCCGACTCGCGGGGCAGGAGCCCCGGCGCATCGGCGAGGTAGGCGTCGATCTTGTCGTCGAAGGTCCCGCGGCGGAGGTCCTTCATCACGGCCTTGTGCTGGGCCTGCATCAGCGACTTGACCGCGTCCTCGTCCGAGCCGGCGTCGTAGACCAGCTTTCGGCTCGAGAGGATCACCCCACCGTGGAACAGGTGCGAGAACACGTGGGGATTCACGATCCCGGAGTCCTCGGTCTGGATGTGGAACACGATGCCGCGAAAGCGGACGTTGTGGTTGTAGCCAAGGATGGGAGAACGCTTGGCAGCCACGAGCGGGCCCCATGCTAGCACGCAGGCCCATCGTCCCGGCACGCTATCGTGGGGGTTGTCTTTTGACGGTACGCTTGGTACTCACGGCGCGGGGTCAGAGTGACCTCGTGTGTTTACCCACGCTCCCTCGCGGGGCCATTGCAAAAGAGTACGTCCGTGTCGACTCCGGAAGCTCGATTCGTCGAGCTGTTCAAGACCTGGTTGGTTTCGCTTCCTCATGACCTCAAGATCGCATTCGAGGCGATGGATGACGAGAACCTCCCGAGGTCGTCCCGTGAGACCGCCGTCGGCGCGATCATGTTCGTGGTGGCCCCCAAGACGTTCGTCGCCGATCGGAACGAGGCCGTAGCGAGCTTCGCCGACGACGCGGTCTTGCTGCGCCTCGCCCTTCGCCACGTCGTCGCCGAGAGCGGCGAGGACGGTGAAGCCTTCCGTGACCGCTTCCCCGAGCTGTTCGACGGCCTCGAGGATGATCTCGCGGTCTGCCGCGGCATCATGGGCGATCTGGTCACCTGGATCGAGGGCAAGGTGCCCGGCCTGCGCACGCAGCTCTACAAGGGCAAGAAGCTCCCGGTGTACCTCGACAACGACGAGGCCCGCGAGGAGCTGTACGAGGACGGGCTCGGCTTTCGCACCGACTACCCGGTCGACGACAAGATCATCGGCGACAAGCTCAAGAAGGCGACCACGGTCGTCGACGTGATGCGCCGTCGCAAGGCCGACGAGACCCGCGCGGCCGGCTAGCCAGAACCCGGTGCGTGACGCGCCGACATCGGCGCGCGATCGGCGGGGGCGCGTGACTCGCGCAGTCCAGCCGCCCGCGGGTTGCGGGGCGAAGGCGGCGGCGGGTCAGGGCTGGGCCTGAGCTGCGCGTCGGGCCAGGCGAGCCGCCGCCGTCGCGCGAGCCTCGTCCACCAGGTCGGGCGCCGCCGAGCGCGGATGCCCGCAGTCGTAGGGCGGGTGCGGGTCGTACTCGAGGACGAGCTGCGCGGTCTGGGCGAAGCGCTCGCCGCACAGCTCGGCGAGGACGCGCAGGCCGAAGTCGATGCCGGCAGTGACCCCGCCGCCGGTGATGCGGTTGCGGTCGACCACCACGCGCTCGGCCACCGCGATCGCGCCGTAGGCCGGCAACAGGTCCATGTACATCCAGTGGGTCGCCGCGCGGTAGCCGCGTAACAACCCCGCGGCGCCCAGCAACAGCGAGCCGGTACAGACCGACGTCACGTAGCGGGCGTGCTCGGCGTGGCGGCGCAAGAAGTCGAGCGTCTCGGCGTCGTCCATCAGCGCCATCTGGCCCAAGCCGCCGGGCACCATGATCACGTCGAGCGGCGCGCACGCGGCCATCGTCTCGGTCGCGAGGATCGACAGGCCCGAGTCGGCCTGCACCGGGCCCCGCGCCTTCCAGATCAGGTCGACGGCGGCGCCCGGGATGCGGCTCAGGAGCTCGTGGGGCCCGGTCAGGTCGAGCTGCGTGAGGCCAGGATACAGGAGCATGCCGATGCGGATCGGTGTGGACATGGCCCGACGATAACCAGCGTGGTCGTGGCGCGAATGACAATCTCGATGTAATTTCTGCCAGTGCCAAAACCCGCGCCGCACCGGGTGATCGTCGTCGGCTTCCCGCGCGCCCAGAGCCTCGACATCACCGGCCCCTTCGAGGCCTTCGACGGCGCCAACCGCCAGGCCCAGGAGCGCGGCGCCGCGCCGCCCTACCGGCTCGTCCTCGCCAGTCGCGCCGGCGGGGCGCTGATCACGTCGAGCGCGCTCACCCTGGCGACCCGGCGGCTCGCGACCCTCGCGCCGCGCGCCACCGACACCGTGATCGTCGCGGGCGGCGCCGACGCTGGCGTGCGAGCCGCGATCGTCGACGGCGAGCTGCGGGCCTGGCTGCGCCGCGCCGCCAAGGTCGTGCGTCGCCTGGCCTCGGTGTGCTCGGGCGCCTTCGTGCTGGCGGCGGCCGGGCTCCTCGACGGGCTCCCGGCCGCGACCCATTGGTCCGCGTGTGATGCGCTGGCCCGGTTCCGGCCCGCGGTCGCGGTCGATCGCGACGCGATCTTCGTGCGGGCCGGGCGGATCTGGACCTCGGCCGGCGTCACCACCGGCATCGACATGGCGCTGGCGATGGTCGAGGAGGATCTCGGGCGTGCGATCGCCGACACCGCGGCGTCGCGGCTGGTGCTCTACGCGCGTCGCCCCGGCTTCCAGTCGCAGTGGAGCGACGCGCTCTTGGCTCAAGCCAGCGCCGGCGATCCCCTGGCGCCAGCGATCGCCTGGGCGCGCGGCCATCTCGGTCAGCTCGACGTGCCGACCCTGGCCCGGCGCGCCGGACTGTCGCTGCGCACGCTGCACCGTCGCTGCGTCGACACCCTCGCGACCACGCCCGCCAAGCTCATCGAGCGGCTGCGCGTCGAGCACGCGCGTGGCTTGCTGGCCGCGCGGCGTCATCCCGCCAAGCTGGTCGCCGCGCGCAGCGGCTTCGCCGACACCGCCCAGCTCGCCCGCGCCTTCCGCCGCACGCTCGGCCTGCTCCCTCGCGACTACGCCGCGCTCCTGGGTCCCCGCACCGCTTGATCACGCGGCCGCGGCATCTCCTCTGGGCCCGGCCGCGCTTGCGCCGCGGCTCTCGCTCCACTCATGGGGCTATTTCGTCCCGAACAGACGATCGCCGGCGTCGCCCAAGCCCGGCACGATGTAGCTCTTCTCGTTCAGGTGAGAGTCGATGGCGGCGGTATAGATCGGCACGTCGGGGTGCTTACCGTGGAACGCCTTGATGCCCTCGGGGCAGGTCAGCAGGCAGACGAAGCGGATCGAGCGCGGCTTGGTCTCCTTGAGCCGGTCGACCGCGGCGATCGCGCTGTTGCCGGTGGCCAGCATGGGATCGACGACGATGCAGTCGCGATCGGTCATCTCGTTGGGCACCTTGAAGTAGTACTCGACGGCGGTGAGGGTCTTGGGGTCGCGGTACAGGCCGATGTGGCCGATGCGCGCGCTCGGCAAGATCTCGAGCATGCCGTCGAGGATGCCGCCGCCGGCCCGCAGGATCGACACGATGACGGTCTTCTTGCCGTCGAGCATCGGCGCGAGCATCGGCGCGATCGGCGTCTCGATCTCGACCATCGTGACCGGCAGCTCGCGACACACCTCGTAGCCGAGCAGCAGGCTGATCTCGCGCAGCAGGCTGCGGAACGTGCTGGTGCTGGTCTCCTTGTTGCGCATCAAGGTCAGCTTGTGTTGCACCAGCGGGTGCCCGATGACGTAGACGTTGCCGGCCATGCGACGACGTTACCCGACGGGCCTTGCTACTGTCGCGGACATGACCCTCCGTCTCGCGCTCGCGCTCGCGCTGGTTGCCGCATGCAGCAGCGCCTCGAAGCCCTCGACCCAATCGCCGTCGGAGACCGCGATTGAGCCGGCGCCGGTCGCCACGCTCGAGGCCGGACGCATCGTGCTGTCCGAGCCGATCGGGTTCGAGCCCGGCGACTCCAAGCTGGCGGCGTCGAGCGAGGGCGTCCTCGGCGCGCTCGCCGACCTCTTGCGCGACCGCGCCGATCTCACGATGGTGCGTATCGAGAGCCACATCGGCAGCGAGGGTGACCCCGACGGCGCCCAGGAGCTGTCCCAGGACCAGGCCGCGTCGATCGCGCACTGGCTGGTCGGCCACGGCATCGACTGCGCGCGCCTGATCGCGGTCGGCTTCGGGGCCAGCAAGCCGGTGTCGGCCGACGAGCCGGCGCAGAACACTCGCATCGAGCTGGTGCCGGCTGCGCTGCGCGGCACCCCGATCGGCGGCATGCCGGTCGACGGTGGCGGTCAGGTCTCCGGCGACGATCTGTGCCGGTGAGGCACCGCGGTGAGCAGCAGCGTGTGGTTGCCGGTGACGAAGACCTGGCGATCGTGCTGCTGGAGATACTTGCGATAGAAGGCGAGGTCCTTCACCACCAAGCCCAGCTCGGGCTGGCGGAAGTTCTTCATGCGCGCGCCGTGGACTAGCTCGCCGTCGACGTAGCGGCAATTGGGCACACCGAGCACCACCGCGCCGGTGGGGGTCAGGTGATCCTGGACCACGCGACGCAGGAGCGCGCGATCGTCGACGCCGGGGCTCTGGAGCGTGCCGAAGCACACCACCAGGTCGAAGCGGCCGAGCTCGAGCGCGCCGAGCTGGCCCAGGTCGGTCTCGACGAGCTGGACTCGATCGGCAGCGAAGCGGGTGCGGGCGATCGCCAGCGCCGACGCGCTGTGATCGACGCCAACGAAGGTCGCGTCGGCCAGCACCGGCGCGACCGCGATCATGAGCGCCAGCTCAGCTCCGTCGTTGACGCCGAGATCGAGCACCCGGGCGCCGGCCGGCAGCCGACAGCGCGCGAGCGCGTCGGCCAGATCGACGACAAACCCCGGCTCCTCGGCCTTGGCGATCCGGGCGTAGGTCGACGCTGCGCCGTAGCGTTCGGTGAGCTCGGGCGCCCACGTCGCTGGCGCGCCCAGCGGCGAAAAAGTCAGCCGCACCATCCCGCCGTCGACGAGCCGGGGCGTTGCGAGGCGCAAGCCGAGGCGATCTGCCAGCTCGATCCAGACCCGCCACGGCCGATGCACGCAGCCATCGACCCGCTCGCCGGCGTACCGACCGGCCCCGCGGTCAGGATCGAGCACGTCGAAGGTCAGGCCACCGCCCTCGACGAACGCGATGATCTCGACCATCGACTGGTCACGGAAGGCTGGCACGGACACGCCGTGATACTGGGACCCGCGGCGCGCGAGCGCGAGAGGTTAACCGCACGACCCAAGCGTCATCGTCTGCTTGCGCGGCTGCGCTGGAACAGGTGCAAGATCATCAGCAAGACCAACGCGCCGACGAAGGCGACTGCGATGGTTCCGGCCAACCCAGCGAAGGGCGTGTGCCACCCGGCCTCGCGGAAGATCCAGCCGCCCAAGAAGGCGCCGACGATCCCGACCACGATGTCGCCGATGATGCCGTAGCCCGAGCCGCCCACGATGAGCGAGGCGAGCACACCCGAGACGAGTCCGACGATGAGCCAGGTTAGAATGTCCATGGTCGGGTCTAAAGCAGCGAACGTGCCATCCGAACTGCTCGATCTCCCTAGGAGTTCATGTGTCGCTGGCGCTCGTTGAGGCGAGCGAGTGCGCCCACCCCGCGCGATCAGCGCTCGATGCGCGCGACCGCCTGCTTGATGAGCGTCGAGAGCGCGCTGCCGACCGCGGTGTGCACGAGGGGACGGATCGTTCCGCTGCGACCGATGATGAATCCGACCAGCGCGGCGGCGCCGACCTGGGCCCACGGATTGGAGAGCAGCTGGAGCGCCCGGGGATTGTCGATCCACTGGCGGGGGTCGACCTTCTCCTTCACATAGTCGACGCGGCGCTCGAGCTCGGAGAGCCGGGTCGCGAGGTTGCCGCGCGCGGCGGCGATCCGCGCGTCGATGTGGGCCTCCTTGGCCCCCTCGGCGGTCGCGGTCTTGGTGTCGCCAGGCGAGATCACGTCGGTCGCCATGGGCGCGTCGACCAGCTCGGCGTCCTCGACGTCTTGATCGAGCATGGCGGGATCCTTCACGACGCCCGCGCCGCCAGGACGCGGCCGAGCAGATAACCGGTGCCCATCGCGATGGCGGCCGACGCGATGGGGTTCCGCTTCATCAGCGCGGTGAGCCGGTCGAAGCGCGCGCGCAGATCGAGCTCCCACGCGGTCGGCTGGTCGGGCTCGAGGGGGTTCCAGGGGTTGCCGTCGTCGTCCAGACGCATATGGGCTTCGAGGTCACTGGGCTTGAGCTCGCTGGGATTCGGAAGGGGAGTGTTCGACATAGCGGGTCCTCGTGTTTGAGTGCGGAGATCAGGTGACGGCGTCGCTGGCGCGATCGGCCAGCCAGGCCGCGTCTTGTCCGGCGCGCGCAACCGCGGCGCCAGGATCGCCACCGGCGCTGCCGGTCTTCTGCTTCTTGGCGCGGCGGACCACGAGCGCGAGCCCGATGAGCGCCACGCCCGCGACGATCCAGTGCGCGGCCCAGGGCTGCAGGCCCAAGGTGACCAACGTGACGGCGAGGGCCATGATCACGGCGACCGCGGCGGCGATGCCGACCGCGGCAGCCAGGACCATCGCGATCATGCGATCGCGCAGATCGGCGAGGCCTTGGGTCAGCTCGTTGCGGATGGCGTCGACGTGAGCGCCCAATAGGTCGGTGGTATCGGACAGGATGCCAGAGACGAGGTCGGACACGCTCGCGTCCCGCACCTCGCTCGTCGAGGTCGATGGGGGAGAGCTCATGCGCGATTGTCTTGCGAGGGGCGTGCCGACGCGCGCACCCGCGCAGCTGTGCGGAAATCGCTGCGAAGCACCCCAAACAACGTGGCGATCGCGCGATGGCGCACACAGGGCTGCCGCGCACGACACGATCGAGGTCGGTTGCAAACGATTGCGGCACCTACGTGCGGCACGATGAGTGCACAAACCCCTGCAATGACGAACAGCGCCACCCAGCTCGATGCCGGAACCACGATCGGTGGATACCGCGTGAACCGGCTCTTGGCCGAAGGTGGGATGGCGGTCGTGTACGAGGCGTCGCACTTGATCTTGCCTCGTCGAGCGGCGCTCAAGGTGATGCACGCCCACCTGACAACCACTCCGCAGGCCGCGCAGCGGATCCTGCAAGAGGCCTGCATCCTCGAGGCGTTTTCGCACCCCGGCGCGGTTCGCATCTTCGAGGTCGGCGTGCTCGAGGATCATCGCCCGTGGATCGCGATGGAGCTGGTGGGCGGTGAGCCGCTCTCGGCGATGCTCACCCGGGTCGGACAGCTGCCGGTGCCTGCCATCATGAAGATGATGTCGGGCGTGATCGACGTCGTCTCGGCAGCTCATCGCTCGGGCATCGTCCACCGCGATCTCAAGCCCGAGAACGTGCTGGTCACGGGCGAGCATCTCGACGACCTCCGCGTCATCGACTGGGGCATCGCCCGCCAGCCGGTGGACCACCGGCTCACCCTCGACAACTTCACGCTCGGCACCCCGACCTATATGGCGCCGGAGCAGGCGCGCGGTCATGCCGTCGACGGTCGCGCTGACATCTACGCGCTCGGCGTGATGGCGTACGAGGCCGCGGTCGGTCACCCGCCTTTCGCGGCAGAGAACCCGATCTCGCTGGTGCTCAAGCACCTCAACCAGAAGCCCGAGCCGGTTCGCTCGCTGCGCCCTGACCTGCCGGCCGGTCTGGCATGGCTCATCGACTCGATGCTCGAGAAGAGTCCAACGGATCGCCCCACCGGCGCGATGGTCGCCGCCTGCCTCGCGCGCCTGGCCAAGAGCGCGCTCGTCGTCGATAAAACCGACGAGTCGGCTTACGAGGACTTCGCGTATGAGGACCCGACGGAGACCGAGTACGACGAGCTCACCGTCAACACCGGCGAGTATGACGACGACGGCGACTCGATCATAGACCTCGAACCGGTGTCGGTTGCGATCCTCGCCGAACGCGAGCTCGACGAGCGAATCGCGCGCGCCCACGCGCAACGCGCCGCTGACAACCAGCTGGCGCGCCGCCGCTCGATGACGCGGCGCTGGACTCCGATGGATCTGCTTGCCCAGGGCTCCACCGCCGTCGTGCCGCGCCACGAGTACGACTCGGTGAGCGGCGCGATCGATCCCGACCGGCGGCGCAGCTAGCGCGCTGGCTCGCTGGCTCGGTCCCAGATCACACCCGAGTGGCTGACAACCGCTGGCGTTTCGCTGCGTCCGGAAGCCGGACACGATGGCCGGCGGCGCCACGCCCGACGCTGACACAGCAACGCCACCACCTGGACGGCGAGCCGTCTGGGCAGTGGCGAGACTGACACCGGACTCCAAGCGTCCCGGGAGAGTCAGTTGATGTCGTGGTGATTGCGGCCGTGAGTCTGCATCGCAGAGCGCACGAGGGTCGCGAGCGCGGCGGTTGCCAGCGACCGCGCGAACGGTCCGAACTGGATCTTGGCGCGTGAGCGACCCACGGCATAGCCGATGGCGATCGCGGCGCCGAGCTGCAGCCAGCGATTCTCCAGGAGCGACTGCGGCGCAGCCGACTTTGCCTGCTCGAAACGCTTGGCGAGCTCTTCGACGATCGTCTCCGCGATCACCGGAAGAGCACCCGGCCGAGGACAAAGCCCACGCCGACGCCAATGGCGACGGCCAGGATCGGGTTATCCTTCACGACCCGGCGCGAGCTCTGCTGGAGGTGGCCGGCGGTGCTGCGGACGCGATCGCTGGCTTCGCTGGCGCGCTCCGAGAGTCGATCCTTGGCGTCGATGGCGCGCTCCTGCACGCGATCCTTGGCGTCCATGACCTTGTCCTGCGCCTTGGAGGCCAGGTCGCCGAGGCGGCTGCCCGCGCTGTCGAGGCCGTCGCGGACCTTGCTGCTCACGGTGTGCGCGGCGTCGTTGATGGAAGAGGAGAGATCGTGATCCGTGCGTGAACCGATGGTCGACATGAAGAATCCCTTTCAGCGTCTAGAAGAGGTCGAGAAATGGTGAGTGACCGTCGAGGTCAGGAATGGATTGGGAGAGAAGCGAAGCGAATAAGGTATGACCGGGACGAATGCGAGCTGCATGCCATGTGGAGCTGTCGGCGATCGAGGGTGCGAGCGAGGTGCGGCGCCACTCCCGCGGGGCGCGCACGCTCGTTGTGGCGTGGGCGCACGCGCGATCGGCTCTCAGGACAGGGTCTCGTGCTCGGTGGGGTCGTCGAGGGCGGCCGCGGCCGGGCTCTCGACCGTGCGCATGGACGCGAGCACGTCGGCGACCTCGGCACCGATGAGCAGCGCCAGGTTCGACAGCCACAGCCAGAGCAGGAAGATGATGACGCTCGCGAACGCGCCGTAGGTGGCCTGGAAGTCGGTGAAGTAGGTGACGAAGACAGTGAGGCCTTGGGTGACCAAGGCCCACAGCACGACGCCGATGAGCGCGCCCGGCGTGAAGACTCGCAGCGGTGCGTCGGTGTTGGGCAGGTACTTGTACAACACCGACCACAAGAAGGTCGCGAGCGCGCCCGCGCCGACCCAGCGCAGCAACCACCAGATCACGTCGAACACGTCGCGGTGCAGGTTGATGCGGTCGGCGAGCTCGCGTCCGATGTCGGGCGCGAACAGGAAGAAGCCGAGCGCGAGCACGACGATGACCGCGACGCCGGCGGTCACGAAGATCGCGCGCAGTTGGCGGCGCAACCAGGGGCGAGCTTCGGTCTTGGTGAACACCCGGTTGAGCGCGGTCGTCAGGGTCGATGCGCCACGCGACGCGCTCCACAGCGCGAGGAGGCCTCCGAGGATCGCGATGCCGGGGCTGGACGCTGCGCGCATCGACTCGACCTGGGCCCGCAGGATCTGGCCGACGTCAGCGGGGAGCGCTTCGGTGGCGCTGGCGGCGCCGGCCCGCACCAGGTCGGCCGGCAGCGCGATCAGCGCGATGGTGAAGACGAACAGCACCATCGGAAACAGCGCCATGATCGCGTAGTACGTCATCATCGCCGCCAGATCGTCGACGTCGTCTTCGATGATCTCCTTGACCAGGCTGCTGAAGAAACGGCGGACGGTCCAAGCGACGTGGGGGAAGAAGCCGCGCGGAGGTAGCTCGACCTTGCGAGGGCGGGCGTCGATGGTGCCTTCGACGTGCTTGGCGTAAGGGATGAGGGTCACGCGCGCATGTGTCTGCACCGCACATGCCACCCGTGCGCGCGCTCAGAGGGGATCGCGCGAGCGGTTAAGACACATTGTAGCTCTACCGCGCAGGCTATTCCTCGCAGGTGGGCGATCACAAACGATCCGGGTCTGGGCCATCGTTTGCACAGCGTTTCGGCAAGACACGCATCCCAATTTCCCTTCGATCCAGGAGACGAACATGCCCTACACGATGAAAGACGGCGGCGCGGAAGCGGAGCCCAATACCGATCGCGGCGCGGAGGGCGACGACGCCCGCCATCTCGACGACTCGACCGAGAACGCGGCGCGCGACATCATGGCCGTCGAGCACGGCGAGGTCGGCAAGGCGCAGAGGAATGTTGCGCCGGTGGGCACGACGGACGACGGCAAGGCCACGACCACCGACGGCAAGGCCGCGACCACCGACGGCAAGGCCGCGACCACCGACGGCAAGGGCACCGTCCACGACGGCAAGTCCGCTCCCCACGACGGCAAGTCCGCTCCCCACGACGGCAAGGCTGCTCCCGCGAAGACCAAGTCGAACGAGCCGTACAATCCCGGGACCCACGGCAAGGACGACGTCATCGACGTCCACTTCGACGGCGCGTCGTGGTGCATCGAGGACAGCAGCCTCGACAAGCCGCTGCAGTTCACCCACCTGGCCGACGCCGAGGCTCGCGCCAGCGACCTGTCCAAGGAGACCGGTCGCGGCGTGTGCGTGCACGGTCAGGACGGCGAGCTGATTAGCTCGTCCGACCAGGCTAAGTAGGTAGGCCGACGGCGAGCGCGGCGCGGATGGTGGCCGGCGTATAGCGGGTCCCCCACGTCGCGTTGACCGCATCGGCCATGACCTCGGCGCCGGTACGCACGACCGCGGGGCTGACTCCAAGGTCGAGGAACCCCAGGCGCGGATCGGTGAGCTCGTGAAGACGCGGCGCGGCCCAGTCCACGTCGCGTCCTGCCCGCTGGGCGGCCCGCACCAGGCCAAGATGCACGGCGAGGGCGTCGCGCGCGACGACGCTCACGACCTGGGCCTGATCGGGCGGCGCCAGGCGTAGGTGCAAGTACACCAGCGCGTAGGTCGAGACCGACGGAAAGGTCGGCTCCTCGAGCAGCGGCCCGTGGCTGGTTCGCCCGGGATCGGGCGCGGTGTCACGCGGCCAGTAGACCGCCTCGCCGCCGCACGCAGCGAGGAGCGTCCGGCTCTGCGACACCGGCACCAGGTTGTCGAGCTCGTCGTGGAGCACCAGCGTGTCGTCGGGCAGCCCGGCGCACAGGTCGTCGACGCGCAGGCCGGTGTAGTCGCCCTCGGCGCCCCCTGTGGTGGCGTAGAGCCGGTGGAGGTACGGCTCGAGGAAGCCGCGCACCGGGCTGGTGCGCGTGCTGGCGTGGGCCTGCCAGGTCGAAAAGTCGCTGGGCGGGTAGAGCGCGACGGTCACGCGGGGACGAACGCGGGCGTCGGCGTAGGCGCTCGCGTAGAGCGACTCGAAGCCGCCCCACGACCCGCCGAAGGTGCCGACGCGGGTGCGGTCGACGTTGGCTTGCTCGGCGAGGAACCACATGCCGGCCTTCATGTCCTCGACGTCGTCGCCGACGCTGCCGCCAGCGTAGTAGCGCCCGAAGACCAACAGCGCGCTCATGTCGTTGAGCAGGTGAAGGTGGGCCTGGTCGCTGGCGATGGCGACCGACGACCGCTCGTAGACGATCGCGCTGACACCATCCCCGTCGACGTCGAGGTGCTGGCCAGCAGCGTCGAGCGGGTACCCGGCCCAGCGGGCGTCGACCTCCTCACCGCTCCAGTCGATGCCGGCGTAGGGCATGGTCATCACCACGGCGGGGCGCGGTCCTGGCCGGTCCGATCCGATCCACTGCACGTAGGTGCGGCCACCGTCGGGACGATGGATGCGGGCCTGGGTGACCGTCCACGATCGGCTGTCGTCGGCGTAGGTCGTGGTCGCGACGGTCTCGGAGCGGTAGCCGACCATGGCGTCGACGGGGCTGTCGACGGGGCTGTCGACGGGGGCGGCGTCGAGCTCGTCGGACTGTGGGGATCCGCCACAGGCAGCGGCGCCAAGCGCGGCGATCGCGACGAGGCGAGGCAAAATCCGGCGCAGATTCGGCATCATGGGACGCATCACGGGACGCATCACGGGTCGACAGTGCGAGGCGCGTGCCGGGACCGCGAGCGCTCAGCGGATCGCGGGCAGGGTGGCCAGCATCGCGTCGGCGGCGCGGATGACGTCGGCCTCGCGCGCGCCCGAGGCCGGGAACCGTTGCGCGACGTGCCAGAGCACATGGCCGTCGCGATTGTCGACGAGCGTCATCTCCAGGTAGAGCCGCGAGCGACCGCTGCGCGGCTGCGCGGGGCGCTGGTCCCAGGCCGGCGGCGGCGCGCTGACCTGCCAGGTCGGTGGGCCGTACGGATCGCGAGACGCGATCACCAGCTCGAGCGTGGGGTCGAGCATGCGCGGGACCCTGCGGCCCGGCATCGTCCGCCACATCACGTCGGCGAGCGACGCGGTGCCATGCACGACGTGGATCGTCGCGGTGCCGGCGCGCGCCAGGGTGCGCAGCGCGACGCGACCCGTGGCGGCGGCGGCCTGGCCGACCGCGCCGGCGGCGTCGCCGAGCGACGACGAGCGCTTGCCGGTCTTGCGCTCGGAGAGCGCGAGGATCGACACGATCGCGACGACCACGATCGCGACCACGAGCGCGGTCTTGACCACCTTGCCGGCGCCGCCGCCGTCGTCACCGACGTAGGACCAGCCGCCGACGTAGAGCGTGGCCTGGGCACCCGAGGCGCCCAGACGCGCCGGTAGCGGCGGTTGCGGCAAGCCGCCGAGGCGCGCCACCGCGTCGCCGTACGACGACAGCACCGACAGCGTGCCGAGCAGCTCGTCGGGTGTCAGCGCGCCGTGGGGGACGCCATCATCGCCGACGAAGGCGCCGTCCCAGCCGACCTGCGCTCCCAACTGGTAGCCGCGCTGGTAGAGCGTCTCGGTGGTCGCGCCGACCAGCGCGCTCTCGACGCGCAGGCGGATGGCGTCGGCGCCGGCGCCGCCCTTGGTCCACACCGCCAGATCGATCGGCAGGAGGTCCACGTGGGTCACCGCCGTCGCGTGGGCGGTCATGGCGGGATCGACCGCGGCGACCGGGCGCGGCCAACTCGGGCCACACCCGCTCGCGAAGGCCGCGGCGGTCACGACGGCGATCACGGTGCGGTGCATGTCGGCGAGGATAGCGCTAGGATGCGCGCCATGCAGCTGGGCCGCGCGGCCGCCGCCATCGTCGTGATCTTCGTCGCCGGCGGCGCTGCCGTCGGGTGTACGTCGCCGAAGAGCAAGACCTGCCGCGCGGTGTGCGCGCGCGAGTCGGAGTGCAACGTCACCAAGGACTCGGGCGAGTCGAGCTTCGACGAGAGCGAGTGCGTCGCCGCCTGCGCCGCGCTCGAGAGCGACCGCAACCAGTTCATCAGCGGCCAGGTCGCGAAGCGCTTCCAGTGCCTGCGCACGACGACCAGCTGCGGCGACTACCAGCGCTGCGCAGGCAAGTAAGGGCCCGCGAGTGGACAAGTCGATCGAGGCTCGCGGTCGAGGCGCCCGGATGGCAAGGCGACGGTGAGGACCGCAGGGAAGCATCCTCGACGGAGGTGACCCGAGGACCGGAACCGGCAACGCAGCCAGCCGGGATGGATCGGCCGCGAGAACGGTCGACTTGTTCGTTCGCGGGCCCTAAGTCAGAGCCGGCGGCTCTGGGGGTCCAGCGCGTCGCGCAGGCCGTCGCCGAGGAAGTTGAGCGCGAAGATCGTGAGGCCCATGGCGACGCCGGGCCCGACGAGCACCCACGGCGACACCGCGATCTGGGTCGCGCCCTCGGTGACCAGCGTGCCCCACGACGCCAGCGGCGCCTGCACGCCGAGGCCGATGAACGACAGGAAGGCCTCGACGAGCATCGTCTGTGGCACCAGCACGGTCGCGTAGACGATGACCGCGCCGAGCGTGTTGGGGACGATGTGACGGAACAGGATGCGCGTCGGGCGAGCGCCGAGCGCGCGCGCGGCCTCGACGAACTCGCGGTGACGCAAGGTCAGGACCTGACCGCGCACGATGCGCGCCATGGTCAGCCACGAGATGGCGCCGATGAGCGCGAACAGCGAGACCAGGCTTTGGGTGTCGAAGACGGCGCGGATCACGACGACGAACACGATGGTGGGAAAGCCATAGAGGGTGTCGACGATGCGCATCATGACGTAGTCGACGCGGCCGCCGGCGTAGGCCGCGATCGCGCCCCAGGCCACCCCGATGACGATCGCGACCCCGGTGGCGGTGAGGCTGATGAGGATCGCGATGCGACCGCCGACCAGGACCCGGACCAACAGATCGCGACCGAGCGCGTCGGTGCCCAACGGGTGCGCACGCGACGGGGGTGCGGCGAGCAGGTCGAGATCGAGCGTCGTGGCGTCGAGGCCGAAGGCCGCGCAGATCGCGGGGCCGACCAGGCACGCGACGACGATCGCGACGAACAGGCCGCCGCAGATCACGGCCATGCGGTTGGTGCGAAGGCGGCGCCAGGCGTCGCGGGCCGGCGAGCGCGGCCGGGTTGCGGCGAGGGTCACGTGCGCACGCGCGGGTCGAGCCAGCCGTAGGCGATGTCGACGATCAGGTTGAGCGCGACCAAGAAGCCGACGTAAAAGACCAGGAGGCCGGTGAGCACCGGGTAGTCACGGCTCGCCACGCTGTCGACGAAGTAAAAGCCCAGCCCCGGGATCTGGAAGATCTTCTCGACGACGAAGGAGCCCGAGACCAGCCCCGCGATGGCCGGCCCGAGGTAGCTCACGACCGGCGTGATGCCGAGGCGCAGCGCGTGCTTCCACACCACGGTCCGCTCGGTGACGCCCTTGGCGCGCGCGGTGCGCACGAAGTCCTGACCCAGGGTCTCGATCATCCCGGCGCGGGCTAGGCGCGCGATCGTGCCGGCGTAGATCAGGCCGAGCACGGCGGCCGGCGCGAGGTAGCTGACGAAGCCGTCGGCGCGGGCCGGCGGCACCCAGCCCAGCTGGAGCGCGAAGAAGCGGATGAAGATCGGCGCCAGCACGATCGACGGGATCGAGATGCCGACCAGCGCGAGGCTCATGAGCCCGTGATCGGTGGCGGTGTTGCGACGGGCGGCGGCGACCACGCCCATGGCGGTGCCAAACAGCACCGCGAAGACGATCGACAGGCAACCCAGCTTCACGCTGTACGGAAAGTGCTGCGCGATGATCTCGCCGACCGAGCGCTGGCGCTTCATCGAGTGGCCGAGGTCGCCGCGCGCCAGCCCGCCCATGTAGGTCGTGTACTGCTTCCACAGCGGATCGCGCAGGTGGTAGCGCTCCTCGATGTTGCGCTGCACCGCCGGCTGCAAGCGGCGTTCGCTCGAGAACGGCCCGCCCGGCGCGGCGTGCAGCAAGAAGAACGCGATCGTGGCGACCGCGGCCAGCACCGCGAGGCCTCCCGCAAGACGTGCGAGAATCAAACGGATCACGGCTGCGACCGCCAGTCGGGGTCGAGCCACACCCGCCACAGCGGCGGCTGCCCGATGTAGTTCTGGGCCAGGCCCCGCACGTAGGGCCGGATCAAGTGCTTTTGCGTGTACGCGTAGATCGGGATGATCGGCGCCTCGCTCACCATGATCGCCTCGGCGGCGCGCACCTTGGCGAGGCGGGCCTTGGGGTCGATCGTCGCGGCGGCCTCGTCGAGGAGCTGGTCGAAGGCGCGGTTGCACCACTGCGGGCGGTTGTTGGCGGCGCCGCAGCGCCACATGCGCACGAACTCGACCTCGGGATCGGGCGCGCTGCCGATCCAGCCCATGCGCGCGATCTGGTACTCGAGGTTGCGGGTGTCGGCGAGGAACACCTGCCACTCCTGCGACTCGATGCGCACCTCGACGCCGAGCACCTGCTTCCACTGCGCCTGCATGTACTCGGCGATGAGCTTGTGGGCCTCGAAGCCGAGGTTGAACTTGTAGACGATCTCGCGCGGGAAGCGGTCGCCCAGCTCGCGGCGCGCGAGGGCGAGCTCGGCGCGAGCGGCGGCGACATCGTACTCGAGGCCCGGCGGCGGCACGTAGCACAGCGCGCCGCGCTCGATGACCAACGCGACCCCGGGCGTGGCGCGGGTGACGCCGCAGGCTGCGAGGTCGGCGTCGTCGAGCGACGCGATCGGCGCGCCGGGCGTATAGCTGGCGACCCCGATCTCGCCGCCGTGCAGGAAGCTGGCGATGCGCGGCCGATCGAGGGCGAGCGCGAGGGCGCGGCGCAGGTGAACGTTGTCGAAGCGCTTGGTGTTGATGACCGCGAAGTACACGCCGAGCTGGGGCGAGACCGTGAAGTCGCGATAGGGCTTGCCGTGGTTTCCCGTCGAGAGCGCGGCGAGATACGACTGCGGGACGTTGTTGGCGGCGACCGCGTCGCAGCCGCCGGCGAAGTAGGTGTTGGCGTTGGCGGCCTGATCGTCCATCGAGTACGCGGTGAGGCGGTCGAGCTTGACGTCGGCTTGGTCCCAGTAGGTCGGCGAGCGCACGAGCTCCAAGCGATCGCGCGGGATGGCGGCGACGAGGTGGAGCGGGCCGGAGGTGACGATGGTGCCGGGCTCGGCCCAGCGGCGGGGCGCGCGGGCCACGGCCTCGCGCGGGACCGGACGCATGGCGCGGGAGGCCGAGGTGGAGACGATCGCGGGGGTGGGATCGGCGGCCTCGATGACGAACGTGAAGGGGTCGGGCACGCGGATGCCGAGGGTCTCGGGGAGCATGAGGAGGTCCCGACCGTCGACCGTGATCGGCGTGGGTGCTGGGGGTGCGGGCGCGGTGAGCGCGGCCACCTCGTCGGCGGTGAGGTCGTGACCCGGGAGGTTCTTGGCGGCGACCGGAACCACCTGATAGCGATGCGCCGCGTTGGGCTCACCGTCGAGGTCGGCGAGGGGCACCCAGCCATACACGCCGGCGCCGCGATCCCAGTACACGAAGGCCCACGGTCGGTCGGCGGCGGGGCCAGGCGGCGAGGCCGGGCGACCCGACAGCTCGACGATCGTGACCGGGGTGGCGGCGGGCACCGTCGCGTAGGCGGCGGCGGGGGCGGCGCCGAGCTCGCGCAGCGCGAGGGCGCGCGAGGCGGTGCGCAGGTTGGTGTCGGGGGGCGGCACGGCGTCGGGTGCGACGCTCAGCTCGACGATGGTCCCGGCCGGGAGGCCGCCGCGGTCGCGCAGCAGGACGCGGACCGTGCCCGACAGATAGCTCAGGTTGTTTTTTACCCAGTCGAGGCTGTCGGCGTTGGGCGACGCCGTGATCGGGTGCAACACCCGCACGACCTGGTACGCGACGTCGTAGGCGGTGAGGGTGCGGCCGTTGGACCAGCGGGCGTCGTGGCGCAGGTGGAACGTCACGCGGCGCTGATCGGGCGTGATGTCCCAGCTGGTAGCCAGGGAGGGTTCGGCGAGGCCGTCGTCGCCGTAGCGGGTCAGCCCGTCGAACAGCGCGTGCATGAGCGGCGTCGCGGTCGTGCTCTGGCCCTCGGCCGGGTCGAGGTTGTCGGGCTCGCCGCTGTTGCACCAGCGCAGGTGGTGGGGGTCGCGCACCGCCGGCACCGGCCCGAAATACTCGCTGTCGGGCAGGCCGCACGCGACGAGCGCGCCGGCGATGACGGCGATCGAGAGCGTGGTACCGTGACGGCGCGGCATGGACGAGTTTCGTTGCCCTCGATGTTCGAGCTACGCGTGCGACAAGTCGGAGACGGCGTTCGCGGCCTTCACCATGGTCGAGATGAACTGTCGGACTTGCAAGCTCTACGAGGAGCGCAGGAGCGACGCGCTCGACTTCGCGAGCTTCACGGCGCGCTGGCGCGGTCGGCTGCAGATCCCGATCTACGACTACGACGACGACCTGGTCGACGTTGACTGACGTTGGCCGGGGCGACGCTGGTGGCAACGGTGACCGACGAGGCCAGGCGATCGTCGCGCTGATCGGCGTTGGGCTCCTGTGGAGCACGGCAGGTGCCCTGATCAAGTACGTTGCGTGGCCGCCGGCGGCGATCTGGAGCCTGCGCTCGGGCATCGCCGCGGTGGCGCTGATCGGGTTCTTCCGGCCCAGCTGGCGCGGCGTGACGCGCACCGAGTGGCTGTCGGCGCTGGCGCTGGCGGCGACCACCGGGCTGTTCATCCTGGCCAACAAGTGGACGACCGCAGCCAACGCGATCCTGATCGAGTACTCGGCGCCGGCGTGGGCGGCCCTGCTCGGCGCGGTCATCCTGCACGAGCGGGCGAGCCGGCTCGACTGGCTGACGATCGGGCTGGCGCTGGTCGGCGTGGCGCTGTTCTTCTTCGATCAGATCGCGCTCGACCACGTGGCGGGCAACGTGGTCGCCCTGATGGCGGGCGTCGCCTTTGCCGCGCACGTGGTGCTCCTGCGCAAGGTCGCCCGGGACGACTCGGCGGGGAGCGGGACGGCGCTGCGCGCGATGATCCTGGGCCATGTGATCGCGGCGGTAGTCGGGCTACCGTTCGTGATCACGGCGCCGCCGCTGCCGGCGTCGGGCTGGGCGGCGATGGCGACGCTGGGGCTGCTGCAGCAGGCGGTGCCGACGATCTTCTACGCGTGGGCGATCCGGCGCGTGACGGCGGTGGAGGGGCTGCTGATCCCGATCGTCGAGCCGATCATGTCGCCGGTCTGGGTGTGGCTGGCGCATGGAGAGCGGCCGGGGCGTTGGGCGCTGCTCGGCGGAGCGATCGTGGTGGGCGCGGTGACCTTGCGCTCGGTGGCGCCGATGTGGCGGGCTCGGACGGCGGCGCGGGCGCGGTCGGCAGCCGCGCTGGCGGCAACGGCGGCGGCAACGGCGGCGGCAACGGGTCGGTCCGGCCAATAATCGCACTGGCGGGCCGCGGGTGATTTTGATGCAATCACCCTCATGCGTCTCGCGCTACTTCCAGCGGCTGTCCTCATGCTCGCGCCTTCCCTCGCCTCGGCGCACATTCGCGTCACGTCACCACCGTCGCGCGATCAGGTGAACATCAAGAGCCGGCACTGCGGCGTCACCGGCAGTGCGCGCGCCCACGTCTATACGGCGTTGCCGGGGTCGACGCTGCACGTGGTGTGGGACGAGTTCGTGCCGCACCCGGGCTACTTCCGGGTGTCGTTCAACCAGAACGGCGACACGTTCCGCATTCCGCCGGTGCCGGCGGGCGGCGGCTATCCGACGGAGAACCTGACCGGGATGATGGACCCGGGCGGCTCGGGGAGCCTGATCATCGCCGATCAGATCGCGCACCCGGCGCTGAGCCTCGACGTGACGTTGCCCGACGTCGAGTGCGCGAGCTGCACGCTGCAGGTCATCCAGATGATGACCGACAAGCCGCCGTACACGATCGACACCGGCAGCAACGACATCTACTTCCAGTGCGTCGACCTCGTGCTGACGCGGTCCGCGCCCATGATCGACGCCGGCACCGTCAACCCCGGCGACCCCGACGCCGGCCAGACTGGCAACTCCGAAGTCTCCGGCGGCTGCTCTGCCGGCCGTGGTGGCGGCGGCTCGCTCGCCGCTGCTGGCCTCGCGCTCGCGGCCACGCTGCGCTTCCGCCGGCGGCGCTGAGGGAGACGCCGTGTTGATCAGACGCCGTGTCACCCGTCCGATAGCCGGACGGCCGGGCGTCGGACGGCCGTCCGTGGTGTCGGGCGTGGCTGCGGCGTGGTGTCGGCGTGGTGTTGTCGGCGTGGTGTCACCCGTCCGATAGTCGGACGGCCCTGCTGCTCCGTGTCACCCTCCCGATGGTTTGGCCGCCCTCGATTTGGGTTGTCCGATAGTCGCACTGGGCCAAGTATCACCCGTCCGATAGTCGGACGTCTCCGGACATTGCTTCCGACGGCAGACCTAGCCCTACTTTCGCATAATCGGCGCCGCGGTCATGAAGGTTCGTCGGGGCGCGCGCGAGTGGCCATACCTGAAGAAAGCGCTGGCATCCAGCGATCCAAC